>Ga0179593_1720303_pt1 | contig 12486 bp, 26 predicted proteins | sample CZODoug2_1_08_16_FD_185931 | JGI IMG/M metagenome (GOLD analysis project Ga0179593, IMG submission 185931) | Vadose zone soil fungal communities from Angelo Coast Range Reserve, California, USA - CZODoug2_1_08_16fungal (PacBio error correction) | ecosystem: Environmental > Terrestrial > Soil >... | reverse complement strand
CCTCTTTTTCCCTTTTCAGGATTTATTCCCCCTAGAAGTCTGCCTTTTGTTTTCTCCCCCCCCCCCCCCCCCGATTCGGCCCTTCCTTTCTTACGGGTGTCAAGCCGTTCGTTTTCTTTTTTTTTATCCTTTGTGGTGACCTCCCCCCCCCCATTAAATTCTGCGTTCATGGGATTTTTGGCCTCCCTTTGGGCTGGTTTGGGATGACGTACACCCGATTCTTTTTCAACATGGCATTCTTCCCTTTGCGGGCTAGTGGATCCTTCCCCCCCTTTCCCACCACCGAGTTTTTTTCCCTGGTGAGAATCCTCGCTGGACTTTTCTTACTGTTCCTTGTTGAGAAAGGGACGTTCCCTTTTTTTCTGACTTCGGCGTTTCTTTCCAACAGCCGCGGACACTCTTCTTCAATTTCTTCTTCGACGAGCAAGATCTGGCGATTCCCTCCCGCGAAACTAGTTTTTTTTTGCAATTTTGGATGTTTTCTTCGCCCCCTTTGGGCGTTGTCGATTTTTTCTCTTTTGTAAAATTTCCCTTATGCTTCCCTGATCTTTTCTTTCGCAATTCTAAGGGTGCTGGCCGGGATTCCTCTTTGCTTTTTTTTTCTCGATGTTTCCCTCCTTTTTCCCTCGGGCAGGGCCCTTCCTCCTAACCCCCTTTTTCCCAACGGTCGGTGCGATTCGAAACCATTATAGTCAAGGGACAAGCCGCCCCCTTTCTTTCTTCCGGGCGTTCCCTCTCTGAATCGTGTGGCCTTTTTCCCCTTTCTGGACGTCTTCCCCCAACACGTAAGCGGTTTTTTTTGTAGTGTCCTGTGACCAGATTACACCCTGCCCTCCGGCTTACAAGATCAGAGCCTCCCTTTTTCATTTTGCTTTTCCCCAAAAAGGCAGGGTCAGGCAAGTTTTTTTTTTCCCCCCCATAATTTCAGTGCTGACGATGCGTTTCTTTACTTTTTTTTCTCCTTCCTGTTCTTTTCTTCACCCAGCCAGTGTAGCCTTTCCTGCCTATTGTCCTTTTTTTATGGTCCCACAAGGAAACCCTCCCCCCCCCTCAGTTATCGGTTAACGAGTAATTGAATTGGTCTTGAAAACCCTCAAACCGGTAGTTGGTCTTCCCCTGGAAAAAGCCTTTCCTCCTCTTAAAAACGGCAGCGTTTTTCCCCAACTTGTGGATGCGCTGGACCTTCTTTCTCCCCTTTTCCTTCCCACCAGAGTTTCCCCTCCCCCGGGAAATCTCCTTTTTTTTTCGTTAGGGACCGTGATTCTCCCCTTTATGTCACTCACAAGGCCCGTTTCTTTTTTTTTTTTTTTCCCATCAGTCGACCTTTTTTTTGGGGGAGGCAGAAACCCCCTCCCCTTTCATCAGGATTTCCCTTTCCACCCAGTCCGAATGGTGGCAGCGGACTTTCCCCCCGCCCCCCAGTCGCTGTTTTCGGCGATTTCCACTTCCCTCTGGCCTAGCAACTCCTTTTTTTTCCCGCATCTTGGAGACGCTTTTTTGCCGAATCCCTCTCCTTTCTTCTGCACCTCGCCAACGCTCAGTCCCCCTTCGGGTATTTCCCCTTCCAAGAGCGAGGTCCCTTTTCATTTTCTGTGCCCGATTTCAGAAGAATCATTTTTTCCCCCCCTTTGTATTGTTTCCCTCTTTTTTCCACATGGGAGAGTGGGATGGTTCCCTTTTTTCCTGTGGAGCCCCTTCTTTTCTGCTAAACTCATTCTTTGGACCTGGTTTACGGCACTCAGTTTTTCCCCTTTTCCCTCTTCTATTGTCTTCAGAACCCTTCCTTGATTTCCCCCCAAGGGCGGTTTTCCCTTTTTCCCCGGACTCCGGTCTTCGAAAGACTTTTTCCCCCCCCCTTTCCTTCTTTTCCTTCCAGAAAATTTTTCGCAAAGGGAGGCGTCCTCCCCCTCCCTCTGCGGGAGTTTTTCCCCCCTCCAACAGATTAGGGAATGGCACCAGGTTTTGTTTTTCACATGGGATTGTGGCCCCCCTTTCCTTCTCTCACTAGACTTTGTTTTTACGACTTCCTCTCTTACTATTCTTTTTTTTTCTTTTTTCCCTCTTGTTGTTGAGAGGGCTTGTTTTCCTTCGACTTTCTAGGTTCTTGGCTTTCCCCCCCCTGGAAAACTCGCAACTTCCTTCCTTGACTCAATTTCCCCCCCCCCTTTCGGAGGTATGACTCCTCTTTTTTTTTTTCTTTGCCTCTCCAGGTGATTCTCCATCTTTTGTCCTCCTTTCCTGCGCCTCATGTCGGGAGTTCCTTCTTTTCCCTTTTTTCCCACGCAAGACTTTTTTTTTTTTTTTCCCTTTTCATTTATCGTTTTCTTTCTCGCTCTGCCTAAGGTTGCTTCTTTTTTTCCCCCGTCATTCCCATTTTTTTTTTTCTTGATGTGACGATTCCCCTTTTCCCCCCTTTTTTCCCCTTGTTTCTTTTCTCCCAATCCCCAACTCCCCCCCCTTTGATATCGGCGTTCCACACTTCTATTTTTCTTCGAAATATCGTTTTTTGCAAGGAGGACGTGCCTCTTTTTTTTTTCAATTGGTTTGTTCCCTTCGGGGTTATACTGAGCGTTTTTCGGTTCCCCCTTTATTCTCTGGAATGCTGCTTATGGCTTTTTTTTTTCGCTAGCCGCGCGCTTACTTTGCAATGGCCATATACTTTCCCCCCCCCCCTCTTACTGTTTTTTTTTCCGGGCTGGCAACCCGGTCTTTTTTTTGCTGGTTTTTTTTTTTTTCGAGATTTTCGTATCCTTCTTTTGCCCGCGCCCGTTTTTTTTTTTTTTCTTTTTGCTGGCTTCTGTCCTTTCATTCCTGGGCGCCCCTTTCCCTTACGAGTTCTTTCTATTCCCGTGTGGTGGGCGGTCTCTTGTGGATTGCAGGAAAAAACCCCCCTTTTTCTCGCTCCGGCTTTTTTTTCCGCTGGCCGGTTTCTTTCTTTTTTTCTTCATGGTTCTGTGACTGGCAGCGGCCCTCCGTATGTTTGTCACGCGGAACCTAATCAACCTTTGTTTTTTTTTTTTTTTACCCCCCATCCCTCCTTTCTTCAAATTGGCTTTCTACACTGTCCTTTTCTTTCGTCCATTCTACACTGGGTTTTTTTTTTTTTCCGAGCACTACCCCTCCCTTTTTCAGGGAACTTTCCTTCCCAGGTTAAAACTTTTCCCCCACGGCCACGGCACGGCAGACTTCCTTTTTTTTTTTTTTTTTGTTGCTCTTTTCCTGTCCTTTTCTTTTTTTTTGACCGCTGCCGCGCTCTTTCCCCTGGGGGCAGCCCTTCTTTTCCCTTTTGCCCCCTACCGCTGCGCTTTACTTTTCCTTTCTTCCTTGCTCTTCCCCTTTTTTTCGCCCACTGCTCAAAGATCTTCCCCACAGGCGGCCCTGATTTTTCTTTGGTCCCTTTTTTTTTTTCTTTTGGATTCATTTTTCTCTTTCCCCTTTGTTGACCCTTTTTCTTTTTCTGCGAACAATTGTGGGCCTTGGCCATGCGAGTGGGGTGTTTCCTCCTGGCTTGGGATGGAACCAACCCTGTTTGCAGTTTCCATGCACCTGATCATGTTTTTTTACCTATCCTATCAGAATTGTGCCCCCCCCTTTTTTTTTTTTTTTTTTACCCCGTTTCCTTTTTAATCGACAACGCCCCTTTGGTCCTCGAGGGTCGATTTCCTTTCAAACTCATTCTATTCGCGTATTTCCACCTTTCTCCCCCTTCTTCGTTCGACAACCATTCCCCCAATAAGGAATTGATTCCTTCCCCTCGGTCCGCACGAACGCCCTCCCCGCACTCTTCTCAGCAAGGGTCCCCCTCTCCTTTTTCCAAGAGTTCTTCCCTTGGGGGGGGGTTTTATTAGTTTTTTTTTCTCCCCAGTTAGTCTCCCACTATTTCTTTGTCCCACTGCTCCTGCCATTTTGCGCTTTTTTCCTTCTGCACCCCTCCTTCTTTTTTTTTTTTGCCCACCCCCCTCCCCCCTCAGATATGTTTTCTTTCTCTTTTTTTTAGCCCTTCCCTTCCTTCCCCACGAAAGAAAGTTTCCCCTTCCTTCCCCCAGTGCATCTTCATTTGCCGGATCTTGGGTGTTTTTTTTCTTTTTTTTCCACAAAAACCGGCCTGTTCCTTCTGACGGAGCCCATTTCCTTTCCCCCCTTTTTAAATCTTTCTTTCCTCCTCCTCCGTGGTTGTTTTTTCTTTTTTTCCTTTTCCGGGATTGTCCCCTCCTTTTTGTGGACGTCTCCACCACCCTCCCCCTCCTTTCATTTGATTTTTTTTTTTTTTCTTTTTCTGCTGAAGGATCATTTGGACGCCCCCCTTACCACCCATCCTCTGGAGTTTCATGGATTGGGTGGTTTCTTTTTTTCTTTTGGTGCTGATTCCCCCTTTTTTTGCAAAATGGCAGTGCTTCTTTCCTTTTCAATTTCTTTTTTTTTTTTCAACGGACCACCGAGTGCCGCCCCGGGAATTTTTTTAGCTCCTTAGCGGAAAGAGGCTTTTTCCTTTTTTTCTTGCTGTCGTCCTCCCTTTTGCGGATTAAGCGTTTCTTTTTTTTTTTCCCCATCCTGCGACCCTTTTTTTTTTTTTTTCCTTTTCATATTGTTAGTTATCCTCTCTAAAGTGCCGTCTATGGCTCCTCCCCACGCTCCTCATTTTGAGCGTTTTCCCCCCCCGCTTTTTTTTTTGGAGTTGTCGATTTTTTTCAAAACCCACTCGTCGTGCACCTTTTCCTCCGCGCCCCCTTCCTTCAGTGCTTTTTTCTTTTTTCCCCCCGATGGACTTTTTTTTTTTTTTTTTTAGGCAGGGCCCTCCATTTTTTTGTTTCAGAACGGTTCTGCACTTCTTTTCTCTGTTGCGAAGGGGCCCCCCCTTTTGTCCAGGACAGCGGCCGGTTTTTTTTTCTTTTGTCGTTTTTCTCATGCGTGAGAAGGTGGCGGTCCTCGCCTTGTTCGGCAGCAGAAGAACCCCCATTTCCCGCGCCTGCGGGCGTACGTGTTGGCACCAGAGGACAACCAGGGACTTTTTTCCCCTCTCCCGATTTTTTTCAAGGAGCATGTTTGGTATGGAAAACACCCTCCCCCAAGGCCGTCCCGTCCCTCCCCCCCCCCCCCCCCCCCCCCCCCCCACCCCCACCCACCCCCCTTTTTTTTTTCCCCCCAGGCCTCCCCTTAAAGTGCTGCCGATTTTTTTTTCAGTTTTCTTTTTCCCTCTCCTGCCATGATTCTGGGTTTCCTTTTTTCGTGCCCCAGGGACAGTGCTACCCTCCCCCCTTCTCCCTCCTCCGTCCTTCGCTTTTTTCCCGACCCCTCCCCCTTTTGGAGTTAGGTCCGCTCCAGGTTCCACTTACTTGGAAAAGAGTATGTTTTTTCCCTGGTATTTGTTATCTTGAAGGGGGGCACGCTCCGCAGTGCCCTCCCCCAAGGACCAGCGGCCCCCCAAAAAATTTTTTGTCGATGAGACCCCGTTTCCCCCCTGCCGTTTTCCCTGAAGCCACCAGTTTTTTTTTCCCCTCCACCCCCCCCCCTCCCCAGGAGCAATAACTCGTTCTTTTGACGTCCGTTCGCAAGCTTTCCACCTTCCCTGCCCCTCTGAAAGGCTCTTCCGTTTTTTTTTTTCTTGGGGCGACGGTTTCCCCGATCTGCATCGCGACACATTTTTTCCTTCCCCGACCTTTTTTTTTTTTTTTCTTTTTGGGCTCCGCACCCTTTGCCAGTAGTTTTTCCCTTTTCCCCCAATTTCAGTTTTTTTCAGCCACTCGGAGAATCCTTTTTTTCCCATCTTTTTTTTCCTTTGCCGGCAGCATCCCCTCCTTTCCCATTTTCCCCTCCCCCCTATCAGTAGAACTCCACCTTGAGGTCCAACACTCCCTCCCCTCTCCGTCTTCCCGACCGGGTGAAGAATCCCTTTCAGTGATGTGGAACGATTCCCCCCCCTTATCCTTGGTTTGAGTTTGTGATTTTGCCCCTTTTTTCTGCAAAACGTATCGGCCCCCTTTTCTTTTTAAACTCATCCATGGATTGCCTTTTTTTTTTTTCTTTTGCACCGGCACTCTTCCTGAAAGCGAAGGCCGGAGATGCTTTTCCCATTCCCAAGCATTCTCCACCTTCCCTTTTTTTTGGCACCAAGCGGGAAAGCCCTTCCCCCCTTGGTTGATCGAATCCCTTCCTTTTTTTTTTCCTGCAGGAAAAGACGGGCCCTTCTGGGGCAGAAATGCAAAGGGAGGCTCCCCTTCCAAGCCCTGGAGGGAGGCTTTTCCCCCGTCTCCCCCCCTCTCTTTAGTCATTCATTAACCAGGTTTGATTCCCTCCTGGGATTGTGGTTTTCCCTTTTTTTTTTTCCCCCTAGAAAAAATTTTCATAACCCTGATTACATCTCTCCCCCCCTTTTGTTTGTTTGGTTGAGACGCTCTCTTTGCGTCCCGTTCTAGTTTCCTTGTTGCCACAAATCCACGTTGGCAAAACTCTGTCTTTCTGCCTTTTCATTCCTAATCTTTTTTTGTCTGTGCTTTTCACTTGGAGGCCTCCTGTCCCTTATTCTGTGTCTTTTCTTGCCTTCCAAGAGGGCTTTCGGAGTCTTTTTTTTTTTTCTTCTTTCCAGATTTTTTTTTTCTCCCTTTGGCTTGGCGTTCCCATGCTATGTATCGTTCTCAACCCCCTGGGCTCGCCCTTTTTCTTGCGTGGCCGGTGGTTTTTTTTTTATCCATGATTTTCCCTTTTCCCTCTTGGATGGCCGATTTCTTTTTGATAATGGCCTCTCTCCCCCCCGCTTCCCTTTTTCTTTTTCTTTCGGTCCACATCAACTTGTTTTTTTTTTCTTTTTCGTAGCCCCTCCTTTGCGGGGCAACTTTCAAGTCTTCCTGGTCAATTTTTTTTACATCCCTGTTTTTTTCCTTTTTTTTTCGTTGGGCGTCTGTTCAAACCCCGAGATTATATGGATTGATGAAGTCCCCTCTTCCGGATGTGTCTTCTCTTTCGTTGCTAGACAGCTTCCCCCATTTGGCTCAGATACGGGGCTTTCCCCCAGCTCGTTTTTTGCGGAGGGGCAGTGCGCTCCCCTTTCTTTTTTTTTTGTTGGGTTGCTGGTTTTTTTTTCGCGGAGGCTTCGTATTTTTCGAGAGGAACCCTTTCCCCCACTCTACTCTTTTTTTTGCTCGGCCTTGTCTGTGTGCTTCCCCCTTACTCACGTCCTACGAGGAGTTCTTCCCGTTGGGTTTGAGTGGTTCCTCTGGTGTCTTTCCCCCCCCCTTCTGCAGGGGCGCTCCTCCCGGCCGCGCATCGTCCCTTTTTTTTTTTCCCGTTCTCTGCTTCGGGAAGGTGTTTTTTCTGTCATACTACAACTCCCCGGTTTTTTCCCTCCCCCTCTTTTTCTAACGCGGACTATCAAACTTTTTCCCCATCGAAGGTCTTTTTCCCCCCCTCTTCACAATGAAGCAGTTCGTCCTTCTACCCCTGTTGGGAGGTGGTGTGATCACCCCCTTGGGCAGGACTGTACGATCCCGAAACCTTTCCCTTCGGCAGAAACTACTTCTTTTTTCTGCGTGCTCTGAATGGGACTTCCCTTTTTTGACACGCACTCTTTTCCGGCTCTGATCTTTTCTTTTTTTTTCCTCCAGGCTTCCTCTTTGGTACATGGCACTCATTTCCCTCTGCCTCCCCCCGTTGGGGCTTTTCCCCTGGAGATTTTTCACCCTCCCGATTAGTCAGACGGCGCCTTCGGTGTAATTTTTTTTCCCCCCCCCCTCTCTACCTCCCCCCCCCCCGTTGTCCGTGCATGTGAACAGGGTTCTGCTCCTTTTTCCTGGCTGATTTTCTCCGAGCCGCAGCTTTCCCAAGGATTTTCCTCTCCTCCCAGCAAATGATCATTTCTCTTTTTCAGGCTTCATTAACTTTTGGCACGACAGTTTTTCCCCCTTGAGCCTGGGATCTCCTCCAAAGTTCTTTGGGGTTTTTGGCTTTTTTCCCATTCACGCTCACCCCCCAAGACTCGTCCGAGTATTGCAAAGGATCGTTTTTTCTTCGAAAAATTTCCCAATAACGGAGAATTCTTTTCCCCCCCAGAGTGCGGAATGTTAAGGACCCCTCCCCTTTTCAGCCGCTCCCTTCTCTAGGACACAATCTTTTTTTCCTCGAGGGCTTTTTTCGGACGGGTATTTTAGCGGTCCAACCTCTTGTGGTAAAGGTTGCGGCGCCTCCTTTCCCCCCTGCTCCTTGTTCTTTTGGGTAGTTGTAACGTCTTTCCGCAGGTTTTTCCCCCCTTTCCCCGCAGAATTATGTTTGACTGTTTTCTGTAAAAGATCCGTCAGCAGCCCCTTTTTTTGCTTCATTGGATCTGTTTTTTGTGTTTAGCTTCACAAAAAAAAGGGGAAAGACCTTCTTTTTTGAAAACCACAACTTTCTTCTCGTTGTTGTTGTTGAGAGTTCTTTCGTCCTTTTCCGTCAGACGTTTTTTTTTTTTCCACCCTCCCCCAAGATCCCCGTGTTTTTTCTTTCTGATTCAGTCTGGTGCAGTTCCGTTCGTTGCTGGTGTCAACTCCCTCCCCAAACAATCCTCCCCTCCCATGGATGGGTGGCACGGTCTTTCTTTTGTACTGTTACCCCCCTTGGAAGCGCAAACCTGTATTTTTCAGGGTGGAGTGGTCCCCCTCCCTTTCACTGGACCCCCCCTGCTATACCGGCCGCTCTCTGGGACTTTCTTTTTCCTTGCTGAGAAAGAGAACTTTTTCTGCATTTTCGTTTTCGGGGCGGAACCTTCACAGCTTCTTTCCTCCTTTCCTATTGTACGTTATCCTTTTTTTTGCCCAGATCTTTCCCCCGGGCGAAAAGGTTCTTTCCTTTTTTTTGAGGTGTTTTATCAACTCGCGATCCCCTTTTCCCCCCCGTTTCCTCCGTTGTAAAACCCAATCTTTTTTTTCTTTATGATCTTCTCTCACCATGAATCAGGTGCTTTTCTTTGCTCTTTTTCTAGATGGCTTTCTCTGGCCCCTTTTCCGGCCCATTACAAAATTCCCCTGTTTCTGCCCTTCTCTTCAAAAACTCCGGTGCGAAGTGAGTCCTCTTCCATTTCCTCCAAAGGCAGAGCGGGGCTCTTTCTTTGGGACGACTTTTTTTTGCGAATCGCCTGGACTCTCCCCGAATCCCCCACCACGTAAGCGCAGTGCTCGTCTTTTCCCCCCTCTTGACACCCCTCCCCTTCCCAGGAGAAAAGCTTTTACTGCGCATTTTTTTCTTTCCAACAAAAGGCAGTCCCTCTGCACTGGTCTGCAAAACCAGAAGTCCCTTTTTCTTTAGTGCCTTGTCTCCCCCTTAGGACGTCTGACATTTCCTTTTCCTTCGTCTTCCCCTCCCTTTCCTCCCCTCTTAGAAAACTGCTCACTTTTTCTTTCTTTTGACGCTTCCTCGAATGGTTCCCCTCCCCCCCCCCCCGCAGTTTGATTCGGTCCTTCTTCTCACATAACGGGAATTTTCCCTCCCCAGTCAACCTTTTTCCTTTCCCCCTCCAACCGTAAATTCCTTCCCGAGAGGCCAGCGGCACCAAAAAAATTGTTCTTCTCCGCCGGTCCTCCCTTTTTTTTCTAAGCCACCAGAGGACTTCCCCTTTGCCTAGAACTTCCTCCGTAGGAACGTGATTTTCTCCCCCGATTTGACTCCAGGGACATTTTCTTTCGAGTGTGCTTTGCGGCGAACGGCTTTTCGGCCGAAACCCCTCCCAGAGGCCCCTCACGTGGGCAGCAATGCTCCCCCTTGTAGCTTCTTTGGCGATCCAACTTTCTTGAACCCCCCCTCCTCCTTTTCTGGCGGGAAAATTTCTTCCCTTTGCGCATCCAGAGATTTTTTTTTCACATGTGTCCGCTCAAGTAGTCACCCCCCGATTTCCCCCCCCCTTTCCCCAAAAATTGACCCCCCCCCCTGCGAGGAATCTGCCCGCCGGTCTTTCCGAATAAGTCGTTTTTCCCCAGTGAGTGAACGTTCCTTTCCCCCCCCTTTTTCTGGATTGGGCGAGACGGCCCCTGGCCAAAAACCTACTCCTTTTCCCTCAAGATTCTCCTCCCACCCGGATGCCGGGAAACTGGCAACTCCTTCCCCTCCCTTAGGCCGGAGATTGCTCCAAACACGTAAAAGAACCCCCCCTCCCCCCAGGTTGGCGGTCTTTTTTCCCCCAAAGCGGGAAAGAAAGGCTTTGAAAGGAACTCTTGTCCTTCCGCGGCAGAACCCCGGACCAGTCTGGGAGAAGCAATTTTTTTTGACTTGCGCCAAGGACAGCCAGAGTTTTTTTCATTACCTCTCCCCCCTTTAATGGAGCCTTCCCCCTTTTCAGTTTTTTCAGAATGGGATTTGTGTCCTTTTTCAGCCCTCTCCGTGTTTTTCCATAGAAAGATTCCCCCCTTCAGTTTTTTTTTTTCTGTAATATTGTTATTGTACTCTCTATTTCTCCAATTGGGGGGGTGGACACAAAACCTTCCCCCCCCCCATCGCCCCCCCTTTTTTTCTTTCCCCCCATTCCTAATCTGGTCCCCCCTCCGCCATTTTTCATTGGCGGGGGCATCCTTTTGATTATTCCTATTGTTTGGTCAGTATTTACTGCAGAGTCCTTCTCTTTCGTCTCCCCCCCTTTTTTTGTTTTCTCTTTAAAGCTTTTTCTCGCTGAGTTTGATCATGGCTTACTTTTATCGGTCTCAATCTACCGCCCGGCCCTGAGTGACTTTGCTTTTGCCCCTTTTTTTCCCTTTATGAGTTTAGCTACCCTCTTTCTCTTCCCCCCGATCGCCCCTCATGGGGCCGTTCTTCTCGTCCCCCCATACAACTTTAATCCCATGTTTTCCGAATAGTTTCCCCAGGGTTTTACGAATTATTCTTCCGCCTATCCCCGCGGGGGACAAGTTCGCTTTCATTCTTGAACATTCCTGGATCGTTGGTTTTTTTCCTTTTGGCGCCCTTTTGCGCCGCGATTCTATGGCTTTTGCATGCTGTTCTCCGCCAAAGGATGGGGTCTTTTTCGTTTTTTTCTCCCCTTGGCTTCCCTCTTTCTGCCCTCCTTTGTAAAAACAAGCTATGGTTTCCAGTGGTTTGCCGTCGCTGCACAAAGGCGTTTTTGTTTTTGCTGGGGTTTTCGATGCCGCGTCCGCGCCCCTTCCCCTTTTTTCGGAAGCTTTTTGCTTTCTAGGCTGGTCCTGGGCCCTCATGGAGGAACGTCAACGTCCTTCTTCTTTCTATTTTCCCTTTTTTTTGCGGCTGGTTTCCTTCTTTTTTTTTTTTTGCAAAAAACAAAGTTTTGCGGCGCTCCTTGCACTCGCCTTTTCCTTCGTTTTGTGCCGCTGGGCAGTTCTCTGCTTTTCTCTCCGGCGGGGCTTCATTGCCTACTCTCTTTTTGACTTCCCCCTTGGCTCCCTTTTCCGTATGTCTGAATACGCGGTTTTCCCCAACTGCGGGGGTTTTACCATCCGAAGGATTTCTTCTCAATCTCCCACTGTTTCGCAAGTTCGAAGTCTTCCCCCCCCTTTTTTGAGGGCCTCCGGCACTAACCAGAATACCTTCCCGAAAGGTTACCTTGAAAAAAACTGACACGAATCGGGAGAACTTCTTTCTGGTGGGATGCTTTTTTCTTTGGTTTTTTTTGTGACCATGATGTCATTGCGGTCCCCTGTTGGAATTCCTGTATCCCTTCTCTGGTTTAAAATGGCCTCACTTTCCTGATGCCCTTACCTTGTGGATTCTTATGATGATCTTTTTTTCTTTCCCCATTGTCTTTTCCTCTTCGGCCGCCCTTTTGGCATTAACTTATCATTGTATCAGCTCCCCCCTTTCGCGTTGGACTCTTGTGCAGAAACCCGTGTACTGAGACCCCCCCTTTTCATGAGTCGTTTTCTCCGAGGCCGCTCTTGTGTGAGAACCCCCCTCCTCGCGCAGACTTCCCCTGCATCCTGTTTCTTACGATCAGAATAATAATTGCAATTAGATGTGGGGGTTTACAACTTCTTCAATCTCCCCCCCCTGTTTTTCTTTGGGGGAGCGTTTTTTTTCGATTTCCCCTTTCCAAATTGCAAAGCTCTGGCGTATTCCCCGTCTCTAGCCAGATCGTTGGCTCGTCGTTCTTGATTAAAGCTTAATTGGCTTACCTCTGTCTTTTTTTCATCCCTCCCCTCCCCCGGCCCCGCTACTTCGTCTTTTCCAGCCTGACCCAAAAGTGCAATTCTTGAAGGGCCCCCCGGCGGTTTTTTTTTTATTTTATAGTTGCACTAGGGTGTTTCCTATCAGGAACCCTTGGACCCCTCTCTGCCATTTGCTCGGTTTTTTTTACGTACATCACCCTTGCGGTTGGCCCACAATCCATGACCACGCTTCCTTATGTGGTAGAAAGGTTGTTTTCGGTCCAAAATGGCTTTTCCGCCAGCCGTACCTAGAAACGGTTTCAAGCCGGCTTTGCGGCTCTTTTTTGGTGGAGGGGGACGGTCCACCCCCTTCGTTTCCTTGGTGTTCTTTTCATCCGGAAACGTTTGGAAACCA
>Ga0179593_1478802_pt1 | contig 12486 bp, 12 predicted proteins | sample CZODoug2_1_08_16_FD_185931 | JGI IMG/M metagenome (GOLD analysis project Ga0179593, IMG submission 185931) | Vadose zone soil fungal communities from Angelo Coast Range Reserve, California, USA - CZODoug2_1_08_16fungal (PacBio error correction) | ecosystem: Environmental > Terrestrial > Soil >... | reverse complement strand
TATAATTTCCCCCTGGCACGGAAACCCCCCTTTCCTTGGAATTTTCACCCCTCGCCTACGCGGGTCGTGCTTTGTTTTTCATTCCGCCCACCCCGCCGCACACTTCTTTTTGTTTTTTTAACTCGTTTTGCCCCTTCCCTCCCCCCTTCGCTGGAAACCAACCCTTGTGCCGGCTCACGTTCTGCATGAATGGTCATATTTTCCCCCTGGTCCTTCCAAACCCCCTGCCTTTATTTTCCTAGTCCCCCCCGGTTTTTCGTAATTCTGTCTTTTGTCCCACCCCCCTGACCGAGCAACAGCCCAACCAGGCACGGTTCCCCGGTTCCCCCCTTGTCCCACTGTCTTTCCCATTCAAAAAAGACTACTGAGTCCCCTTTCTTCCGTTCGGTTTTGGCGGTTCCCCCCGCTTTTAACGGTCCCCCCTGGCGCTCCTTGCTCAATATCGGCGTGGAGTGGCAGCACCTTTTTGTTTTTTTTCACTTAAGTGAAAGCCCTTTTTGCCCACATCCTCTTGGATTCTTCTCCTTGTGAGGAGTTAACCAACGCCCTTGATTTACTGGTCTTTTCCCCTGGAAGATTCTGTCGGTTACTTTTTTTTTTGACTGCAAAATTTTGCTGTCCGGTCCACCTTTCGGGACTTTTTTTTCTTTTCCCCGGGCGGGTACCTCCTGTGTAACGTGGCTTTTGTCAGGAGAAGTCCCTTTCCCAGAAGTTTGGAGTTTTGAGTCTTCCTTTCCCGGGGTGCGTTTGTTCCCTTTTTTCAGCCGACATCTCTGGTCGACCAATTTTCCCGAATGGTTCTCCAGTTCACAGCTTCCAGCCAGGTCCTCCACTTTGACATTTTATCTGGCGGTTTTTTCCCTTCCCCCCCCCCAGGCCTTACGATTTTCCATTGGACGCGCCCCCCGTGTCTTGGTTGTTTTCCATATTTTTTTTCTTTCACCTTTAAATGGAAAACTGTGTCTTTTCTTTCCCCAGGACGACCGTTGTGCTTTTGACTGTTTTTTTCTTTTTTTTTTTTTGTTTTTTCTTTCTTTGTTTGGGGGGTGGTGCGCTCATTCCTTGGGTTCCTCGCAGTACCCTCGCCGGACTGACGATCAACGTGCATTTTACCCTCTTCATGATGCTCACTTTTTTTTTTTCTTGCCCTATCACAGTTTTCCTCTTCACGCTCCAACAAAAAAGGAGGCCGCGTTGATCCCCTCCCCAAACGCGGCCCGGCCCTTTTTTTTTTTTCCAGGGAGGGTTCAACTTTGCCTTCGGCAACCAATAAACTTTTTTTTTTTGAAACACCTTCCCAAATTTTTTTCCCACAACCCTCCTCAAACAGCGGTGCAACACCAGGCCTTTCTCCATGTTGTACCTGAGCGGCTGCTTTTCGATTCACCCCACTCGTTGTTTTTGGAAGTTTTAAGTAGCTCTTCCCCATTGCATACCGTTGAGACAAGCTTTCTTTTTGTCTTTTTCGGCTCCTGCTTGGTTTTATTTTCTTCCCCCCCCCTGTTCGTTCACCCCTGAGGGGGTTTGTTTTTTTTTCGTTTTCAGTGACTTCTTTCTGGGCTTTCTCTTACTGGCATCGGTTTCCTTTGGTTACCTGCTTGATTTCTTTTGTGGGTCAGGGCTGGTTGAAACCATTTGTTTTTACATTTCCTTCTTCACCCCCGTTTGTTCTTGGCGGGCTCTTTGTTTTCTCGTGATTCCGGGCTCCTTTGGCACTTTCAACCAAGACTTGTTGCCCACCTGCCGCCGCTGTCTCGGCCGTTGACTTTTACGTTTTCCCCCTTTGCCTTTTTTGCAGGCCGGAACTTAAAAACCGTGCTGTCCCTTTTTTCCCTTTGCTGTCCCTGGTCCTGAGCGTCCCACTCGTACTGGCAGGTTTCGGTTTCCCCCGTCTATCTTTTTTCTTTTGGTACCCGGAAAACGTTTTTTTTTTTTTTTTGGAAAAGAGGTTCCTCCCCTCGCAACTCGCCCTCTTTGACTTTTTTTTCATCATACGGCCACCGGCGTCCCGTGCTCCTTCAACAGGTGTCCCTGCCTTTTAGCCGCAGTGTTCAGTTGACCTCCGCCCTTCGGGTGGCACGTCCTTTTGGCCATTGTTTTTTGGACTCTTTGTGCATGGAGCGCGACCTTCGTGGACGGACTTCTCGACGCCATGTTGTTCGTTTGTTTTCCTTTTGAGCCGGCGTGCCGCGTTTCCCCCCTTTTTTTTTTCCCTCCCATTCTCGTTTTTTTTTCCCCCACTGACCGGGCTTTTGGTCTACCCCTTATTTACAACCCCCTTAACGTCGAGTGAACATTTTAGGCTGAGATCTCGTAATGGGCATGAGTTATTTTTTTTTTTGTTTTGTTTTCGAACTTTGAACAACCTTTCTTGGTCGTTTTGTTCTTTCAGACACTGATGCCAGCCTTGGGCACTTCCCCAGTGGTTTGCCTCTTTTTCCTTTACCCACATTTCTTTTAAGGCGGCGGCCCCGTCTTTTGATGTCCGTAAAGATCCTGATTTTTTCCGGCCGAATGTCTGCTTTCTAGCGCGTTTATGGCGCGAAGGGTCGCTTTTTGTTCCCTCTTCTTTTTTTTTTTTTTTTTCTTTCTCTAGAGGATCGCTTCGGCGTTTTCTTTTGCGCTGCTCTAGCGATTTTTTTTTACCTTCTTTGTTTTACCAAGAACCACCTTTTTTTTCCGTTTTTTTTCTTCTGCTGTGGGTGCCGGCCTCTTGATTTTTTTTTCTTTGTTCCCTTTTCTTTTCCTTGCTGTCACGTTCTGCCATTTTTGAACAAACTTTCCGCAGCAGGTTTCAGTTTTCCCCACTCCCACGTCTCGCCTACCCGGGCATTTCGGTTCTTGTTTAGCAGTTGTTTTCGTGTCGTTTGTTACAACAGCGAGGGATTTTTTTTTTCTGGCCTCTGCGCAGAAGATCTACCGTCAGTACTAGTGGGCAAGTTTTACCATTTTTTTTTGTACGTAGCTCCCTTTTGGATTTTTGACAAATATTCCCCGCGGCTCTGCTCTTCCTTTCGTGCCGTTTGTTTTTTGGGGGTCAATTGTTTTGCAGGGATGATTTCTCCCCTCCGTAGAGGGGTCGAGTGATCCTTCCTTTCTTTCACTCCGGTTCCCCCCCAGACCGTCCTGCCGTTTTTTTCCCGCGGTAAAATTTCAGTACGATTTCGCTCCTTGTTTTTTAAGGACCACACTCCCCGTCCATTCCCCCTTCCGGACAGAACTCCCTCCCCTCCTCCTCGTCCACCCTGTTTTTCCCCCCCTGTGTGGAGTTGCTGCTTTCTTCTTCCGGGCTTTGCCTCTGTGGGTTCTTTCCGAGATCTGAAGCGAGTTTTTGAGCGGTAAATGATTTTCAGGCTTTTCCATTGCTCAATTTTGGCATGGTCTTTTCCTCCTTAGTGTACGTAGCCAGTATTGTTCTCCCCTCCGCTGACCCTTTACTCAGCCCGCTTTCCATGGTGTTTGAAAGACCTTTTTTTCCTTCTCTTCCTCTTATTCTTTTTGGCTGTCTTATTCCTCTTCGCCTCAAATTTTTAACCCGCTAGTTCTAAACGTTTTTTTCTCCCCCAGTAGATCCTTAATCAGGTGGTTTTGGGATCCTGGCCCTTTTCCTTTTCCTTGGGGTGATTTCTGTGTCTTTTTTGTAACACTTGTTAGGTGTGTCTTGCACAATGTGGGAATTTTGCGCAAACATGGTTCTTTTCCTCCGTCACCTTTTTGGTGTTTTCCTAAGTCCTTTTGGGGGATTGCCGCTATCTTCTTTTTGTAGCGCGGTTGGTTTTCTGTGATTTGACTCGTTCCCATTTTAGGGATCTTTCTTTTCCAAAAGGTCTGGTCGTTTTTCATTGAATCCTTCTGCGTGTACGTTTTGATGTTTTCGGTCGGAGCTCCACCCGCGGCTCTCCAGGTGGTCTTTGCCCTTCAACTTTTTAACATACCAGGTGTCTCTGTGCGTATTGTCCTTGGTTCATTTTTGAGATGTCTTGCCATTTGTTGGTCCACTGGGGTCGTTTCTTGTCTTTATCCCCCTGTTTGTGTTGGATAACGTTTCGAGGAGGGGGGAATCCACGTTGTGAGGTATGGTTTCCCCCTGCTTTCTTTTTAGATTGCCCAACCGTGGTGCGTGTTCCGTTGGCACCTTGATTGTATTGCAAACGTTCCTCTTCCCAGATGATGCTCCCCCTCTTTACTGGCTTTCGCCTGCTCGTGACACCCAAGGTCCGTCTGCTTGACATACTCCACTGTCATCCCATGGCTTTTCCTGTTTCAGCCGCTTCTACTTGTACCGAGGGTACAAAACTACGCCCCCTCACGTTCACCGGCGGTACCTCATCTTCGGGTTGTTCTTCCCTTCGGACCTGATTTCCTCTCATGGCCGCCGTTTTCACTTGAAAAGGTGACTATTTAGCCCATTTTCCACCATTTTTTTGCGCACTCCGTTTCCGATCACGGCCCGGGTTAGCGGAATTTTGTTTTCGGTCCCTCCGGCCTTCCCATTTGTTTTGGTTCGGCAGTCTTTTTTGCTGGTCCCTGTAGCTCCATTTTTGCCGGGACTGCCGGTTTGTGCTCGTGTTGATTTGCTCGTTTTAAAGGACGGAACGTTTTTCTTTTCTGGGTGTGGGGGCCACATAAGTTCCCTTCTCCGGACTGCTGTGCGGTCCTTGTTCTATGGTGGTGGGTGGGAGGTACGTTTTGCGAGTTAGGTCTGCCCCCTTGCGTTTGTCTTGCCCTCCAACAAGCCGCTTAGCTTTCCCTTTCCATTCCTTTGTCGTGCTTGTTCCCTCCTTCCTTTCGCCTCGTTGTTGTTTTTGTGTTTATTTTTCTCATTCTTCCCTCCCGACAAAGTTCTATTGGAACATTAACCTTTTTTAACGTTGCTTGCTTATTGTTGAAGGAATCTTGACCCCCCTCCCCGTCCACCCTACACTGTTCACCTCACTTCCTGCACCCTTGTAGCTTGCGGAGTTTTTCAGTTTTCCTGTCATTTTTTAGGAATTTTTTTTCTGTACGCACGGCCCCACTTTCTGTCCATCGCCAACCCACCTTTTTCCCCGACGTCTTGTCCCCCACCGAGCCCGCAACCCCACTTTCCTTACCCCGATAGGTCCCTGAGGAATGCCTGGGTGCCCGTTTTAACCCCCTTTTGAATACTTTAGTTGCTTCACCCCCTGTTCTTTGTGTCCAACCTTCCGTTGCCGCCAGGCGCTCCCCCGGCACTAAATTAGGCGGGATTGCGCCACCGTTCTGGGTTCTTGGCCTTTCTTTCCGTCCCTTTCCGTTCCCCCAGACGTCTTGGACCCCCGTTTCTTTCGCCCTTTACCAGAGAAGACCCCCCTGAAAAGCCGATGAGGCTTTGGGGCCAGTTTGTTCCTTTCCTGTACGTTCCCGGTTCTTTTTTTTTTTTTTTGGAATTCACATGAGGGGAGGACCCTGCTGCTTAATTGTCCCCCTCCGTCCCCTACTTCCTTGTGTCGTTGTCTTTTCTCTTCCGTTCAGGCTTTTTTCTGTTTCGCCGGCCCGGGGGGGTCTTTTGACGCAGAAAATCCGTCTTGTTTTTACACTTTCGCTTAAGGTTCAGCGACCATCATACGTCTTGTTTTGCCCGCAGTCCCCCCCCTCCACGGTTGAATTCGCCGAGTTCCTCCCCGGTAAGGGGTTTGAGAGAATTCTCGCAACTTTGTTTACCGGTCGTTCAAACTGACCCAGACCCCTTCGGACCGTTTCCTGACTCAAGTGCTTCCGTTTAGTTTCAGGGTTCCGCTTTTTTCTCCCCCGCCCGGCGCTCCAGTACTTTGATTGAACCGTCCCCGTCCCTCGCCTGCGAGCTCATGGCTCCTTTACTATACCCGATTTCTTTGGCGCTCGGAACGCTTTTTCCCTCACCGTGATGGCCACTCCCAAGTTCCCCCCCTTTTTTGGATTTAGTCCCAAGGCGGGTGTCACCACACATTTGCCGGCGTGCCCCAAGACCTGTTTGTCCCCCCCCCATTCAACCCTCCCATAGACACAAGCGGTTGCACTAAGGGCTCCCCCCCCCTGGACCGCCGCCGGTCTTTTCTTGCTTCGATTGCTTTTGCAGTAGGAACGACCGTGCTCTTTCAGTAGAACTATTTAATTCGGCGCTTTTTTTCGTGCTCATGTATCGGAGATATTGTGATCCCTGTCGTTTTACCCCTTTTATTTCTTGGCTGGCGTTGTTTTTTTCTTCAGGCTTTGTAAACTCATTTCCCCTCCCTGGTCCCTCCCGGCTGGGATTCGGCAGAATCAATGGGACTGTCATTTTTTATTGACCACCCGGGACGCTTCACCCCGGATGCTTTTTGTGATTCCTTTCACTGTTGCTCGTGTGATTGCTCTTTTTCTTTTTTCGTTTCTTTTCCCCCTAAGGCGGTGGCCCTTCTAGTGCGTTAAAGGCGGACGGGTCTTTTTTGACGTCTTACTTCTTGTTTTCAGCTGCTCCGATTTTGGCGTTCTTTTTGGCAACATTTTCCCGGGGAGGGTTTTTTTCGGGTGACTCTTTAGTGGACGGAGAGGTACTTGCCCTTTCCCTCTCACCTGGGCTTGTAGTTTCCCTGAGGTTACGTACTTTTTCTCTTGTTCGATTTCTCTAAACAGTTTTTTTTTGAGAATGCATCCGGCCTGTGGTCGTAAACGTGAGTGACACCTCCGTAGCAGCTGCTTTCTGCGTTCATGCAACTGGTTTGAGTCCTTTGCCCTCAAAGAATTCTCTTTGGAAGTTCCCATTTTTTTTCTGAAGCGTCCCCCCTTTTCCTTGTCTCCCTTCCATCGACTACGTGGTTTTGGTTTGATTCTATTCTCCTCGTGACATTTTCAGTGACCCTACTAGCCCGGCCCCCCTTGGCTGCGACACCCTTTGCACAACCCCCACTTTCAGGTGACGTCGATGTCTTGTGTCTGGGGGATTTTGTGCCTTGGTTTTTTTTTTGGTTGGGTTGTTTTTGCAACTTTCCCCCACCCGTCAGGGCGGGCGTTTTCTTTTTGGTGAACCAGGCCTTGGTCCCCCTCACCGTTGTCCTAAGTCGTAATTTCGGTCCAACCTTTCATCCTTGCTTTGTCCGGCCCATGGAAATTCGTTCTTTCCCCTGGCCTTATTGGAGTTTTTTTTCCCAGCGCATGCCGCGGGCCGTCTTTTCCGAGCGATCATCTTCTTCTTACTACCTGTTTGTGTTTTTTCTAGATGCTGACAGCTCTTCTGTCGAGTTGCTCATAACCTAGACTCCTCCGTACTCCCCTTGCCGTCATGGTTTGCCCGTTGGCCTCCTGTGGTCGCCAGCTGGATTTTTTTTCCTCTCTGGGCACAACCTGTGTGTCATGGGTCCCTTTCATTTTTTTTTCCAACCAATACAGGTTTCCCGCCTCACTTTGTTTTTTGTCTACCCCCTGTCAACCGGTCCGATTCTTACTCCAGGTCTTTTCAGTCTTCTTTTTGTAGGCAAGGTTAGTCATCCTGGGCTTCGGGACCCGCGTGAGGTAGTGACATTTTGGGAGGTCGGTGGTCGCCCCCCTAGCCTTAGACCACGTCTTTCGCTTTTAAGTAGTTAACCTTCTCCGTATAGTTTCCTTTTCCTGCGCTGTTCGTTGTACCTTTTCCTTCTCCCCCCTTCGGTAGTCTTTTCTTTCGTGATCGGTTTTGCACTCCGGTTGCGGACGTCTTCTACAAAGGCGGCGCCTATTCCCCTGGTTTCCTGGATACCCTGTCTTTTCCCCTCACGGTTCTGGTTCCCCCGTTCACCGTTGAGTAGCGGTGGCCCCGTTTTTTTTTTTAACCTGTTTTACCCTATTTCCCGTCCCGGGTCCGGCACCACTCCCCTGTCATTCAGTCCCGACGCCGTCCCCCCTGTCCACATCGCAAACTACACCTTTGGTAAACCGGAGCTTCAGCCCTCGGAGGTATGTCTTTTACCCTTCGCGCTCCTCCTTTTTTTCAAGGAACTGCATGGAGATGATCTCGCGTAGTGGTGAGGGCGTCCTTTCCTGGGTCAAGCGGGGCTCCCTTCTCCATTGTTTCTTTTTATTTCCCGACTTGACAGTATTACCGCTATCTTTCCCGTTTCAGCCCCCCTCCTCCTAAGGTTGGTTTTCCAACCTTGGATAAACGGTCGATCCCCATTGCTGGGCCGAAGCCCGCCATTTTTATCCCTCCCTTTTGCTCGTTTCGCCCCTGTTTTCTTACTGCCAGGCGCTTTACGGCCATTTTGCGGCGAGGCCTTTCCCTGGTCGGTTTTCTTTGCGGCCTGTGTCGGTCCTATTTCTTTTTGGTCTGGTGGTCTTTTTTTTCGTTTCAGCACCCCCCTTCTGTTTCGCCGGCCACCCCTTTTTTGTCTATTACGAATTGGTCGGGCCCGGTGTGTGCTCCTCCTGCGGCTGTTCGGTGTTTTCCCCCTCTCTGCAAACGTTCTTTGTTGAGATTTTTCACCGTTGCCCTCTAGCATCGTAGCGGGAACTGGGTGTGGATCTTTTCTGTGAGCGCTGTTCTGAGAGACTGGCCGTTTAGCAAACCCTTAACGCACGTCTTTCGTTTCATGTTCCGCGTTGTCTTTTGACGTTTTTTCTTGTTCTGTTTTCACTTGGGGCCGCCGTTTCCGAAAACACGCTTTTCCCCCGGGGAGTACGGCTCGATTAGTTGCACCCCTTTTTTAGGACCTGTTCGGCTTTTCGTTCGTTTTTTCCCCGTGCTTTGACGTGTTGCCCAGAGTTATTTATTTTCCATTTCCGCTCACTGTCCCCTACGTATTACTTTGCTTTCTTCGCCGGTATGGCAGGCCACGTTTTCCAGTCGGTAGGGGCTTTTTCCGGCGTTGCAGCTGTCATCCTAGTCCGTCCCGTTTCTCCCAGCCGTGACCGTAACCCGAACTTTCCCCTGGTCCTGTTGCGATTCCCTCAAGTTTCTGTTCCTACCGCGAAGATTCGGGAGCGGCTTCCTGTCCCTTTTCCACTATCCTAGTTCAATCTTTTTTCGCATTTGCACTCCACCGCCGATAGGCCGGGGTGGAGCTTCCTTTTCCACCCACCGTCCCAAAGCTTTTGTTTGGGCATCCCGCCGGTTTTGTCTTTTTTCGTTTTCCTGGTGACGTGATCCCTTTTTTGTTAGTTCCTTTCCGGGTTTGTGTTTTGTTCTCTGTTTTGTTGGTTCCGTTTTTTCTTTCCATGAGTGAACGTTTTTTGGCAAGATGTTCCTACCTGAGTTTGGGCGGTTAATCATCTCGTTCCCGGCTTCTTGAGGCTTGTTTTCGGCAGCTCCTTTTTCCCTACTCGGTTCGGATGTTACCACCTTTTTTTTTGGGCGGTGGTGAGGTGATTTTGATTTCTTACAACTCTGATTCTGGTGCTCATAGTTTTTCTTTGCATTTGTTAAGAATTCCCTTTCTCTTTCTCCTTCCTCCGTTTTTTTGTGGTTTTTTGAGCGAGGAAAGTTCGTCCTTCACCGCCCACATGGGGGACATGGGCCCCACTATCGATTTTCTCCTTATCGACCCGGTTCTGTTTTCCATTCCCGTCATTATCCCACACCCGCCCAGGTCCGTTGGCAGAATTTTCATTATCGGTTGCGTCCCCACCGACGGCTTGTTTTTTACCAAAACCCCCTTTCGTCCCTTCCCGTTCTACTCCCTGGCCCTCCGATCCACAGCAACACACCGTGTCCCCGACCCATTCTTTCCTGGGGAATTGCTTTTCCCAGGACCCACCCTCCCCTTTCTTTCCGACAAGTTAGTTTCTGGGCCGCTTCCTTTGAGACCCGGGCCTCCAGGTTGCGGAAAGGACCTGCATAGTGGAGAGCGTTATGCGAGCCGTCTATGTTTTTTTAACGTGTGCCCAGTTACGTTTTGGTGTGTTGGCTTCCCTGAGATGTCTCTAGTTCAAACCGTGTTCAAGTGACAGTATGCGGCGGCCTTGTGTACCTATCTTGGCGTGAGCCGGGGGAGTCAAATTGAGAATTTTGGTAACCGAGGAGTGATCGGCGATGAGGATTCCCGGTGTGTCCCACTGTAGGTTGGAAGATTTGTTTTCTTTTCCCTTTGTTTGTTATGTTTCCACGGACGTTATAATATGTTACCAGCGGACCAAGAGTTAAGCTCTACAGACTGGGTCTAGAGACTTCTGTGATGACAGGACAAGCTGTTTGACGTGGCGGGCCTTTTGGTTTCCCGGAATTTTACATTGGCAGGTCGCCCGGCGGCCGGTTGCTGCCGGGCCATGGATTTGTGTTTCGGGTGTCACCCAAGTTTACTAGTTTCGCCAGACGATCGAATCCTCTGTTTACTAGAGAGATCTTAGAGGGCGCTTGCGAGCGCCTGCACCGATGAGCGGATTTATGGTGAGGTCTGATGGAGCTGAAGGAAGACGTGTTCAATAACCTGTGCCAACCCCCGCATCGATTGGGTTCGTTACATGTGAACAGACAGCGTCATTTCTCACAACCCCCGCCTCCACAGGTTTATTTCCGCATTTCGCTTAACCTCCCTGCAGAGGGAGTGTTCTGAGCACGCCTGTTGCGTTTATGGCGTCTCTCCAATGACCAACGGTCCCCCTTCCCGGAACTTGACACGGGTTTGTGACAGATGTCTAAGGTCTATGTGTTCATTTGGGTTCGTGTTTCAGCAGTTTCGCCCACGAGTGTCTTCCTTCACCTTTTTGCCACGCCGGCAGCTCCGTTATTTGAAGGGGTATAGAGAGAGTTTCCGCGAACTGACGCGAGAGATGGCGTAAGACTTAAAGGAGACGGGTCCCTCAGCCCTTGTCAATCCACCCGTGTTTCTTTTTCCCTTTTTTGCAAAGCCCGAAGTCCTCTTCGATCCCCATAACCTTCCTTTTTCTTCAGGTTCTAGGACCAGTGCAACTTGTCCCCCCTGTTTTTTGGCCTCTTTTAAATTCCCTTTTTTTTTGCTTCACCTCCCCACTTGTCAAGCCACTTTCTTCTCCCAGGAGTAGCCCGGTGTGGTCGAGAGATTGTTACCAGTTGCAAACGCATCCTGTACAGTGCGCCCCTGCTTTTCTCTTCTTTACGTCATCTTTGGCATTTTTGAAGTTTAGGAAAACGGCCCGTTGTTTTCGTTTTTTTTCAGGTCGGCACCCTCTTCCTTTTTATTTTAGGTTATCGGTTCTTGCTGTTCATGTCGTTTGACAGAGTCTGATTGAGGCCACTGTCGTCACCACCTTTAGGGATGGCTTTTGGTCAGTCTGTCTTATCCTCGTGGGGCGAACATCCCCTTGGCCTTTGTCTTGCCAATGGGGTTCGGGGTTGAGACTTACTTGATTTGGGAGGTGTTGACCCCCAGTGCAATGTGTGTATGGCTCCCCACACGGTTCCCATTGTTGGCGTTCCCCTGGGTTATGGATGCGGGTCTAGTGAGGAGAGGTTGCTTGTTCGCATGCTAGGCGAGGGAGGGGAGGAAGTGGATGTAGATCGATGAGCAGATCGAGCCGAGCGAATGGGCCGTTTTGTGGTGGGCGACGAATGGCTGTGTCGGTAGTCTGTTTAGTAGACGAGCTATTAGATAGGATGTATGATCTCTGAGGCGGCCAGCGCGAATGTTTAGGGTCAATGCTTGGTTGGAGGTCCATGGCTTTTGAAGGTATTATACTCTCGTGGAGTGCCTCGGCTAAGGGACGGAGACTGACCTTGCCTGATATGGCTATCTGTAGAGTGATCGAGAATAGGCGTTGGCCGGGGAGAGGCTCAGAAAAAGACGTGTAATGGGGTTCGGGGGGGAGAGAAGAGGATGGTTGAATGTCACGTTTTTTTATTGTCCTTGCCGTCTCTTGTCGGAAAATTTGGACCAGGGGGGCTTTTTTCGGTGTGACCCGCTGTTGAATTTTGGTAGCGCAATGCGTATTTCCCCCGGTTCCTTCCCCCCGGCTGCGGTTTTTTGTTGTACCCCGGGGAACACGTGTGGTTCTTTGTTCGAAGGCCGTCATCTCCGGTTTTCCCTCGTTCCTCGCCCCATGTTTTAGAAAGAATCTCAAGGCGGTCCCCCGTTTTTTTCTTTTTGTAGGGACGATTTCTATTGCGTGTTTTCACGAGTTTTGACGTCTACCTTCAGTTGGAACGGCTACTCCTAGTTTTGCGCGTTTTTGGCGACTTCATCGGAAGCCGTTCCCCACACGGTAGAGGCGGGACTTTTCCTCTTGGCTTTCGTTTTTGTCTTCCTCCAGCGAGGTTACCACCCACCCCCTCCCCCGTGGCTTCTCTGTGTGCCTAACCAGAGGTTTCGACCTGTAAGGCGAGATCTGCGTTACCGGTTGCTTTGGTTGTTAAGCAACTGTTATCCGGCGGGTGGGTGTATTTTTTTTTTTCTGGGGACCCCCCCCCTAACACTTGTGTCTTTGACGCTTACCCCCCTTTCAGGCGGCTCCCCTGCCTGCAACCGGTTTTTCCCCCTTTGCATCCCGGATTTGTTTATGTACTTTTTTTTCTTTTTGAGGGTCGTTGGAGTGACTCGGTTTCTTGCGCGTCGCCCGCGATGCCCG
>Ga0179593_1373875_pt1 | contig 12486 bp, 11 predicted proteins | sample CZODoug2_1_08_16_FD_185931 | JGI IMG/M metagenome (GOLD analysis project Ga0179593, IMG submission 185931) | Vadose zone soil fungal communities from Angelo Coast Range Reserve, California, USA - CZODoug2_1_08_16fungal (PacBio error correction) | ecosystem: Environmental > Terrestrial > Soil >... | reverse complement strand
ACAGTGTGTCAAAGCTTTCCTTCTCCCTCTCTGTTTTTCATCTTCCCCCCGGCCTTCTCTGAAGTGCACCCCCCCTTTTCTCCTTCTCGTTTCTGAACACATGCTCTCTATCTTTTCCGTTCCCCCCAGGTGGATTCATCGCTTATCACCCCCTAGTGTTTCTTGCTGTTTCTTAGACGTTCTGTATTAATTCCCCCTTAGTGAAGACTTCCTTTGTCCTGTTCTATGACCCTTTATTCCAGAGTTCCCACTCTTTCCCATTCCCGCCAATGCGCCTCTTCCCCTTTCCTAACTCCCGTAGGAACAATTTCTCTGCCTCTCTGGGGTGAAACCTGCCCCCCTTTTTTCCTTCGTCTTCACCCCCTCCATAAAGCTTCCCCCAATCTTGTAGTCCCCTTAGGGCCTGCGTAATCACTTTTCCCTTTTCTTCTCAGGGGTGTTTGAGAAAGAGTTCCCCCCGCAAGGAGCGGTCGCGCGCGAGCCGTGCTGACACCTTGAGAGCTCGCTACCCCCATATTCGTCCAATCTTCCTCTGCTCCCTTTCCTTTTTTTTAGAAGTTTCGGTTGCGTGCGTGTGGTATGGACTCACAGTCTTTTTGACGAGGTTTTGGTGAACCCGAAACCCCATCCCTTCGGCTCGGAAGGGGATTCAAGCGACCTGCTGCCGCCTCCCCGTGTCACAGCGGTCATCCCTTCTTGTTCCCCCCCCCCCAATTTTCACAGTTTTGCCAACCCTCCTCATGCCTCAGTGATCTGAGTTCTCCCCCAGATTTTGCTGCCCTTCTCGCTGCACAACACTAAAAACTTCGGCTTGCCCGTCCGGTATCTTTCTCGTAACGCACACCTCCAACTTCTTAACGGGTGACGAGTCCTTTTTTTACGCCTCGAACCCCCGTAAAATTCCCATGACACGATCTGCTTTATCCCCTGAGCTTTCTCCTCCTCCTTTTTTACTGTTTTTTTGTAATTCTTTCTTCCGCCCGGTTCCAATGTTGAGATGCATCATTTTTCTTTGTATTCATTCCCCTCTTGCGTTCGCAGGAACCCAGTTCCTCACACCCCCCTTTCCCCCTTGAATCCAGGGTGAAAGGTTTCCCTTTTTCCCTTTTTTTTACTGAGGGTAGAGTTTACTGAAGCAGTCACGGCATTACTCCTCCGGCCAATGTTACGACCTCCTTCCGATCGCGTTTACCCGATCCAGTCTGGAGAAGGACCTGCCCGTATCGGCCCCTTTTTGTCTTCCTGATCCCTCCTACCACGGCGTGCGCCTTTACGTAAAGTATCTCCCTTTTTTCCCACGCTGTCTCTTTCCCAACGTTTTTCTTGACTTTAGACGGTGATATCCAGCTCGTTCTTCCGAACCTTTTTTTCAAAACACCCTCCCCTCCCTTATGACAGCGACTTGTCCCCTACCAACCCTTTCTTGGTTCCCCGACCGCCCACTTGCCCCAAGGGCCTTCTTGTTCTGCTGATAGCTAGCTCTGAAGTTGCGGCTCAACGTTTTTTTTTCCCCCCTCTTACTTTCTTCCCGTTGCCGTCTCTGCTTGATCCTCCCCCTCTTTTCTTTACCGCTTTCGTTTTTCGATCTCCCCCGTTAGACACTTTGAGGTTTTTCCCCTTTTTCAAATACGTCGCCCTTCTCCGCGGCCTCTCTGGACTACTTCGTTCTTTCCGAAAACGCCCCCTGCCTTCCCCCTTTGAAGTCCTCAGTCTTCCCCCTTTTTTTCCTCCCTTCCCTTCAGTTTGTTTTGGAGATAGAGGGTGCTCGTGCACTGTTCTTCGGAGGTTCGTCAGCTACGCTTCTCTTCCGCGTGCGCTTTGGTTTCTTGAGTTCAACGGGGTGTTCCTCCCCATCCTGTTTTTTTCCCCCTTCGAACTTTTCTACCTCCTTGTGCAGTTTTCCTTCGGGACTCCCCCCAGGACGTAGGACTCCCCCCTATGGATTCTCTTCGCACTTTCTCCTTGACCCCCCGTTAGCCCCTACTCACGATGGGATAGCCTGCGCGCGGCGCTACACCCGCCTTTGCCACTTGTTTGTTGGTGCAACTGCGTCGGTTCACCCCGGCCCAACTTTTTTTGGCCCTGCCCCTTCTGTGTAACTAGTAGTTCCTTTTGGTGTCAAACCGTCTTTCGTCGGGCCCCCCCCCCCCCCCCCCCCCCCCCCCCAGAGGATTCGCCCTCCTCCCCCTTCCCCCGGCACACCGGTTGGCTGCTTCTTTCTTGGAAAGGTCAGAGCTGACGGCACGTAAATCGGGTCGGCCCGATTGGAAATCCCCCCTGTGCCGACCCGTCCGTAGGGCTTCCCTCCCCCCGTTTGGGCTGCCGGGGGCAATTTCGCTTGCCCAGGCCGGTTTCCTTCCCTTTGCCTGCTTGCCGGTTCTTTTTCCATGCGTCGTGCGCATCCACCTCTCCCCCTGCCCCCCAAGGACCTTGTACTGTTCACCTGGCCCCTAATGCGAGATTTTTGGAGGGGTTTTCCGGTAGTCCTGCCTATTTCTGCCTCCCCGTTGCAACCGGTTTTCCTACCCCACAAAAGTTTGCCCGAGCCCTCTGTGCAGCAACAAAATACCCTTCAACTTTGACCTGGTCTTTTCAATAAGTATAACTCTTATCTCACGGTAGTTCTTTCATGCCAGTTTGTCCTGTTTTCGGTCGTATGTTCGTCCAATTCCCCTCTTAGAGTTAGAACATTTCTTTTTTTTTCTTTTGCTTTGCTCTCCACTTACCTTTGTCTGAAGAAGTTTTTTCTTTTTTTCCCCCCTAAGACCCGGACTTTTACGTCCCCTCTTTGGATACTAGTTCATTCCTTTCTTACATTGCCCCTTTGTGAGTGAAACCCCCTTCCCCTCCTTGGGGTGATTGGGAGCGTCCCAGTTTCTAGGGGTTCGGTTGGCCATGTTTGCTCTTGTATTTCCCCCTCCTCTGCAGCACTTCCTTTTTTCTTGTTTTTACCCAAGCCATCGACCCCCACAGCGTTTTGCGTGGTGACCCCCAAAGTCCATTTTTCCCCTCCCATAGGGAACCCGATCCACCTAGGGTGATTTTTCGTTCGCTGGTGCTGCACAGTTTTTAGGCTGCGACCCCCCTGGGTGAAGCAACCGTTTCTCTCTATATACTTGCTGGTTGCTCCTAGTGAGAACCCCTCCGACTCACCTTTGACCATTATGTTTTCCTCTCCCCCCCGTCGATTCTACCCTTTTCAGTCGTGGTTTTTTTTTTTTTTTTTTTGTTGTTCTCGGGGTTGTTTGGGGATGGCTGTATGGTTTTAGCGAGAAACTGTTCACTTTTTCAACCCTCCCGGCTCGTGCTGGGTTGATGGAGGATTTTGCTTCGGACGGTTCGTTCTCGACGGCTTGCCTAGTTGTCTTTTTTCTTTGCTTACCCTCTTTCCCCTCTCCCCGTCTGAAAGGGGTCGCCCCTCCCCCCCCACGTATCCAACTTCAACTTTTTTGCACGTCCGGTTGACACGGAAGCCGACACGCGTCACTTCTAACCCATCTGTGTTTATGCACTCCCATGATCCCCCCCAACGAGTTGTCCTCTTTTCGATATGTTCCTTTCCAAGCCTTCGCCCTCGGGGCGTCATCCCATGCTGCTGGTCGATGGAAAAATCCCGCTGTTTAGCAAACCTGTGGTGCTTGGTAGGATTGTCGTTTGAATTTTTGTTGGCTCCTATTTTTTATCCCTGACGAGATAGTTCGCTGGTGGTTTAGTCCACTTTCGGCCTCTTTTCTCCCTAAGTTGCCCTCGGTTTTTTTCCTCTGTCGTATGGGTTCCTTTCTATTTGGGAGGAGTTGACGCTCTTCTTCTTCTTCACCCCCCATTCTCCTTTTCTTGCTTTTGGGGTTTACGTTTCAGCTGGTCTTTGATGGCATACTGTGGTCACCATCTCCCTCTCCCACCCCGGAGGGATTTTGAATTGCTTCCCTTGTTGGTTGCCAAGTGCTCTTTTCCCTTGTTACTGGCGGCTGATTCCGTGTCCGGCATAATTTAGGCGACTTATTGGTTTTTCAGTCCGCCCCAATGTTGAAGGCGCCCCCCCACTTTTTTCTGTAGCTGTTGCTGGTATGGTACCTGTCCAGGCGCGGGGTGTTGTGCGCGTCTTTAGGTTCTTTTCCTTGCACAGCATATGCTCAGTCCGCCGCGTGCTGGTTTTTGTCTCATGCTGCGTTTTCCCGGACCTCCGCTCTCTTTGTAATCTTGTTTTCGTTCTTACCTGCTGAAAGATGTTGTTTTTTCACCGTTAACCTCCTTTTATTTTCGTTGGTCTCTCTATCGTCGGGAGTGCCACTGGATTTCGTCTTTACCCTAACCAAATGCCTTAACTTTTTTCTTCTTTGTCCGAAGAATGTGTCCCAAGTGTCTTCCCCAAAGCCTTCACCCCTCCTAGTGTTCATCTCGGTTCCTCCGCTGTTCGCCTTCAGTTTTTTATGATGAGATTTCCTTCTTTTCAGGGAAGAGATGAACTTTGCACGATGCTTATCCGTCCTCTAGTTGGTCTTCTCCGCCTGTCCCTCCCCCCTGCGGCAGCGTGACTTCTCGGCGTGCCAGAATTCTCCTCTCTTCCGCCTAGGAGGCGCCCCAGCCCCCCCTACACAAAAACCCGTTTCCCTCGCAACGCAGCTGATTTCGCGGTGTCATATAATTTCCCCACTTTTTTTTTTTTTTCGTCCCGGATGAAGACTCAGCCCTAGTCCTTAACTCGCCGCCAAAAGGAGCCGTCTTTTTTGGCCGGGGGAGCTCCCTTTCCTTTGTACCCTCCACCCAATACCTCACTTCCCAGTAGACCTGTCGGATGAATCCTCCAAGACGCGATTTGCTTTCCAAACTCCCCACTCCCGCATCGAAGTTTTCTTTTCGCCCTCTCGGCTTTGATCAGTCATCATCGTTTGTCTCGAAATGTTCCCCCGCATCCCAAATGCCATCCCAGACCACGTCCTTTCTTAATTCCTTTTAGATCCACGACTTAAGGCCTTCCCTTTTTAAGTTCAGCCTTCGCCCTGTACTCTCCCTGTTTTCTTGCATAGAACCTCCTCCTGTGCCCAGATATCCTTCCGTGTGCCGGGTCAAGTTGCTTGCTTGTTTGGAGTAGCTGTTCTACCGTTTAAATGATCCGCTGAGGGACTTTTTCCTGAAGTACCCGACCAGCCGCTTGTTGTGGAGCTTCGGGTCTTTCTGTGTCCGTATGGAGCTTTCAATCCAGTCCTCTGAGTTTCCGCCGCCTGACGACCGAGGTGGATTTGGGGGACGCCGGTCAATTTTCCATTCGCTGTTCGCGTTCCCCGCCGCGTACATCGAGGCTTTTTGAGTGGATGACACGTGCCGCTTGTGTCGTTTTTTGCTCTAGGGGCATTGAGCCGTGTCGGTTTTCTGTGTTGGGGGTGTTGACCTATGCTGATTGTCCCCTCCAGGGCTTTCCCTTCATCATACGCGTTGTTGTTGTTGAGTTTCGAGAGACCCCCCTTCGTTCCACTCCGCAGATGGGAACCCACCCCCCCAATTCCTCCTCCTGGCGAAACACAATTTCCCCCAGACCACGTGCAGTGTCATCACCGCAATTTTTTTTCGCTTCCAGGGCGAGGACCTCGAACCTCGCCTTCCTGACTTCCCCCCCCGATTCCCCCCTCAACTCCCTTTTTTTTGCGCTCGTCACCCGCCAATTGTATTTTTTGTCTTTTTAATCTTCCTGGCGGACCCCGAACCCCGACGGTGCAGTACTCACAGATCGTGCTGTTACCTCAATTTGGACCCGGGCTGGCCTCATCCCCTTTTTTCGCCTGATACACGCACCAATGATTGCCCCGCCGCTAAGGAGACTTTTTTTCCCCCGGATTCTGTTTCATAACGGCGATAGACGCCTTTCTCTTGAATTTGTTTTGGCTCCTTCCGTATTGGTCTGGTTTCATTTTTTTTGCGTTCTGCCGGTGTGTTGGATGGGAGTGTTCCCGCGGCGGTTTTTTCGAACATGGCGATCAGCGCGTTCTGATTATTTTTTAGCGATTTTCGCGAAGAGCGCGGCATTTTCGCGGGGCTGGAGTTCTGGTGACGATCGCGTCGGTTTCTTCGGGGGCACGCCGTCTGTCGAGCTGGGTCTGCGGTCTTTTCGGACGGTCAACTTTGACGCACCTTCCCTCTACCTGGCTCCTTTTACGGCAGACGTCTTGGGTCCGGCTGGGTTGTGCTATCTTTGCGAAGAAACGACTTTGGTGGCGCGGCCGGTCTATCCCTCGCCTGAGTTCCCTTTGTCCTTATGGATTCTTTGCCCGAGGGTGGTGATTGGTGTTCTTGGACTCCCGCCGACTTGCTCAGCCTTTCTTTTGGTTAGTCGGCCGAGTTCTCTTTTCACGCTGCCGATGCTGGGACGGAAATTTGCGCTACAGAGCCCGCGAGCCCCCCTAATCGGCCCGGTGATCCTCTGGTCCCGGAAACGACGCCTTGCTGAGAGACAGCATGCCCAAAGATCCTGCGACACTGCGATTGTCACCCGAGTGTTTACACGTCGGCGTGGGGGAGGCGTGGGGAAGACCTTTGGTGCACTTCTTACGGCCCGCAGCATTTTATAGCCCAAGTGGTTTGAAGCTCTCCCCGGCCAGTGGCGACAGACGATCGCCGAGCGGCCCAGACCCTCCCAGCTGCCCGGTGATGACCTTGCCTGCTTGCTTGCGGTACCGGACGGAACTTGAATTTCCTGTCCCGCCTTCAGTTGTAGTTTATTTCAGCTCGCCGGCAACTCACCCGCATGCGCTTCCCTCGCCTTTTGATGAGTTTCAAGTTCCACCCATTCCCGACGCTGACAGCACCCAACACCTCCGATTTGACAGGAACAAAGCAAGATCAACTTCTCATCACCCCCTACCAGGGGGTGTCCCCCTTAATTTCGTACGAACCCCAGCCGGAGACGTTTTACTCTTACACGATCAGGCACGACCCGGAACAGCGCTGGACAGCACGTTGCAAACCCCCCCTGTCCCCGGATTCCCCTTTTTTGCCTCGCTTGTTTGTGTCGATTCTATCTGGTGAACCCCGGATGACCAGTCCCTTACAAGACTCCCGTTGACCCCCCCGCCGGACATCCACTGTTGTCTAACATGCCCGAAGTCCTCGGACCCTCAGACCTCGATCGCACCGGACGAATCGCCCATACATAGGGAAAGGCGTCTTCCGGGAGAAATACGTTTAAGACACCAGTTCCCACTCCCGCGGGCATGATCCATTCGCGCCACGACCCCCTTCCAGGTACCGCCTCCGACCATTTTCAGCACCCCGTTTTTTTAAGCGCGGTTTTTCAATCGTCCCTCATCCGATTCTGAAGACAGTCTTCCGAAGGCGCGTTTGCGTTCCCCAGGTCTGACGATTCTTGGCCGGGTGCTCATTCTTTATTCCATCCATATGTACTTCCCGTTCTTCGTCTTTCGATTACGTCTGCACCCCGTCTTGCAGGATTTTCTTGGAGCCTGTGTCGATGAAGTTCGACCGAGATTTCCCTCTTTTCCCCAGACCTAGAAGCTTCCAGCTTCAGAGCACGACAACGTTTTCCCCCCGCCTCCCTCACCTCCGAGAGGGATTTTTCACCCTTTAGTTCATTTATCACACCATAAGCCTTATCAACCGAGGTAGAAGCGATGCTTTGTTCACTCATTGCACGTGCGTTGCTCGGGGTGCTCACGAGGTGCGCCGCCTTCCGCGGTCTCCGCGCCGTGAACTGGCGTCAAATTGCTTATTGTCCGGATTCATGGCCCCCGAACCTCCCCTCACACACCCCCCCTCCCCCCTCCCCCCCCCCCCCAACCCCCCCCCCCCCCAACCACACGCCCCCACCCACACCCACCCCCCCACCCCCCCATCCCAGCAGAATCGCTCCACTGGAGGCTTTTGTGTCGAGCAGATGTTCGTTTTATGGCGGGGGGATCCCGCACGCTTCGTATGTGGGTAAACCAAGCAGTGCGCAGAGGCTTCCTTGGTCGTCACGCTCCTTTGCACCAGCGACGCCCCTCGACCGGGAATGAGTTCCAGGATCACCCGACTGCCCCGTGCCAGGGGGGACCGACCACTGCAGCAGCCAAAATTTTTTTTTTGATCGATTAGCCCCCAGCTTGGCGACTTGACTTCGGCGTTTCCCCCGAACCTTCGGCGACCCCGCCGTAGTGCTTAACGAAAAAGTCCCAACATCCCGGGGCGAAAGCCGCGCGTTTCTGCGTCCAACCGGTCAACTTTGACCCTGTCCGGAACGGATCCGTGTGACGAATGAGCGCCCTTCCCGCCACGTTGAGATTTTTGTCTTTTTCGGCGGATGACTTGACGGTGCGAAACTGTTGGTGGAGATGAAGGCCGGGTTTGCCGCCTTTCCCCAGACCCCTGCGTTCGCCGGAACCCCAGTGACCCGCTTCGGATTACTGTTTTAGGCTGAACGGGTCCGCTGGACTTGTTTCCGGGTCTGGTTCTTATCCGCACGAATAAGGTCCTCCGTTTCCAATTTTTTTCCGTTCGGCCTGTGCGATTCGAGGGTCCCTGTCTAACGTGGTTAATGAACCCTTTTTTTCCGTATGGCCAGGTGGGTAGTTTCGTTCTAAGCCGTTAGTGATGCTGACTGTCCTTATGTTGCCCGTACACAGAGCTTTCCAGATCCAAACGGTTATGCCGGGCTTCTGACGCGTGAGCAGCCGCTGCGTTGTTTTAAACTGTTTTGGCCACCCCGCAGCAGTCTGCAAAGAGGAATGAAGCCCACACGGGCGTGGAACGGCCGCAAGTTCCCACCCTTTCCCACTAGTTGTGCGCGCCGCGCGAATGAGACATGGAGGCTTGATTATTTTTTTCCAATTCACGTAGATGAAAGGAGAGCAGCTGTGAAGTTCCTCTTTCAAGTGTAGTTCGAAGTGAGCGGCGCTTTTCCCTGCAGCGCGCACAGTCGACGTTGCGCGTGGTGCCACACACCGCGTGAATCTTTTCGCCCTTGATGTCGATCTGGACTTGTAGCTGCCGTTTCCCGCGACTTCCTTTGCGTTGAGTAACTATAGCGACTTTCCCTCATCATCCGTTTTGTTTGTTTTGAGAGCCCTTCTTTTGTTTCTGTCACCCCGGGGACGGTTTGCGGTTTGCGGCAAGCTACGCCTTCGTAACCTCCTTCTTGCGGCGTTTCACAGTTGTGTTTTTGCCGCCCGCTTTAAGGTCTTTGACTTTTTCGCCCGTCCGCGCCGGCGACTACGTAGCCGACTACAAGCGGAGGACTTCACCGCGGGCGGACCGTAGGGTCCTTCCCCGTGACCTTGACCCCCCTTGTTAGCGCCTTTCCCGCTTGGAGCGAGGTGCCTGATCACCCCGTCCCTTTGAGGTGGTCAAACTTCCGGTGTTCACCAGGAAACGTGTTCGGTCCAGTAGTTTTTCTGTGCGTTTTTTGGTGTCCACCGATTCGTCAGCAGAGTGCTGCGCCGTTCTCGGCAGAGAACATTGTTGGAGGCTGCTCGACGGTACCGGAGGTAACTCGAGGACGGTCCTCCCCCCACTTGTTCGGCGATACCTACCCCCTGGCTAGAGGCCGAGGGCTGGCGAAGTGGATCAGGTGCCCTCTCCTTTTTTTTAACGGCTTCGTCAATGTCCTTTTGCCGGTAAATTGCGTTGATTTTTGAATCACACGACCCTGCCAGTCCCGGGGACCCCGGTCAACTTGGCCGTTATGGCCGATCTTTTTGTTGCTGTGGGCCGTTGACCCGCGCGTTCCATGTCAGCAGCAAACCGGCATCCCCCACCCAGTTGCACCCGGCCGACAGGTCAACCCCTACTTCCCCTGGGATTTAGGTTCCTTCCGTCTTTCGGACACCCGGGATTTCTTGAACGGGTACGGGTCGGTGGCCTTTACAAAAGGCTTTTCGGCGTTCGCCTTTGATTGTCTTTTGCGTGTTATAACCCTTAGTTTGCTGGCTGCGAAGGTATTGTGAATCCCGTTTCACGGAAATATGGCCAACCTTGGGCTATTTTAGCTTGCTTTCTTGCAGGGGGTGCGCGGCCCCCCTGCATGGGGGGTGACTGGCACTTTCCTTCGCGGTTAGTGTGCTTTTGGCCCATGTCGTTGACGACACCCGCGCTTGCCGCGGGCGGTTTGCTTGTCTTACCATAATCCTCCACAACGCGTTTGCCCCCTGCAGCCACACACGCAACAACCGCAATCGTGAGCCCAGCGCCAGTGATTGCGCGTCTATGATGACGGCATCCCTTTTAGCGAGCCAGCCCTGCCCGGACCGTCGTAGCGCGAGACAGAGCTGGCTTTTTCGCCTCGTGGCGAAACAATTTCGCATCAAGTGCATTCCTGGCGATGCCCGTCGCTATCCGGATTGCGTTTTGGTGTATGTTATCGTGTGAGCCGTTTTCTGCCACTGGCTGGGTCCGCCCGAGCTGGAGGAAGGTCGGCCCTTATGGGGGTCGGCCGTTTTTCTTTCTTTTTCCGCTGGCCTCGTCTCAGTTCTTATGACGCTGGGACAGCTCGCGGTAATGTTAAGATTTCGATCACCGTACACCCCGTTGGCCCCAATGACTTCGGCATGCCCGGTGAATTTTGCGCATCCAGACCGCGATCACCTTTAAACGCTTTTGATGGCCTAACATGATCACCTGCTTCCAAGAGTTTTGCAGTCATGGGCCGCAATCCCGAGCCTTCGCAACTTGGGTGCGTCATTACGGATGCGGGTTCATGCTGACAACCGAGATGTCTTTTCCATATTGACCTTGTGAGGGGTTGTCGGTGGTAGGTCCTGAGAGGGGTCTTTTGGGGCGCTGTTATCATGCACGCGATCTTGGCTTTAGTGGAGCAAAACGGCCGACCAGTGATCCCGGTTTCGTTCCTATGGGATGTCGTCCGTCGCCCGGGGGATTGATTCGCCTTTGTGATGGCGGGAGGGGCCGTGTATCTGCTCTTAAACACCTATTCTGTATGTGTTGGGGGTTCGCGGTTTGGCCGTCATTTTCTTTGATTTTCCCTCTGGGGTCCTGCTAGCCTCACCCCGTTCGGCGTTGGGGGCTTTTTTTTTTTCTGGAAATGTGGGCACCTGCTTTTCCGCGCTGGCTTGCGCTGATCGTGTACTGGACTCCGGCCTCCCCGGGGAAGTGTGGGTTTCCCATTACAACGGACTTTTCGCCCACCCAATGGACCTAGGGTGTCGGGATCTGGCTGCCTGGCATGTCAGGCTGTGTGTGTCCTGTTTTATCTAATGGGTTTTTTGAACTGCAAAGCATCAGTGCTACTTCCGCATGTGCTGGTGTTTCTTTTTTCGATGCTGCGGACCCTGACCCATGAGAGTTGGGATCATCGTCGTACATTTCCAGTACCCCAATGAGGTTTTTTTTTGAGTGCATAAGGTGATTCAACCGTTTTTTTTTTTTTCGGGGCTTCCTAGGACATATCGGTCTGCCAATCGGAGTGCGGCCGATCCCCCGAGATAAATGTGATTTTGGTACGAAGATAGGGTTGCTGCTACCTGTGCCCAGGTTCTTCTCTCCTTTCGAGTGGTCCAAGCTCGGGTTCTGCTTTTTCCTTGTCCATCGTGGTCAGGCGCTGCATCGACTAGGTGCCGGCCCGAGTCAGAAACTTTTCCCCGATGTTTCGCATTCTCTGGGTCGGCGCTTGGCCCCAGCTCTGCAGGGACTGTACAGTTTCTTTTCCGACTCAGCTGCGAAGTTCGGCGGAGTACCCAGACCCACCACCAACCTCGCTCATGGTTCCCTCGCTGGCCGCGCGTGCTCATCTCCGCTTTCTACCAATTTTGTCCTCTGTATATGCCAACACCGCCGTCCCAAGACGGCTTGCCGCAAGTTTCTTTGTTTGCTGGCCGGGGTTCCGTTCATGTTACGACAAGTTCCCCCCAGACCCGCTACGACCCCGGAACTTGCGTGCCCTCCGACCCGCGACGCTTTAAACTGAAAGCCAGCTCCCTTTCTTCCTTTTGTTTTGCGTGTCGCTCTAGCGGATCGCCACTCGCCTGATCGCCCTGTTTTTTTTTTTCGCCACCCGCCGCATTTCCCCCGCCATTCCACGTTCCTCCCGACCCTCTTGATTACCCCGACATGCCGTTCCAGGTTAAGCAATGCGCTGCGGCTGCTCGCTTTGGACGGCAATCGTTTCACGAATCGGGTTTTGGATCCTCTTATCCCGGGTGGGGCCGGGTCTCTGCCTTTTTTTAGCGTGGCGACATTGCCCAGAGGCCAGCTCTTTCCTGTTGAATTTCATCAGCAGAGATGGGAGTATATCCGCGGGTTCGTGTCCTCATGGAGAGATCTAAAGCACCACGTGGCCGGTGACGAGCCGACGCGCCGCTTCGTTGCCATCGGGTCGACTTCTTATTTGTACTCCTTTCTTCGATGTTCGCGGGGTTTTTCAAGCCGCCGCTCATCGTATTCTTTGCTTGTGACAAGTGAGGTGATTTGGTGGGTGGTGATTTTGCCTTTTGGGTGGCGGAATTGGTCGGTCGAGTTTCTTTTGTTGTTGTGTTTTCTTTTTCC
>Ga0179593_1350831_pt1 | contig 12486 bp, 20 predicted proteins | sample CZODoug2_1_08_16_FD_185931 | JGI IMG/M metagenome (GOLD analysis project Ga0179593, IMG submission 185931) | Vadose zone soil fungal communities from Angelo Coast Range Reserve, California, USA - CZODoug2_1_08_16fungal (PacBio error correction) | ecosystem: Environmental > Terrestrial > Soil >... | reverse complement strand
TCGCTGTCTCCCCTAGAATTAAAGCTAGATCTAAGCCTCACAGGTATTACAGACAGTAGTTCTTACATCCCCTGATGTTTTGTTTTAGTTCCCGTTTCACTGATCGGTTCCGTTTCATTCTGCAGAAAGCGATTTTCCATGTCCTAATTTAAAAAATATTTCCTTTTCCTTCGGAACCCCCCCTCTTTTTTTGAACGATTTTCTTTTTCCAGTCTTAGCATTTCTTGTTCTGCCTGGAGATTCGTCCAGAATACTCAACTCTCTTCTCCGCAATGGTTTTTTGCAACCTTTCCTATCGATCTAGTTCCGTTATCCCAGCGTCCCACGCTGTGCTCTTTCCCGAGCCCTAAGGTTCTTTGGGATATTTTCCAGGCCCCATTGGCCCTTTGAGTGCCATATGTTTTTCTCAAATTAGGCGAGTTAACTTTTCTGTTGGGCTGTCTCCCTTATCCGGCAAGGTGCTCTTGTAGCTTCTACCATTTTTTTAGGTCGGGTCTCCCCCTGACACGCCACAAAACCGGCTCGACGCACCTTGTTTTTTTCCGCATTCTTCTTCCGTTTCCGATGTATGGGCACTGATTGTCCTTGGGCCCCCTTCTTTCTTTTTGATTTGCACCCTCCTTCTTTTGTCTTCTATGTAAGTTGTCCAGATATTGCAGCATCTTTTTTTTAATTTATTTTTTGATTTCTTTTTTGGAGTGGCTGTTTTGTTTAGTGTATGTACTGGTATCTTTCTTCCCCATTCTTCGGCCAAATTTACTTTGAATTCCGGTTTCTTTTTTCCCCCTTTTATTTTATTCCGGGTTCCAGGAATTGCCCCCCCTACGTTTGTTCTTTTAACGCTCTACACCCAACATGACCGCGTTGTGATGCAGAGGTTTCCCTTTGATTCTTCTTGAGTGGTTGTTTATAGTGGAGCCATCCCTCCCCAAAGGGTTTTCTTTCTCCCTGAAATCCGGCTCATGATCATGAATCCCCCCTATTGGTGTGGATTAGATAATCTCTTTTCTTTTATGTTTGGTTTCGCGTTCGTCTAGCTGCCTCTTTGCCGTGATTTGCTTAGTCGGGCGCTTTTTTCGTCATTGCCCCGTTGTCGATTGCCCCATCTTCCTTTTATTCTCGATTACCGTTAGCGAAACCTCTGAATTGGCTGGATTTCTTTTCCCTCCAATTTCCTCCCCTTTTGTGCCTGTCCCAATTGCAGCCTATGATGCCATTCCTCGCAACGGTTTTTCCAATGTGGTTTCTTTTCCTTGACCCCGAAGAGTCAAACGTTTCAGTTTGGTCTCGGCGCCCCCGTTTTTCTCCTTTTTCTCCGTGAATGCTTCCCAACAAGAGTCTGCTGGAGCTTTTTCCCTACTGGTAGATTGCCGCTCCCGCTTTTGGATCTTGACTTTTCTTTTTTCTTCTCTGCTTATTACCTGAAGTTTGGACTTCCTTCTGTCTTCATTCTGGTTTTTGATGCAGTCGCGTGGTGCGTCGCAAGCCACGTTCCCTGCTTTTCTCTGATCCGTTTTTATAATCCTGGATTACAATTGGAAAATGCAGCCACATTTGACCTTGTGTTTGGCCGCTCGTTGTCCTTTCCCTCAAAAGTGCTCCGTTTCTTATTGCCCTTTTTGACCATGGCGCCTTGACCCAGCTTAGCCCACTGTCCGCATCAGTTTGTCCCCCCTGCATCAAATGCCCTTTATCTTTCTTTTAAATTCTTTTTCTTGATTCTGATTTTTAGCACGGTTCCAATGTCTCTCTTCTCCTCTTTGGCGGCATTCCAAAACGTGCCTTAAGGCTGACTGTGCGCACTTTTTTCCAATGAAATCTTCTTTCTGTTACCATGCGTGGCCCCCCAACAAAAGGTTAGGCCTTTTTTTTTTCTTTTTCAATTCACTTCTCCTCCGCTAGGGCGAGATCCGGCTGGCTTGTGAAGCACACGACCGCGGAGCATTTCCCCCCCCTCAGTCGTATCAGTTTAATAACGTCCTTCAGGGGATCCTCTCCCATAGTTTCCTCAAACCCCACCCCCCCTTTCCCGCGTTCTCTTGTTCCGATATTACATCTTCGGGATCAGCCGATTGGTGTTTTTCCTTCCACTTTCCCCTTCGCCACCACCCTTGGAAAATAGTTACTGCTCATTCCCCGAACTTCGCCCTCCCCCGAGAATTGGGTCGCCTCCACATGCACATTTGTACCAAAAAACAGTTTCCTCCCCACAGGCAAGGTCCCCTTCTATCAGTGGTCATTACCCCTCCCCCCCTCGATGTTGTATTTTTTCTAAGGAGGACGACCCCCAGCACAATCTCTTATTTTGAGAGACCTCTTTACTCGACACCTCTTTACGTGCCATTCGGACGTTCGTGATTTGTGCAGGCCCCGAAAAAGCTCATTCGACGCCCACCTCCTGCTCATTTTAGTTTTGCAGAGTCCCCCCCCCCCCTATTACCCTTTGAAACCTTTTTCCCAGGAACCAAGAAACATCATTATAGTCCCTCCCACCCCAATACTTTCTCATTTCCAATTTTCTCAATGGCTTTTTCCTGGCTCTCTTAGTTTGTTTTTAGTCTTTTTCGAGTATATCGTCTTCAAAAAACCCGCCCGACTCCCTAATGCACAACGCTTGTACTCAACCTGTCAGGCTCAGTTTTTCGCGGCTTTCTCCGCACGACGTTACGTTTTTATACCAAACCCCCCCCCCCCCCCCCCCCCACACACAACCCCCCCCCCCCCCAAAACCCCCCCCCCCCCCCCAACCCCCCCCACCCCCCCACACAACACAACCCACAAAACCCCCCACCCCCCCCCCCCCCCCCCCCCCCCCCCCCACCAACACCCCCCCCCCCCCCCCCCCCCCCCCCCCCCCCCCCCCCCGATTTCGTGACGAACCCCACTGTCCTTCCTTTTCTCTCCTGGGCATTCCTTGCACCTGGCACTCTTTCCCAGTCAGCACCCCTCCCCTCCCACAGCCACGAAAAGCGAAATCTGGCAGAGTTCCTCCCCAAGTGTGTCTTTTCTTTTTTTGTCCACTGAAAGCTCCCCTCTCCGTCTTTTGCGTCAGAGGCGAGGTTTACGGCGAAACCTCCAAGTGTCCCCCAGGCACCTTGCCAGTTTAACGCACTATTGCTTTGTGAAAGGTTTTTGCCCTTTCATGTTCCCTGGTCCTCGAAACTCCATGTTTTGGCGTGATCTTCCCCCTCACGCTCCCTGAAATTATTCATCGACCTTCTCCCTTTGTTTCCGTTTATCGCGTTCAGACCGGACTCTTCCCAAAGTTTTCCACTTTTCCCTTCATGGCCGACCCCCACCCAGCTCAAGTGCCCCTCTTCCCTTTCCGGATAGTCACCTGACCCCTTATGGCGCGCCTAGCCTATTGCCTGTCCTTTGGATACACCTTCTTCATCTTGATAGTGGGTCACCTGTTTTCCGCTCTTTAGATTTTTGGCCGCCTCTAAATCCCCTATCGGCCCAGGACTGGGCAGATCGCACACCTTCTTTTCAATTTCGCATGCAGCCCGCCCCAAGAAATTTTTTCTGAGCGCCGGAATAGTTTTCCCTCCTGGAACGCCCCTCCCCCAGCATCGTTTTTTTCCAATTTTTAAGTCCGGGGCCCCTGGTCTCTCGGGCGTCCCAGACCTTTTCAGGATATCGCTCTTACATTTCTTGCAGTTGATCCCTACGTATCTCTTCTTTTTGTAATCCCCTCCCCCCTCCGTGGTTGTTGTGAGCTCTCTGTAAGTCCTTCTGCCTTTGCATTAAATCGTCTTCCTCTCCCCAACAGGTTCTGGAGCCCTTTATTGAATCACTGATAGAACCTTTCTGTTTCCCCCTTCCACGTCCCATAACCGGATGCGCGGGCCCCAGTTCGCGAAAGAGCTCATCGGTCCCCTAAAACCCAAAATTGCGTGTTCTCTGCAGGGCCGCCCATTTGCACACCGCCGGTGTAGTTTGTTTCTTTTCTTATATGGTTGTTTATTATTAGTCTCATTGCGATGCCTTCCCTAATACTTTCCACTAGGCTAGTTCCCCTTTGTTGCCTCCCTACGATTTATAGCTTGTATGACTCCTGAACATTGCTTCGTGCTCTTCCCTCGCCTGCCTTTTTTTATGGTCTTTTAACCTCCCCCGACCCGCAAACTTCCTTCTCATTCGTTTTTCTCCATCTTACGTGTCTTTTATTTTTCTTCTCTGGGTAGGCGCTAGTTTTCCTTCGATGTTAGGTCTCATTTTTCTTTTGTGTTGCGACCTGGACCCCGCCCACCCACCCATTGTCGTCATTCTCAAATTGGCGGGTCTCCCAATTGCATTTTCGTTTCGTTTTGATTTGCTGTGCAGATTTTTGGCCTCTATTTTCCCCCGCTTTTCTTTCAACGTTTCCACTAGCTGTATTGGTCCTTTTCATAGATCCATTGAAGCCTCACCGAAATTTTGCGACTCGGCATTCTCTTGGCTTGCTGTTGCTGGTCCCAGTTGTTCAGGTTTCTCGTCGCCTTTGGCCTTTTTGAAAAGTTCGCGTGAAGGATTTTCGTAGGTTCGCCCCTTCTGCAGAGCTTTATTACAAAACAATACTTTTCCTGGGCGGTGGTCACCGTTTTCCGCCCCCAATGAGCCGTTTCTTGTATTCCGTTCATTTTATTGCTTACTCTTGGCTGGTTGTGATCTGGTGATATCCTCTGAAAACGGGTTTCCCCTTGCATCTGCGCCTGCCCCCTTCTGTATCATTGTATCTTGAGAATTATTTTGGGGTTTTTTTATAATCTTTCCTTTGTTGCTGTTTCGGTTTCCTTAGGTTAGTCGGTCATAATTTCGCACGGATTTTTTTTTCTTTCGCTTTTTTCTTCCGAAAAACGTATATTGATGGCCAACGCTACATTATTCGCTTACCCTTGTTTTACTCTCCCCCCCTTAGAGATGTGATCTTTATTATTTAGTTCTTTCCGATTTCGAATACCTGTCATAAGATTTTTTACTCCCTCGCGAGGGCATTGCCCGTTCGATGCCACGTTTTTTTGTTTCCCCGTGTTGGAGGTTGACCCGCTGCGTTCCCCTTTTTTTAGAGTTAGTGAATCGAATGTTCTTTATATTTTTTTTACGAGTGAGAAACCCCCCAGCGGCTGTTCACCCCCCCAGCTGTGTCTGTGCGATGCCCCTCTTTTTCTAGACTTTCTTATAGTAACTTTTTTTTTTCCTCCTTTGGCTAGTCCTGACGTAAGTTACACTGATACGCTCTCTTTTTTTCGGTTTCGTGCTTTCCTTTTCGGTGTTTTTTCGCCAGGCATGATTCGTCGCTGATCTCATTCCAGGCTCCCTTTTGATGAAACCTGGCCCTCCACTTGAGGCACTTTTGTTTTTCCGCAAAGTCGTCAGTTTTTCTTTTTCCTTGTCAAACCGTTCCTCACCGGTTCTTGTCCTAATTTGTGACCTGACGATTTTCTACCTCGCTCTTCTTGTTTTCCCACCCCTTCAATCACCATTTTCTCTTTCTATCTTTTCCCTTTTTGGTTGTTTTGGATGACTCTCTTTTTCTTTAAATGTCTCCCCTTTGTACCCCTTGAGAGCTGACCCACTCCCTCTCCGGTCTTGGCATGGACTTTCCTTCCCAGAGATTGTCAGTTTTTTCCAGAAATAACTCGCTTGCCCCCAAAATTTATGCGGCCCCAAAACCACATTCCTTGGTTGCGTTTTTACATCCTCATTTTCTGGATCTCTGGAAGATAATGTTCGGCTTACCTCCCCCGACCCCCCCCCCCCCACCAACACCAAAACTTTGTTCCCTACGAACCTAGATCAGTCTTCTTCCTCCTTTCATCATGACCTCCTTTCTGGAAGTCCCTAATCTCTATATAACCCACAATACCAGCGCCAACCCTTTTGCCCAGCTAGTGACTCTCGGATCAGACGCTTGTTGCAGACTTAGTGTGCCCCTTCTCCCCCGAGGAAAAGTCCCGACCACTCCTTCCCTGAAACCGTAACCTTGTCTCGGGTTTAGTCTCTTCCCAAGATTGTCCCCCCCCCCCCAATTCCTTCCACCTTAAGGCCACATCGCTGGCAGTGTTTCCTGCATAAGCTTTATGTATGCTATTCTTCTTCCGAAGCCAGCCCCTATAGCTCTTGTTTTCTCGCCCCTGTTCGATCTTTGCGTCAACTCCCAGTTTTTTCTTTTGGGCATTTCTTCCCCCCGCGCCCGCCTTTTTCCCAATTTTCTAGCGCCTTTTTTCACCTGAATAAACCCCCTTTTCCCCCCATCAAACCTCAACCCAAATACAACCACAGAGATTATCGCTCCCCTCTTCAGAATGCTCTTTATCGGTCAATTATTCTGTGGTCAACCCTTTTCTCTATTCTGCTCCCGGCTACATTCCTTCCGAAATTGTCCCCCCCTCTTTCATCACACGACGTCCTCACTTTTTTGGTGTCTCTTCTGATTCCATTTGATATTTTTGGATACAGACTCTGTCCCCTCCTTGAACCCCTCCGTTCCGTCCTTCGCCCGACTTTTTTCCTCCACGTGTGCTGAAGCCTTTCCCCTTCCATTTTCCTCCCCTTTCCAGACTCCCCCGCACACCTCGAACGGGAAAGTTCCCCTAATTCCCCACTCGTTATGCTCAATTTTTTTTGTCCCCTTTCATCGATTTTCCAAAGCGTCCGAGGGTTTTTTTTTTTGGGGTTTTTTTTTGGGGGTTTTGGCGTATTCATCGAGGGTCCTTATTCTCCAATTCCCCCGGCCATTCACATTCCGTTTGACTTTTCATTATGTTTGAAGCATTGGCGTGCTGCCCTCGAACGCCTTTTTTTTTCGTTTCTTCTCCCTGACCACTGATTCCCCGACTTTTTTCAGCGCAAAGAGAATTTCTTGACAGATTCTGACGACGAAAAGTTTGACACTTCTTCACGAGTATGCGTTTTGCCCCCCCCATGCTCCCTTTCCGTTTAGCGGTCGGTCCTATTCACAGACTTAGCTTTTTCTTGAACGTTTTTTCATTTGTTAACTTTCATAACCTATAGGCCTTTTCCCCTTTTCGCGGGTCTTTATTCGGATCATCCATCTTTCTCCTTTCCCTTATCCCCGGGCCCGCTTCTTCCTACCGGTTTTGGAATTTAGCTCTGGCCTGCCCCCCCTAAATTCTTTTTGTTCGCGGTCCCTGGTCGCATCGACCTCCAGTTCCGTCACCCTCCTCCTTTTCCCTTTTGGAAACGCCTGGGATCTTCTTTGCGTAAGCGGTGGTCCAGACCTGTTGTTCAGGCTCATTCATTAACTTCTGCGGCTCCTTAGATATATCTATCTTTACCTTCCACTTGTGTTTGGAGATTCTTTTCTGGTTCCGCAGCATTTAAATTAACTTCAATCCGAAATTTTATGAAAGACATTATGTTTACCCCCTCACTGTTTCCCCCGGTTCTTTTGACCCCCAACGTTCCAAGTGATGGAGGTCTTTCAGGACGCGCCCTGATTTCGTTTTCCCCAAAATTTCTTTTTCTTTTTAGTTGCTCCCTTAACAACCTCGGTTTTGCTTCTTGACAGGTTTGCTTTGATTTATATGGGAGGAGGACTTTCGATGCTCCCTGAATATCTGTTCTTCTCTGCCATGGGTTGCAAACGCATATCGCTTGACTTTTTGTATCGTTTTCTGAACAACATCTCTGTTTTCGGAAGCGTCTCCTGGTTTTCTGGTGGTTTTTTTTTCTGCCCGCCCTTCCATGGGCCCTTAGGTCATTTTTTTTCTCCATGTCAGAGGGAATTTCTTTCAGTGTTGTGAGCGATGTTTGTTTCTTTTCTCCGCTGTTCGTCTGATTTTCGTTTCGTGTCTTTTTAGCACTCCCTCCCCCCCCCCACCCCTTTCTTTTCTAGTTTAAATCCTTTTTGTTTTTCCAAGTCCTTTCTTGTTGGCGATTTTGTATGGGCATTATTGTGGGCGCGATTACCTTTCGCGAACCTAGTCGGGCCTTTCCATTTAGGGAACTCAGCATATGTCATGATTCCTCCCTAATTTTGCGTTACTCCTGGTCCTCTTCCGCTTTGGCGTTTGGGATTTTTTTTGAATTTTTGCTTTTATTTAGCTGCCGCTTTCTTCCCTATTCCGCGAATCCTTCCCGTCGGTTTCTCCGGCTGAAGATTATGTATCACACTTTACTTAGTTCTTATTTCCCTCTTTCGCACACCACCCCTGAGCCGTTATTTTTGAATTTTGGACCTTTTCGGATTTTTTTTTTGGCGGTTGTTGTATCCTTTTGGAGAGTGACCTCGCTCACCCAAAGCGTCACCACCGCATTTTTTTTCTTTTTCCCTTCCGGAGCAATCTCTTGATAAACCATTTTTTTTAATCTTTTTTATTTTGTTCAGTTGTTTTTTATTTTCTTGGCATTACGTTCTCTTGCCTTTACTTATTTTTTGAGTTTTTTTCGACGGCGCTTTTTTTAGGACTGCCCAACCCGTCTCCGTCTGATTTTTTTCCTCCTATACCTGCCCTTTTGTCGAGCAAAACCTCCGATCGTGCTTTCGGCTTTCTTTCTTTCCCCTTTTTTTTCTTCCTAATCCCTGGCCGCCTTTTGTTTTCATACCCCCCCTCCCTCGACTGTTGATGACAACTGTCCAATTTCTTTGTCGTTGCGACAACCTCTCGCCGTTACCCTTTCTGAATGTTTTTTGGTCAATCGCCCTTCCTTTTTTTTCTTCTTTTTTTCCTGGGTACAAACCCCAAACACCCCCAAAACCACATCACCAGATTGTCAAATCTAGGACCTCCTTCGCGACTTCTTTTTTCGCTAAGTTACTTTTATCGTATTTTATTGTCCCCCCTGAACTTGAGGCACTTCTCCTACTCTAGTTTTTTGCAGTCGTTTTTTTTCCGCCCCCGATTTTTCGATTCCCTATTTCATCCTTGATTTTTACATTTACACATCCCGTCACCCCCGTTCCCTTTGTTTGGTTTTTTTCTTTTTAAGTTGGTTCCGCGTTTTTTCATGTGTCCACTTTCGGCAATGTCTTTTTAATGGCACTTTTGCGAACGCTGCGCGAGCCTATGTTCAGCTCTTCATGGGTCAACCCTGAAGGACCATTTGGCTACTTTCTTTTTCTCATTTTTTCGATTTTTAGCAAATTTCTTCCTTGTCCAATTTGAGAGCCTACCTTTAATCTCGTTTTTGTCGCCCCCGTGCCATTAGCGAATTTTTTTTTCTTTTTAACATGGCCATACTGTTGACAAAGCTTTGCCAAACCCAAGGCCTTGGGTGAGTTTTTCTTTTCAACAATATCGGTCAGGATCTTTTGCTGAGTACTGCCCACACGACCTGTCTGCCCGACCCCTTCTCCTTCCAGTTCGTATTTTCAGTTATCACTGCCACTTTTCTTGGACAGTTCCCGCCCTCAGCGCGAACAAACCCCTTTACAAGAGGTCTTCTTCTAGTTTTTTCCAGCTTTCTTTTCTTCAATCCTCTTTTTCTTTTTTCACTCGGTACTCCACAGGCTAACCTAGTCCATGCTAATCCCCAGTCCAGCAAAAGTTCCGCGCGAGTGGTCTGAACCCTCCCCAATTGTACCACCCCTTGTTGCACTTTCCCCACGTTCCAAGGTCCCTTTCTTTCAGTGGTCAGGCAGCCAGTCGATAGCATGTTTTCGCATTTCACGGCCGACGGAAGCAACGCCCTTCCGCTCGCAGCGGTTTTTTACGCGAACAGGTACTCGCTCCATTTAACTTTGCCTCTATACTTCCCGTTTGCAGGTCCGAACCACAGCGGCGACCTCCCCTCCACTTCCCTCTCCTTAATAGGCCGCGGACCTAATACCCGGGACCCCTTCAAACATTCCCCCAACTGATCCTTTATCTGCCGCCCAACCAAATGATTTTCTCATCGCATTGCTTCTATTTCATTTCAGCTTTTGGTGTCCCCTCTTTTCTTCTATATTTTTGTGCTCTTTTCACACCCCTGCGAAAATCTCAATTCACCTCTTTGCCTAACCAAGACTGCTCTCCGTTTAGGTTTCGCTGCTCTTTCCTTTTTGGTCCAAGAGTTCGGCGAAAAATCCTGTCCGGGCTCTGCGAAAGTTTTAAAGCTGTCACTTCAAGATCAGTCCAGGAACTTCTCAGTCCCACGCCCCCCCGCTATTGGGCGAGTAAGTTCCCAACTTCTTTTGCTCTAAGTTTTCCAGCAATTTCTTAAACAGCGCCTCTTTGCCTCTTGAGTTTAATCGGTCGCCAACCTATGCCACTTTCCATCGCCCAAGGCACTCCCAGCTTGCTGGAAATTCACGGATTTGACTTGTTTTTCCTGATACCCATTTTTTTTGTGGCTGTTGGATTGCTCCATCCACACTAACTCTTCCAATTGGTCTTCCTTCAGCTGCTTTGACGTACGCTCTTTTTCGCCCAAGTTACGAGAACAATGCCATAGTCCTCCTTTCGTAGGCCCCCCAACAAATGCTCAATGGTGCATATTTCTTTCTGGATTTCCAAGACCCCTTGATTCCTAGTATCCGACCTTCAGAGTAAGGTGACTACTTCTTATGCTTTTGGAAACCAGTTTCGACTTTTCTCAGATATTTTGGTATTCGGCCCCCATTTCTCCTCCTATCACCCGTTTCTCCTCTGGGAACCAATTTCCCATTTTTGTTTTCTGTATCCTTGCAGCGACAAAGTCCCCCCCTGTATTTTCTTCCCTTGTAATCTGTGCGTCCATTTCCCATGAAAGCTCCCCCTTTGAACGTTTTCCGACCCCGGGGCTATCCGGTGGAGTAGAGAAGTGGCCCAGCCTGGATATTTAGCTTAATGCGGCGAATGATGCCTCCCTCTTTCTTTTTTTTTGAATCCGTTTTTGATCCGTTCTTTGTTTTTTCCTCCCCGCTCTGTCTTTTTTTCTCCTCAGCATTAACTCTCGTATAGGCAACTTGCACTTCTTTGCCCGCGGGAACGACCGTATCTACCAAGGATACTCCCCTGGTGGCCAAGTTCCCTTTGCGGTTTTTTTTCGGTTTTTATTCTCCCGCGATCCAGGCGGATTTTCATTAACCAACTTTTCTCTCCTTCATCCCAGGACCCACAAACGATTTTTTCCTTTCTTCCAGTCTCGGACCTCTTTTAGGATTGAATTGCATCTCTGACTATCTCGCCCGCGTCTTTGATCCTCTTTTTTCTTGTCAACGGTTATCCGACTTTTCCTTCCTCTGAATCTTTCGTTCTCGTCCTCGGCCTCCCTGGTTTTTGTTCCATTTCGATTTTACATTGTTGCATGCTTTTATGTTGTTCCACCTCAAGTGACTAGTTTTTCTTTTTTTTTGCTTTTCTATATGGGCTTCGAGCGAAGACGGTCCATGAGTTGGTATACTGGTATGGTTAGTTCTCCACCACCCCACGCAACATCAAACCTTTCTTTTTCGCTTCCATTTCCACATTGCCTTTTCTTCCAGTCATATTTTCGAGTCGTGTTGTTATGGGACCATTTGCTGCCTCTTACAATCTATACTTAACTTATTTTTTCTTTATTATTTTCGTTTTGCCAGGCGAAGCATTCGCCATTCAAGACTTTTCTTTTCTTACTCGGCCAGATGCTTTTTTTTCTTTTGCTGGTCAGTGTTTCTGTTTTTTGGGTCCGATTTTTCATTTTCGGCCCCTCTCCGCTTTTATTTCCCTTCCCGGAGGTTAGGGCCTTTTTTTTCATGAAGGGCCCCTCCACACTCGTTTCGGCGTAGACCCTCGCGACACACCCCTGATTTCCTTTTTTTGGTCATTTGCGGGATTTCGGGTGCGGGTTTCCGTGTTGAGTTTTATATCTAGAGATAGACTCTTTGCCCCCGCCTTCTTCTGCTGAAATCCGGTCTCACTTTTTTAGAACCATTCGTTGGGGCTTTCTGTTTATTTGTTCTGTTTTTTGATGTTGTCTTCCTCCCGTTTAAGATTTCCACATTCCTCCTCGGAGTTTGGTTTTTTTTAGTTTGCGGCTGCCCACCGTCGGATGTCGATTTCCGCTAGTATCTTTGTGCGCGCGATTGATTGCTTGGCTCGTATTCCTTTTCGGGACTCCCTCCTCTGGCTGTCACCTCGCTATTTGCCTTGCCACTGTTCGCTTGCAACTTTTTCCCTGATTAGGGCGACCCCCGTTCGTTACCACCCGCTTTTTGGCCCCATAGCTGCCTCTCTCTACTGTGGTGCTTCCTATTTCTGCCCCACAACTGTGTTTCCCTAGTATGGGCCTGCTCCCCTCTTTTTCTTCAGTGTTTTTTTAATTAGCGACTTTTTTCTTCGTCCACCCTTTTTTTTCAGTGAGCAACTGATACGATTGATCTAGGGTCTGTCGAGTTGGTGCTGGCAACCGACCTTCGTTCGCCCCTGATCTTCATCGGATTTTTTTCCTTTTTCAACGTCCCTCACCCATTTCCTGTTTGGGCCTCACCCCTTGGTTCAGCGTCTTTCATTTTCAAACTGCGCCCGTTTCCATTTGCACGTTTGGCCTCTGAAGCGTTTTTTGAGCATTTTCTCAGGGTTTTTTGTACACGGTTCCGAC
>Ga0179593_1606902_pt1 | contig 12487 bp, 8 predicted proteins | sample CZODoug2_1_08_16_FD_185931 | JGI IMG/M metagenome (GOLD analysis project Ga0179593, IMG submission 185931) | Vadose zone soil fungal communities from Angelo Coast Range Reserve, California, USA - CZODoug2_1_08_16fungal (PacBio error correction) | ecosystem: Environmental > Terrestrial > Soil >... | reverse complement strand
CCCCCTTTTCTCTTCGGCAGTCGCCCCACCTATATCGAACGCTTCGCTGCGGAGGTCATGGTCCCCGGCTCTTCCCTTGAACACCAGGTGTTATTCGGTCTTCCCTTCTCCAGAAAACCCCTTTTCCTCCAGACTTCGCCCATGAGCTCCCTGAGTTCCTCTCCCTGGCTGGGCGCACCCCAAGAAGTCGCCCGCCCCTTCCCCCGGCTCCTTTTCGGCCTCTTTTTCCCATTCCCCCGGTAGGCAAAAGCCGTGAAGAGGGCGAGTTGGACCCCTCCTCCTTTTTTCCCACCAGGCGAGAAGCTTCTTTTGACACACTCCCCCGACCCCACTTAGTTTGATTTCAGCAACCGTAGTTTCGCCCTTCTTCGGTCGGTGTCGCGACCTCAGCCTTTAATGAAGTCACGGCGCTTCAGGTTGGTCCGGCACAGATCTTCATCACCAAAAGGAGTCCCTCTGTCTGCCAAGGTCTAGGGCCTCCCCGGAGTTGCTGAGGTCGACCTCTAGGACGTCTCCGTGGTGGAAATTTTCTGATGTCTTACACAGAGCCCAATGAGGTTACCCACCCCCCGTCGACCAGGGAGTTCTGTGGAGAAGACACCTCCTGTATCTCCGCTGGCCGTAGTCGCAGAAGCCCCCCTCAGGGTCCCAAGTGCTTTTAGATTTTTTTTTTCCGCGGTTGTTCGGGTCCCCCTCGCGATCTGTCGCGCTAGACAGGCTTGAGACCTGACCAGAGACTGCAGGACGAGAACTTCCCCAACCTTTACGGCTTCAGTCCTTTTGACGACTTGCCCGAAAAAAGCCTCTTTCCGAACGGTAGGGGGTCAGGCAGTTTTTTTTTGCCAGTCAGAAGTCCCGGCAACTTTCTGAGGGCCCTTCGTCCGCTTCCCTCTCCACCAGTCTCCGGGCTTCCCTAAAAGGACAGTCCATCCACCCCCCCCCAAACATCCCTTATGCTGAGTTCCCCTCTATACAAAGACTGAGCCCTTCCCAGGTTTTCTCTCAGGTTGTTTTTTTTCAATGGTTCTTAAATTGGCGACTTATTCCCCACCCCAAACCCTCTTCTTCCTGATCATTCCCGGACGCTGGCTTGCCATCATAAGGCTTTTACCGATCCAGCTCCTCCGCCACCTTAAATATGCGCGTCCCCACCCGCTGGGCCCCCCTGCGAAAACTTAACGATCCGATTGCTGAGACCTGCTTTTGACGCATAAAGGGTCTTGGGCATTCCTTCTTTCCTTTGACTTCTGAATTACACGCTATGGAATACCCCCTTCTTTCTAATATTCAACTGTTCTCACAACCGACAGTTCTCGATCCTCGACCTTCAATAGTGACCCTTTCTTATCCTCGGCAGTCCTTCTTATGAGTTATACCTTCCTCTTCCCCGTCTCGCATAACACCGGCCCGATTCCCCGTCCCGAGCCTGCTGAACCTTTCCCTTTCTCTCATCCTCCCCGTCTTTTCTCGGTCGGAGTTCCTCTTCCCCAGTCACTCCTGCCCGGGACTTCCCCTGCAATCGCTTTCGTTGCTTTAATTTTTTCTTCCAGTTTCCTTTTTTCCAATTTTTTGATAGCAAAGTTTACGTTTATACCCAAATGTTTTTTCCAGATTAGTTCTCTGTTACCAGGATCACGCCCTTTCTGCTCGTGGTAGAATGCTAAAATAAAGATGCGAGGGATCCCTTCTCCTACCTTCCGCGAGTTGCTCCGGCCTTCATGGCCCTAACCGTCCCCGAAATCACACACTGCTCACCCCTTCCACCCGCCGGTGCCTCACCCCGCGATTTATGTGAACCGGGCCTTGAAATAGCTCAAGCCACCCTCCCCCACTTTTTTTCATACTTTCAACCCCTCCCCCCTCCACCCCGTAGAGGAGAACCTACCCCCCCACCCCCCCCCCCCCTCCGACTCTGTTGCTAGAGGGAAAGACATTTTTCCCCTTCGTAGTTTCGTTCTTCTACGTGTTTCCCCTCCTAGAAACTGGTCATGTCCCTTGCCCCTAAATCCGCAGGTTTCGTACCTGTTTCTCGTCTCTCGGAGGGGGACTACCCCTTCACTTTGAGGCCAATCCCTTTCTCCCGACCTTGGCGCGATGTGCTTCTCCGAAACCCCCCTTGGACTTTTTAAGGAACGCTCTCCTTTACCAGAGTCCTCAGCGCTGCTCCCCTAACTTCCCGGGAGTTCTGTTCTTCTCCCGCTCTCTTCTGATCTTTCCCCTGGTTTTTACCCTAGGCCGGCCCTCAATAACTTTTTCACTCTCTTTCCTTTGCGTCTGCCCTTCACCTTGTTCCGTTTTTTCGCACCCTTCTTCTATAATCTTCCCCATGTATCTATCTCTCCGCTTTTGGTTTTCATTCTTCCTTCTAAGTCTTCCCCCCTAAAGCCCCTTGAAGTCGTCTGCGCATCGCTTGCGCTCCGCCAAGAGGGGCGTGGATTAATAACGTTTCCCAATGCCCGCAGGGTGAAAGTCGGACGAGTTTTTGTGGTTTTCGAGAAGATAAATCTTGCTTGCTTCCCCCATCTGAGGGCTGTCTACCCAGAATCTGTAATTTTGACGAGAAATTGCTTGTGATCTTACCCCCAGCCCTGTGAAGCCTCAACCATATTACCTTGGAACCTGCCTCGGGTTTTTGATCCCGAACTCCACCTGGAAGGTTGTCTTAGTCTGTATTCCTCCGGTTAGACCGAAGGGCTCTCTCCCTCGCCTCAATTTCCGGACACTGTTGGCCTGGACATTCTGGTTTTCCCCAGTTTTTTTCCCCCCGACGCCTTCTTCCTTTTGTGCGCGATTTCCCCATACCGGGAGTGAAGAGTTTTTAATGCGTCTTTCTTCGTGCTTTAACCCCCCCCCTTTCTTTCCTCCAGACTGGTCGATCAGAAGAATTGATTCTCTTCCCGAGCCCCATTGAAGTCTCCAGAAGACTGTCCCCCCGATGAGGGTTTTTAGTGTTACAGCTGTTTAGACTTGCCTTTCTTTTATACCCAAATGTTTGGGGCGTCGGTTTCTCAGCTCTGCGTAGTGGCGTGCCTTCCCCCTCAGATTCTCCACCAGGCCTCCGCTGCCAATTGGTAGATCCATCCTTCCCGAGCCTCTTTTCTGCCGGACAGACTTGTCTTCCCCCCCCTTTTTTGTACTGGGGCCCTGTCCTTCCTCCTTCCATGCTTTTTTCGGCGTTCTTAAGGCCACATATATTCGTCGCCCGGTGCAACTGCGAATTTCTTTTTTTCACCCTAGGGATTCCCCCCCTTTCCCTCCGCCCTTCCCCCATCAAAGCTATGTGGTTGTCCAGATATGCAGATTAGTGTGCTTTCTCTCGCGATTGTTTTGTGCCTTTGGTCTTGGTCACCTCGCACTACCCTTTTTTCAAATTGATGTTTTTTTCAGGCCTCCTTTAAGGATGATATAAAGTCCCTGCGACGGTGGCTTTAGCGCTTTCCTCCAGCACCTTTGATGCATTTTCTTCCCGGGAGTTGTCGTCAGACTTCTCTGGAACCCCTCTAGGATAATGGTCCATCCTCCCTGGTGTTAAGTCCTTGACTTGACAGTACCTGAAACGCTCGATTATTCTTCAGAGATCGTTTTTGGTTCTATTCGAAATGGCCCCCCCCCCCTCAATCTCCCTCTCATACGTTTTTTGTTTCGAGAGAAGTTGCGACAGGTTCGGCTTCTGAGACGACCACATTTTTACAGCTACCGAGGCTTGGCGTTTTTTTTTCAAGCCGCACTTCCGAAACACCTTTTTTTTGTGAATGTTTCTCCAGATAAAGTTGCAGTTCAGAGCCGTGCTCCTTTTTTTTCGACTAAGAGACCAAAGTGTTTCCTTTCGGCTTACCCCCCAAGCACAGTAGGAGCATGACTTCCTCTGTAAAGTTTGAGCCCCTATGTTCCCATTCCAATATGCAGCCACTATTCTTGTGTTTCACCTTGTCTCCCCCAAATCTCCCGAGATTTTCTTCCTGCGCTACATCAATTCCACCCCCCCCCCCCCGCCTTTGAGTCAGCAGGCCCACGAGCCGTTTTTTTTTTTTTTAGGTTCACCTCTAACTGTGTGCCGATCTCCGCGCTACGATTTTATGAAGATCACCTTTACCACCTCGCGTCCTCTTGAACGGAAACGATCAGCCCCACCCCACCCAAGTACGTACAGCTTCCCGTCGAAACGGCGAAGGGCGTGAAAGTTAGGGATTTCGAACCGAAGACCTCGAGCCGTTTTTTTGGGTACAGAATCTTGTATTCTTTCCTTCCAACATACCACCCCGGACCCAGAGAACCATTTCTTTGGTTAGACTTGCTCCCCCCACGCTTTCGATTGGTTGAACCTTTTTGGTAAGAAGACCCACATTTGACAACTCTTCCGGGGAATTAAAACTTTCAGCTGAGGTCGATTCCTTTTCATCTTGCCCGCCCCAGATGCTAGGCCCTGGATGTTCCGAAACCGTAATCCCTTCATTGAAAGCCACTTGCTCCTACGAGTTCCGGTGACCTACGCCCCAAGGCCCACAACGGCCGAGGACCCCCTCGAATAGTCGATCTGTGAAATTCCATCGTCCCGGCCAGGCCTAGAAGGGTTAATTCAGGCACACGTCGAGCACGCTCGTTGTCCGAGTAGAATACAAGCCGTATAATAAGCCGATCTTTTGGAACGTACCGAGGGCCTGCCCCGGGTGAGAGACCGGCCCCCCTGGGCTTGTCTTTACCCCGTAACCCCCCCCCCTTCGAGCAGGACGATTCGTCTCGGCCACTCCGTCCAGTTTTTAGGCGGTGAGTCACGCACTATATCGCCACCCCCAAGCTGCGCGAAAACACCCTCCTTTTCTTCCAACCTGAGACCCAGTTTCCCCCCCGAGTTTCCCGCCCGCTGCACCCCGCTTTGAATCGGGTTCAACTTACCGGGAGTGCGGTTTCCCGCGTTTTTCTGCCGAGTAAGAAAGCTGTCAAGGAGAAGCTTTATCTCCTTCGCCAACCCGTAGACGTCCTACGTTCACTCCCCCCCCTGTTAAAAACTTCGCTTCGCGAGGTCCTTTCTTGTCGGCGTATGAGGCATCTGACCGCATAGGCCCAATTCTTTTTGATGGCTTCGTCCTGACAATCCTCCCCCCTTAATGACTCAGTTCGAGCGCCCCCGCGCTCAGGACTTCGCTTCCTTCCCGTGAAAGATGTGAAGCTTTTCCTCGCATTCTCGCCCTTCGGTCTGCTTTCTGCTCCCCCTTCATGGTAGTCCAAACGCCGAGCAGACAATGGCCTTGCCGGTAGTGGCCATGTTGTGACTTTTTATGCTGCCCCTTTCCTGGGAAACCTCCCCCCCTTCGCAAGGAGGTCTTGCGTGGGTAGCTTCAAGCAGAATTTTCTTTTCTTCCGATCCGAGGGATCCCCAGATTTTTTTTCCCCAGCGGAAAGTCTTAATCCTGGCCTTTACAATATATCTATTTTAAATTGCTGATAACTTTTCCCCTTCTGCCTTAGATTCCCTTGCCAAAGCTGGTGTAAGCACCGTTGAGGACATCGCAGATTCTTTATGTTTTTGATCAATCGAGGGAGCTACATAACCCTGAGGAGACTCGATTTTTTCGTGGAGGTGAAAGGGCATCGGAAAATGGCCGTCATGCTCATCCCCCCATAAGTCCCTCCGAAAAGCGCGCCACCTTTTTGCTTTGGGAATACAAGGACTCTCTCCACCCCTTCTCCCCGAAGGGCTGGTTTTGGTTCCTCTGCCCCTTCTGAACCTGCTCCCCGTCCCCCGTCTGAAGCTCCGCCGAAGAGCGTTTCTTACCGTTTTGAAACTCGGGTAATTCCTGCCTGCGCCATCTTGGTCGATTCCGGTTATTTCGATTTAAGTGGACGGGCCTCACTCGATGCATAGCTGTCTAAATCTTAGGAGTTTACACAGGACGAGTTTTATCTTCTTTATTGCAAATGAGCCTCTATCAGGTCGTATGCGTACCAGTTACTAGGCTCCTTTTAGCGTTTAAGAAATAAGTCTTGTCTCTTACCAAGACCCAGCCCTTAGACCACAAGATTTTCATTTCGGGCACACCCCATGTTTAGAGTAACATTTTCCCCCTTCTTGAGCAAGGGTGTCCCTTCCCGGGTTCATGGTTTTAGATTATGAATTGGAGATTCCTCTTTCCTCGTTTACACCGCCTTATGGCCTTTTTTTTTTCCCCCCCATTGTCTACTGCCTCCGCTTTTGTTGGTGATAGCCCTGCCCCTTTGTAGGAAGACTTCTCCTACCCGGAACTGCCACTCGGCCTTTCCGAAACTTCACCGGCAGGGCATGACTTGTACTTGTTTACCTCTGGATTCCGAGACGGTGGTGATAGCGCTGGCCCCATGAGAGCAGGATGGTTTACATTCTTTTTCCCCTTTCCACCGTTTTTGCATTTCCCCCGCACTATCACTTGGTTACGGCCCGTTTTCACCGGGGCTTTTGTAGTCTTGCCTTTTCTGGATACATGCCCCGTTTATTGTTCTTTTTTAGCCTTGTTGTTTAAGGAAATCTGGTACTCGCGTCTTCGTCGCCTAGAGAACCTCCCCCACTTGCAAGCGGTGAATCCGGTTGTTAGTGGATATTCCGGTTACACAAGGCCAGTTAGATCCGAGGCTCCGTCTACCTAAACGCTCTGTGCTTCCGCGACTGCTGTAGTGTCTTTGCCCAAGCTCTCCACCAAGGCACTCAGGTTCGCATCATCACTTTCTTGCCCTTATCTTCAGGCCCCCCCAGATCTTTTTTTCGGCTTCTGTTCTGGGCCAATAGAGCCCTGGCGATGAGATCCTTAATATATGGGGGGGTTCCCAAGTTGCCCTCTGCGGGTCCCGACTCCGTCGCCCTCCTGTGTCCCTATTTGTGGTCTCACTGATTTAGCTGCCGTAGGGAAGACCTTTCCTTGAGCTGCTCCTTTTTTTACTCTCCCTTCTTCCCCCCTTGGTTACCCAGAGAATCCTTTCCTTACTGATCATGCTTGTCGTAGCTCTGCCTCCCGCCTTATGCCCACCTTTTTTCGTTCTTCCCCTCTTCCTGGGGGAATTGCCATACTAGCCTCCCCCCTGGTTTCCGGACACAGGCGTTTCCCCCTGGGACCGCGACAAGCGCATTTTTCCCTCTTTCCTTTTGGATTTTCTCCTCCCCCCTATCGCCCGCCCCCTTATCCCCTTCTTTTCATCCTTTTGGTGTTGAGAGATCGCAAGGGGCGGTTTTATTCGTCGAGACTCCTCTCGAAAGAGAAGCTTTTTGCTCCCTTTTTTTTTCAACCCCCGCCAAATTTCCTCCCAGCAGGTTGATTTTCAGTCCCACTCCCATATGACCCCGTTCCCCCCTCCTCGCGAAGACGTTTCTCCCTCAATCAAGGTTTCTTTTTTTCCCACTCGTACGCCCACCGTCTGGTTCTTAGTCTCGTAAAGTTAGTCGCTGGTAAATTCCGAAAGGGTGGTTTTTGGGCCCCTCGCCGTTGATCCTTGAGAGCGGTGAAAGAACGACGTTTAGCCCCCCGACAAAACATTTCTGTCAGCAGCAGGCTAGTCCCCCCCTCCTCCCCCCTCCTATGTTTGCCCCGGACTTGCGAATCATTTCCTGCATCTCGCTGGTTGTTTTGGTTTGCACCCCCCCTTAGTTCTCTAGGCAAGGGAACCCCTCCCTCCATCCCAGGCGACTTTTCTTGTAGTTTTTGGAGAAGGGTCCCAAGGTTATGGATGTCGACCCTATTTGCGCTTTGGTGGAACTCCCTGCACAAGTCTTCTTTGTTCGCACAAGGCGTCCGCCCGCTCACAAGGGCGGACTCCTTTCTAATCCCCCTTGAGTCCCTTTTCGAAAATTTCCCTCTTTGGCCGGCCTTCTACAGCCCCCCTGATTGGACCGCTTGCGAAAGGTCCCTTTCGGGTGTCTTTTTTTCCCGCTCTCGCTTTTGATCTCCTCTCCCTTCTTGATTTTAACGCTTTCTTTGACCTCCCCTGACGAAGGGCAGGAAGATCAAGCATCCTGCTCACGGCGAAGCCCCGTTTGACCTGATCCCGGTACAACTCCCCCCCCTCTGGTAGGTCGGATTTTTCTTGGGTTCCAACAAGAAGGACCCTGCCACCCCCGCAGCAGGGACATGCTTCCTCGCCCGGAGACGGTTTTCATTTTGCCCCCCTTACCCAGTAACTTCCTGCTTTAATTCCCCCGAACCCGTTATGCAGGTTAGCGAAGGTAGTTCCTTGCCTGGGGGCGGTTTTCGTCACCACAACACGCTGCTGAGCCTAGGATGGCATAACAGGACCTCAGCTTTCCACGCTCCCGCAAATCTTTTCACCTTTTCCCCCCCAGCTGCGCTCAAACCCATTCTACGGCTTGCTTTTCCCAATGTCCTTATGTACGGTTCCCTTTTGCGAGCACTTTCGCTTTGCCCTCGTCTCTTGTCGTTTGGAAGACCTTCGACGGTCCAGATTTTTTATTTTTTTTTCAATTCTCCCCGAGATGACAGGAACCCCCACGCTGAGACTCCAGGGCTTTCATCCCCCCCCCATTCAGCGCAGCTGGCCGCCCGCTTGCGTTCCTCTTTTCCCCCGCCAAAATGGCACACAGTTCCCCCTCTCGCAGCGCCTGCAGATTCTTTTCAAGGTCCGGAGCTACTCCTCCTGCGGTTCCGCAGCTTTGTTCCTCCCGTTACCATTTATGTGCGGACTTTATTCCCCTCCAATCCACCTTTCGGGAGGATCAAGGGAGTGTCATTCTCTGGTAGTAAAACTACCTTCCTCTCCACCCCGGGCCCTTCTCTGTCGTTTTGAAACTACCAGTAACGTTGTCTTTCATATGCTTGAAAAGTTCCCTTTACGCCTTCTCGCTTTGTCGATTATCCACATCAAGCAGACCGTCGGTGCCCAGAGAACGATGGTTTCGTCTTTTCGCGTCCCCCCCCCCCTCCCCGTTTTTCACCCGGGGCAAAATTGCACCTTTCCTACCATCTAAGTTGTTTTGATTAGTTTCTTTGATTTAACTTTCCCTTGAACGTCCAGCGACCATCCGAGACTCCCCCCGGATCAAAGAGTTCGATTCTTCTATGTTGCTCGTGCAGCTCCCCTCTCTTCTTGCGTTGGACTTTATCCTTTTCTCCGGAAAAGTGCTCCTTTTTTCCTAATTCCCTCCCCCTCCGCCGGCGTGGGCGTAGACCGGCTAGATCTGGTGGGACTACCCGGGAATCTTGTCTTTTTTTCCTCTCCCAGAGTTTACCTCCCTCTTGCGAAAGGGAGCTCCGGGCTCCTGTGAAGGCCGGAGGCGCCAGATGATTTCAAGCCCTATCTGCGAGGATACTCCCCAAGTGCTTTCTTTCATGACGTGATTTATTCTTTTGCTTCTGCTGCCCATTTTTTTCCCCTTCCCTTTGCATCCCCAAAAGACTCGATTCTCGGCCCTCTCCTTTTCCTTTCATTTAGTCACCCCTTTTGATCATGCCACTTTCTCTCTTCGTGTGTTCAGGGAATGATGTCCCATTCCCCTTGATGCCGAGCGTGTACTTCCCCTCCGTCGCCTTTTCCCCCAGACCCGCCCTGTCCTGCCCTGCCATTTTGTGCTCCAGCACTACGGTTGACGTCTGAAAGCCTTTAAGTTGCGCCCTCACCGTCCTGATTGGAGTTTTTTTCCCTCTCCAGTGGCGCATTTGCCTCGGCGGGTCTCCATCTTTTCTTCAGTTGATGGACCCTCCTTTTGCTCTTGTTCAGATTGGATCACCCCCCCGTTGAAGTCTACCTTCTGGAACCCTGAATAGGTTTGTAGTCACTAATTAAGACAATTCGATTCTATTTGGATTTCGACCCGCAGAGAATGGTATTCCTGCGGCAGAAGAACCTCAATTCTCCTGAAATTTTGGACCGGGTGCATTATGGTCAGGCCATCTTTTGCACCCTCATTAGCCTCGGTTTAGGTTACTTTCAAATCGACTTCGACTTCGAGTGATTATTGCTTCTTTCTTTCCTGTGTTCGGCACAACTCCTCCAAGAATGGCGACTTATGGCTCTCCCCAGCTTTTCTTACAGCACCCCGTTTCTCAGCCTCTTTTTTCCCCATTCTGTCGGGCCCATTTGAGACCATCGCCAGGTTTCGAGACTTTTATGACTCCCGTTATTCATCGACGCAAAGGGGGGGATCTTTGGGCTCTGCTTGCTACTTTTTTGACTTTAATATACCGATTCGAAAAAAAGGCTATCAGCTCTTTGACTCCCCTCACTTTCCCCTTTATACTTTCCAAGACGTAGAATAATTTTTTGATGACGGATCTTTTCTCAGAGTTCCCTTCCCCCAGTGCCGCTCAGCGATCCCTTTCGAGTTGACGCGGGAAAACGGTCCGTTATTTTTCCCTATCGGATAGCTTACGAGTTAATGTTCCCCCCCCACCCTTTTGTTTCCTTGATGGCGTGCCTGTTCTGGCTTCGCTTGTGTGAGACGCTCACGTCGCGGGCCCCCCCTCTCCATCTCACCTTTCTTTTTTTGACGCCTTCCTTGACGGTCGACCGACGAACTCCGACGTTGGTAGTTGTCCCCCAGAAACTTGATTCCATTCGATCGAGCTGTCTTCTAAGGGCACTTTGTTGGACGGAGAGAACTACACCATTAAAACTGGTGGTCCGGAAAGGGGCAGGAGAAGTCCCAGTCGCCACTGCCCTCCACTAAGGAGAGGGCGATATTCGGGCTTTCCGTCTCCCTTTTTTTTCTCAATTGTCCTCACTTCTATGGTTTCCTCCTGTTGTTGTTGACATTGCGACCTGTTACGTTGAGCTTTTCGACGCCCCCCTTTTGAAGGGCCCTCGTTTTCTCTGACGCTTTTTTCCCGGACGCCTGAAGACAATTTGGATTTACGTCAGTGCCTTGGAGTTATCGATCCAGCTCTTCAACCCGGAATCGTTTGCCCCCCCGTCTCCGTCTTATAGCCTTTTCAAGGTTTTTCCGGACCCAGAAGTTCCGCCACAGTCGGCGCCCCTGTCGTTTCGTCTCCGCGGCTTTTCGGGAAACCATTTTGTTTGCACGGGTCCTCGACGTCAGCCGCGTTTTAGTGTAACAAGAGAGATTTCTGGAGTCCCCTTCCCTACAATTTTCCCTCCCCCCCCCCGTCCGGTTGAGGTGCGAACCTTTTTCCAGAGGACCGAATTGCGGTCAATCTCTCAGCGCGAAGCCCGTCTTTCATTCACCTAGCTGCACGTTCTCCTCTACTTTACCCAACATCCCCCACATGCCCTATTCTTGTTCCGTTGAGAAGGCACTCGCATGTTCTTGGAGGCCCTCTGCTCTCTCCTTTTGTCTTTCAAGGTACACTCGCGGCCTGCCCCAGAGAACAAATTGCTGTCTTGCCTATTTCCGTTCTGCCCTTTCCAACGTTCCCTGTCTATTTTTGCCCGGATCCCACAGAATAGTTCTCGTTCGCAAGACAATCTTGCGTTTTTTTCTACCAGATACAGCTTGATAGACTTCTTGATTTACTTGGTATGACTCAATACTACTCCGCGGGACCCGAGGAACGCCCCTAAGCCTCTTTCAAGGTCTATCCCCTGCGTGACATGCAGACCCGTCTGCCTAAGCGCGGGGGATTCACCGAAGCGGCCACCCTACACGGGAAACCCGAGAAGGGTCCAAGTTGCCCGCGGTCGAGAACCCCCTTGGCTATGCATCCAAGGCAAAGCTATCAAGTGATGAAGTAGTCGTACCCTCTTTTGCCTGTTTTCATTTGTATCTCCTTTACATGTCTGGGTTTGATTTCGTAAAACCCCCCTTTGATCGAGAAAGGCCTATTTTCCAATCCCGTTTCCACGAAGGCGTCCCCCGCTTCTGCCCGTCCTCGACAAATTCACTCTTTACCCCCGCCCACATCAGGCTTTTTTTTTACCGCCCTGACTGATTCCTCTTTTCGACCGCTTGATGAGCACCTTCCCCCTCCGTGGCTCGACTTCAAGGGTCGTTTTTTCTTGGAAGGGAAGAGATTCGACTTCTGGGGAGGGCGGGGGGTGGGCTGGGGTGGTGGTTGTGTTCCGCTCGGCATCAATTGCGCAGTTCGATCCCTACGACTTCCGTACTCCCAACTTTTTGAACCTCGGTTTACCCATGGCCGTCTACGAAGTCGGGCAACCTTCGTTATTTACGTCCGCCCCCTCCTCACCACGCTATGCCACCTACAGCTTTGTGAGGCGAACGAATTTTTCCTTCCCAGTGCACGGTAAGCGAATACTCTGTGCCTATGCGTCGAATACTTTTTTATGAACCTCCCGACCCGGATCTTCTCCGACCCTAAATTCTTTTGAGAGGACTGGATTGTCAAGCATGGTATTCCAACTTCCGGTCAGGCAGCTACCACAACGTTACGGTCCGGCCGTTTGTTTGAGTTGAGGACTTCTCCATTTTTTTTTCTAGGATAAGAAACGTCCCGAGCTGTCTAGTAGTATTTCGCTCTCACCCCAACATCAAGAAGAATCTGGGGAACCTCAGTTTTTTTTCGTCAGAGATTGGCGCGTACAGGATGGCAAGCCT
>Ga0179593_1458671_pt1 | contig 12487 bp, 18 predicted proteins | sample CZODoug2_1_08_16_FD_185931 | JGI IMG/M metagenome (GOLD analysis project Ga0179593, IMG submission 185931) | Vadose zone soil fungal communities from Angelo Coast Range Reserve, California, USA - CZODoug2_1_08_16fungal (PacBio error correction) | ecosystem: Environmental > Terrestrial > Soil >... | reverse complement strand
CTCCATTCCGCGTGTCGGTCCAAAAAAAGACCACTTTGATACTCTTTTCTTGGGCACACCCCCCCCTTTCCTGACACCCCCCCCCCCCCGACTGCGCGAACCTTTGATAAACACCCGACTTCCTGGTTTGCTTCTCACCTCCTGTTCTTTTCTGCCCAACGTTTTTTTTGGTGCACGGTCCCCAATTTCCTTTTTTCTCACTGTTGTCACCCTTTGCTTCCCTAACCCTTTCTTCGTTTTTTCCCGAACCTGTTTAACGGATGTAAACGAGCATTTCTGACCGCCTCCGCTCCCTGCTAATACAAAATGTTGGCCTGTGAAGCGTTGGACAAACTCACTGTTCCTTTTTTTCACTCGCGTTGATGTGGTGAGATTTTCAAGGGTATGTTTCCTTCTGACGGTTCGCGCACACCCTCCTTGCTTTCTTTTTTCCTCCCCCTTCGTGAAAATCGTCCAAGGTTGATGTTGCTTTCTTTCCCCCTCCTTTTTGTGCCAAAGCCAACGAATTCTTGAAACCCCCCCTCTTTATTTTGCGTCTAGTGACACTGTATCCCCCCACTTCCTTTTCCCTTCCCATTGAAGTCTGATGTTCCCTCTATTCTTTTCCTTGGCAATCACCACACGTAAGTGCACCCCACTCTATCCTCCCACAACCTTTCCATGTCCTCCCCCCCCCCCCTCCTATCCATGTTCTTAGTGGTCTCGCTATGCCCCTCCCCCCTTTTTTCGTCTCCTTTTTTCAGACACTGGCCTAACAAACATTCTATCCCCTTGTTTTGCACTTCAGCTTTTTTCATTCTTTTTCACGTCGACTTCTCCCCCTTTGAGGCGGGACCTCTTTCTCCTGTCGAGAGCAAAACCAAAACTCCTTAATAGGCGTTTCCATCGGAATTTTGTGGCCGCAAAAGAGAATTACACAAAAACCTCTTTTCCGCACCTGACAAGTCCTCCCTTCTCCTCCCACCTAGAGGTCTGTTTTTTCTGCTCGACACGCTCACTGGATTTCCTCCCCCCCAAGGACACTTCCTCACCTGGTCTCAGCTTTTATTAGTTGCTCGTCCCCGGTCCTTCCCTTCCTCTCACCGCACACCTGACATCTCCCCATTGTTCCGCCGCAATTTTTCAAGTTCGTGCCCCAATCTTCATGCGCGGTTGTTTCCCACAATGACTACCCTTCTAGTAGCCTGCTTTTGGTTTCCCTTTCCCCCCAATACTAGCCCAGACACTTGTTTTGCGCAAGATTTTGCTTCGATCCCCCCATTTTAACAAGTAAAGAGACTGTCTTGGGTTCGACACATCGTCGTGGTGATGATGGTTTTCCCCACGAAGTTTTTCCCGCACCTTTTCTAGGGATGCGCCGACCGAGTTGATGCTCTTTCTCCTTTTTCTTGAAACAGAGGATTGGAAGCCACTTTTTCATTCGCTATACAGGTGGACTACTTCGGTTTCTCCCTCACCCCGATCCCAAGTTCAAGGCACGGCTGCGCTCGTCTTTATGCCAGTATTCAGGGCTTCTGTAAGAGATCGTAGCACCGAAGCTTTTTCTTTTTCCCAACGGTCTACTACGGATACGCGATTTCCGTAACTACGCCCGTTTTTTTCCCTCACCCGACACGTTGAGCCGTTGGAATTTTTTTCTTCTTGGAAAACTCTCCGGCTGTTTCTCATTCGCCACCCCCTGCCTGAATGCTTTCGAGCACCCAGCTTCAATTCTTCATCTTCTTTCCCGCTCGTCCCATAGTTGCTGCTTAGTGCTAGTCCCCCCCTTTTCTCCTTTCTTGCATCGCGATACTTGGGGCGTATATTTTTTTTTTTTTTTCCGATCTCCGGTCCTTTACCGAAGGTTTCTTGAAGCCCTTCCCCTGGAACTGAAGCGTGTTCTTTTCTCCTTGACAACCTTCTTTCAACCCTTTTTCTTTCCCCTCCCTGGGCAAAGACGCTTTCATCTTATATCGCAAAGGATGATCTCGTTTTCTTCCCCACTTCCCTTCAGTGGGGTAACCCTTTGGCCCCCCTGTATTAATGTCCCTTTTTTTCCCTAAGGTTGAGGGTTTTTGATCTATCCCCGCCACGCGCCACCGCTTCCTCCCCATTTTCCTTACTGATCTCTTTCCCGCCAGAGCTCGGACTGCGCGTGACTAGGGGTTTCTCTTTAGTTCTCTTTTTTCCTTCGGAGGATGTCCCTATTAGTTTTTTTCTCCCCCTCTCACTTTCCGTTTTGGACTTTTTGAGTGGCTTTTGTGGTTTGCCCCAATAAGAGCCGTTTCCATTGACGTTACTCACCTGTCCTGAATTTAAACCCTCCCGCCTCATTCCCCATTTTCCTTTCCTTGAGACCTTTTTTTTCGGACTCCTTCTCTGAAGCAATGAATGTCGGTTTTTTTTCCACCCCCAATTTTGGAAGTGACTCCTGCTGCGCGCGGGACTGCCGCCCCCCTTCCCGAACCATTTTTTTTTTAAGACCTTTTCCCATCCAAGATTCCTTTTCTTCTCTTTTCTTTTTGAAGGGGGGGTGCGGTGGTTGGTACACTTTGTCCTTTTGTTTTCTTTCTTATAGAACTCTGTCCTCTTTTTCTCGGCTGCTGGGTCTTTCTCCCCAAGTAGGGCCTCACCCGATTTTTCCTATCTCTTTTTCCTTTTTTTCTGTATTCCTTCAGATTCCAGGTCGCACTCGCCCGAAACGTGAAATCAACCACTTTTTTCCTTGTAAGGATAAGTCTGCAAGATCCTTAGAATATCCACTTATTTTTCCTTGTGAAGACCACCCCACTTTTCTTCCACCCTGAATTTGTCCTCCCCGTCCCAGGGCTGTGACTTTCTCAGGCAAAACGTACTTTATCTTCTTGTTCTGATCAATCTTTGACGGCTGCCCCCCACATGCCTTCCCAATCTTTTTTTTTTTCGTCCCGCTCTCGCCTTCAGCGTAGTTCCCCCTTTTTTTAGAGAGTATCGTTTTTACTACTCACATATTGTTAAAGTATATCTTTCCTTCCCTCCTTTCGAAGCATCTGAGTTATTCCTGATGGGTCTTAGCCAAGATTTTTCCCCCCTTTTCTAAAGGCATGGGTTCTTAGTCGAAGGGGCGCCCGCTCCTTTTTTCCCCACTTTTTTTTTTGCCGGATGATTCGGGCGCCTTCGACTCACCCCCGACACTGATAGCCCCCTTGTCCTGCCTGGATAATTCCTGATGGTGCTTCTTCTTTTCCCCCTCTTTGCCACTGCACGATAATCTTCCCCACTGGGGTGACGTCTCCCTGCCCCGATAGCCGGTTTTGCTCGCGTTTTAAAATCGACCCTCGTGTTCTCCCCAAAAAAACAACAGTTTTTTGCTGGAGGCCGTTTACCGTTCGTCTTTTTTCCTTTTCTTCCCCCTTTTACGTATGACGATACGTTTTCTTAAGAACAGTTACCCAGCCCTAGCCCTTTTCCCCCCCTTCTTTTTAATTCAGTTGTCGGTAACTTTTGCTCATGAAAGTTTTGATTGACTTGCCCTCTTGTTTTTTTCCTTGAGCTTTCACTCCTCTTTTCCCCCCCCACATTCACCCCAACGTTTATACGTTTCTGGCGAGTGCGCCTGAATCGGTTCTCCCCTAATGTGTCCGCTGGCAGAGAAGATTTGTGTGATATAAATCCCCGATCCTGACCCTCCCGATTTTCGAGTTCCTTTAAACACCGCTCTCTCCTTTTGCATATAATCCGCGCCCTTCCGTCAAATTTTCCCCCTCCCCCAAAAACCACTCAGAACGCACATTACTTTTTTTATCCAGAATTTGCCCGCTTTCTTGAAAAGGTTCCCACTTGGCGTTATGTGCCAGTCCCTCCCTCTTTTTTCTTATTACACCTTCCCCCCCCACTTCTCTCCTGTTGCGTAGAATGATCGGGGCCCTTCGTGATCCTGGGCTTTGGTTGCGTTGCGGAAATTCAGAGCGTTCCCCTTTGATTCCCTTTGGGTCTTTCTTCGGTTGATTTTTATGGGCACGTTCCCCCCCCTCCCCCCTCCCCTCAAATCCCCCTTCTTTGTGTTGTATCTGAACACTCTCGCCCCGCTTTTACTATGGTACTCCTTTTCCTTACTAAAAGGTGATAACTCCTGACTCCTTCCGAGCAGCTCTTTTGCGTCACCTGATCCGTATTTTCCTTTTCTTTTTAGGTTTTTTAGGGCTTTTTTTTATGTCAAACAAACCCTCCCCATTCTTTTAACCTTTCTTCTTGTACTTCTGTTGGCCCCTTTCCGTTCCGCTCCCCGGCTGTCCCTCTTTCCCTTCTCTCATTTCATTGGAGGATACTGCGTGAGGAAGGTTTTTTCCTTTCGTTGCCGTGTTTTCCTACGTATGGGTGTCGGCAACCGAAAAGACACCTCTGGCATGTCTTTGAAGGCTGTCCCTTTTTCCCCCTCTTCGTGGCCTCCGCGATACAACTAGGATGATTATACACTTTTTCCTCTCTTCCCCTCCCTTTAGAGAATTACTTGCGAGCACTCACGCCCCATTCCCCTTGGCCTTGGGCTTACACAACTGTTCGGTCGAGTTTTTAAGTGACTTTCCTCTTCTCGGATTTTCAGGTTGTGGGATGGTATCCCCCCAAACCCCCCCCTAGGTTTTCCTTTTTTGCCCAATTATCGCGGTTACGTCCCCTTTCCGTCAAGCCTGTTTTTGTTTTCCTAAGGAGTTGATTTTCGAAATTACTCTCTTCGTGTTCCTCAGGATGTCCTGTTTTGCCAAATACGTATTTCCCTAGGTTTTCGGAAACCGGACCTGCACCATTGTAAACATTAGTCCTTTCGTATCGCTGCCAGGCCTTATGTAATGGTCTTTGGTGAGGGCCGGCATAGCTTAAAATTCTCGGTGCATGCTTGCGTGTGAGATTTCTTTGTCCAGTATAAGTCAGCAGCTGCAGTTGCCACCGCTTTCCCTTGCCCGACCCTCGCTTTGGGCCACATTTTTCTTAGCAACTCTTTGTACATCGTCCCCACCTGGTCCGCTGGGTCCCCTATTTTTTCTCTGACTTTCGTTCTATTTGGGTAAGTCCAGACGCACTCTTTTCCTCCCACCACTTTTTCTTCTTAGGGCCATATGCGCAACCAAAATGCAGCCCCCGACAAAGAACTTCTTTGCTTTTCACAACCTCTCCGGACTCATCGCTGCCTCCTTTCTTGCGTCGAACCGTGTGAGATACTGTTTGCGTCGCCCGGCTTGTTTCCCGTTTCCTCAAGCCCTAAAGCTTGCTGGTTTTCTCCTTCCCGTTGTGTAGGTTTTGTTCCTTGCTTTTGAAATATTGATGCGGTTTTCTTTTGCTTCCCCGCTCTCTCCCTTGACTTTCTCCCAGTTAGGCTTGGTTTTTGGTACCCCTCGGTTTTTGCTCGCTGCCCCCCAAAATACACGATGGCCCTTACAGGCACCCAAACCCCTCTTCTTTTTTTTTTTTCTATTTACCTTGAAGACCCGGGTCGATCAACAAGTCGAGGCCCCAATGCGTTTCCGCTTCTCGATTTTTTGGGTCCGCCCTAGAGAGATTTTTGACGTTCCTTCAACGCATTTGGAATTCTTTGCCGAGTCCCCTCCACTTTTCTTTCTTTTTGGAAAGAAATCTCGAAGATGTTTTGGAGATTTCCATACTTTTTGGACGGACGTGTTTCCGGTGCCGAGATTCCCACCGTCCCTCCCTGGCACTCCCCCCGTAAGTGAACTTTTTACAATGTCAGTTCCTGTCTAATGTTTTACCTCATTACCGCGCCTCCCCATCTTTGTTTCAAATAAATTCGGGATTTTTTTCGGGTTTCGGTGAATTTTTCCCCCCGGAACCCCTTTGGGACCTATTTTCACTTTTTTTAGTCCCCCTACCACCCTGCTTTTTCCCTTGTTTTTTTTTGCCCCTTATTTCTCTACTCCGTCGTCACACTTCACTCTCACCCAAATACATTGACATTCTGCCCCCCTTTCCAAGTTAGTGTTCCCTTTCACAGATGGCCAACCTATGGGTATATTTACCTTATTGTAGGTTTACACTTCTAGTTGTTTCCTTTCCTCCCCAACTCAGATTTCTTTGCCATTCGACCAGTGTGAAACCCCCCTTTTTGTCCCCCTTTCTTTTGGGCCCCCCCCCGTTTGGTGGAGAGTTATATGACCCAGTCTTCTTTTCTTTCCTCCCTTTATCCCCTTCTCCTCTTTCCCCCGTGGTATCAAGTATCATGTGGTGGTTGTGCCCAAGCGACGCTTCCCTTTTCTGTGTTGTCTTTGCCCTTTGCGCACGTTGGGAGAACTATTCCCCCTTCTTGATGACTTCCTCTGTGTTTTTTTTCTGTTTTTTATTGATTTTTCTCCTTATACAAACTTTAGGTGCCTGGCAAACACACCAACCCCCCCCTTTTCCCTGCGATTGTTCCCCACCTGATAACAGTCCCCCACTGGAATGCGCACCCTTTTCATAACTTTGCCATAATTCTCTTTCTTCCCCCCTAACCCTCAACGGTGGATGTTTCTTCCCCCCAACCGGAACGGTCTCAAAATTTTTTTGTCTCATGGTAGAAACTGTTCACATAAAATCTTTCTTTCGTTCGCTCTTTCATGTAAACGCTCCTTTGTATGACCCCTCCACCCCCCCCTCTCGATTTTTACCTTGATACCATAGTTGGCCTCTGTGAAGCTTTTCCCCCTCATTGAAATTTGTTGGATTTTTTGATTTGGGGAGAGTGCGGGTTCTTTTGATTAGTTTTTGACGTACCTTCCTTCCTTTTTTCTCCCACACCGACCTTCTGTCCCCCGTTTGGATTACCCTTCTTTAACACCTTGCGTGATTTGCCGGGTTTTTTTCCATCCGAACCTCCAAAATCAATGTTCCATTAAAAAACTTTCTCTTGCTCAGATTCATTTAACCAGTCTGCCTCACTGCATTTTTCTTTTTCCCCCCTTGACTGTTGATTTCGCTGGTGCCGCTCGGCCTCAAGTCTAAGTACCCACCCCTCCCTTCTTTCTTCGACACCCCATCTTCCTTTCCCCCCCCGAAGATAATTTTCTTTGTTTTCTCCGATCTGTCCAAGAAAATTCAGTTCTTTCCTTTCCTCCGCCGTGTTTCTCCACCAATATTTATCTTACCCCCCTTTCCCCCTTTCCCCTCTCTCTTCCTTCCTAATATCATTTTGGCCTCGCCCCTGTTGAGGCGTTTTTCTCGCATTCCATTAAAGACTTTTCCCAAACACAATCCGTTTTTTTATTGGTCTCCTTGCACGTGCTCGTTAAGGGTTTTCCGCACATGCTCCCCCCCCCCCCCCTTTTCCTGAACTGCCCCTCCCTTTTTTCCTCCTTTTTTCCCACCTTCTCGATTCTGTTTGATCCCGACCCGCTCCCGGTTCAATCCTTCCCCCGTCCCCTAATAACCTTGACTTTTCCTTTTTTTCCCGCTTAGGTTCTGATCGTCACCTGTCCCAAAGATGTCGCCACCCTTTCACAGTCCCACTTTTTCCTTTCCCTTCTTTACAATCCTCCTAAATCCGCCCCTCCTGGTTTTTTGCAACCATGCCGCATTCGTCTGGAGCTGCGTGTGGTGGTACCTTGGCCCCCTTTCTCACTTGACCGTTTTGCGTTTTTTGCTTCTTTTTTACGTACCAATCTCCTTCCCGCGAAACTCGGGCCCTCCCACCCTCTTTCGTTGACGATGGAAAACCCGCCTGGCTCCCCCCCATTTACGATGGATTTCCTCACCTCTTATGCCAATAATTGTTCCTTCTTATCCTGTCCCAGTCCTTCCCTTTTTGCCCTCCTTTTTCATTCAGCTTCCGGTGACTCCTCGGGTTGCCCCCCCCGATTCCAAAGTTTTTTCCTCAGGCGGCGCTCCTCCTGAGCTTCTTGACCCGTTATTCATTTTTCGGCTCCCGGCGTAGCTGCAACCCTTAAGTATTTTCACCCTGGCTACCAAGGAGGAAAGAGATGCGTTCTCTACGACAGACTGGTTTTCGCAACTAAAAAGCCTTGAGGTTAGGAGTCACCCCTCGCTCTTTTCAAACCCCTTTCCCCCAACGGTTTGTTCTCCAATCTTATCCCAAATGACCTACTTCCCTTTGATAAGGGCACATCTTCACTTCCTCTTCCTTCTACCGTCCTCGCCAGCTCTTTTTTTGTGCTGTTTGCTCCTTATCCCTTTCGAAAGGTTCCCGTTTTTTCCCGCGCTTGTTTTTGCACTTCAATATTCTTACTTTCTCGCGTCCTCCCCGTCGTTCTTCCCCGATAGCCCGGCCATTCCCCCCTGCAGCGGTGTCTTTCATTGACCTCCGATAAACCCCCACCCTTGTCTTTCGTCCCAACGTTTCATTCCTCTTTCCCCTTCCCCTACTCAGCTTTATCCCCCCAAAGGAGATCTTCGCCTTTTCCTGACCATTTCCCTCTCGTTATTGCTTGGACCTCTGTCCACCACTGGTATTAATGAGTCCAATTTTGTCCCATTGGTCTCTCCTCTCTCCCGCCAACGAGCAAACCTGCCTCTCCAATGTTTCGAACGGATATCGTGAAAGACCCCTCTTTTTGCCGTCAGTTCGTTTTCTTTGGTTTGCTCCCTTAGTAGCGGCCAATCCGGCGGAGTACGATCCCTCGTCCGTCGTTTTCTCTTAACCCTTTTTTCTCGAAGGATCTTTTGGGCTGCCCCTTAAAGCCCCTCCCCCTCATTCAGCACCGACGGAATAACATGCTCGTTTCCCTCTGATTTCTCCAATCCCTCCCCCACGTAACCAAGTGTTCTAGGAAGGCTCCTTTTTCTTTTCTGTCTTCCCCTGATTTTCATCATTTTTACTCCTGAGCATCCTTTTGACTGCCGCCAAGGCCCCATTTTGTCATCAATTTTGCCTCTTTTCCTTCTGTGTCCGTCGAGTGCGTTTTGGTTGCGTTTTTTGACACATTTTTCTTTCCTTCGTCTTCCGTTTGATGACCCATCGCCGAGGTTTTCATCCCCCGGCGCTCTGGGGTTGCTTTCCCTTTCTTTTTTTTATTCCAAAACGCCTGCTTCCGACAGGTTCGCACATTCATTTTCAGGAGAATCTCCCCGAACCTGACCTTCCCCCCCGTGGTGCGATCCATTTGTCCCTATTTCCCTCTAATTCTTCATTTTTTGCCGTCAGCGCCGTTAACTTCCCCCTCCTGAAACAAACTATTGCCAATTGCTGTTGGTACTCTTTTTCTTCTAAAACGTATTTCTCCTCCCCCTGTTCCTCTCCAGTCTGGCCCTGTCCCCCCTTTTCCCCTTAAAAGAGTTGTTTTTTTTCTTTCTTCGCTTTACGCGAGCAGCTCCCTTTTTTCTCTCTTAGTTTTGACCATATTCCCTTTGGCTGCACCTCGTTGACGCGCAAGTCTGATCTCTTCCTGCCTGTTTGTATTCCAGTCTTCCCTTCTCTCAACCCCAAGGATGGGTGGATATCGAGGCGCCGAATCTCCCCGTTTTTTTTTTGAGAGAGATTCGGGCTCTCTTTCCCATCCCTGCTTTCTATAATTTTCAGCTCTTTCTATCCTTGCTTTTTTCTCTTCCCTATTGCACTTCCGATATACCCCCCAACAATCTGTGAAGTAGTCAGCGCCTCTCTCCCCCACTTGAGGCTGCCTTTTTTTTTTTTGCGCTCCTGCTTTAACAAAAAAAAAACACTGTTCCCGGAGCATTTGTGTCCCCCCCCCCTTTTATCCCCCTCAGGATTCTCCCCCCGGATCCATTGCCTTCTTCCTTCCTTTTCCATGAAATGCCTCAAACAGACGGGCCTTTGCAGTGCTTTTTTTTTTTTTTTAGTTTTTCGGTGAACGGTGATACTTCAACTTTTCGCTGACGCCCTTCTTCTACCTTCCACCCCTCCTTCACCTCGGACAATAATACCCTTGTCCCAATTTTGATTTAAACGTTTCTGGCGTTTCCTTTGCAGTTTTTTTTCTCTCTTTCTTCTGTTTTTTTTGAAATCGAATTGTAATCCACTCCTTCTCCCCGACCTCCCCCCCCATATCCGAAACCGTGATGAGAGGGGGAAATAACTTTTTCCTCCACGGCCGTTTTTCACTTTTCCCCCACATGAAACCACTCCCTATCACTCGGGAACGGGGAAACCACGCCTTCCCTCCTTTCTTTCAAAGTTTTCCCCCCATTTGTTGTTTCTTGCGTCCCCCCTCCCTAAGGATGAAATGTCCACATCTTGCAAGATGGCGTCGCATCTAGGCCTTCTTCGCTGTCATTCTTTTTTTTCCCTTTGTTGGAGGGCTGTTGTATCCCTAGCGTAGGTTTTCTAAGTCCGTTCGCTGCGTCGTTCGTGGGTGGAGTGGAGATGTGCAAGCCCCCCCCCCTCACTCAATTCAAATTACGTCAGGGTGATCGTCAAACCGTGAGTTCTCTTTTCACCCTCAAGTCTTTGACTATCACCCGGTGAAGAAAACACCGATTCTCTGCAGTAAGAGCTCATCCGTCTCTTGACCTTTGCATTCCTATCCATTGTTCTAGGCGGTGTTCCCGCGGGTGCTATATGATACAACCCCAGACCCCCCAATTTTTAAAAATGTTAACGATGAATACTTTTTTGGTCCCCAGTTTGAGGTAAGGGCCACGGTTTGACGTTCGTAACGGTGACTATTCCCCCTTTTGGTCTTCAGCGGATTTTTTCTTCGTTTTGTTAATTGTCTCGGGCTGGTGCTTTTAGGTTTCCCCCCAGGAAAGAGACGTTTTCGTTTTCCGTTTATTTCTTCTCATTTTCTTCGTAGGGACGAGCTTACCGCGATACTTCCGCCCCCATCGATAGATTATTAACGTTCCTCCAGTCGCTTTTCCCTCTCCCTCTCACTCCCGCCGCGGCGTTGAGGCCCTTTCCACCCAACCCCCCTCTTTTCTTCAGGGATGGGCTATCGTTCTATGGCGGTAAAGTTTGGGTCCTTCCTGGAGAAAACATTCTGTTTTTTGCCTGTTGTACAAATTCTCCCTGCCTCCAGTAAGGTAGGCAAGATGGTTCGGTAGTTGCGTCAATGCGGTCGTTCGCCCCCTGAATTAGCGTTCCGCGTCGTTCTAACGAGTTTGTCCCCTCCTTTTTGTTCTAGGCTGCGAATCCATTAAGACCCCTTGTCTTAGACTCGATGATTTGCCCCTTTTGTCTGGCTCGGGGTGTTGGAAGAAAGAGTCTCTGAGATCCGAATGAGTCGCGTTGGGCCGTCTTGGTCACTTATCCGTCAAGTCCCCCCCGTTTGCTTGAAATCAGCGTTCGTGTCATCTCGTTTAACCAAATGGTTTTCTGATTTTTTCTCGACAACACGCACGACTCCACCCCCCCGAGTGTATTTTTTGACTGGGGTAGAGCTGTATCTCCCGTCCGAAGCCCAACGCTTGCTCCCCATTTCTTGCTCGAGTCCCACCGTGCGCCAACCCCCTCCTACTACCTCTCCTGCTGAATTTTCCAACCTGTCGATTTCCTTCATTTAGGTAAATCCCTTTCTTCGGCGGAAAAAGTGGAGTTGGTGTGCTGCGCGTAGAAAGTTTTCCTGATACTCCCCCTTCCTGCTTCTTCTCAGGTGATTCGGGTGACCTGTTTTTTTCTGGCCGTTGCTGGTTCGGATATCCCCCCCTCCTCCCCTTTTTGTAGACCACGTTTTTGGGTGGTTTCAATTTGAGACCCTCTGTTTTCTCGATGTGCACAAATCACGTTAGGCACCACACCATACTTTCTTGGTTTTGTTCTCTCCCCTGAGAAAGAGGACGCACAAAAACATTTTCCGAGGCCCCAATGATAGGCGACCCCTCCTCGCCTTGGAATTGGGCCCCGATAGAGATAGTTTGAGCACGCCGCTCTTCTTTATGAATTTTTTTTGAAAGCTTTGCTTCCCCCCCCAGACCAATGCTTTTGGTTAAGTGGCGACTCGTAAGGCTTTGGAAGGTCCTTGTGCAGGTGCGAGAGGCAACGACTGATCTTGCACAGCCCGTAAATTTCCCAGACCCTAAGTGAGTGTCACCTTTTTACGAAAGCCTTGAGAAATCATCCCCCTGTTTTTTTTCCCCATCCATTCTCTTTGTGGTTTCGGGAATGCCTGGCCCCCCACCCGCCCCAATCCCCTTTGGAATTTTTCACATTTCCTTGTCGTAACACCCCAAGGTGCTCCATCTTGTGTCCGCGGGAACAAGTAATTCCCCTTCCCTACGGCGACATCACTATACCCCATCCACTCCCTTTCCCCCCTTCAATGAGTTTACAAGATTCCCAGATGCCCAACAGGGTATCCGGGGACTCGACGGTTAGGTCTCCTTTCTTTTTCGTTTCCCAGTCTCCACATAATTATTTCCTGTATAAGCCCCACGTTTTCCCAGTTAGCCCCAGGTTGACTTTCCTTTTGGGATAACCCCACTTTTCTTTTAGGTTCCAGCAAAAAACCTTCGTTTCGTCCTCCCTTATTCCCAAGGTTTGTATTTCAGTTGGGACTGGAAGGAGCATGTGGTTTGTTTCCCCCAGCGACGGCGCACGGGTGTTTGTTAGTTTGCGCAAGTGGTTCTCCTT
>Ga0179593_1448057_pt1 | contig 12487 bp, 13 predicted proteins | sample CZODoug2_1_08_16_FD_185931 | JGI IMG/M metagenome (GOLD analysis project Ga0179593, IMG submission 185931) | Vadose zone soil fungal communities from Angelo Coast Range Reserve, California, USA - CZODoug2_1_08_16fungal (PacBio error correction) | ecosystem: Environmental > Terrestrial > Soil >... | reverse complement strand
CTTTGCCTCCAGTACCCCTGGCTCTGTTGAGTGCGAATCAGATCGAGCTTTGCAATGTCCGACCTCCTCCCCCCCCCTTCTCTTCCAACGTATAGATTTCTCAGTTCTCTTTTGCGTTTCATTCAGGCTTTCCGGTACTACATCCCCAGCTGCGGAAAACATGCGTTCTCTTTACCTTCTTCACAATGAAGTTTTCCTTCCGTTCTTTTCTTCCAACCTTGAGCGAGAGAGGCCCCGTTTTTTACGGTCCGCAGACCCCGCAACTGACCGTGATACGTGGTATTCTAGATTGCCTGATTTTCGGATTTAAGATTTTTTTATTTTTTCTGTTTTCTTTTACCGTACATTCAAACCCACTGAGTCTCTTTACTTAAGGCTTGAGGACAGATTCCTCCCCTAATTGAGAGAGCCCGGTAGGTTATTTCTTTACTCGTTTGAGGCTCTTCCTCACCATTCCCTCTTTTTCTAGGACTCTCTTCCTTCCCCGGAGGACCGATTGTACGTCATCTTTTTCCCCCGGAGAGGTTTCCGAGATGTTTAGATAGAAAGGAGATGGTTTTGTATTTCTGTGCGAAGAACTTCCTCCGTCTTGCCCTCTATACGGCATGCCGACTTTTTTTTCCGAGGAAATTACTGACCGTAGGGTGCGAGGTTTTTTGAGAACAGGTGCTCGTCGCCGCTCATTCTCTTGCTTTTTTTTTTGGACAGATGCCTTCCCTCCCCCCTTTTCTTCTTCCCACAGTCGCCAGCGCCTTTTCAGTACGAAGGTCATATACTTTGACAGAAGAAACTGGGAATGTATTCTTTCCGATCTTCCTGTCTTCAAAGTCGCTGGAGTCTTTCCCCCCTCCTCTTTTTCAGGTTGCCCCCCCAGTCTCGCTTCCGGTTTCCCGCATCGACATTATTGGTTAGAACAGTGCTGATTTTCTAATAGTCGTTTCGGCCTTTATTTTTGATAAAGACGATTCGCCTTCCTCCCCCTACCGCCCCCTTTCTTTCCTCCTTCTGATTAAGAATCCCGACGTAGTTGAGACAGTCCGCGGAAACTCAGAACCTCCTAACCTTTTTTCGAGTTGGCTGTAAAAACGGCCAGTTCTGCATGGCCACCCTTATCTTTTGCGGTTCTTATCCCTATGCTTCTTCTCCCTCCTCCCCCGCCTACCTACGTCGCCCCAGCGTGAGACCCACGGAGTGTGATTTATTGGTCTGTTAGCAGCGCTTTTTTAGTTTCAATGCTAAAGATTATGGTCCTGCCTTCCTTACGGCTGGCTTTCTTTTCGCGATAGTATCAAAAATCCAGATCCCCTTTTTTTCCTAGACTTCCCCCTCCGCCCAACCCTTGGTGACTCCTTTCGTGTCTTTACCTTCTCGACCCCCACGATTTTGGAAGCTGGCGCGATTTATTTAAGAGCCGTCCTCCTGGTCACGAAGCAATCTTTTCTAACTCTTTCTTCCCAGCTCCCATAGACCTTCCTACCCTCTCGTCCCCGCCCCTACCGTTGTACTCTGAACTCTTAGGCAATAAGAAACTGAACGTGCACGAAATAGTATTGCGTTCTTCGAAATTATGTGCGTCGTGACACTTCCCTCTTTGTCAGAAGGGCAGGCGACTCTTGTGCCCGCTCAACAAAAGAGCCCCCGTAGCTCTTTTCACATCTTTTCTTCAGCCCTTTCCATAGCCACTCCTCCTTTTTCCAATCTGAGTTTGAGCGATAGTCCTCTCCTTCCACCAGCCTTTTATCCGCATTAGAATTCTTCCTACGTTTTTTTTTTTCTTCGCACTTTTTTCGCCCCTACCCTCTTTACCCTTTCTGACCCGTTTTGACCACGACCTGCCGGTTATTTCCATATTCTGTGAAAATTGTTAGTGTAGGCTCCTTTTCTCCGCTCGAAACCCTTTCAGGCATCCGGACGCTTCCTCTGTTCTCTGTTTCCTTTGGTTTTCCTCTCTCTTCGCGCGCTGTCCAGGGGGCTGCGTTTTACCGATTTCTACCAAGCCGCGGGCCCAACCTCTTTCGTGTCGTCGTTCAATTGTCTCCAGTCAACCTTCGTACACCCCCAACGTTGGTTGCTTCTCCTCCCTTCCCTTTGTCCCCCGTGGCTTGATGTGTCTCCCCATCGAGCATACCGCCAGCCGTATTCCTTCACCTACGCTCGGTTTTGCTACCAAAAGAACACGGTTCGGCATACTTGGAAGGTCATTCCCCGCTGGGTAGGGTCCTTATTGCGTTCTCCGCCCTCCACCTTTACCGGGCGGTCCCGTCGTGCTCCTTTCGTTGAATAACCCCGCCCTGAAGGTCTTAGGTTGCCTCGTCTGGCCGGACCACTTTACAGGAAGTGGGTTCCCCCCCTTCACCCTTCCCCCTGTTTTTCTAGTTTTCCCTTCTCAGGAATAAACCAGCTCGGCTCTCTCTCCCTTCCAGCTTCTCCGTAGGCAGACGCTTATCAAAAAGCGGGGGCACCGACAGATATTCCGCAAATTTCTTCCCCATACGAGCCCAGTCCCCAATGTAGATGCAGTTCCCCACCGCCTCGGATGCGGTAATTCCACCTTCCTCCGTCTTTTTCTGGGTGCTTCCTTTCCGTCTCCGCGCCTTCCTTCCCCCCCCCCCAAGTCAGCTCCTCACATCCCCCATTGGCTTTGGTAGTATCGACTACACAAGGTCAGAGATGGGTAAGTTTCGATGACTCCCTGTCTCGCTGTCCAGTACGCCCCTTTCCTTCAGCTTTTGGCCTAGCTTTTCATTTATCCATCAGTCTCTCCCACTTCGTCCGCCCTCAGTTCAGAGTGGATTTCCTCTACTCCGAAGGACTTCTCTCGATTGCGTCTGCGTTGTCGCGAAAGAGTTTCACCCCAGGCTTTCATTCCTCCTCCGCCTCTGAACCGGAAGGAACCTTCTACTTTTGGTGGGCCCCCTTTCCTTCCCATTCTATTTTACTGGCCGAGCAGCCTGGGAGCTCTTACCGAGAGAGCCATAATGGGGCTCTGTGCTGACGTACATTGTACCAGACATGAAGAAAAACAAATTTCAGACAGGATAGGGAGCCCTTTCGCTCCTGTCGTTTCCTTTCACGCACCTTATTCCTCCCCTTCCTGTGGCTTTTTTCACTGCTCCCGTGCCTTAAACATAACCTGACCCTTCCTCCCCTCCCCCTAATCGACCAGTTTCGAGATTCTGGAGATGAGTATATAAGTAGCTTTTCGGGGCTCATCATCCTCTCTGCATTAATTCTAAAAGAACGTCAGCCCCTGTCATTCCCCCTGTTTACCGCGTACTCTCCCCCTCTCTGTTTTGTACCCTCGCCTCACGGTAGTTTCATCCGCCCCTGACTTTCACGCCGCCTAGAAAGAGCTACGAAGATCACGTTTTTCCTCTTCGTCTTCCAGGTGAAGAATTGACTTTTTTTGTCTCGTCTCCTTTCCAGCGGCTGGTTTTTTTGAACCCCCTTCCTCCGCCTGCCCCGCCAAGTCGAAATAGATCAGTTCCCTCTGCGTTTCCGGCGGATACATGGAACTTGTTACCGATGAAGGCAAGGGGCAAGTTTACCCAGCCTAAACCGTCCCTTAGTCTTTGTTCTTCAGCTTGGGGCTTTGTTGCTCCCTCTCTCATCCCCCCCTTTGCGCGACAAAACGAGACCTCCAGTTCATAATGCGTTTACGAGATTTAGTCCAGTGTTGGCCCCTCTTTATCGCCCCTGACCTTCTTTGCATCACCCAACCTGTCGCGATGTCGTTTTCGTTCTCACTCGACAACACTTTAATCAACCTGGCGCAACAGTCCTTCTGAACACCTTTGGCTGCCACGGCAAACGGTTTTTTGGTAACAACTTACGTAAGATGCGCCCCCCTCTCTGACCTTTTTCCTCCTTTTTTACTAGTCAATTCCCTTCGTTTGTCCCCGCTTCTTTCAGGGCGCGCCTGTTCACATCCCTCATTCCCTGAAAGGCGGTGCACTAGTCGAGCGTCAAGAAGGCCGTCTCGACGACATATTCTGAGACAACGTCCCCCTCGGCACACCCCTACTATTAGCCCCCCCCCTCGTTCCACACCGCTACTAATGCCCTTCCCAGTGCCACGTTCACCTGGCAAGCGATGCTGCCCCCTCAACGGAAATCACGTGTGTAGGCGACACCCTTTAAGAACCTGATGGTTTTTCCATCGCCCCACCCCACCACCTTGGTCCAAGACGAATTAGAAGTCCCCCCTCTTTTGCGTTGAGCTTTTATTTTTTCCCTTTATCATTATGCAGGACGTGCGTGCCCCCGAACAAACCTGCGCCGGAAAAGACGGTGGATGATCCCCTCCGCATCATGAGGGGTCTTTGGCCTAGGATAACAGTGGAAGTACAGTCTTTTTTTTTTTTCCGTCCGTTTCCCGGGTCTCCTTTCTAGCCCTTGGTGAACGGATCCTTTTCCTTCAGGGCCCAAAACACTCTGTCCAAACAAAAAACTAGCTCCTACTTACGCTTAGCCCTCCGTATATGATTTGACACCCATTCCGCCCTTTCTTCCTTTTCTTCTTACCTCCCTATGTCTTTTCTAGCCGGCGCACACTGATTTATACATCACATTACTACCCAGCAATGCAATCAACAGTTCCGGTTGGACTGATCGCCAATGGGCACTATTAGTCTACGCTAAGCCTAGGTTTCCGTCTCTTCCGATCCTTTTTTTTTCCTTTCCCTCCTTCAACAACACATTTTTCTCCTCAATCGATGATATTAAGCCTTTCCTTCCCTATTCCGCTTCCGCACACTTGGTCTTTCCTGAGGTTGTAAAACTTTGTCAAAGATTGTCTCCCTTCTTTTTTTTTTCTTAACTTTGATTGTGTTTCTTCTACCCCTCTCTTTTGGAACCCCTTTCCCCCCCCCTTTTTGTTTTTCTTACTCGTTAGTACCTTATGGTCTAGCAGCCCCCGAGGGCGACCAAACGCCTTTACAACCCCCGTTTGTCTCGGTACAAGTACCATTATTTTCCCGTAACTCTCTTCCTTTTCCTTTTCCCCCCTCTTCCCAATCATACCCAAAACCCCGTTGTTTCTGGAGCAAGCGTCCCCGACGAGATTTCCTTGTTTTTACCAAGTTTCTCGACCATGGGTTGTTTGCCAAATTACCTTCCTTTCTTCTCCAGCTGTTTTTTTCCACGGTTTTCATTTTGCAAACCCCACCGCATGGTGCCATTTCTGGCCAAGATACATTGAGAAGAATACCTCATCCATTCCACATCCCCGACTTTACGGATGCATTTTATCCCTCCCCCTCTCCCAGCTTGCCCTTGGTATTTTTTGACCTTTTTCACCGCCCCCAAGAATAACAACTACAACCCCCCTTGACGGAGTTTTACATAAAGTATGTCCGATAGTTCCCCCTCCAACCTCATTTGTTTGAGAGGTCTTGACTCCACCTCTCTTAAACCCCTTCCCTTCAATTTATTTTGTTGTTTGAGTTTTTTTGATGTAGTTCAAAAATACCGGCATAGGATTCCAGAATTCATATTAATCCCAATTCTTTTTTTTTTTGATTGCCTTTTTCTCTTAGCCATCCCTGGCTCTTGGTGCCTAACGTTGGAAAATTGTTTTACTAAAGTTTTAAATCACCCCAGTATCAAATCCAGGAGCATGGCTTTTTTCCCCCCCTCAGGGCCTTTTTACCTTTGGTACGCCCCTCGGGTGAAAACGCTCATTACGGTGATCAGCCTTACTTTACTCGTTTTTTTTGTTCTTCTTGAATTATTCGCTCTTAAGCATTCTCCCCCCGTTTACTTTCCTTGCCTTGTCCCCCCCTTGGTCATTGGCTTTTTAGCCCTTCGCTGGCGTTCTCAATTACAGGTCAAAAATCGCTGTACGCCCCAGACGTTTTTTCCAACTTTTTTTGCCCCCCCTTCGCTTATCCATTACCACCCCCCAAGTTAAAGCCAAAATATTTTCTCTCAAGTTTAGTACCCCCACAGTACAAGACTCCCCGTCCCTATTGACGCCACTTTTCTCTCCTCTTTTTTTCTTGCTCCAACCCTTTTTTTTCAATTTGCCTCCCGACAAAATCTCTGCTTCTTAAATTGGTCTTTGTCCTCGCCAATACTTAACCCTTTTTAGCCATTGGACTGTCTCCACTTTCTTCTTTCCACATTCTCTCTCCCGTATTTCGGGCCTAGAACCAAACTTCTATTTTTTATGGGACCACGCTATTTGCCCTCCTCCCAAGAGTAGGAGGTTGGGGCTTTTAGCCCTCTTTTTTCCTTCGTTTACTCACTTAATCGCGTTTCCCCAGAAGCGCGAAAGCACCCCAGGTCCAAGAGCGAAGTGAAGTACACGAATAATGGATCGTCAAGCAACTACCCCTCCCCAGTCCCTTATTCGTCTTTTTTTCCTTACTTCCCCCCTTCCTCTTCGCCTTTTTTGACTCAAGTTCCCCATATACCCCTTTTTACCCATCAAGTCCCCAAAACCGACTTGGGTTGTTATGCGTCTTGCTGTGTGTTGTGTTCGCTTCTCCTTTTTTCCCTCATTTCTTACTTGAGTTCGGCAAATCCGATCCTTCAACATTGGTTTTTTGTTGCATCCTGTATGTGTAAGGGCCGGCTGTTTGTCAACCTGTACGGGGTGTTAACCCCTCAGTGCCATATTTCCGTTCTTTCCTTTGTCTCTCCCTCCTTTTTCTTCTTTGTCCTTCCGTCGGAGCATTTATCGTCGCGCCAATTCTTCTCTTGATTTGCTGTGCCCTACCAATAGCCTTTGTTTCAAAAAGAACCCTTGTAAGACTATGCTTGACATTCTCACCACACTTCTATTGTCCGTCTTGCGCCCTCCTTTCGTCTTTTGCCCCCCCCCTTTTTAAAGGTTTGACCGCCGACTTGTTTCACCTGCTGTCCTTGTTCTGACATTGTTCTACGTCGCCATATTCTTCCGACTCAACCTTTGTCACGTCGTCTGTCTCGAGCCCTCCTACGTCTGGGTTAAGTATAACGAGACCCAAGACTAGTTTTCCTGGCCTGTGTCTCTATTGTCGCGCCACTAGGCCATGAGTGCGACAACTAACCATCTATAAAACATCTTCCAGACTTTTATTGTCCTAGTGAAGAAGGAAGCGTTTTAGAGTCATCCGTTCTTTTTCCGTCGGTGAACCTTCTTTATCTGACTGATGTAGCTTTTGACTGACACAGGAATTTTGCTTCTTTTTCCGTGTCCTCATCTAGAGCGGCACCTGGTATCTACCCATTTATTTTCCTCCCTCCGGTTTTCTCCCCTCTTGAGGAGGTTGCGTAACTTTCCATGGGGACCGTTATTGACCCGTCGCTGCGGTAACCCACTCGCTTGCGAGACTGTTCGTTTCCCCTTCCTTTTCGGACGTTCCTTTTTAGAACACCGCGCGCAGAGGCGAAGAAATATTCCGGAAAGCTCTCCCTTTTCGATAGTTACGGATTGCTTTTGTTATTGTCCCCCTCTTTTCTTGTTATCACTTCTCCTTGACCGAAATGCCCCACCGAGATGTTCCTAGAGGACACGTGAGATCCCTAGCCACTTTCCTCTCTCTTTCTGTCGGTTACTTCATTTTCTTGCTCATCTCGCCCCCTTGAATTCTAGGAGCCTCCGTCCGACCCCCGTGCCGTCGTCTTTACTTCCCCTTATAAGGTTTCCGTATCTATGTTTCTAGCCACATACACATCTGGTGATTTTTTTGATTGAAAGTACCCCCTCACGCCTATGTTTCCCCTTCTCTTCAGTTTTCCTGTCTCTCTAGGAAATCCACCTTAAAACGAGTGACTGGATGGTGCGACCGGATTTTTTCTGCCCGGCGGAAGATATTTTTAGTTTCCCTCCTTCGAACGAGGACTCTCTCCCATCTCCTTAGATGTTATTCCCGAATGTGATCCTCCCCGAGCCAATGGGTCTTTCGTCATTCATTTTAAGGATGGCTAGGTCTGCTATGACCACCCTAAAGACCCTTTGGTCTTGTAATTCCCTCCTCTCGGTCAGGTGGCTCATCAACCTTGCTGGTGCTAGTAACCGTTTGGCAGATCAGACCAGTAGGTAGGAGTTATCCCTTTCAAATTCCGTCGCCACTTTCCCCCCAAGTCGATCGGACCAGCTGACGCGGCGTAAGCCTAATCGGGACCCCCGCTTGCCTGCATTGCATGAACGTGTGTTGTTTTTTTTTTTTCTGTTTTTTTATGTTTTTTTTTTGTTTTTTACTTTTTTGATTTTTTTTTTTTTTTTTTTGGGATTTTATTTTTTTTGGTGTCTTGTTTTACCCCAGTTGATACTATTTTCTTTGCCCCCCCCCTTTTCAGTTGAGGTTCCTACATTAACAAACGCCGCGGACGGGCCGACAGAGTGGTCTCTCTCCTCCGACGATTGCGAAACTCCTCCTTTTGATCAACTCTTTAGTCACTGAAATTCACAGTGTTCCGGATGCAGTCGAAAGTGTTGAGTAACCCCCCGGATCTTTTTTAGCCCCCATGTCCCATCTTCTTCGTTTTCTGTCGCGATAGTTAGACACCAGACTCCAAAATTGTAGTCCCTCCTTGCGCCGCCCACCCTCGAACTTTAGATCAATATTCCCCAACCTCCCTTTTTGCCCCGTCGTTTCAGATTGTCCTCATCGTTTAGCCTTTTGCCGTTCACCCACTGGTACGAGATACTCTTTCATCTCTTAGAGACCCCCACCCTTTGGCGTTCCATGATTTCCCCGTCTCCGAGTCTTCTCATAATCTGTGTTTATTCCATTTTCTTTTTTCTTTTCGACCCTTTCTAGTCTTTTTCCTTTGTAAATTCACCTCTTTTCGCAGATTGCATTCGACGGGCGGCGCTCACCAACAGTTCTCCCCTACCTTTCGATATGCTGCAACTACCGGGCGCGGTTACCTTTCTCTTCATATCCTTTCTTCTTTTTTCCTTCCTCCTCCTGTTCTTGTTTTTTTTGACTCTCGATGCCTATAGAAGCTGAAGAGAACCGCTCGTATTTCAGCCCACTTTTGGTCTTGAGAAGGGGTGTGGGTAGTGCAACTTTCATCTTCCCTCTCCCCACATCGAGAAGGTATTCCCACTCGCATACAAACAGACCTTGATCCCCACCCAATTTTTAAAAAGGGCTTTCTTTCTGTTTACTCTTCTCTCTTCAACTTTTCAGTTTTCGTTCCACGAACCCGTTAGATGGGTCTATGGGCGGTTAGGAAGAGTCATCTATTCTGATCGTGAACAGTGATGTTCTCATCTCCCCCCCGCTTACTACCCTCTCGAACTGCTTCAGCCGGGCCCCCCCCCCTTGGAGGTTGTTAGTCGGTCGAACAAGACCTGTTCCCCCAACTGTTGGGGCTTCGCGCAAGGGCTTTCTTGCACCCCTTTTTTTTATTGCTGACGGGGTAATATCGAGAAAGGAACCGTCCAGCCGTATGAAAGCAAAACCTAGCTGGTTAGTAATTGGCATAAACACTCCCCCAAACGTTCGCATGAGCCCCTGCAATTAAGTTTAAGTTCCATCCGTTTTCTTCAAGTTTCGTTCGAGTCTCATGCTCTGCGTTCAGCCCGTACTTCGGACCCGCCGAAGGATGGAAGAGGCCCTCCCATTTGAAATTTTTCCAATCGCCTCCCCCCCGCGTGAGAGTTTAGAGCTTCTCCACTTCCATCTCTTCTCTTATTCAGGCGGAATAGGCCCCGTTTTTTCCTCTTCCTCCCGGTTCCTCTTCAAAAAAAAGCTACTTTCCCCTGCCCCTCTCCCTTTTTCTTCTGCTCTTCACACTGTCTTTTGTGTACCTAAGCCCCTTTTGACCCATGGACCCTTTTCGTGCGTCCCCGCCGAGCGGTGGTTTAAACCCAAGAACCCATAGGCAGTGGAGGGTTTGAAGCATGCTCCTGCGACGGAAGGACCCATCCGCTAGACTTGGACCTTACCTTTGTTTCTTTGTTGTCTATCAACTTAGCTCCAAGTTTTCACCCCCAGGACCTCGGATTGCGAGGCGCGAGTAAAGAATTCCCGGTCCGCAGTTCCTCTCCTAAGGATAAGGATACGAAATTCAACCTCTCTTCACCATCGCTCAATACGTTTTCATGTCTTATTGGACCGTTAGGCCCTTTCTTCGTGAACCCTGTCGTGATTTACGTTCTTTTTTCTCCCTCTTCCCACTAAGGTATATTTGTTCCTCCCCCCTTCATGACCCATTATACGGTAAGGCTTTATCCCCATTCTCTTCCTCCAGGAAGGTAGAGTTAAGGAAGCTGCCACTCCTGTGCGCTCAGACATCACATTCCAAAAACATACCGACGGCCTCCGTCACGTTTTCTATGAGAGCGTTTTCCTGGCCCGACCGGACAGGAATATCTGTTTTTTCATCCGGTTCCCCACTCCTGAAAGTTATCAACACTTTCTTGCCACCTACTCAAGCCACATGAGACACCATTTCTATAGTCCATTTTCGGCTTATTCTTTCTAAGTAGGCATCGTAGATGCCTGCTTTTTTAAAGACCGTCTTCCAACACTTGTTCAAGTCCCCCGGTTCTAACCATTTGAAAGAACATACTTTATCCCGTTCCCCCTTGAAATTGGAAGAACACACGCGCGTTAAACGAGACTGTTTCCTGACATTCAAGGGTTCTTGACCTATACCTCTAACGTTCATTGATAGAGATGTTCTTCATTTTCCCCCCCAGCGTCCGTGGTATGTTAGGAATAGACATCATCCGTATACTTTCTTACGATTAGCACAGTCTTTCCCCAGATGAAGGTTTATTTCTGTCATTACATCCTACCAAGTAGGAGCCAGGTTACGTTCGTTTTTTCTTAAGAGATGCAATCCATGATTCGACAACTCCCCTTGAGTACCCTCAACAATGAGAAACCCCCTAATGATGGCCTCGCATTTTCAGCTGTAACCCAATGGTTTCTCTATTTGCTCCCCCTACTTTTTACCCCACCTTTCGCGCCTGTTTTCCCCTTTTTTCGACTTTCCAACACTTCTAAACATAGAAAACGAACTTTTCAACCACACTTCTGATTTCCCCCCTTACGCTTCGGTGTTACAAATGAGCGAAAGAGATTACAATATCCTTGTAATTTTCTTTTCTTCTTACTGCCGGTGAACAATCTATTTGGTCCTGCGCGCAGACCAGAAAGCAGACTGTTCGTCCTCCGCCAAATGCGCCTCGTCAGACCCCCCACGCTATCCCCCTTCTTTCTCAGCAAACTCCCAACCTCCCCAAAAGATACTTGCCCCCTAGTCCCCAACCCTTCCCCCTATGCGCTCCCAAGTTGCCGAACAGAGATGCTATGCACGCCACTGAAAGCAACTTCTTTAGGCTCTTCGCAATCTCATCCTTATTTGGGCATGCCATCGGACCCCAAAAAGCGCACGCTTTTTTCCTTCCGTAAACAACTCCGGGGTTTGATCTTTTGTTGTTTTTTTCTCTCGCCGGCAGTGAGTGCCCACACACTGTTTAGAGATAAAAGTCTTTCGCGTACCTTGATCTTTAAGTCCCCCCTTTCCTCGCTTTTCGTCGTTGAGTTCTAATTGACTAACCAGTCGTGCTTGGATTTTCCCAGCCCGTATTGGACCTTTTTGTAAGAATTCCTCTCCCGTGGTACCCGTCTCTTTCCCCTGTCCGTACTAACCAACTAACCTCTGCTACACCCCCCCCCACAAACCTCCGGCCTTATTTCTAGTTTAATCACCTTCTCTTGCCACGCGGCTTCCTTTTTTTTCGTGCAGCCCTGCCTGCTATCTCCCCCCGAATTATAAACGACTACCTTCTTCTCCCTTCAAGGCCTTTCCACAGTGCTGCTCGTGTTTAAAGGGGAAACTTTTATCTACCTTCCTTTTACGGATGCCGACTTCTTTTTGTCCACGTACAGCATTCACACACCCCCCCAAATTTCTTGGATTTCCTGAGCATAATGCTATCTCAAGCAGATTCCATCTTCCCGTAGCGGCTGTAATGTAGGATTGTCGTTTTAAACTAGGCCATGCTGAGCCATGTATTTTGGCGGGTATGGTCTGTTTTCCTTGCCCCCGCCCTCGGTGGCCAACCATTCCCCCCACATTTGGTGCGTGCCAGCGGAGTCCTCTTAAGGAGAAATCCGACATTCTACACCACCCTCCCCCCTGAAAACAGTTGTTGCATTCATTTTCCTCTTGAGGTGCCCCGTTACTCTGCTTCAGTTCCTTTTTTCTCCCCTAAATCCCCACAATCATTACAAACCGTTTCTTAGCCAGTAAGGATTTCCGCCCGTACCATGCCCTTCCCTTGGTTTCCCCCCCCAGTTCTTTGATACCTCTTTTTTTTTCCGTTTCAATTTTTTTTTGAAACCCCCACAAGCATGGGCCACTTTATGCACCCTTCTACAATTGAGCTCCCCCACCCTCATTCACTAATCCACCGCTTTCAGCTGCCTTCTTTCCATCGCCCCCCCCCCCCTACTCCAGATTTTCCGGTATGGTTTTTCCCTCCATCAATCAGCAGACCACACTAACTTTGAAGGTAAGGGGTTTACATCCTTCC
>Ga0179593_1497285_pt1 | contig 12488 bp, 7 predicted proteins | sample CZODoug2_1_08_16_FD_185931 | JGI IMG/M metagenome (GOLD analysis project Ga0179593, IMG submission 185931) | Vadose zone soil fungal communities from Angelo Coast Range Reserve, California, USA - CZODoug2_1_08_16fungal (PacBio error correction) | ecosystem: Environmental > Terrestrial > Soil >... | reverse complement strand
ACCGCACGACATAGTATTTTGCTTTTACAAATCCCGGTGAGTTGGGCTTGCATTCCCCATCGGAGCGAGCATCCTGAACCCCTAAACCAGATGGGTCTCAAAGGCGGGTCGGGGTTTGGAGTGTTGGAACTTTGGAAAACACGTCTTCTGAATTGGAGGGCGCTGTCTCCTTTGTGATGCAGGCTATCTCCGGTGCTTTTCTCCTACGTCTTGAACCTTAGTAAGGACCTACGATCTGTAGTCGTAGAGAACCAAGCCGTGTCACATCCTATCTTACCTTGGGATGCCATCTTGTCGTGAGATTCTTTATCCTCGTGACAAAGCGGCTTGCCCACGTATTGTGCGCCGGAGCATCGACGTTGTCAGCACGCCGCGTCAGCGCCTCGCCTCTGTTTGCAGTGCTTACAGCTTCCCTCCGCACGAGACATTCTCTCTCTACTTCCCAAACCCTTGCTTTTTACCATTGACCTTTTTCCTCTGTACGCGTGCCCGGTCATTTGTTTCTCTTTGTCGTATCACCCCGTGCTATTCACGTTTTCTGGCCCGGACCATCGAGTTTTTCCCCGCCCAGCTGTTGTTTTTATCCCTCTCGGCCCCCCCGCCGCGCTGTTCCCTCCCCCCTTTCCCGTGGCCCTTTTCGGCTCGCTTTTCGTTGGGTGCGCGCGTATCATCCCGCCCTTCGCGGCTCTGCGGCGTCCTCGCTACTCTGCCTCTGGGCTCCTCGGCCGCCCTTCCTTTTATTTCAGATACAGCACGACACACACTGCCCATTCTTTTCCTCATCACGAACAGACCAAACCGAAAAATTCTTCGCACGACTAAGGCAAGTACTACAGAACACAGCTACACACCCTTTTCGCTACACTGTCCCGACGAGGGGCCCCATGTCCTAGTTTTTTTGCCGAGGATTACCCGAAGGATAGTTCGGCCTTCTTTTTTGGGCTTTATTGAGGCTTGGTCTTGGTCTTCCTATCCCACCGGCGTTCGCTAGGGCGACGATTCCTTCGGAAAGGTGATCACGCGCGTCGGGGTATAGTCCTCAAAAACCGCCATCCCTCCGGTTTTCTTTCATTGCATCGAATCCTATCGCACTCTCTTTTCAATACTACGAGGGTGCTCGACAAGAGCCCCCTGGTTGGCCACGCGGTTAATACTGCTTGAATTCAGTGGTGGTTATCTTCCTATTGATTCTTCCGTTTTTCGGTCCGTCGCTGCCTTCGCGTTTTCTTTTCGCGGATTCCTTCCAGCCGCCGCCGATTCCGCTTTTGGCAAGTCGCTGGGCGAGCACGCGGTTCGGCATGCCGCCTGCATTTGGAAAACAGAGACGGCTTATCCCCGTTCCCACCCTTTTTTTCCTGGGACCGCGCCGAGCGGCCGCCTATTTGCCGGCAATGTCTCCTGGGCCATTCTTCTCTTGACCGCCAGGCATGCTATATTTTCTGTCTTCGAAAGCGGACCCGTTTTCGAATCTTCCGCGACTTCCTGTTAATTTACGTGCCCCTCTGTCCACGTCCTGTTGTCTTCTCCCTTCATACGGACGGCGGGGGGCGGCTGATCCGTTGGAGGCATCCCCGACGAGGACCGGGGCGTTGGTCAACCGGCCCGACAGATGACTTAAGCCCATAGAGCGCGATTTGACCATGATCGCGCCCGCCGTGATACTCTTCCCGCTGATCGTTTTTGGCTTCAAGCCCTAGTGTTCTTTCGGGGAGACTTCTCCGTTCCTCTCAGTCAACGCGGCCGCAGACCCTCAACCCCTTCGTGCCGATCTTTTATAACTTGACGGTCGATATACGAGACTTGCGTTCGGTCTCTCCCCCCGCCTTGTTTTGGTGGATAATGCCGGCTCCGCCTCGATGCTCCCCCTTCTCTCAGTAAGAGACGGTAGGCGGACAAACTGTTCGACTAGGAACTTGGTTACTAATCCTGATGTGCTGCGCCAAGTTGGCAGTTCGTCGCCCCCTCCGTTCGGAACAACATCGCTCCTTTCGAAATGCAGATAGCCGCGCCGAAGTCCTTATCGATATCTGGAGGTGTCACAGGGTAGCTACATTGCGCTGCACTCCTTGAGATATGCTGCTCATTTCTTTATGACAATAGACTCTTTCCTCCTCTAATGTTGTTGTGGATCCCCCATTTGCGAGATGATGTCCCTTGCACGGGCATCGGCCCTGTTGCATGTAGCTCCCAAGGCTGTGGCAACTCCCTAGACTTAACGGTGTTCCGCAGAGTTGTGTTCTTTTTCCATTTTCCTTCCGTACCCGATGGGTAACGGCGGCTAATGGTGCCGGTTTGCCATCTAAGACGTGCTTGAGGTGGAATTGAGCTGTCCTCCATATCCGTTCGAAGTGTTCGTCACAGTCTCTTCTTCTCGCGGAATCGAACTGTGTTGAGCGACATGATCGACACAGACGTACGGTTGGTAGACCGCCTATGACGCTTTTTTTGAGGAATCCGGATCTCTTTCTCCCCGTAGGGACCCGTCTCTTCCTCTTTCGGTTCGGACGAGAAGCGTCGGTTCTGCCTGCTTCTGCCTATTGCCGCGTGGCGGGCCTTGCTACACACGCTGACTCGACTTCTTTCACCTTCGCTTTATCGATAGGACCGTCGCGTCTCGTCCCTACTCGCGCTCTATTGGATCTCACCTGCCTCCCCCTCCCTCGTGGTTGACACAATGGTGTATCTTCATCAGGCGGCCCGCCCCGCGCCGGCGGACCGCGTGTTTTGCTCCAGCCTCTTTCGTCACAGGCACGGGGGCATTCGCGGACGAGGCGCCGACGCGCTTTTGGGTGGACCGCCCCAATCCAATATTCTTTCGAACATGCTCCCCCCAGTTCCTAACTCGAGCAGATGTTTCAGATCATGGCTTCTCCCGATTGTAGCCGTCCAGGACTTGCTCTGGTGTCCTCCTTTTTTCAACAGTCTTCCTGTGCTCTCCCCCCACTCTTCAATTCATTGTGCGCCGGCGGGCATAGGTTATGTCATCCGACGCGCAGCGCAGAGGATGCGTGCGTAAGCCTCCTCTTGTGGCGCACTTGCGCATAGCACTTCTATACCAAACACGAGCCCCCAAACGGGGCGCGAATGTATTAATTTCGTGTGTCGAGCATATGAGACCAGGAGTTTTCCCTTTCTCGAGGAACATTTCACCTCTCGGTTTGCGTTTTGCGCCACGGGCCCGACCCGCGCCTTGATCCCTCTCCGATCGATGACTTCACTCTACGTGTCTTTTCGTAGCAGATCGTCTTTTCCTGCTCCGGAACGTCGGCTAAGATTAAGCCGAGCGGCTCTTTCGCATCCATTTTCCCCTTCTGGCGCTCTTGCAGTTAGTGCATGTTGCCCAGGTTTCCAAGCTTGTTAGTCCAGTTCCGTCGGTGTGTAGCCCGCCGGATACGACGGATCCCCCCCAGAGTTTTGTTGCGCGATGATTTGGCAGTCTCTTCAATAATTGCCGTGAGATCAATGAACCGTCACACCTCAACTTTCGTCGCAGTCCTGCTGCTGAGGTTCGATCGCCGGCGAGTACGCTCATTTCCTGAGTGCCCGGGAGACCGGAGCGCAACGAAGGCCTGCGGAGGCGACGGATCCCACACGGGCGGTCATGCTGATCATGCGCGGTGGTCTCTTTTGGTATTTTCATGGAACAACACGCCGCGGTCTTTATGCTTACAGACCTTGGCCTATAGACCCTTTCTCGAGCGGGTTGCTCGATCGTTCTCGACCGGGGGAAATTCTGTATAGTTTGTTTTTTCCTCCATCGGGTGTTTCTTCCGGGGGGATTTCGAATCGTGCAAGTGCGGCTTGCCCCTTTCCTGCATGCGCGTCCGTGGGCTTGGTGCCTCTTATCCGATAAAGCCCCGGTACCCCTCCTAGAAGCTGTTTCTCATCTGTTTTTTCTGAGTTTGCCAGAGATGGACTCTTTTAGCATTGGAACACGTTGGTTTTTTCTCCCTCGGCGAGGCAATATTCGTCCCAGTGACCGAAGGGCATCTGTCGGATTTCTTCGTCCAGTCAGCATTTCATGTTTTTCGCATCACCGCCCGACGCGATACCCCGTACGTCCTGTCAGGTTATATACGGCTCCGATGTACAACGCGGGAACTAGGTCCCTTACTCGGGGGCTGATCGCACGTCGAACATGGGATTGTTTGTCGAACGCCGATGTTCTTCCCGCAGCGTCATAGACCCGCTTTCTTGGAACTTTCTCGACGCGTTCCATCATTTTCAGACTCGTTTGACCGCGACGTGTCTTTTCGAAGTGCACCCCCTGATTACAACGCTGCCAAGAACGTGACGCTCTCGTCAGCCCGAGCCCTCTTAGTGACTCTTGTCGCAAGGTTCGCAGAACAACGATTTCTGAGACCGATCCCCTAATCAGTCTCTTCGGTGTGATCGCTTTTTTTGCTCGTCGCCCATCGATCTGAACGCCGGTATGCCGTACCCAAGAGCACAGACACTTCGTCGTTCTCTATTCTGAGTTTGCCGCTCCGTCGCGCCAGGTTTAAGACGCGCTCCATTCGCTTTTCAACCCTTGTCGGAAACGGAAGTTTAAGCTGTCGCATACTTTTCCTTCCACGATATCGATATCGGATTGCCACAGCAGCTACCCCCCCCGATGAAAGCCACAGCATTGCTCATCTTGAGGGGCGGGGCCTATGCTAGATCTTCTTTTCTTTGTTTGAGAGATTCGCCCCGACTCGTGCTGCTTTTGCGCTGTGGCAAGGGACATTCTTGAGCTGAGCTGACAGATTTTCCTACAGACTGCTGATAGTCGCCGCGGCCCGGCCGCGCTTTTTTTGGGTCGACACTTTTACTACACAGATGTTCGTTTTGGTTGCGGAGTCCTTTGTGGCGGAAGAATTTTCTGATGAACTCTCACGAACAAGGGTGTGTTTTTTCAGTTCCGCTCCATTCGTCCCGGTGATTAGCTCTGTTCTTCCTCCGCGATGATCCCTGTTCCTTTCTTTTGTTTGCAGTAGTCTGATTCAAACCCCGTTGTCTTGTTATTCGACTAGACCCGCTATCGCCCTCGGCTGGAGGTTCTGACGTAGTATGTTGCGGCCGCCCTTGAAGCGGGGTGTGCACTCGTCCACGACATGCGGTACACAGTCGCTTAAAGTCGTTCGGGCTCGATCGAGACCCGTTCCCCCCCCCGCGATCTATTGGCTCTTACCGCTTAGATTTGGGCAGGTTGCCACCAGGTGAGTTGTTTCCGCGGCAGCAAGGCGCCTACCCGCAGTGTCGCAACCCCCCTTTGTATACTCTGTGACTCGTTTTCGTTTAAATCCGGTAACGGTCAGATCCGAGTTTTCGGCGACACTTTCGTTGCTCCGACCTCCCACATTCGACTTCACGGGACAGCCGCTCGCCTAGGATGGCACCTTTTACATGGCCCTCGACTCATCGAGGCCGCGCGCTGCGACCAAAACGTTTTGACTCAGTTCTTCTGTCATTTCGGCGCTCTAAAGCCGAGCCCTGAGTCCAATTCTTGCACAAGGCCGTTGGCATAAATCGGGCCTCTTTCCTTTTTACGTGCACGCGTACTCGCGCATGTGCGTCCTCGCGCTTCACGCGCATTACATATCGAAAGCACGCGACCCAAAACCGCGCTAACTGAAACCTCCCCGTTTGATCCCCTCGTGGCCCCCCTGTCCGTATGAGAGTGGTTCCGTAGATGTCATCCCCTGCTCTTTTAGGTCCAGGAAAATCGATTTATCTTCGCATCCGATCGTCGACGATCCGGATACCGACTACCGCCCTGTCTTTATTCTTCGTCCGAATAGACCTTCGGCGATCAGTCTCCCCGATTCCGCTTCCGGCTCCGATTGCTCCTGTCATCATCACTATCGCGCTTTGCTGGATGGCCTTACTGTGTCGACCCTGCCCGAGCCGGTTCTTGGGTCAGTTGAGCGCCACCGGCTTTTGAGCGTGTTGCTCCGCTTCGGTAATACGACTCCTTTCTTTTGTTTTTTGATTTAAGTCGTCGGCCTTCAAACGTCGGGCCCGGTGCGTAAAGCTTCCCGCCGCGGCCACAGCACCCTCTCGAGCAATCAGGAAGAGTGCTGCGGCCGATGTCCGGATTCTTTTATGACTGAGTGGTTCGTTGATGGACCACCTCTATTGCTGTCCCTTGCGCGCTTTGAGGAGCGAATCGGTCTCGACTTGCCAATGGCTGATCACCGGTCTTGGCACGTTCTATCGGGATCGTTTTTGACCCTTCTGCGCTGGAGCGTTGTGTCTTCTCTGTTTCTAGATTTTGTCTCTCCGTTGGCGAGGCGGGTGGCTCCACGTTCAGTCTAATTTCCCGGGGGACAAGCGGCATTTGATCGTGGTGTTATGAACGCTGTATTTTCCGGCGCGATAGAACACTTCGGCTTCCGCAGGCTGACTCTGCACTGCATGCGATGGCCTCGGAGCGTGGCGTGCCCAGCAGCCTTCGATTATCCTTTTGCTCCGAGGGGCGATGAGTTTCTTGTTCAAAGCTTGCCCTCTCCCGTATTTTCATCTGGCACAAGGCTGGTTTCCTCACCGTAGAGTTGGCCGCATGGATTGAGTTTTCACTTCACAGTCCTGTTGATCTGTCACCCTAGTATTGCAGCTTGGAGTGGATCGGCATCAAAGACGTATTTTTTTGTTTTTTTGTTGTCTTACGCGTCGCAGAGCTCCCCGTCAGTCCCGTTCCGATTTTTGAACTTTCCGTCGCGCGTTTTTTACGGACGTGCGTTCCGTCGGACCAGCCCCAGAAGAATTCGCGTTCTTTTTACATCGACCAGAGCTGCTGCAGCCGGTTTCTAGACGACGATTAGTTGTGTCTTTCCGACTCGACTGCTCAATTTTCCGTTTTTGACCGCGCGCGATGTTTGCGACCGTGCCCCCCCCGCGCCGTACGAATCAAACGCGAGCCAGAAAGCCCTCGCTCGTCCCGAGTGCACTTTCGGTTGGATCGCGGTTTCTCCCCTCAACCGAGAGTGTGTAGGTCCGGATAACCTCCGCCGTCTCGTCGGGTATCATTTTTCCCGCGACGGGTGAGCTTCCGGCGAGAATTGATCGGACACCATCTCCTATACACCTTCGGACTGGAGCTGTATCCTTTTAGTCCCGCCTCCCGCACTTTGTGCACGCACCGCGCTCCATTTCCGTAACCGTGTGAACCGGACGTCTACCGCCTAAGATCGCGCGTCGCGATCTCGTCTCTTTTTTTAGCTACCGGCTCACTTCAGCCTTCAAAGTGCGGCGCTCCGTCAGGTTTTGGGCGATGACCGAATCTCTTTTATCCTCTCCTTTTGTTACTTCCTTGATGCCCCGCACCCTGCCATTCTCCTTGCAGGTTGCAAGCGGAGTGGTTAGCCTGACAGCCTCCTTTGGACCCCCATATAGAATCCCGTCGACACACGTTCGCGGTCTTCACGTGGTTTCCGACACCGATTGGCTACTTAATGCGCCCGGTGCGGGCTACTTCCTTGTCCGTGTTGCGCGTCCCTTTTTTGTCGCATCTCTGAAATCGTGCTTCGTCGAACAGTCTCGCTTCTATCGCTACCTCCTCGGCGGAAGGGTGTCAGATTTGGCGGAGGTGTATTCCTCGGTGTCGGAGGAACACGGTCCGATTGACTCGGCGTGTTCCCTCTATTGAACTTGCGTTTCGGACTCAGGATTCGGTTCTGCGGATTCTGCTCTTGCCTATTTCCGTTCTCCCCCACGAGGACATCGTTCCACGATCTAGGTCGGATGTTTTTTCGCGGGCTGCGATAGTACCCTGAGAAATTGGCTCAAACCCTCTCCTTCTGAGATGCTGCGGCGCCCCCCGGGGACCCTGCTTGGTTGCAGCCTGCCGTCGGATCAGTCCGCCCACCGAAGTCCGTAGTGATGATCCTGGTACTTGGGGGGCCGTAAAACCCCTTCACAGGGCGGCTGCAGAGTTTCGCGCGACGTCGGTCGGTTGAGGACGAGCACATGATGCCGCTTGGGTTGCCATATCGCCTTCATTTCAGAGACTGTGATTTTACTCCCTTGGCTCGCCGCGCCTTCCCACCAGCAGTGTGACTCTCAGCTGGTGGATGTCACTCGTTGAGTATACAAGACGAAGCCTCCGTGCTCGCCCACTGTTGCCAAGGCGGTGCTCGGGCCAACGGCGGTTTTCATGGGCCTTCACTCTTATCCCGCGCTGGGCCCTTGCGTTCAGCCGGAACAGCCGCTTCCTATATACTTTTAAAGCCGAGCCGGAGACCACCCCAATGCTTCCCAAACCTCGTGAATGCGTGGGTTTTCCAGTCTAGTCTGCACCTCATTTGACTCCCCGGCGATGAAATGAAGGAAACCTTGTCAGCCCCTATTGCGTTGACACCCTCATGGTCCCAGAGACCGTTATCAGCAAGCTACCGGTCGATCTATGACCTCGCGACTCTCGTTAGCACGAGGGGACCCGGACTCCTGCACGTTCATCTCTGGCGGGATAAGTACTTCATAGCGTCCCGGCCGAAACCGTTTCGGTTGACCGTCGGGGAAACTCTTTGAGTTCCCCCATTCACGCAGGACATCCTCCTGAATCGTATGCCTTCCTCCCTCTTTACTACTCTTTTTTGTATGAGCCCTGTATCCGAGGGGAAGACTGGGACGTGGCGCTCAACTGGCCCCCTCTACTGGGGTTTTTCACCCACCCCCCGGGTGTGCACACCCCCCCACCTTGGGGATGCGCCAGACCTCGTGGATCTTCCGATGCCCTGGCCGATCTTAGAGCCGAGCCGGCTCGGCTTGCAGGGTTTGCTCTCACGAGTCTCTCGCCTGTCATTCTGTCCTTCCTTATGATAGGGCGATCCGGGATATCATGGCGAAACAGTGTCTTTGAGTCCCAGGTGCCTCGGATGTTCTGATCTCTTCTATCGGCTGGCCTCGAACCCCCTCCAGGACGCACTCGGTCATGTTATGAGGTTTGGGGTTAATGAGTGGTCGTATCGCGAGGGCTGCTACTTCCCTCCTTCGGCTGCCCAGTTGCGTTTTCCATCCTGTTGGCGGCGTGGGCGTGCCCAGGACCATAGAGGACGTTTACCGGCCGTGGAACGTGTTTTTGAGTAGTTTATGCTCGCGCCCACTTACCAGAGTTTCTAACCCGTCGGCTTTCCTTGTCTCTTTTCCGCATGTGAGTCCTGGACCCAGTCATCTGCTTGGCCTGGTGCGGTCGTCGCAGTCCATTTCTGGTGACGTTTTCTCAGACCGACGGATGGTCGCGCGCCTTAGCATTTCCTCCGTTTCCGCTACGGCCCCTCCTGAGCGCCAAAGTGAGATCGCCCAGTTTCTTGCGGGTTGTTGTCTGATCCGTTGCTTCTGTGCAGCCTTTAGTGTTTCCGGGGATGTCCCCCAGGCCGCACTGAGCCTGTGCCCCGGCGGTGGGTAAAGAGTTGAGCTCGATTGGTGTGACCGGTCTCGTCGGCCTTAGACAGACTCTCCCCTCTTTTCCCCGGATTGTGGAGGTCGGTTCTTGGGGCGTTCCTCGGTCCCCTCTATCCACGCGGCCGCACACAGAACGCGTCTCTCAACCAGCCGAGATGAGGCCTTCGGTTTTCGATCAACATGGGTTCTTTCCTTTATCGCGGACTTCTCGTTTCTTTTCGGCTGTCGTTTCTCTCGAGCTCAAAGTCCGGTTCGGCGGATCTTGGCTTTTAACGTTCGACGAGACACCTGTCATAGATTTCTGCTGCGACCGCTGCGCTCTCATTTTTCACGGCTCATTCCCGTCAACAATTTTTTTTCCCTTGATTCGAATTCTCGAGCCTTCGCCGCGTCGACCTACTGATATTGCCAAAGCTTTGTAGCTACGATCTTTTCATCTTTCTATCGGCGCGTGTCTTCCTCTCCCCTTTCCAATAATAGTTGTGTGTGGACTATTTTCAATAGCCCGACCCTGAGCGGCGGATGCGCCTTTTAGCTTGTGGCGTACATCGCTAGCTCTAGTAGATCAATGGCCAACACCGTATTCTCTTCTCCTAGAAGTTCCCGACATCGCGGGTCGACTTTCCATTTTTTTTTCCGGTGAATTGGAGAGAGTGTCGGCTTCCTTCGAAGGCTGACGTTTGTTCTTTACCTCTCTTCCATGTAGTTCACGTCCGGCTTTCTCGACGGCAGTCCCACAACTCCCAGGCTTGGTCTCCGGCATTTTCCAGACGGAGGAGGTGTGTCGCGAGCGTTCTTTACCCGGTCTCGGATGCTAGGTCCCGATTTCTCACCCCCGCTGCCTTTTTCTCCCTAGAGTTTTTTTAGCTGATTTTCCGTGGTCCCTTTTCCCCGATTTTACGAGGAACATCTCACGTTTTCCCCCAAAACGCTCGCGGAACGATGCTTTTTGGTTGATCGAGGGTCACCCCTCCGTCCTATGGCTCTGATCGCTGACGTAAGCTGGCGGAATCCCCCCTTTTGCTGGGTTTTGCCGATTTGGGTCTAACCCCGAGTCCGTTCGTTAGCCACTGGTCGATGCCCGGCTTGTTACTAGGGGACACAGTAGGGCGATGAGGACTTGGCGACGATCCCCTCGCCCACAATCTGCATGTTCGACCCGCAAGATACCCCACGCGGATATCGTACTTTGCTCCTCATGTTTGGGCAGTCTCGTTCAGACCCAGCCGTGTGCCTATTCAGACGGCTTGTTGTTCTGGCCCAATCTCGTGTCAGCCTCCCCCTTTACGCCCTAGTGCTCATTTTCAAGGCTTTTCGGTGGCCGTCCCTTACTTTTGCGAGATTCGAGGCAGCGCTCCTGTTAAGCCGCGGCCGTCAAGTGCATATCTTGAAAGCCCCTCGCAGCAACTTTCAACAGCAACCTTCCCCTTAAGACTTTCCTTTTCCCAAGGTCGTAGGCGGTTAGACCCGAAGAAGTGTCATCTTTGGCGAAGGACCTTTGAACCTTTCATCCGCCCCTTTTTTGGCTTTTTCCTTCCCTTCCCGATCCCGAGTTCATCCCCCGGCACGATTCCCGTTATTCCAGGCATTTACGCCCCGTCGATGATGTTTCGTCGCCATCTTCGAGCCCTTTTCTAGGCATATTTCTCCTTTGAGCCCTTTGTATGCCTTTTTCGCTCTCGGCCATCGGAGAGTTCCCTGCGACCTGTCGAGAAGGTGGGCCCTCTTTTTCCAGAAGCTTTGGCGAACCCGTTGCCCCCCTTCGTGAGTAGCCCTCGAATTTTCGCCTTAATCTCTCTTATGTTCTCCTTTTGGAGCTAAGATTAAGGCCAGTCATTCGTCAACGCCTCGGGCCGGGGCGATCACCTGCTCTTTTTTCTTTCCAACATGCCCCTTCGCCGGTTACGTTAGTGTCACTATTCTGAGGCTCTTCTCGGAGTGATCGTGACCGAAGTCTGCTCCTTTAGCCGGAGGGCCAACGAGGCGCCCGCGAGGGCGAAGCCGTAACGCTGCTGACCCCGCGCGTTTCATCCTTTTCGATTCGATTGAAGGCGCGGAGCTAAGGGGAATCTTATGGTACGCGAGCCTTTGTATATATCGAGCGGGGTGCGCGCCATCAAATTTTACCGGGGCCCCGCGTCCTTTTCGTTTTTCTTTTAGGTGTTTGGGCGTCTCTTGGCTTTCTTCAAAGTTATTCGTTTTGATTCTGCACTGCATGGCGCTTTGCGCGGTTCCCATGACTTTTTTCCCCCTCCGCCTTCCAGCCGGCGCTTTTTCAGCCCGGTCAGAGCAGATTGCGTCGGTCCGGGTTCCAACACCAGAGCGTCTACCTGGTCGACGGGCTTGTCTTCGCTTTTGCCTTATTTCTCTGCCGTTCATCTGTCTTCGAGCTGTGTTTTAGGCGAGTGAGCATGCAGTCTTGGCGGGATGTTCGGAACGATGTCGCGCGCCTCTTCCTCCTCCTCCGTTCGGATTTCGACTTCGACATCTTAGCATCGCCTCTCTTCTTTTTTTTTTAGGATCCTTCTGCAGGTTCAGATTCCGGGGAGTGTTGGTCCATGTCCCTTGCGCTTTAGACGGGTTAGCTCTTCCAATAGTTCGTTCAGTGTTACATTCGCCCCCGCTCGATCGATTTACGTTTTGAGCGTTTGACTCGAGAATGTCGTGTTCTTTCGGGAGGACGTACTGCGCAGACCTCCCCCCCCCCCCCCCCCCCTCTCCGGCGAATGAAAAAGTATCTATTTCCTCTCCTCTGGGCATGAGGTCCCGATCAGGTCGCCAGATTTCCCGGCAAGTAGTCTCGCGGACGGTAACCCTCATTTTTTGTCCCGATCATTTCTTTCTGCCTCGCGCTAGGGCGAGTCTTTCTCCTCGCCCTTCTTTTGATGTTCGAACATTTCCAGCACGGACGTCTCGATCGGGATAGAGCGGACTTGCCGCGACCTCAGAAAACAGTCGCCGCACTCCTTCGACTCCACCTCTTTTCTTACCGGAAACGTCTACTCCCGATCGAGAGAAGATTCGCCGCGGCTATCGAGATCGGGAATCCCCTTTGTCTTAACTGATACGCTCTGCTCCGTCTTGCAGTTCTCTCCCTCGAAGAG
>Ga0179593_1487857_pt1 | contig 12488 bp, 22 predicted proteins | sample CZODoug2_1_08_16_FD_185931 | JGI IMG/M metagenome (GOLD analysis project Ga0179593, IMG submission 185931) | Vadose zone soil fungal communities from Angelo Coast Range Reserve, California, USA - CZODoug2_1_08_16fungal (PacBio error correction) | ecosystem: Environmental > Terrestrial > Soil >... | reverse complement strand
CCCCCACCATGTGCCAAAAAGGTAATCAGAAACTTTTTTGCTGTGGCACAAAATTGATCCCTTTTCATGTGCGCCCAGCGTTGGCTTTTTCCCCCCCTTCTCCCCCCAACCCCCCTTTCGCCTGTTTTTTTTTTTTGTGGATGTTGGTCCATCACCGGCACCCTACTTACTTCCCCTTTGGTCCCCCCGATGCCTTTTCCCATCCTGACGGTCCTGGCCTTTCCTTCCCCCTCCTGGCGTTGCCCCCCCCTCTCCAAGATGTTGTGGTAGACGCATTTCTCGACAGACTGAGGTCCAAGCAACGCTCCCCGCGAATCTTTTGCGTCCCTTTTTTTCGTTCTTTTTGCCCCCTGCTTCCTTTCTGTTTCCCTCGTCTTCCCTCACTGGTTTCCCCGATAGTGTCGTATGTGTTATTTTGGTCCACAGGCAGTCGTTTTGCACCCTTCCCTTTTTTTTGGAACAAATCCCTCTTCCTTTTTGTTTATTCCGATATTTTCTTTTCCTTTGTCCATGCACCTGGGCCTGGGTTTGGACTGTAGTGGGAGTTTTGTCCCCCCAAATTCCCAACTTTTACTTCCTCACTTCAGCCCCCCCCCCTCCACCTTTTGTTATCTAACCCCCCACACCTGAGATGAGCGATGGCCTTCCCGTCCATCCGCCAGGGGAAGAATAAAACTACTCAGTTAGGCTCCGCCGACAAGTCAGGCTTCTTCCTTTAAGAAATCGGTTCGGATGTTGTGTTTCCCCGTTGACCGTCTTTTTCCTTCCGTGGCGAGGGAACCCCCCCCGCGTACTTTCCGCATTTTTTTTCCTGGTCTATGTTTCCCTGGTTGTTTCCTGGACCCGGCCACACCCCTCACCCCTCACCATGGATACCATTATTGATTTAGACCACCCTATCCCCCCAGGGTCCTTTCCCTGTTTTTTTGTTAATGGGCCCCTCGACTCTTCCCTTTTTTCCTTTTTTCCCCCTGTCAACCAGACTTTTGTTGCCCCCCCCTGGAAACTCACCAGGCGAAACTGTTTCCACCAAGTTTCCTCCCATCCCCTTTCCTTAAATGAAGCGGAGTTTTTTGGCAGTGTCCGTTTTTGCCCGCAAATCCTTCTTGTTCCGCCCCCATCACCCGTTTTTTTGGCTTTTCTTGTCCTGGGTCTTTGGTCGTCCGCTTTCCGCCATCCTCACGAAACCCCATTGCCGTTCCCACGCCCCTCCAATAATCCCTGTCAGATTGATTGCAGTCCTTCTTTCTTTCCCATGCGGCCCGTCCTGTACTCTTCCGTCCCCTTTCTGGCCCCCCCCTCGGATTTTTTCATTTGTCTTGATCTACCGGTAATTTATGCTTTTCAGCTCCATTTTTTCGTACCCCCCCGCGTCCGCTTTCTTCCTTTGCTTCGTCCCGATCCCCATGAACGTCTTCAAAAACACGTTGTGTCCATCCGCCACCGGACGCCTGGTTGTTAGTACCAGCGGCTGTTGACCCCGCCCCTGGTCCTTTTCTCCCTTTAAGCCACTCTCCCTTTCTGTTTCATCTATGTTCCAATTCCTCCCCGTTATTGGTGTTTTTGTTGATATTTCGATACGTTGGACTTGAGTTCACGGCGGGGGTGTCCCTCCCCCCCCGTTGGCTTTTTGTTTATTCCTTCGTCACCGCTCTTCTCTTTTGTCCCCCCCCTTTTCGGTTTTTCCTTCGGTCCGAGCACCATTCCCTGAGACTGTCTTGTTTTCAGGGACGCGTGGATTTTTCCTCTTCCTTGCAGATAGGCGTGGCCTCCCGTGTTTCTTGTCACCTGTCCCTTCCAGATCTGTGCCCCTTTTTTTTTCCTTTCACTTGGCTGTTTCACTTCTTCTTTTTATTTGATCTGGCGGTCTTGTTGTTTTCGTGAGAGGGTCCCTTACGCGCGGTCCGTTCTTCTCCCCCAACACGTGTTCATTGTTGTTTCCCCTATTTTGATGGGCGGGTCCCCATGGTGTCTAAAATGACTATCGTCAATTCCTCAGTGTTTGATTCCGCCCGTCTTTGCAGTACCTCTGCTTTTTCCGTTTCGGTTGTGCCATTTTCTGTGTCCCACCCCTTTTTCAATTACTATTTTTTTTTTTTTTTTTTCCCGTCTCCTATGGCCTCGCCATGGTATCTTTTGTCAAAATCAAAGTTTTTGAATAGTTTTTTTGCGTTTTTATATTGGACCCCTGTTCATCCCCCCGTCCCCCTATCGACACCCCTCGTCAGTTCTTCTTTTTTTCCTCCCCTTTTCCCCCGTCCGCAATACTGGATCAAATCTCACGCTGTTCTTCTCCCCTGCTTTGACCTGGCGGCTTATAATTGGTTACTTCCCTTCTTTCCCGAGTGGTTCCCTGTCCCTTTCTTCCTTTCTCACTTTCCATACTTAACATTGTTTTGTGCAAGTGCCCCCCCATGGTGAGTTTTGTGTGGAAGTGCTGAAAGTCCCGTTCTTTTTGTGTCCCTGCCACCTCTCCGACGTCTTTCTTTCTTGTCTCGGTTGCCATGTGGCCTTCTCGTTTTCCTTTCAATGGGGTTGCCGGAATTATGAAGGTGTTTTTTCAAAGACATTTGAATCTGCGTGTCCTCCCGTTTCCTTTTCTTCATATGGCTGCGTTGGTTTCCCCGTTCTGTTATCTTTCTGCAATGGCCCCTCCATGTTGCGTTGTGTTGCGTCCGAGTGCGGTATCGTCCCACCCCTCCCTCCGTCCCCTGGTCGACTCGTTCGCCCTTCCCCCCTTTTCCTTTTACTGACCTCTTTCCTTGCCCAGTTTCCACAGCCTCTTCCCCCGTCGATTCGTCCCGGATTGAACTACGTGTCTGTGCCTTGCCCATTCCAAGAATTGGCCCCCTTTCCGACAATGTTTTTTTGTTTCGGACTTTTTTTCCCCTGGTTCCACGCCTGTTCGAAGTTTCTCATCCCTGTGTGCTTTTTGCCCGCATAAAACAGTCCGTTTTGTCCATTTTTTTCCCTCGGCTTTTTTGTTTTCGTGCCTTGAGACTTGGCCTTCTCCTTTTTTTCCACCGCCCCTTGGTTTTTACCCTATATGATACCGTCGACCTGTGGTCTGGTGATTTTATTTGGGGATAGTTGATTCCCACGTGGCAGGGATCTTACCCCCCCGTTTGCCCCTTTTCCGCATCACGAGTCCCCCCCCCTACCTCCTTCTTCGCCCTGGTCTATATCCAGGGGCCCGGTCCTGCTGGGTTGACCCAAGTGGATGAATGCCGACGTTTACGTTCCGACAAGCCGCCTTTTGAAGTTTCCCCTTTTGGACCGGCTTCTCCCTTGTGTAAAAATTTTTTATTTGTTTTTTTCAGTTTCTGCATTTTTTAACTTGGAAGAAAACTTAGCTGCCTTTATGTTGACTTGTCAGTCTCAACCACTTTTTTGCCTGAAGGCTTTTTTTGTTACCCCTGACCATCCTCCCCTCCTTAGTCTGAAACACCGACCGGCCTCCCATAAACCTGAGGCATGACATTCAAGACTTTTAAAGAGGGATATACGGTCCATTGTGTCACGTCTACCTTTTCTCCTTTGTTCTCGTCGACTTCTGCCTTTGTTTTTCCTTCCCTTGACCCTTCCCCTTTTTTGTTGAGTAGCCTCACGCCGGGATAATTTATTGACCCCTTTGGGTTTACGGTGGAGTCTTCCCCCCTCTTTAATCTTGGGTGACCCCCCCTGAACCCCCTTTTTCTGCATAGACTCTTGCCACCCGGGATCTTTTCCCCCCTCAGAGGTTCAATTCTTGGTGCCCAATTCCCCCTTGCTATATTGGTCGCGTGTCCCCTTTTTTTTGGGGCCACACCTTTTTTTTTTTCCCTCACATTTTTTGAGTCCAGCCCGTACCTTCCTTGTCACCCCGTTGCCGCTCTTTGCCTGTCATTTGTTGTTCGCGATCGCAATTTGTTAAAAGTCTTTTGTCCGATTCCTTGTATCCCTTTATTTTCCGCCTTTGGTGCAAGCTTTTGTACACCCTTCGGTCCCCCCCCCACGCTGTTTTTGCGGCACCCACACCGTTGCCGTTAACCCCCCCCTAAATCGTTTCCCCTTTTTCTTTTTCTTTTTCCCCCCTTCCCTCTTTTTTTTTTGACTAGAGATCCTTTACTGTTTCCCGACAAATAACCAGGTGAAAATGACTCTTTTTTCCCGGTCTGGTTTTTTTTTCCCAACTTGCTTTTTTCCCTTTCTTTCTTTTCCTGAACCCCTAGGTAATCAAATCCTTGATCTCTTCCTCAGACCCCCACTCTCCCAAGCGTTTTGCTTCTTTCTTTGTTCCCCGCTGTTACCCTTTTTTCACCCATCTTTCACTACCTCTTGTTTTCTGTGCCGGAGTTTCAGACAAAAGATAAAGCCCCAGTCGCCCTACTCTCCTTCCTCTCGGACCAACCTTTTGCCCCCCCCGCTTCTTTCTCCCTATTCCGTGTCGTTGCCCCCCCACCGCTTGTGTATATGGCCAGCTTCCACTATCCAAATGATTTTCCCTTGCAACAGGTTGAAGCCGAGTCGTTTTTTTCCCCATTTATGGGAACCCTATCTCCCCCTTTCTCTACACCCTGTTAAAGGCCACTGGCTATGAAATAGGCAGGTCCTGTGTTAACCCCCTTTCCCCAAAACGTCGTGAAAATAATTCCTTCCCGCTGTTTTTTTTTCGCCCAGCCCCCCTGACTTTTTTTCTAACGTGCCCCTTCCCCATTGCCCAACTACGTTCCTGATCCGTGCACACATTTACCCTTTTTTTCTTCTACCCAGGTACATTTTTTTTCTTTACTGGCATTAAGAACTTTTTAGGAGTTCTTTGCTGTACTCGTCTAGTTCTTTTCATTCACCCCCCTTTCCCCCCAATTTCCTTTTTCCTCCATTTAAGGTGACCTTCCCCCCCAGATAAACAAGGGCAAGCCTTCGTTCCTTCTTCATTTGCCCTTTTCTTTTTTCCCACTAGCCTGCACATTTCCTTCCTAGAAATATATTCCGATGGATGTGATTTTTTACACGTTTTTCCTGACTCCCGGCAAATTCCCTACTTCCCCCCCCCCCTTTCCTTTTTCAGCCTTATTCTGGTAGTTCCCCAGTCATATTTTTTTTTTTCCAGGGTTGTACTCGTATTTGAAACTTCGTTCCACCAAGTGATTCACGTGTTCGGTACTAGTCAGAACTTGTGTCCCCCCCCCCCCCCCCCCCCAGCCCTTTCCCCATCCCAATCCCCTTTTTTCCCACTTTGCTCCCGGGTTCTGTCATCAAAATTGTACCTACGGCCTCTTGTTCCGTGAAATTACTTACTTCTTGTGAGCCTTTTCCAACTCTGTGTCAACCCTGTTTTCCCAAAACAACGTGTTCACTCCGAAACCCTTTTTTTTTTTTGAACTAAATGTGACTTGTGCTGCTTTTTTAACCCCCTTCACTCACCCCCACCCCCAATTTGTTTAAGGGTTGGGGAACCAATGCGTTTTTCCTTCCTCCCCATTCCCAAGGGCAACCTCTTTTTCCCCTCCCCCCCTTGACCATCGACTCCGTGACCAAGCGTCGGCAATTTAAAGAGTTTTGATTTGTTTTGCCCCGGAAAAGCTTTGTGGTCTGCGCAGTTTGTAAATTTTACTTCCGGTTTTTCCCCCCGACAGCTGACTTGTAAAATTACCCAACGCTCCTTTCACTTTATTGGCCTGTCAGTTCCCTTCCCCGCTCCCCTGTTGCTGGGGCTTCCAACCTATTTCTTCACCCGGCCCTGTTTTCCGACCCCCTTAAGCGCTTACTCGTTCATAGTTGGTCTGATTAAGTTCCGGACTAAACTCCTTCCCCCCCCCTCCATTTCCCTTCTTCCTTGCCAAAACCAACCCTTCATAATTTCCCCCCCCCTCCTCCCCCATGAGGGAATTTTGCTGTTTTTCGGTTTTTCCCCCCCGAACCAGTCCTCCCCTCCAAGCGTTGGATTTCCCTCAACACAACTTTTTCCTTCCCCTTTCCGCCCCCACCACCTTTTCCCCCCATTTTCTTTTTACCTGCCCCCAAGCCCCCCACCATTCCAGATGATGGTGAGATGAATCCCTCATTACCCCCCCGGGACCGGGCCCTACCTCCGCAATCGTCCTTCCTCCAACCCCCCTTTTTTTTCTGAAGAACCCCTGGTTTTTTCTATATTTGTCCTCCCTACGTATTTTTCTGAGGTTTCTCCTCTTTTTTCCCCCGGTTGAATTAGTCCCCGTTCCGTACGCATTGTTGGGTTGTTGAACCACAGATGCCCACATAGAAAAAAAAAAAACCCCTGCCCCAAACCCCCCACCCCCCGTCCATTTCCCCCCCCCTTGCTTTTTTTATCCCAAACCCCCCCCCCCCCAAGGGTTTGGCTACCGACCAGGCCAGCTTCGTTTGACCTCCTGAGGACCCTTTGAATTTTTTCCCAGAGTCATTTCTTTTTCCCTTTAACCCCACGTACTACTCCCTCAACCACCCTGGGGGACAAACCCGGTTCTGAATTCAACTTTTTCTTCTTGTTACTTTTCTCTTAGTTCCCGGCACTGTTTTTTCCCTGACCCCCCAAAATAAACCTTAGTCAACAAACACGTGTGGCGGGATTGTCCCGTGGATGCCCCGCCTCCTGTTTCCCTTTTTCCCCGTAAAACCCACTGTTGAGCCCCCCGACCTCATCCCTGCCCCTAATCTTGTTCGGGCCATTGCGCCAGTGACCCAGTCCCCCCCCCAAAGAATTGCCCCTTTCTGAAAACTTTTTTTCGAAACCCTGGTTTCGCCCCCCCCCGTGCGTCAAGGCCCACCCGACCGCTTCCCGGCGATCGAGCTCCCGGTCCCCCCACCCCCTCCCGCGTTGATCTTCCTTCTTCTGCGAGGCCCCCACCACCCATTTTTTTTCCCCCTTCCCTCCCCCTTTCCAGCGTCACCCTTTTCATTAAGTTATTTGCACTGTATAGACCCAGGTTTGATTTCCCGGGGCCGGCCGTTGTCTCCAGCTACCTCCTTCTAATCCTTTCCATCTCCTCCTGTTGTTTTTTTTTATCTAGTCTCTAATTCTAACGCTGGATGTTGTTTTTTCTTTGGACGGGCCCAATATCAGTTTCCGGGGGGGTGGGGGGGCTTGGTATTATACCGGCTCCTTTTTTTTCTGAATTGGTCCTTTTCCTTGTACACCTTTTCTTTGCTTTTCTTCCCGGTCGCCGTCCCCCCTAGACCTGTCCCTTTTTTTTAGGTGTCTTTTACGACGTATAGTCGTGGCCCCGTCCTCTTTTTTGGAAGATCGCCCCCCTTCCGTTCTCCCATTTTTTTTTTCCGTTCCGCCTGTCTTTTTTTCATTCCTGATGGTGATGTCTGAGGTTAGTTGGGTTTCCTGGTTCTCCGTTGACTGTTGGTGTGAGGGGTACCTTTTTTTTTCCCCTCCCACGTTCCTTACGGCCAAACACTTTTGATGTTGTGGTCTCCAAGTTTTTGGTTACCACCTGACGTAACTTCCCAGTGCCGCAATTCGGATGGCGTTTTGATTCCTGCCGAGTTTTTAAAGTTCTTTCTCCGTTTTTTCCCTGGTTCGATCAACTTTCTGTCTGGTGCACCCCCTGCCATTCACCGGACTTTTTTTTTCGCACGAATGGTTGCTGGGCTCCATGGTATCTTTGGTATACTTTTTCTCCTCTTTGTTTTTTTCTTTTTTTCTATTTGGCGAGTGTTTTTCCCTCCCCCCGCAACCAAGGCAATGCTTTTCCAGTCCTTTTTTCCTGGTTTCCCCGGGTAGCCCCCCCATGAAGTCCCAACTCTGCTTTCTTTTTTATTCGGCCTCTTGTTTTCGGTTCTTCTCTTTTGCCTCTGTGCCTGCTTCCCCTTGTGTGATTTCCCTTTCTTTCCCTTTTCTGCCCGCCATGGGTTGTTCACTTGGTCGATAAAACCCCAGTGTGGCGGTTTGTGGTCTTGAGTACAACTTTTTTTTTCCCTTCACCCTATTGATCCTGTCCCGTCTTTATTTTTTTTTCCCCCCCCCCCCGTACCCCATTTTTTCAAGATCGTTAAGCTCCAATTTCTCTTCCTTTTCTTTGTAATGTTTTGTTCCTTTAACTGCTGCGTGGTCGAAGTTTTCCGTTGATAGCCCCGATCTTTCTTCCCCCCTTTGTAGGGACCCTTGGCGCCCTCCCTGTTTTCTTTGGTTTTTCCTTCCCCACTCCCAGTTTTTCCGCGGTCTATGCGTATTACTTTATCTTTTTCCCTTTCCGACCGTGACTTTTGAGCTTTTTGGTGACCCTCAACTTTTTGCTGCAAGCCCCTGTTGCTTTTGTTCCCCGATGGTCCCTGTCATTTAACCCGTTGTCTTTTGAATGTTTGTCCTGCCCCCTCTTGAATGCAGACCCTTGGTTCGTAGGTTACCAACCTGTCGTCTGGCGGCAGGCCGGGACTTTTCTTATTTTTCCCCTTCCTCCCCCTTCGCTCCCCCACCTTTTTTTTTTTTTTTGCCCATTTTCCCTCCCACGACTTTGATGACGCCCGGTTGCTGTCCTTGTCCATTGCAAAGACCCCCCGGTTTTCTTTCCAAATCCCCCCTCCTCCCCCTTCTCATTGTGGAATGGGACTTTGGATTTTCCTTGTCTCTGGAGTTGTCACCCGGAACGGACGTTGTGAAACCGTGCTTTTCCCGCGTTCCGTTTCACCCCCCCCCTTGTTTTGCTCTCTTTTGACCTCCTATAAGGCCCCCCAGGGCTTGCTTTTTTCAAGTTATGTTACTGGTTTTGACGCCGGCCGTGAGCCAGCATCGGAACGAACTTTGGACAGGGGTCCACCCTTTGAGTTGTTTGCAAGTCGTCTGCCTGAAATCTTTTTTCAAAAACCAAATTCGATTGGGCCTTGATCTTTTGTCAGTTTTTTCTTTTTGAACAATTGCGCATGATGGCCCGAAGCCTTGGGTTTTTACGACGCAACCTCCACTCTCCCGTACTTTTTCTTCCCCCCCACCCCTCCCTGCCCTCCCACCCGTTCTTCTAAATAAATTTACCGAGGGATTTCGGCGTTGCACTTCGATTCCAATCTCGGTGTGTGCGGTGGATTTCCGTTCCCCCCTGCACTTTCTGAGTTCTTTTTCATTTCCTCCCATTATTTCACTCGATGGTAGTACAAATTACCCTTCTTTGGAATCTTGACAGGCGAGTTGAAGTTTTTTCCCCGGGGTTCCGACTCTTTTTTTTTATTCCTCTTCCCCTTCTCTTCCCAATGACTTTCGTTGCCTTTCCCTTTCTCTTTTGACCAAAGTTGTTTAGTGGGAAACGGGTCTCAAGGATCTTTCCCCCGGGCCCTTTTGTAGGGTCACTTTCTCTCCCCCCCAACAAGTCACCCCTTCTTTGTACCTTTTCCACGGCTTCAGTCTTTCAGTGTTGAATTTGCCCAGTTTTTCATTACGGTTGAACCCGTCTCTGTTCTTGCGGTCTTCCCTGTTCAAGGCCTGGTTTGTTTTTTCTCTCGCTCTCCCCCCTTTTATACAATTTTCTTGAGGGTGGCCCTGATTTTTCCTTTTTTCCAGTGACGCCCATCCTGTGACACACCTCAACGGTCCCCCCCAATAAGGATTTTTTGGCCATGTGGGCCCCTTTTACCCCTTCGCCCTGGATCCTTCTCCCCCTCCTTTTTTTTTTGTTGTTGCTCTGCTGATCCAATTTCCGGTAAACGTAACGTGTGATTACCCCAAAAATGGCGTGGTGCTTCGTTTTTGTTGCCTTTTTCTTGTGGTTTTTTTTCACCTTTCTTTCCCCCATCATCCCAAGGTTGACTCGTTCGAATACACCCCCCCCCATTGTCGCCCTCCTCCCACCATGTTAACCCCTTTCCTTCTCCAGGTTCCGTCTTCCGCCGTTCCAACCGAATTTACAAAGTTGCTCCTTAATTCATACTGTGTGCCCCTTCCGGTCCTGTCCCATATACTCCCGTAAACCCCCCGCCTAGCTTCTTGAGTGCTCGGCACCCCCCATCCTTGGTTCACCGCTTTTTTTTGGTTCACATCGTGTCTCGTTTGGCCCCCCACCTCTTAACCCCTTTTCCACAATAAGGTGTATTTCCCGCTCACTTGCCCCTCTTTGTTTTTCCCCACTCTTTCTCCCCTCACCGTGAAACCTTCAAGGGTTCTTGGGGATCGAATTCGGTTGTATTCGACTCCCCCCCCCCAACCTGAGTTTAAAATGTTTCGCCCTGCTTTTACTCCCTCCTACCTTCTACCCTTTAATTTTTTTGACCACCCTAGTAATTTATCTCCGCCCAAACTTCTGTCCCGGGACATTATGCTTCTGTACCATGATGTAGTTTTTTTAATCCCTTTTTTCTCCGGACGCGTTGTGGTTTTTCTTTGTTTTTTCCGTAGGTATGGTCTTTTTTTCTTCTTCCCCTATGGGTCTTGAGAATATTAATTTCGATTTTTTGTTTCAATTGCCCCCCCCCCTTTTTTTTTCCCCATCCCTTCTCTTCTGGCTGCATTTTTTCCCACATTCCAACTGTCTGAGGACTTGCCCCCCCCCCACAATCATTTTTCCTGCGTCCTGTACAACGTTTTTTCCTATCGTTTTGGCTTGCCCTTTTTTTCAGTTCTGCCCGAGACCCCTTGGCCCCACCTGTCAACATTTTTTCGTCCTACTTTTTGTAGTTTCCACTCGAGGCCTTGTCCTCTTTCTTCTGCTTCCAGGGTGATGGCACCTTTCTCCCCTGGGTTCTTATAAGAATGGAAGATAATAGCTTGCCCCCTCTTTTTCAAAAACCCGCCTTTGTAATGTTTCTTTTTCTAACCTCTAATATTTTTTCACATGTTCCCGCCTTTTTTTTCTTGCCCCCCTCCAGGTCCCAGACAATAACAGTAAGGGTTCCCTTGACCCCCTTGTACCCAAACCAACCCCCTTTTTCTCCCTCACCACTGTGATTTTTGATGTCCCCCCATTCCTTCCGTATTAGTGTCTTCTCCCTGGAAGTTTTTTGTCCCCCAAGTATCCCCCCCCCCCCCCCACTTTCCCGTTCCCAGTCAGTATGTGGTAAGCTTTCTCTTATTTCCCAGAAAGTTTCACCAGGAGACGTTAAGAACGTCCGTTCATTTTAGTTTTGTTCCCCTTTTTTCAGTACCCCCCCCGATTGGTTTTGTGTGCCCCCCGAACCGCTGTTTTGGCTAAGCATCTTTGTCTCCTGTCGTGGAATCGGTCAACTATTCCGCGCTCCGCGATGCCTCTTTTCCCTTTCCCTTCCCTGCCTTATCCCAGGAGGGCCCCTTCTCCACCCGCCCTTGCAGACGACCCAGTGTTTTCTTCTTTTTTGCATTTTGTTGATCCGTGTATAACGTGGCGGCTTTTTTCTGAAACCAACTTTTCATTAATTCCGCTCCCCACCTTTTCCTCCCTCTCTGTGTCTGTACGTTTTTTTGTCCATGCCAACGCCGACGTAAAGATGTTCGTTGTGTCCTTCCCCCAATTTCCCCTTTCACTTTCCCCATCCCCTTTCCCCTTTTACAAAACCCTCCCCCTTTTTTCTCCCTCACCCCAATTGTGAACCTTTGTGGAGATTGTTTTTTTTTTTGACGCCCCATCCCACGGAGTTCGCATACAGCCCTGCCCCCCGTTTCTCTTTCCCCGCGTTTACCCCGTTTTCCCCACCTCCGGCCCTTTTTCCCTCACCTCCTTTGCTTGTGCTTTATTTTTATTTTGCCCACGGTGGCGATGGGTCGAAAACACCGACTTACTTATATTGTTGTCGTCTCTTTTTTCTTTTGGCTTTCAACCCCACCCGGAATTCAACCTCTTATTAAACACCCAAACACCCCCCCCCGCTACTCTTCCCCCCTTTGTTATGTGTAGAACCCAATACCCTTGGCGGCTAGACCGGCCAGATTTTTTTCTAACGACCAATCGAGTACCTTTTGTATTTTTTCTTCCAGACCCCTGAATGATTAGTTTGTCCCGGTTCTTGGGTTCACAAAACTTTCTACCCTTCCCTTTCAAATAGGGATGTCCCCCCACCCACTCAACCTCGCTTGTTCGTCCATTTTCCCGTCTTCTTGTTAACCTTTAATCCGCCAAGACCCACATATGCGCCCCTAACCACAGTTTTGGAGGCGTATTTCAACCTTTTTTGCGGTTTGGATTTGCCCTATGTCAGCCCCTTCTCCGTTGACAAAACCCCTCTCCGACCACAACACCAATCAAACTGCATTTTTTCCCCCAGCTTCCTCCCCGGCTTTACCCACGGGGTCCCCCCACCAATTTTCCGTTTCACCTTTCCCCCACGTTTTAAAACCCGGGATTCGCGTTAAGCCCCGATCCCTGTGCTCCTAGGGAGGCGACCATTACGTTCCCCCCCTCCTTTTCTCTTTCCACCTTTTTTCTCCCTATGTCCACATGCTGCCCTAAAACCCTTTGGCCCAATGGTCCGTCTCTTTTAGGGGCTAAACCGTTCATTCCCCGTGTTTGTTGGTTGACCTTTTTTTCTTTCTCCTTTTATCTCCGGGTTGGACCCCTTTCCTCTTCCCCCCCCCTTTTAACTCT
>Ga0179593_1443815_pt1 | contig 12488 bp, 10 predicted proteins | sample CZODoug2_1_08_16_FD_185931 | JGI IMG/M metagenome (GOLD analysis project Ga0179593, IMG submission 185931) | Vadose zone soil fungal communities from Angelo Coast Range Reserve, California, USA - CZODoug2_1_08_16fungal (PacBio error correction) | ecosystem: Environmental > Terrestrial > Soil >... | reverse complement strand
AGGTTGTTCCCCGTTTTATTTCATTCGGTCTTTTTTCAGATTATCGCTCAATTGGCGCAAATCTTCCTGTTTTTTCCTCCATTCCTTTTTTCCACATGTTTTTTCTCCATGGAGGAAGAACACGCTTTTGCCGAACCTACCCTTCGAAGAGCTGGTGCAGGCCGCTTTTCCTTTCTATCCGTCGACATATTGGATCCGGCCTCCCTCCCCTTGCTGAGTCTCGTCTTCTCCTTACAATGTTTACCCCCTTTGCGAGTGTGTGCCGTCAGTTTTCCTCAATCCACGGAAATCGCGTATCCCCCCCCCCCCCTCTCCCCCTGAGCATTTGCATATCCTTGGTCCCGCTTGGATAGTGAATTGAGCCGTTTTCCCCGACAACCTGTTTTTCCTTCTTTTATTGATATAACTTCCTGCCCCCTACTCCGAGGCTTTTCCCCCGGTTCTCCAAGTTCTGGCGGTGCTTTTTTTTTGGTCTATCTTGCGACCCCTCCTCCTCCCAACATTCGCCCTTTTCTTCAAAGTTCCCAACTTTTTACTCCTGATTAAGCCTCCGCTCCCCTTGACCCTTCAGTTCTTTTTCACCGTTCGTTTTCCCGCCCGTCCGTAATTGCCTAAGACTTGTTAAGGAAGATGTCCCTCGTAATAGTATATTATTTCTGTAAGGACCCATTTTCCCGCGCCCCCAATCTCTCCTGACTTTCCCGACCCCACCCTCACCGCTGGCAGAAACCCCTCCCCCTTCCCAGTCCTTCTCCCCTCTTTGGGTTCATCAACAGCCCCCACCCGTCTTTCCCCTACTGTTCAGATGTCAAACCCCACTACCTTGAGATCTGACACCCCCTCTTCCGCATTAACTGTTCCTTGCAGTTTTGTACTCAGTCAAGATTCGAGTTGCGCGCCTTTTCATAGTCTGTCACCCTTGCGCTTCACTCGCAAGTTTGTTCGATCAGACCTCGTCCTGCGTCCTTTTATGACAGGCTACTCACCCGAGTCACACTAACTCACTTCCCTTCCCCCCCTCAGAATGGGTCCTTCTTTTTTTTCACGCCCAGAGTAATATTCAATGTTCACCTCTCGTCACGCACTATCTCCTTCCGGGTGCTGAACTGTTTGCTTTCATTGTGGATCGTCGAAGCCTTTCAGCGCCCCCCCCCTGAATTTTTATTTCCCCTTCTTCTCTGATGCTTGGAGGAGGGAATCCTATTTTTCTGTGCTTCGCGACTCCGAGGCCTGTCCCCCAGAACCGATTCAACAGAAACCCCCTTATGAAGTTTTTACCTCTCTAGCACTTCTTTTACCTCGCGTGTTTTACATTACGAGCGACCCCCGGCGACTTCCCTTGACTCCCTGAGCGCTTTAGATTTCCGTCCCCCCGCACTTCACCTAATATCCCTTCTTTTTGGCCTGGTTTTGGATACCAGCAGGTTCCTATGCTCGATCGCAAGCCCCTTTGGCCTTCCTCCCCTTTGTACCAAAGCTGTTACTTTTGCATGCGTGTTCGTCTGGCTTTTTTTTCCGGCTTTCCATGAGTTCCCCCGCTGCTTATTATACTTCATTGGTTCCTTTTCGTTACTTAACACTGTATCAATCGGGCTGGCAGCGGTGTCTCCTGTTTTATACTTCTCGGCTTTTTTTTTTTGGAACAAGTGTTGATCGTTTTCGATTTCCTCGGTTCACTTTCGATTCTCTGGCTCTTGATCCTTCCTTGTCTTCTCCCCATTCAATCAAAGCCGGTCCCCCTTGTTTTTTGATCTCGACCTTCGACCTCTTTTTTTTTTTTTCCCTTTGACCCTGAGCCCTCCCCGGAGGATTTCCTAACCTCTCCTCCCAAGGCGTTCACGGGACCCCCGATTTGGGTTGGAGTCTCTGCTCCTTTTTGCTTCCTCTTCTTTTTTTTTCCCCCCCCAGTTTTATCCTTTTCCCTCCCGCGCTTTTCTTGCTTTTTACTATGGTAGGCCCTTTTCTCTTTTGCTCTTTCGTCAATTTTTGTTTTGTTCTGACCCCTCCTGATCTGACGCTTGCACTCCGGGAATGTTATTCTTCTTCCTTTTCTTCACCTTCTCTATCTGCGTCCCTTCCCCACCTGTCCTCTCGTTTCCATCGCTACCTTCTCCCCGATCTCGTTACTGCCCCCCCCTTTTTGGAAAATTTCTTTTTCGCCTTTTGAGCCCCCGGCGGTGAGAGTGAATTTTGCCGTTCTTTTCTTGCTTCTTTTCCTGATGACTTTCTGCATAAACCCCTGGCTTAAAGATTACCCCCTGAAATGTCCTTCAACGCCCCTTGTTTTCTGCCCATTCTTTGTTCACGCCTTGGCGTTATGCCCTATAGAGGAAGGGCTTCCCTCCTCCTCCCCCATGATTGTCCCGAAACAGCATTTTTTGTCCCCCTGCGACCAGAAGTTTACTCTTAGCTGCTTAGTTGCGCAATTCCAAGATTTTCCTATTCCCATTCGCCAGTTCTCCTCGCTCCCTCCTGAGCCACCCCCCGTTTAAGTCCATTTCTCGGTCCAAGTCGACATTTTTCTTTCGCGACCCCTGGCCCTCTCCCCTGAAAGTCGCATTGCCTCCCCTTCGTGTTGTGTGCCAATCGACCCCGGCCCCCTTCTAAGCCCCCCTCCTCCCCCGTGGCACGTTCCTAGGTGTGATGGCCCGCAGTTTCGTCAATCTTCAATCCCCGTCCCCTTTTTCTCCCCCCGCCCATCGCCGCCAATTTTCCTCTTCTCCATCTTTTTTCCCCGGCAGTTCCTTTTTCGTCATCGATTTTCAGCCATGGCCCCGTTGCAGATAGCCTTCAACTTTCCCCCCCCTTGCTCTGCGCCGATCTTTTGCCTATCTCTTTTTCCGCCGCAACCTAACTAGCGTTGACCACAGGTCTCCTTTCCTTTTAGTCCCCCATATATATACCCCCCTCTTTTTGTTGTTGTGAGTCTTTTCCTTGGGTCTCGCAGTCTAACTGTTGACCCTACGATCAGTTGCCGCTACTGCTCCTGTGCTCTTGCTCCCCCCTACCAGCTGGAAAGTTGAAAGAATCTCTTGGCGCTGTCTCTCCCTTTGTGACTCTGCAAGACATTCAGAGGAGCCTTGCGCCTCTTCCTGCCCCTTTTTACTCTATGTTTTGTCTGAATGGGCCGCTTGCGATTTCTCCTTTCCAGCTCAAACTTTTCTTCTGAACCTCCCAAGTCGTTGGCTGTCTCTGGCTTTTCTGCCGTTCCTGAGTTCCCTCTTCAGCACACCCTTCTTTTTGCTTCCATTTTCTAGCCTTAAAGTTTGTTTTTCTATTTCCTGGAAGGGCTTGTGCTACCCGATGTTTTCCTACCGTCGTCCCCCCCCCACCCCCTTTTTAAGTGTTTAGTTTCCTCGAGTGTTTTTTTAGCATTTGGCAACTCTGTTACCTTTTCGAAGGAGCCCCCCTAGCCCCCCCTGACGTAACCTTCTTGTCGCTTTCAGTTAATCGCCGATTTTTTTTTCCTGTCCAAAACAACCCCCCCCCTGCCCCCGATCTGGCTTCCCCTTTCGCGAATTAGAACAAGCGGCACAGTCTTTGCATAGTCTCTTCGAGACATTTTTAAGTTCGGGTATTTAGTTCATAGTCGCTTGTTGCTGGTTAAAGCTTTTACTGAACCTGACATCAGGCACGGTAACCTAACTTTCCCCTCCTCCCCGAACCATAATCGACAGTGCCCCCTTTAAAGAGGCCGCCTCTCTTGCGTTCTTGCTTATTATATGTCTACTGCCGATTGTATTCCTAGGACCAGGTTTTGGCACTTTTTATCCACCAGGGTACCGCAACCTCCTCTCTTCCCCTCGAATAGAGTTTATCGTCCTATCTTGTCGACCTCCTTTTACTTCGCGTCACCAAAGACTTACCCCGCCTTTTGGGTCCAGCATGCTAACTCGCGGGCTTGACCCCTTGTATATGCACTCTGGGGTGTGTGAGCTCCCTCCTCTCCGCTTCTCGGTACCAGAATCTTCCGTGTTTTTTCTGACTGATTTGTACCCCCTTACTAAAATAAGTTCGTTTTTTGCTGGATCGTGCCCCGCTTGGCATACTCTCCCCTCCCCTCGGTCGCCTTTGGACATGGCCGCAGATCCCCACACCAAGGCCTTTTTCTTTTTAGTCCCCTTTTGTCGGTGTTCCTTTCTATCTCCTCGAACACGCTCAAGTCCCCGCGAGGAAATCCCGCCACATGCAGCGTCAATTTTGGTAACACCAGGATCATTGGCCCCCCGACTTCTTCATAACCCCTTTCCAAAGCACTTTCGTATAACTACAACCTTTAAGTGGCCCTTCCACGTCAACCTTTCTTTTCCTCCGATCAGTCTTGTTCAAACTTTGGTAAAAAGCTGCTAAGCGTCATTCCTCTCTTCAAATCCTCTAATCTTTCATTGGATATTTGTTTTTGCTCCTTCCCCAATAGTTTGTTTCTATCCTTTATTTCTTACTTAACCTGCCGTCCCTCCAGTCCCTCACCTCTCCCCCCCCTCCATTGTTCCCTCCTTGTTCCTGCATTCTGCACGACCCTGATCCTCCATTAGTTCCAACCATTTTGGCCGGAAGCGCACTGATATCCCTCGTGTGTTTTTGCCCCCCCTTTATTGGCTCTCGGCGTTTTAGCACCCTTTTACTGACGACTTTTCTTTTGCTTTTTCCGTTCTTTTCGCCTGTTTGCGTCGCCGTCCATAGTAGACGTTCTTACCTCCCTGCATCATAGCCTCTTGGCTTTTGTCCAGCCCTGCTTGTCCCCCAGATCGTAGTCCGCTTACGTATCAACAACCAGTCGCCTCCCCCTCAAAGGAAGTCCCTTTTGCCCTCTCTCTCTGCTGCACCCCCTCTGGACTTTCATCGAACGACGAACCCCGAGACAACACTTAATTCTTGCAGTCACATTTCCTCCCCACTTTTCCCTTTTTGGTAGGTCCAGCCGACTTCCCCGGACAGCTCCTGCCGAATTTTGATCGTGCCTTCTTGCTGGCGGCACTTAGTACATCTGCCTTGGATTTTTTTTTTTAGTTAAACCCCTCCTTTTTCCCTTTCCCCGCACTTTCCACGCACACTCGAAAGGACCCATTCCTCGTCCCCCTGGCAGTGAAATCATGACCCTACAGTCTGCACGTACCGGTGGTCCCCCCCCCGACTTTTCTTTTCTCAGCTCCCTATTCGGAAGAACTTTGGTACTTTTTTCCCCCACTTTTCCCTGTGTTTTGGTGATTTTCCATGCCTTCTGCTCCTTGTCTCTCTAGGGGCAGTTTGGTACATGCACATATTCCTTCCCTCTTTATTTTTTTAATCTTTCATAACCCATTTTTCGTCGCGCTGGTTCTGCGGGCGGTTTTTCCCACACCTATGCGCTGAAAGACGAGTCGCGTTCTACTTGAAATATGTCTTACCCACCTTTTCATTTGGGAACCCTTTTGATATCCCACTTCTGCTCTGTAGAATTTTTTCCCTGCCTTCTTCCGCTTTAGTATCCTCCCCCCAATCACGCCGAACGTTTTGTCCCCGTACCGGGTCTGGAGACCGGCTTTATTTCTTTTCCTCCACGATCAGTAAGCTGAAGGACAGCTGCGACCGCATCCCTCAGTTTTCATTGCGACTTTTTTTTATTTCGAATTAGTAACTGATTCTGCATTTCGTTTTTTCTCTATAAACCCCCTCTCCGCTAATTTCCCTCATTGTGTCCCCTTTCCGCACCTCCCCTTTTCTATCTTTCTCAAGATTTGCCGCGCTTCCCCAATACTTTTATTTCAACCCTCCATTCTCCCTAAACTCATTTTCCTGAAGTTGTATTTTCTTCCTTTCCGTGTCCCCCCCCCCCCCTACATGCCGTTTTTTTTCAGCACATTATAGTCTTCCCGTGGATTACAAACCCTTTCGGCTTTCCATACTTTTTTGCTCCTTAATCCCATTGATCCTTCCTGGACCTCAGCGGTCCACCCTATCTACTAATTTACTCGTGTTTTTTTAGTTCTTGAGCATCCCCCATTTTTGTTTACCCCTCGTTTGACGGTCAGAGGTATTTATTGACTTTCAATCTTTCTCTCAAGAAAGCCCCTCTGTTTTTATCGTCTGAAAGTCTTCTTTTTAGCCCCATATTCTTTTGATCATTTGATGATTTGTTTTAGTCATTGCATAAAACCCCCGTAGAAGGAGTTCTTTCAGGGCATGCCCTCTTCCTCTTTCTGACGCTACCCTTATTTAGATAGTCTTCTCTGCTTCTTTTGCACTTTTTCCCGGTTTTTATTAAACATCGCTTGAAGTAAGCCTTCGCTAGTGCCTGGCCTTACCGTTTTCCCCCCTTCCTCGAGTTACCGCTTTTTGAAAGTCTTGAATTTCGCATATCGTTCCCCCTATTTATGTGTTTTCCCTTCCGCTGAACCATTTCTAGTTTTCTTCTATTAGCCCCATTTTTTACTCCTTTCTCTATCCTGTTAACTCCCTTTGGCGGTTGTTTTTCGTCAAACCTCTGAAGCCTTCAAGAATGATCTTTTTTCGTTTTTTTTTTTCTCACCTTTTTCCCCACAATAGGACGCGCTGAACCCCTTTCCAATTTTCCGGCGAAACCGTCCCCTAGAAGCTTTTACTTTTCACCGTCCTTCTTTCGCTCTTTCCTGCATATTTTCCTGCGAAGCACTTCATTTAGCTCTTGTCCTAATATTTTTTTCCTTTCATCATGTTGCCCCACTAGTCAGCCCCTGCCCCACCCACTCTAGACCCCCCGGCAAGTTTAACTCCATCAATAAATTTCCCCATTATGGCCCATCCCCAGCCTTTCTTAATTTCTCTGCCCCTCCAATTTCCACTGCTTGCACCTTCCTTCTCCAGTTTTTCCATAGAACACACCAGACGCGGCCTTTTTCTCCCTCCTTTCCCTTTCGAAGCCCTTCACGTGCACCTGAAGCCCCCCCGTCGGGGTATGCGCGACTTTCATCGGTATGCAAATTTTTGTCCCCGGGCTCTTCTCGTTGTGCGATCAGATCGCTCTGCCCTTCTTTATGCCTCGTCGTTTACCGAAAACAACCTTTTCTGAACCCCCTTAACAGAACCATACCGCCATTTGTCTCTTCGTATTCCGCCCCTCCCTCACTATCACCATTGTCCCCAATCTGCCTTCTTTCCAGATTCGCGGCCCATTGGATCATAGTATAGCGTCCATCATCTGCCCCCACGCGCCCTTTTATATCCCATGCTTATCATGATTGGCTTTCGGCAGAGACTGTATTTTCCTGTCTGCTGCGAAGCCTTAGCCCTCCTCACCTCTATCCCGAAGCCTCTCATCCATTCCTCCTTACCTCCCCCCCGCACCCTCTTACACCTCCTGCTCCCGCCATCGGTCACCCATTCCGTGGCTACCTTCGACTGTTCTTTCTCCCCCGCAAACTTTAATAGATTAGCTCGGCTGCTCGCACTCTTTCCCCCCCCTGATTCGCTTTTCCTTCGAAAGGGAATAGGTATCACTTTGCTTGTCTTCACCGAAATTCTTCCTCTGTATAAGATTCGCCACCCCTTCATTTTCCGGGAGCACCAAAAATTTCTCCATGCCCCAAGATGATCGCGGCCTTGGCAAAATTTTTTTCTAGCTGATAAGCTTTTCCGGTTTGATCCCGACCTGCGGCTCTTCGAAAATTCTCTCTTTTGCTCTGTATACAGTCACTGTTTACCGTTTTTCTTGTGATACTTCTAGAGGTGACGTAGGATCCCTCTTGTCACGGCCCGGTATAGTTTCCCCCCCTCTTCGTAGAATTGTCGCTAGAATGATTGTCGGTGCCAATTTTTTGCGGCATTGCAGAAGATGTGCAGTATTCCCCTAATTCAATCACGCCCCGAATTTAGTTTTCTCTCTCGGGTACCCCCCCCCGGCCGACCTGCTCCCATCTACTTTTACGACTGAAATACTAGTATTTCTTCCCGAAATCGAGTTCCAGGGACGTCCCTTCGAAGTTTTCCCGATGGAGATAACGAAAGGCTTCTCAATTCTCTATCCCCCCCATCTAGGAGATCATGAGGTCATCCCGCCTTTATAATTTCGTGCCTTACCCTACTCCGTAGTTAATTTTATATTTTGACTTCTAATCATAAGGGATTCGCCTTCTAAGGACACGCTGCCAAGTGATGAAGCGTCATTCGATATCGGTTTTTTACCAGTTGTGGATCATAGCCACTTGCACCCCAACGTTTCCCCGCACTACATCAGGCTTCTCACCACCACTTCCCTATTAATGAACCCATACCATCGCTTGTTTCCTTTGACATCTTTGCCCAATTTCAATGTCAATCTCTTTTAGCATTGGCGGGCTCATGAAGTGAATTTAAGGATGTAGATCACTTCTTAACTCTCAGTGACTTGCCACATTCCAAATCTCTATGAAGAGTTGAACCTAAAACCCTTTATCCGCAACTCCCCTCTCGCTCGGCTCCCCCCATTCTGTTTTAACTGCTTGATTTGCATGCCGTCTTCCCCTGAGACCTTACTTCTCGCAAAGATGTTGGACACTACCTCTCTCGCAAACCTTTCCTTACGTACCCTCGTCCTCATAATTGTGCTTACTTTTCGCACGGCTAATACTTACCCCCTTAGCGAACTTTTTATTTCCCTTTTTCTCGCTTGCACCCTACACTCATTGGTACTCTCTGATTTCCCCTAAAGTCTTACCAGGTCTTTGTTGCGCGACCCTTCCCCCAATTTTTTTAAAAGCGCCTCGATGTGTGTGTGTATCGATCCACTCTGCTTTTCCCAAGAAACCTTTTGCCAGACCTTCCGCGTGGTGTAGTGCACTTTCGCACGACTTCCCTCTTTAATCGGGCCACCTGCCATTCTACCATCCCTTTTTGAAAGGTATGGTCGACCTAATGTAGTAGGACACACGCCTCTTGAAGTCTCGTCATCTCCTTTTCGCTAATTTCGTCCTCCGCCGTTCCCCCTTGAGCGCTTGCGGGTCTTCATGTCATAGTTTCTTCCCCTATTACCGCTTAGAGTCCAGCTTTCCACTCGCGTTCATCCACATGTTCTTTCCTCTCCTTGAATGAGAAAACTCTCCCCTGTCCTCCTCCTCCCCTTATGCTGGTGTTGCAACTAGGCGCTTTTGTACACGGAACATGCCTCAGAACCTTCTCTAAACGTTTCCGCGCTAGACAGTTTGATTCACATCTCCTCTACTACTGTAGACACAGCGCCAGACTTTGGTACCTTCATCTAAGATTGGTTTTTGAACGAACATGTGTATTATCGAAGACTTTCCAGCATGGTCAGCCCCCCCCCCCCCCCCACCCCCCCCCCCCCTTTTTTCCCCCCCCCCCCACCCCCCCCCATTTTTCTACATCGTACATTGCCGCGGCAGGCTTTTCATTGAGGATGAGAAGTTTCTGCTCTCCTACGTTGAAAATGAAACTTCCCTCCGGCCTACACCCTTTCTGTAAAGGTCATACCCCACAAGTAAAGCCCCCCCCGGCTGTCTGCGCCTTGCCTAGCGCGCTTTTGATAGGCCTATCCCAACGGACCTCCCCCATGTGCCCCTTCTGTCTAAGCTAGTTCTTTTGTCGCGCCTTCCCGTGGACTAAAGAACCATTCTGTCTCCTTCCTCGGAGCGACCAATGACACCTTGCCTTGGTTTAAAGAGTAAGTCTTCGTAGCCGAATTCTAAAGCCAAGCTCTTCCAATGTGGTCCTCAGCCTGACCAAAATCTTTTGAACAATGAATTTTTTTAGACAAACCCCGCAGAGATTTCCATTTATCGCCTCGTTTTTTCAGTGGTCCCCCCCCCAAACCCTTTTGCCGACTGATACTGTTCGCGATGATCCTCCACCAGTCCGATGAACCCCAGAACCCCCCCCGATCATTTGCTGTGATCTGAACCTTTTTCAAAGTATATTTAGGTTAAGCTTAATATCCTCCGATGTTCGCAGCCCACTCACAATATCTGCCTTACAATTTCCTCGCGTAGAATGAACGCGCCCCGCCCGCCATTCAACATAGCGCCCGTTGCTTCCCCTTGGTTTTTATGTCCCGCACGCTCTCTGGTCCTTCATAGACCACTTATCATTCGCGCCTTACTGATTTTGATGCTATGCCCGAAGGCTATTGCGACCGGGCCTCCCTGCCCTTATAAAGGTCGTTCCCCCAGATTTCCTAACCTTTTCCCCCTTCAGAGTGTTTTGCATTATTCATCCCTCGTTCCGCATTTCGCCCCTTTCCTCTTCGCCCACCCATGGGCCTCGTTCTGTCCCGTTTAAAATCTCCGCGTCTTTCTTCAACACAGTGCTCTCCCCCCCTTCTTTTACAGTGGATATTGTACAAGGACATACAGTTCCGCCTCTCCTCCCAAACGAGATCTGGTTCAGTTCCTCTGAGCCCCGTTTTCGCCTTTTTTTCTTTTTTTTTTTCCCTCCTGGTCTTTTTCTCTTTTCTTTCAGCTTAAGCAAGAATATTTTTTCAATCCCGGGTATGACCTCTGTGATGCCCCCGCACGATCCAGTGCCCCCCCAGTGCCGGTCCTTTGATTTCTGAATGGACTTTATCACAGCCCTTTTATCACGCTAGATTGCTGCCCCCGAGGTCCGTTCCTCATCACGACATCTGACATCTTTTCTGCGTACAGTTGTTTTAAAACAGTTTAACGTCCCCCTGTCTCTGGAACCCTAAACAACTGATTCACACGCATCCTGAATCCCCCACCGATTTTTTGAACAAGATTCCTTACTTAAACGCCCCGCCAATATAGGTCCTGCACGATAAGAATCGTTCCCCTTTCTGCCCAGCTTACATCAGCGCATCCCGCTTAGCCGAATCCATCTTGCGTCAGGGTTCTCATTGTTTTTTTTTCTCGGAAACAATAGGATTTTGACGATAGCAAATCTAAAAACCGATGAAGCCAAGGAACTTTAAACATTTTCCCCCCATTCTCCATCGATTCCTTGTTAAAGAGTCCCCTTGCCCACGACTGACGCCCCTCCCCTTCGAACGGCAACTTCTCTCTTGGAGCCCCCTTCACCCCGGATAAGCTTGAGCCATTACAAGATAGGAATTAATACAAGCGAACTTTTTCAAAAGCTCATCTTTTGCCATATCAATGCAGTTATAGGAAAAATTATTGCTCCTGATGCTTAAATCAGAGACCTATTTCAGGCCTTATAGGCTTGTTCGGAGCTCAGTCTACGAAGTTTCCGGTTAACCGCCTATCCTCCTCGAGATCCCGAATTCCGGATGGTCCCTTTTAGATAGGTAGTAACGTCTACACCCCTATCTTAGACCCATAAGAGTAAATCTACTTCCTTGGCGCCCACCGTTGAACTTCTTTGTCGCTGACCTGTACCTCAGACCCCCCCCAGTTGGCTAATATGATCACTTTCCACTTTGTGGTAGGGTTCTGCAAAGCGATCTAGCGCCCCCAACGCCCATCTATCAATCAACCGAGAGACCAAGGGATTCCGTGCTCCGGTAAATCCGGCGAGTTCCCCACCTCCTCCCCCCCCCTAGGCCGCAAGGGTGCATAAGTCCCTTACTGGACACTGTACGAACAAACCGTACTCTGCCGGGAAATGATCCTTCTCCAACCTGAAATAAGTAACACACGGCAACCCTTTTTACCTTGGGCCCGTAGCCTCCCCCCCGTCCCCTTTTTTGAATTTCAATTGAAAATGAGTCTGAAGCGTTGTTTTTTTGTCTAATTTGCTTTGTCCGAACCTGCCTATTAGGCGACGTGTGGTTAATTGTTCCCGAAAGCTCCCTTAGACGGTGACCGCCCGGGGATGAGTCCCGGTCTCCCTGCCCGGTTACGGCCGAAAAAACCTGGTACCCGGATTATGATTTTTGATAGGAATTTGGAAACCCCAACACTTTTTAATTATTAGCTACTCTTCCCGAACTTGTCTGCTGTCAGATCTCTTGTCTGCCAGGTTCTTGCTGACCAACTCCCCCCTCGAAAGCCCCCTTTTTTCCCCCCCCCTGTTTCTGCGGAACCTGGCCCTATCAACGGGCAAATTTTTTTTAAAGTCAAGCTGACACAATGGATTGGTCGAATGTTGGTAGAGTAGTCTCCGATGAGTTACTACCGACCCTGACGCCCTATGGTTTTTCTGGAACGTGATTGCCACCGTTTGATAATACCTTCCCCCCTTTTCAGATAGAAGGTTGTACGCACTACCTCCCAATCTGTCCCCAAGGATATCCAGTAGCTTCTCCTTACGTGTACCCCAGTTCCGTTCTTTTTTCCTTCCCCATTTAAGCTTTTTTTAACCCCTTCGATTTGTGTGAGAACTCATCCTCCGCCCTCCCCAGCAATAGCCCCTCTCTCGCCGATCACACCATTATCTTTTCCCTTTGAAACATGATTTGCCTCAGTCACCTATTCTCCTTTTTAATTCTGGCTTTTTGTTAAAACATCTCCCAACTAAGAGATGGGACTGGCCATTTGATTACCCCAGTGCGGATTTGCTCAAATCTTTGAGCCATCCTCCTTTTCCTTTGACATGTCCAGCCAGGTAACACCTATCCT
>Ga0179593_1360898_pt1 | contig 12488 bp, 11 predicted proteins | sample CZODoug2_1_08_16_FD_185931 | JGI IMG/M metagenome (GOLD analysis project Ga0179593, IMG submission 185931) | Vadose zone soil fungal communities from Angelo Coast Range Reserve, California, USA - CZODoug2_1_08_16fungal (PacBio error correction) | ecosystem: Environmental > Terrestrial > Soil >... | reverse complement strand
AACCCTGCCCTCTTCCCTGTGTAGCGCGTTCAACTTCCCTTTTCTCCGAGAGGTCCGTATGGCATTCGTCATCTTTATGTGCTGCAGGCATGATGATGCCAGGTCCCTCCTGATGGTCTTGACAACCCCCCTTATCACGATTCCCCACATGTCCAGGACGCGACATCCGGATTTTGCACGATTTTCTACCTTCTCAGTCATCAGTTGCGCTCATCCGTCTCCCTTCCCTCCCATTACTTGCCGGGCGGACTAGTACTTTCCACGCGTCAACATGAAAAATTTCCACGCTCTCCGTCTGTTTCGTTCCCGCTCGAACACTGTTGCCCTCTTGCCAAATTCTGAAGGCTTGCGATGCTCATTCCCCCATCTGCTCGAGAATCTTCTTGCCCCACCAGCTTTCCTTTCTGCTTCCTGGCGGGCCTTCCCTCCAGCGCCTTCGGTCGCTGTTTGAATTTATCACGGTTTACCTTTACTCACGTACAGAGATTTTTTCTGATGGCTTTAGCATACACCTCCCGGACCTCTTACTGTTGGACAGAAAAAGACTGATTCGGCTCCTGGGGAAATTGTTGCGTTCTACCAGACCCTTCTTCTCCGGGTTTAAAAGTCCCATTTGAAGCAGGCTGATTTGCCTTCCTTTTTAGTTCACCTCTTGCGTGATTGTTCTTTCCCTCCCCCGCCGATTTCGGATAGTGAACACTTTGAGCGTCATCCCGCTAGGCACTTGTTGTCTTTTTTCACTAACCTGTCCGGTTCGTCTTGTCCGTATTACTCGCTCCCAAAACTCCCAAACACCCCAACAGACTTCCCTTTTGATCCTTCCTCACGGCGTCACCTCCCCGCCTCTGCCGGTCCATGAGTGTTTTCTCTGGGGAAAAGACTCATTTCTTTTCTCGTACCATGTCCATGTCCGTCGCCCCCCCCTTTGCAGTATTTTCCCTGGTCTCAGTCGTTTCTTCGCCCCTATGCGATCTAGGGGTGTCATTGTCTTCTGTCTCACCTTGAGTGAATTTCTTTATAAAGATACCTCCCGCTCTCTTAACCGCACAATTTTTCCTTCCTGTGGCGCTCGTCCTCATCCCGCTTTTCTCCTCCCACGGATACCATTCCCTTTTTGTTTTCTCGTTCGCAGCCCTTCTTATTTGACGTAATTTAGTGTCGCTGACTTGGCCTCCTTTGGCATAGAGCAACCCACGTGTCCCTTTTCTCATTCCTTGGAAGATACGCTCGTTTCCCTCAAGACAAACACGATTTTCTTCCGCGTGCTCCTCCAGGCTTCAAAGGTAGAGCCCCAAGGTATTATCCTCCCCTCTCTCGACGAGAACCCTTTTCCTTTCTACGATTCACGCTTCCACCCCCCTTTTTCCCCGGAAGACTCTTTGGCCTTTTTCTCCCCTCGCCAAGCAACCCCTTGTCCCATGCCTGCAAGAAGTTTTCATCGTCTTGACACCCTGTTCTCTCCGAGGATTGATCTGGTGCTTTTGTTCTTGTCTATATACAGAAAAAATTTTTCCTCACCCTCCCCATGCGCACATTTGTGGTTTAAGATCCCCCTTTCTTCCATGACTTTTTGTCCACATGGATTTCTTCCCTTTTCCCTCCTATTTTTTGTTTTTTTCTTCATTCATGTATCGCATTACAAGGTGCGTGTTTTGGACGTCCTTTTTTCCCAAACCTTTTTTGATCTGTGAGGCGAGTTAGTCTTAAGCGTTGTTTATGTATCAGTACACTGACATACCAGTGGTCAACTTCTCTCGTAGTTACCTTTGTGCAAAGTACTTTCCGATGTGCTTTTTGGCCTTCCCTAGGGTGGGTTGGTGTTCCACAATCCCGTTGTTTTTTCCACCTGTCGGTCTGTGATGGAAGTGGAAATTACATTTTGGACATTCCCTTGTTCTACTGCTCCATGATCTGTTTTTCGCTTCCCTTTTGAAATCTCTGGTTATCTATACCGTAAATTCCCCTCACCTGTGTGGCTTTGATGCCCTCTCCTTCGCACCCCGTTACACGGTGAGAAATTGACGATATGCACCCCGTATCTCCCCAACCGCTTTCCACTCTGCGGTCTCACCCCTTGCTCGAAAAGATTCCCCTGCCCCTTTTGTATTCGTGGCCTTTCTGACCTTTCGGCAGGTATGTTGCCCGTGTTTTTTTTCTTAATTGATTTCACTTTTCCCCTTTGAGAAGAGGCGGGTTCTTCGCATGTTTTCTTTCCTCTTACCGCCAATTCACACCCTCACTGACTATGGGGGACTATTTCGGATTGCGATGATTGCGAATGATTTTCTTTCCTTACGGGTGATAAAAGTTCCGGTGTTGGTAATTTTTTCTCTGCGATCGTTTTCAATCGGTTTTTCCTTGCCCTTACCGTGGCGCTTTCGTTGCCTTTTGCTGTCCGTTCTTCTCTCCAAAATTTTCTTGTTTCGTCTGGGTTACGTCTCGCAGCAATTTGATGGTTTTCCTTCGTGATAACCACTTTTTGGATGTGACCCCCTCGCGGCCGGTTCTTTTTTTTTTACGACCCGACCACAGAGGAGTTTCTTTTCTGTTACTTCCACCGCAGGTTTCTTAGTCAATTCCTTTCAGGTCTCCGGCGGCGAAAGGGTTTCTCCGTTTCCTCTCTGTTTCAGATCCCCGTTAGACCTTGCGTAGCCACACGATTTTTTTTGTAGGTATTTTCTCAACATCAGCGTGTGCGTTTCATAGGTCCTTTTAATACCCTCCTCCCCGCCTGATTTTCTTTTTCACACGCCAACGCCAAAGCCCCACCTACCCTGACGTGTTTTCAAATTCTTCCCGAGTTTCAAGAAACCGCGCCCATGATCTAGAATATTTTCTCCTCCGCCTCTAATTTCTACCCTCTCTTCCTTGCGCCACTTTTTCTTACCCAGAAGCTGGGCCTGGGCCGGGTCTTTTTCCCAGGCAACTTTTATGCGCTCGGCCGTCCTGTGACCCTCCCTTCTCTTGCTAATGCAGGCGTCCGAGTTAGCGGGGCTCTGCAGATCAGTCTTCTGGTCCCTTACATTTTTCATACGTGTTTTGGTCAGACCATATTTTTTTGTGGTCTTTCTTTTTCTTTTCATTGCTTCCCTCACGTTGACATTTTTCACCTTCCCTACGGAGCGATCGGCGTGTGGTTTCCTTCATCTGACCGGTACTACGAATTTAGTGCTCCTCCTCCCTCTTGTTGTTGTTGAGTCTCTCTCTGCGCTGCAGTCATCTCCATTCAATTTTCACTTCCGCGTCCGTACTTACAGTAGTTTCATATTTTTCCTTTCTCTTGCAATATCTGTCACCAATTGACGAGATGTTTTTTTTAACCCCCCCCCATCCCTCTTCCACATGTTAAGTTTCATTCATTGCCGATTGATCTCCTCCCCTTTAAGGTCGGCTTGCTCCGCCGTCTTCTCTCACTACGCAGTGCGGGCCCTTTTTCCTTCACAACCTGGACCCTTTGCTTTTTCGTATCGTCCCGTCACGCACTGAAGGGAGACATCTTTTCCCCTTCGCTGTGGTTCCCCTTGTGGATCCTTTTATGACCAACCCGCCTTTCCGCGATCTTCCCGGCAAGCTGTCCCTCTTGATGAATGCCGGTCGAGGTTTCCTTTTTCCCCCTTACTTACGCGCACGGCTTGATGGTTTTTTGCTTAACTGCCCGGAAGAAGTATCGTTGAAGTCCCTCCCCTTATTCGGGTACAGTTTCCTCCGACACGTTTTTCCCCTTTTGGTAAACGCTCCTTCTCGTTTGACGTTTTTTATACTTCCGCACGTCCTTCTTGCTCTGTCACTTCCGCTCAGACCCTGTTCCCCCCCGTTCGAGCCACTTTTTTTGATCCTCTTGTATGTCCCCCCTGGCCCCGGTTTTTAATCTTTCCTAACCGCACCTCTGCATTTGAGTCTGTCCCCCAAACGGCGTACCGCAAAGTTCCCAATTTATTGTTGCATCCACCGTCGTTTGATAGTGCTGCGTCCAAATGGTCCACCCTCCCCCGCATTTTCTTAAGTCACTGTGACAGATGGTTTCTTCACTCCCTGGGTCGCAGCAAGGTCTCTTCATTTATTCCGATCTTTTTTTGTTTTCTCTGCCGAGGTCGCGAGCAGTGTTTTTTTTGGCTTATCTATTACCTGCCGCCCACAAAGTGAACCTGGCACCATTTCTTTACGCCTTTTTCCTCCTGTGCTCATGATTTTAGGGCTCCCCGTTGAAGGTTCGGGTCTCGTTTTCTCCTCCCCCTGTTGATAGTCTCTTCTTTATTTTTTCTTTGGCGAGTTTCTTAGCGCCACTTTCTCGCGGAGTAGCTTGGCGCCCAAATACCTTTCCAACCCACTGATGTTTCTTGAATTGACTCTTTCGATTTTCCAAGATATTTTTTTTTTCGCGCACCTTAATGATTCATGCTTCGACTGTTCTTTGACCCTTTGTTCTTTTAGATTTTACACTCTTACCTCCACAGAAGACCTCATTTCTTGTTTTGATCTCTCGCCCTTCCCGCTCCTTCAATACTGTGCAATTTTTCTCCCAATTTAGTTCCCACTTCTCAGTAGCTTGCCAGCCAGGGGTTTTGCCCGTTTTCTGACAGAAACCAACTTTCACTCTTGTGCCTTCCCATGTCTTCTTGGCTTCCGTGGCCGCCTGGAATGCCGTTTTTTTCTATACATGAACCTCTCTCTCTCCGTTTTGTTTGAGAGAGATAATTCCCTTTTCTTTAGAACGCCCTCTTAGTCTTTTTTGCTTATATTCCCTTTCCCTGATGGGTTTTCTCTCTTCGCTGTGAGGCGCCCTTTGTTTTTTTATCACAAATTGCCACCCTGGCTTGCAAGCCCTGATCAGTGTGCCCCCTCCTTTGATTGCCTATTTCATTTGGGGTTTGTTCTGTCTCCTCATTCCGATTTCAACCCTTTCCAGTATTCTGGGGTTCCCCCCGGTGTGAAAGCGTGTTCAAATCAATTCCCCTTCGTTTCCTTTTATTTTATGACGCCCCAAGCTAATCGGGCTAGGAGAATCTTCCCTTCCCCTTTTTCATAAAGTCCCGGTTTTTGCTCTTCGAGAAGTATTGTTTCCCCGTTCTCCGCGCGACTGTTTGGTTGCCGCACAGGTATCCCGCCCCTCCGCTTCACTTTCCCGGCAGACATATCAATTTTCTTGCGAAGCTTTCTCCCCCACTTGCACGTTCTTTTTCGTCCCCCTGGTAGGCTTTACGGGAGTTGTTCTCTTCCGTTTGTTACTGTCACCGGAGTGAAGAGGGATACCCTCGTCACTTGTGCCTACCCCTCTCCATTCCGTGAAATTCCAATTCCTGACTCGCCTGGGGCTCCCCGTTCCGTAATTTCGGCCACATTCAACGATGTGATCCACTCCTTCCCGGTTTGTTTGAGACCCCTTTTTTTTTCCAATGAGCTTCCACCTTTTGTATACCCCATCCGACTGCGATTTTTCTGTTCGGTTGGGTAAGTTTCTTCCTCACATTCCCTTTTTGCGCTGATTTTTTTGCATTATGAGTTTCCCTCATTTTTTCCGATCACCAATTTCTCTATTAACATGGCCGAGGCTCGGTCTTGGCTTTGGGAAGATCGAAACTTTTCTTTCTGGAGGTCACAACTCCCCGCCGTGAAGTCGTTTTACTTACCGGCTTCTCATGGGAGTTGTACCTCCTCGCCCTTTTTTTGTCCCAACATTTCACCCTGCCTTTAGGCTTTTTGACTCCTGTCCTGGGCTTTCTTTTTGCGTGTCGAAACCATCCTAGCCGTTCCCTTTTCGGTCCGTTTCCTCCACGTAAAAAGCGTACAGACTTTTTCAGGCTTGAGGGACATCTTGCCCGATAGTTTACAGGCCCCGTGGTGCATTCTGATCCAAACGTATTGTGTCCCCCTCGCCGCCGTCCTGTCCTTCTCCTTAAGGTCTGCGACAACTCTCACGTCATTGGTTTCAAGGGTGACCAGTTTAACTCTCCTCACTCCGCGGCCTTTCTTCCGAAAACTGCGCGTGGCCCTGTCTTGCCTGCTCGTAGCGGTTTCTCTGCAGGTCCTTTTGTATGGAATGTTGTTATATTGTTAAGACCCATTTTTCCCCTGGTTTTCAGAATAATTCTCTGCCAGCCACGTTTCCTTTCTTTAATATGGCCTACCGTTTTGTGTTTTTTTTCCCATTTAGTTTTTCGGCTACGATGCAACTGCTTCTTCCATCCCTTTGTTTTTTGAGTTCCCTTGCGGATGCAGTTATCCCCCCCCCTTCTTTTTTGCAAGCTCGCGCCGTCTCCTTCCCTTATTTGTGATGCAGATGCAACCTTTTTGTCAATTTGACCAGGGCCGAGATGGTCATTCCCCCTACAAGTATTCCACATGTTCAGCTTCCCGTCTCATTCTTTCCGAGGATCTGCCGGATCCTCGTTAGACCTCTTTTGCCACGTCATTTCGTTTCCAGAGCGAAGGTTTCTTCCCCATTCTCTCTGGCGCTCCTTGTTCAACCTTGACCCCGGCAATTCCGCTCTAGTTACCTCGTTGTCGTTTTTGCATTTTCTGCCCCTTTAGTGAGAATCTACGGCGGCCTTTTGCTTAAATATTTCGACTTCTTTTTTCCCCCCGCTTTTCCCCCCCCGTCTTTCCCCGTCTTGGGGCCCAAAAGCTGTTTTCCCTTCCCCCTCTCCGAAGTCCCTTTTTTTTTTAAACGGCATTACTTCAGACTCGCCCCGGCGAGTTTGTGTTTCTGATCCACACTGACTTGACGGAAGGTAAAACCTTCCCCCACCTTTCGGCGGAATTGGCCTTGCGTTTTAGGACACTTGCGTGTTTTTACCGCTCCCCATCGCCCGCACGGTTGCGTCCCCAATGAATTGTTTCATGCCGCCTGTTGGTGGAATCCAGTTCCCCGGCCGTTTCCTTTCCCCACGCCGCGATCTTACCCCACTTTGCGCCGCTGTTGTGACTTCTTCTTTAACCAGCCAGGCGTAGCTTTCCATCTTTCCGATTCACGCTCCCCCCCTCCTGTCTTCCTTACCCAAGGCGTACCCGCCCCCGCAAGCATTTCCGGTCGTTCCATTCTTGGTTACTTTTCCCCCCCCGGTTGTAAACTCCCGGTCAATGTCCCCCACATGCGTTATTTTATCACCCGTCAGGTGTTAATTGTTTCAGAAATTCCCTGCTTGCATTTCGAGTCGCCCCCAACTTTCCTCGAGTTTGTCATTTCGCTTCCCATGCAATGCGCTTGGCATCTTTATAAAATCTTAAAGCGTCCTTTTTTTAATATCCACTTTTTCCCCGCTTGAAGTGCGGTCCCTTCGCCGCCAGATACTCTTTTTCTTCTCTTTATCCACGCAGTTCGGGGGCATCGTTCTGTTTAGTATTGAAGCTTTCTTCAAGCTTTGCTTTGTCGATTTGTTTGTCTTATGCCCCCCGGTTAGCTTTTCCGACGACTGGGCACAATCTAGATGAGTCATCAAGTTGCACCCCCGAGTTTTCCTTGCACGATTCAGGGCCTTTCACAGATTCTGCGTCGTCTCCATACGTAATTTATCTACTTCCTCGACCCGTCAGTGTGTAGTCCTCCTTCCTTGTTTTTTCCCCCTGACCCTCACGTTGCTGTTTGACACTGCCGCTCCCCCAACCCTCCTTTCCCATGGCCAATCCCCCTTCCTCTCCGCGCAATTTTTCTCCACTGTCCATGCGTCATCCAGCCCTGTTTGTTGCATTGTTGATTTCCCATGACAGAAACACTGCTTCCTCTCGTCCCGGGCTTGGTTTGCCTGATTTCGCTACATGCGCGTTATCCCCTTTTAATTGACTTTATCTTCTCTTTTTCTTCGGTTTTTTTGTTGAGATACCCCAAATCTGTTTCCTTCCTTTTCCCCGCGTTTCATGCGTTTTATCTCCCGTCAACCATTCTTTTCGCGGAGGCGAGTGAGGAGTGTTAAGGAAGGCTTTTTTTTCCTCCTGACAACTGCCATCCAACGTTTGTCCCCCCGGGTTGCCGATTGTCCTTTTGCCCCGAATTTTCTCCTTTCATTATTTCCTGTGGCGTTTGGTTGTCGTCTAGTCAAACAAGTCCTTCTGTTTTTTTGAAACGTGAGCGTTGCTCAAACTCACAATTCCCCATTTCAGTCGACGCCGGATATCTTGGCGATCAGCTACATCGTTTCTGCTTATTCGCGTTTTTTTCAATTAAGTAACCTCGATGCTCTCTCTTATTGTTTCCAAGGCGATACGGGGCGATTGCAAGGTCTCTCCCTGCGTCTGGAAGGCAAACAATTTACCATGTTAACTGAGCCCACCCCCCCCCTGTAACTTGTCTCTTTTCTTCTCAATCGTAATTTCTCCCGAGTTCTTTGGCTTGGGGACCCTTGTTTACTCCTGTCAGCGCTGTTCAGAGTTTACGGATATGCTCTTCGCCGCCCTTATCGCTCTCCGACAATGAACTCGATCAAGTCATATTTCTTCTGCCGACTAGACTCAGGCTCCCTTTTCTTTCTCTAAACATGTTACACCTGAAGGTACCTCCTTGAGGTGTGACCCCATTTGGTGGTTCAATTCCGATTTCACTCCTTGGTCCCCCCTCATTTTTTTTTTTCCGGAGTTTCTTCTTTTCGGCCTTTTCCAATGTGAGTGTGTGCGGACCGTTAAAAGGATTTTCCTTACCTTGGTCCATTTTCCTATCCCCACTTCGTGTCACGCTTCTCCCCCGGGATTGAGATAGTCCCCGGTGGTGTTTCCGCCTTAACCTCGTTTCGTTCTCCGTCTTTTTTTTCACCCGCATGCCGGGAGTGCATTTTATACAACTTCATCATGGGTCTTCCCTCGGGCTTCTCAATTGTTAGCTTGTCCGCACCTCCCTCCCTCCTGTTCTGGAGACGCACCCCCCCTGAATCAGGGCGTAGGTTCCCCTTTCTGCGTAGCTTTCGGTGTATGCGGATTCCCCACGTGCTTTCCGCGCCCAGTGTTTTACCTCACAAAAGGACCTTGGCAGGCTGAGGGACTCTGGCAGCCCTTTTAGTCCACCGGTGTACAAGGTTTTTTGGGTACGACCTATCGACTGTATTCCCTCCTCCAGAATTTCTACCTTTCCCCCTTTTGTCTCCGTGTCCCTCGCCCCATAGAAATATTAGCGCTTTTTACTTGAAGGTTTTTTTCCCTTGCCCGTTCCCGCTTGCGTCCCTTCTTTGGTCTCCTGATGGGACCCACTGATGATCTCTGTTGAGGGGCGCCATTCGAGGAATGTCGCGTCTTAAGTCCGGAACTTTCCCCGTGAGAGGTGGTTGTAGGACCACATCTTTCCCCTTTCCCGTTCACGAATCATGGCCTCCAGTTGACATCTGCGCAACCTTCCCATCGTCTTTTTTCGGGAAATGTGGTTAAGTTTTTCCTCCTTTTGCATGCGCCTCTTTCTCTCCTCCTTCCTCCGTTTTTGTTCCACTTTAGATCACGCTGCGCGACTCTTCCCTCCGTACCCCCCCTTTCCAACAGCCTCCTTTGTCCAGTTCTTGCGCAGATGGTCCCCCTTTTATCCAGAGTTCTGACCGGCTGATATGTTCCTTGACAAACAAATCACTTTATCCCCCCTGTTTTCCGGACGAGCATCCTGCTCGGTCTTTCATCTCTAGAGCTAGGCCTTCCCAGTTCCCCATTCTTTTTTCGCGGCGTCAATCTTCGTTTTTTCATGGTCCACCTTGTCCGGTAAGCATGCAGATATAGACATCTTTTTTTACGGAACTCTAACCCACAGGGAAAATCTGACGGCGGCGGCTTGTACTTCCATACGTTCCTTTTCGTCATCTATTTTACCGGTTCCTTCTGGACTTGCCCCATTCTAGCTTAAGAGAAGTCGTTGTTTTTTTCCTCTTTTCTCCAAAGGACATTCCCCTTACTACGCCCCTTGATTCTTTTCCTTCCTGACCCGCAGCAGTCGCGGCTATTCTTCTAATAGTTGGCGTTTGTATAGCCCCAAGAGGAGATCTGGCCCCTCCTGGACCCGCCGCTTTTTCGTATGTTAAGTTACTGTGTAGAAACTTACGCCCGGTGCGTTGTGCGTCCCCCCTCTAGGCAGAATTTTCGGCGTTCCCCTTCGGGATCTACCTTTTCTCTCGAATTGTGAGGCCCGAATTTGTTTTTCTGATCTCCTGCCCAGTTTAGCTGATTTTCTCTGGTAACCGAGCTCCTGCTTCTTGTTTGTACCCCTCAACGGAGTAACCGTGAACCGCACTTCCCTTCTCCGGTCGTTTCTTCTGAGTGTTCCCCACATGAGTGCCACTTAGGCATTTGATTTTCGTAACCAAATTTTCCCCCCGGTCGGCCCCGTCAGGTTATGAAGTACTTGGTGTATAATTTCACTTTTTTTTCTGCCGTCGTCTTTCCCACGATTAGTCGGTTCATTGTTTTGCGTCTAGTTTCGCCTTGTGAGCCCCTGTTCGATGAACCGCGTGCTACCCTATTCACTATTCCTCTTCACGCTCGGCCTGCCAGCTTACGTTCTTCTGCCACGGATACCAACGTTTTATACGCTCCCAGTTGATCTTTCACGCTTGCTTTCGGCGATTATGTTGAACTCGGCCCCCCTTTTCCTTCCGTCCTTCTGCCTTTGGCGTGCCCCCCCGCTTCTTCTTGGGTGCATCAAAGCCAACAACGATTTTCTTTCCCGATCTGACAGGAGACATACAGAGCTATTTAATCATAGTCCCTATCCGCTTTTTCCTTTACCCTTTTTGTTTTCCCGCTTCCATCACCCGTTTTCCCTTTAAGACCATCTTTTTTTTTGACCCCTTGCAGCCCCCGCGGCTCCAATGGACATACTTGCCCCAGCCTCCCTTCTTGCCACATGTATTTCCTGCTTCTTGCCCTCAGATGGCAATTGTCTCTTTGTACACCAAAGGGGAAAACATTCTTCCCCCCACCTTTGCGCGGCTTTGACTTCCACGCTCCCTGTACCTGGCTGATTTCTCCCCTTCCTCCTTTTCCTAATCCTCCCTATTTGTTGCGAGATTCCCCTGTATGTTCAGTTCCACCGCGGTTCCTGTCCTTGTGCCCTTCCTTTCCCCCAAACCTGCACTGCTCGTTTCCGTCGGGAGGAAGCTCTCCTTCATTCCCTTAGACCACTTGCCTCACCCTTTCTTCTTGCCCTCTCCGCATGAGACATTGTCAAGAATTGGTTCCCTTTGTGGTCTCCTCTGGTGGGTCTTTTTCGGCAATTCACTTTCCCCCCCCACAACGTCCCCCTTTCTTCTTACTGCAACCGGGAGGGTCAGCTTTTTCCTCTAACACTGACAATGCACCCCCTTGACGTCGTCGCGGTTCATACGTATGGAGATACTCTCTTATTCTAGGCGCCTGATTCTCTTTTTTCCTCCCCAGAACATCGTGTTGGCTTTCTTTCCCCCCCTAGCCTTTTAAGTATACGGAGTCCTTTTGGTTCCATGATCGCAAAGACCGCGTACACCTTCAAGAAATAAATTAGAAAGATTTTCCCACCCCGGTTTTTCTTTTTCGACAAGCGTATCTGGCATCTCGCCGTTGCCCGCGTTTTTCTGGAAACTGCCGTTTCTTTCCCTTCCGTCGTTGGCTACCCCGTGCACTGCATGCGTATTCTCCCTCCCGACCAATGACACGAAATGGCTACGTATGGGCTCGGTTGAATTTTCTCGAACTCTTCCCCTATTTCTCGGTTGCTTTCCCTTGCCCGTGTGGCCCCTTTTTTTGGCCGATCAATGCGATTTTTCCCGGGTGATGCAAAACACACCTGTTTTCTGCTGTTCCGTGTACGCGTTTTGACTTTCGGGCCATGGTGCGCGGCTCCTTTTCAGTGTTAGCTTGCCCTGGTTACTCACTCCGTATGTCTCAACAATTCCGGCGCCGTTTGGATCTCTTTTAGTCGTTGCCAACGATCGAAAAAGATGCTTGTCGCCTAGTTAAAAGCAGCTGGTTTTTAGTCTCTGCAAGTACAACCGTCATTGCCCGCCCTGGCGGCCGCCCGGTGTGGAGAGTGCCAAGACCCGCCTCTCTCTTTTTCGTTACGCAACATTTCTCTTTTCTCAATCCTCTCGTCGCTCCTGATACTTTTCCTCGGCGTATAGAAAACCATCCTTCCCTGTCGTCTGGGAAGTAGGTCGTTTCCGTCTTCCTACGTAACAACATACCTCTTCCTGGCAGGCTTCCTACATGCACCTTTTTGCTTTTCCCACTTGTTTTTGCACGAATCGTTTCTTCCGCTCTGATCCGTCAGATTTCTCCCGTGTGAGCGGTTCCTACTTTAACTCTTCGGATGGCTGTTGTCTTTTTTTCTTGACCCTTGCAACGACTATTCCTTGGAATCCTGGAAGGCACTGGAACTGTTTCCCTCGTCGCCTATCGGCGTCGCATGAATCTTCGGTAGGCCATGTAGGCCGGGTTTTTCTGCCTTTAACGTTGTAATATTTTACCATCTTTTTTGTTGCCTTTACGTTGACAGATGCGCCCCATTATGCCAAGGACGCGTCTGGCGTGCTTTTCTCCTGGCTCTTTACGACTGC
>Ga0179593_1526222_pt1 | contig 12489 bp, 13 predicted proteins | sample CZODoug2_1_08_16_FD_185931 | JGI IMG/M metagenome (GOLD analysis project Ga0179593, IMG submission 185931) | Vadose zone soil fungal communities from Angelo Coast Range Reserve, California, USA - CZODoug2_1_08_16fungal (PacBio error correction) | ecosystem: Environmental > Terrestrial > Soil >... | reverse complement strand
CTGAGCCGACCATGGGTTGGTCCTCTTGAGCGCATCTTCCTACCGCACGAGCTGGCCCGTTCTGAAGACCCCCCCTAGCAGTCGCCTTCGTAAGTTCCTCCCAGTCGTCAATGTTGAGCATTTTTTATTTTGTTGAGACTTTTCCGCTCGACGCATGCGCCTCTTGTCGCTTTGTGCTCCTTTTTCACTTTTGTGCTCGATGTCTTGAGTTTTGGTCGATTTTTTTGTTCCAGGAGTTCCCTGTTGCGTCCCAGCCCCCTCCTTCCTTTGTAAGCAGACACACGCTGTTCGCGGTCCCGACCCTCGCCTTTAATTGAGCTGACCCCCTGACCTCTCCTGAGGCGTTGTCGACTTCATTTCCGCGGCGCCTCCCCCCCTGTGTCTAACCAAGCCCTGGTCACCCCAAACCTTGTTCTTGTGCCCGATCCGTTGAGGTTATTGTTTCAAGTTTTTTTTCTGTCCGGTTTCTTCTTTCCCGCTGTGCTTTTTTTCCGTTCTCCAGTGCCGCCGGGATATTTCCACGTTGGCTATAGCCCTGTTTCTCCTGCTTGTTTCGTCGCCCCTCGGCGGTCTTTCCAGTTTTGTATATTAGGTTGGCGGTTTTCCGCTTGTGCTTTTCCCGTGGTGCCTAAGGCGTGTATTACCCCCAGCGAGGAGGTTTATGACCGCCGTTTTTTTTTTCCCCCTAACCTCACCCTCACAACACCGCATCCCCTTCCGGAACTCGTTGTTTGTTCCCGTTTCAGTCGTCTCACTTTTCAGTTTTTTTTCCCGCCTATGCACGGGTCCCCTCGATACGTGTGGAAGAGGCCCGTGCACCCTCTTGTTTTTTTCCCCGTTCCGTCGACCCCTTTCCTGGATGTCGTAATTGTCGGTTTCCCCGACTCTGTTCCTTTCTTTCCCCACCACCTGCCTGTAGGCGCCCTTTTCGGCTGTGTCCTTGAATGGCCCTTTTACTTTCTTCACCGTGCCCTCGGAAGTCCCCCTAATGCATGACTTCCCTGTCCACGTCGTCGTCCACAGGATGTATTGACCCTCTCATTTTTTCCTGCGATCTTTCCGGTGCTTGCCGCCTTGCCCTTTCGGGCGTTCTCCATGTAGAGCACAGTAATGTCAGCGCCTTTGTTTTTTACAAACTTGGTATCCCTTTTTCTGAGCCCCCCACTGCGGCCTGCATTTATTCTTTGTACCCTTTTTTGTCCTTCCAAGGGATGGCCGTGCCAAAAGTGACTCGCGTTTTTCACGATCTTGTCGTACTTTCCACCTGCATACCTTCCCTTTCTGTCCAGCCATTCAGGGTGCTGACGAGTCCTTCCTTACCCGGTACGCTAATTCTGTTTCTTGTGCCGTCTCATATATTCGTGTTTTCGTGGGATTTTTACTGTCTTCTAGGTCCCTCCTCGCCCCCTGGGATTCTGTAGTCAGCGCCTTGGTTTCCCCTGTTTTTTTTTCCTCTCAACAATCCCTTTCGCACCCCCGTTACGCGGCGTTTTGTCTTGTCGGAGTCGTCTTTGTGAAAGTTTTTGTGGCTTGGTTCGTGGTTCAGTGGTGTAGTTGTGTTGTTTAAAAAGTTTTTTCTTTGTTTTTTTTGGGGATGGTTTTTTTTTTTTTCAGTCCGACAGTTGTTTCCGTCCTGGAGAGAGTCCTTCCATTTTTCATACCCCCTTTTCATCCTTCCCCGACCGTCCTTCGTATTCTCCAAGCGGTCAGGACCCCTGACCAGGGTACTTGAGGTGTTCGCTGCTGACCCCACACGGGCTGTTTGTCGTTGTCGCCCCTCGTTTGAAACCTCGATTTTTTTTCTTTTGCAATCGCGTTTACCTAGCTTTAAATGAAAGGGTCCCCCAATTTCACTCCTCCCTCCCAAACTCTTTGGATTGTTCGTCCTGTAACTTTCCCTTCAGAACCTTTCCGAGTTTGACGGGTCTGTTTGATCCCCTTCCCCCTCCCAATCGATCGCAAGGTGTCCCTGGTTACCCGTATCTTTCCTGGTCTCTCAAGGAGTTTTCCAGCCCGAGAATGTGTCGTTGCCCAATATTCTTCACGTTTTTTTTCCTCTTTCGTCGGTTGAGCGTGCCCTAGCTCGGAGTCATCCACGGATTTACCTTCGCGCAGTACTCTTTCCTTTGGTGGGGCGTGTTGTGTGACATAGTTTCTTCAATCTCTCTCTTCTCGCAGCACTTTGTTGTGGTGGTTGCGATTCTGCCGATAGGAGCTTTTTCCCCCCCACCCCAATGCCCCTCCCTTTTCTTCGCCCATGATAAGTCCCTTTTGTTTTTCTCAGAACGGCGCCTTTTCTCTCACCCGAGCAGGACGTACCCTCCTTTCGATCCCCATGTTCATATGCTGCGTTCTTCTAATTCCCCTTTTCATCAGCGAATCTGTAGGTGCGACATCCTAAAGAAGGCTTTTCCCCTTTCCGCGCTTCGATTTCGCCCACCGTCCCACGCTTCCAAGCCCAAACCCTTTTGATGTCTTCGAGAAGAAGTTTGGCAACTTCCCAAACCTACGTGGGTCTTGCTGTTCGAGTGAGACCAGTTCTTCCCTGTTTTTACCTAAGGTTTTTTTCCCGCTCTTTCCTTCCGCCGCCCCCCACATACGACGAGCTTCCCCATCGTTTGCAGCGCCAAGCATTTTTGTTTGCGCCTTGTCCCCGATGCGCAGGCATTTCCCGTTTACGTGTTTTTCCCGGTTACCAATGATTCGTTGATACAGGATTGGTTGACGGATATGTAGGAGGCTGACCTGCTATGACTCCTTAATATTTTTCATTTCATTTATCCAGCCCTAGCTCTCGTTTCCTAACGGCTTAGCCCCGGCTGAGGGGGAGCGGCTCGAAGTGCAGCAATAATTCTGCTCGGGAATTCCAGGTTTTTCCTAACAAGAACTGCCAAAAACTCCCTCCCCCTTCTTTGAAAGTAGACGGTGACCTCAGCGAGTCCAGCCCCCGTCCGCAGCCCATCTTTTAAAGGGCCCTGCGTTTTACCTGCCCTTTAAGCCTCCCACTGGCCCTCACGGATCTCCCCCTACTTGTTTTTCCTTTCGCTCCTTGCCCCCCCGATGCCCTTTGGGGGAGCCCTTATGGCCGCTTTTTTCTGTCTACTTTACCTCCTGTTGGAAACCCCCTTCGGTTTCCTTTTACCAATCGTGGTACGGTTTTACGCGGACGACTGCCGTTGTTCTTTGAACACTTTCTGCACCTGGGCCCATTTCCCATGAGACCCCAGGCCGACCCCTCGACCCTTCCTCCCCGTGTGTGCGGTTTTTGTATTTTCCTTCCCCTTCTTTTGTTCTTCATTCTCCGCTTTGTTCTTGCCTGTACCACGATTGTATTCCTATTTTAGTTTTCGACAACCAGCCGACTGTGACTTCTAGACTGAGTCGGGGTTCCTTGACTTCAGGCCGTGGATTTTCGCCTTTTTTTTTTTCTCGTCTTTCACTTTTTTTTTTTATTCTCCTGCCTTGTCCCGAACCCTGGAGCGTTGTTTTTTTTCTTTACCTTCTGACGAGTTTCGTCCGCCGTGTACCGTGGGTGTGAGACTCTCACGCTGAATAACATTGTTTGGAGTTTGTTTCAAGCAAACCCTTTTTTCCGTTCATTGACACCTTCCCTTTCTTCCGGTTGTGATGTGTGTTTAGGCGGGGTCTCCCCGGGTCGACCCGCTTTTCGCGCCTAACCTTCTTTGTCCGTTGCCCCCCCAAAGGAGCGTTTCCTCCTACGTAGGATTGTTCTTTTTGGTTGTCCCGCCCTCGCCGGTATTCCCGCATAGTCCCTTTGACACCCCTTTTCACAACGCGTTTCCATTAGCTGTCTTTGGTTGCTTCCGCTTCTGTGTTTTCGCACACCTGTCCGCCTCGGGAGCTTGCGACAATGTTTTCCATCACATAGCACCTTTGGTTCTATCCTTTTTCCCTGCAGAGCGTCCTCACACCTAGGGTTTTTGGTTTTATTGGCCTCGTGTGTCTTCTTTCCGCCAGTAATTCCCCATAATGTTTTTCTGGCAGAGTTCACTCCTTCGATAGTTCCCTCGATCAGTACATTGCTTTCCTGTCCTACCCCACCTTTACTCACCGTTGGATGTTCCCCTTCTCCCTTACTATCCGCCCTTCCGTACGCACCCCCCTGTACGTTCCCGGCGCTGTCTATCAGTTTCAAGGGCCGAGGATGCGACCCCCCTCCCGATGCAGCACAAGACAGTGACAGTTTTTTTGTGTCCCTTGGGAAAGACGGGCCTTTAGTTGGATGCGAGTGGATTTTTCGTCCCCCTTTAACGCATGACGATCCCGCCAACTTGCGCGGATTTCTGCGATTGTCATGACCGTCCCCCGCACGGCGTTTAGTGGTTGTTTTCGTCCGTTTTTTTCCTTACTTGAAATATCACCGTCTTTTCCCTTTGAACTTTTTGCGTTTTTTTGCTTTCGCCACCTGCGTCAGAGCTCTTGTTTTCCAGTTTTCAATCCCCACCTTTCCTTGTGGATTCTCCATGCTCCCTAATTTTGTGGTCCCGGATTAAGTTCCCTTCTCACTAAGTGTATCCCCTTCCTCTGTTTTCCGGGTTTTCTCCTGTTTGGCGGTTGTTTGGGTCTCCCTTCCCCCCCGGAATCGTTTTCAGATGCCTTGGGCTCTTCCTTCCCTTTATTTGACAGATGTCCGCACCTGTCACGAGGTGCCCTTTTTTAGGATCAACCCCTTTTTGATCCTTCCTCCTTTTTTGCTCCTCCCACGGCGACAAAACGTTTGCGTGTGTTACCCTGCCCCCTGTTCCTACCGTCTAATATGATATTTTTTTCACCAGCTACACGTCCCAAAGATCCACACTGTTTCTTTTCTTTCCTTGTGCATTTAAGAACAGCTGGAAGAAACATCATGTTTGCCGTATGCAATTCTTTTTCTCGGACCACCCCTACAACTTGTGGCTTCAGCTTTTTTCTGCCCCCCCCCTTTCTCCGTCGTGTTTTTTTCTGTCTAATTCCAGGCCGTGTTTGCTCGGCATTCCCTCCCTATTTCCCACTTCCTCCGGGATAGGGGGTCCTTTCCTGTGACACTCGGCCTGAAGGCGCGTATCCCCCCCGACTTCGCCAGTCACCCCTCCATGCGACTCTTGTCTCCAAATTCCGTGGTGAATCTTCCCTTCTGGGTTACACGCGTCCCCCCATTTCCGCCCCCTGCATCTGCTCTTGCTTCTTACACACCCCGATCTCATACGTCGAGATATTTTTTTTGGGATTTTATTTTTCCCCTCCATACCCATTTCTTTTTTTTGCTACGTTTGCCGAGCGCTGTGCTTTCTTTCCCCCCCTCAGGCCTATCATCTCCCTCAGCCGGCATGTGTGGTGTTCTTGACGATTTTTTTCGACCCATTTAGCTCACGTTTTAATACACACTCTTTGTGGCTGGGTTGAGCGATCCACACCGTAACTTAATTTTCCCCCGGTCTATCCCCCTTAGTGCTCACTCGAATGTCCGCCCGTAGCACCCCCCCTGGTTTTTTGAAACTTTTTGTTGTGGTTACTTCCCCCCCCCCTTTCTTCCCCCCTTTTTAAGCCTTACCGCAGTTTTCGCCTTCGAGGTGCCCTCCCCCTGAGCCTTTCCCAGTGACATGTTCCATCACGTTTTACTCCCTGGTCTCAAGTCCACTCGTTCCACTTTTCATGCCTGATCCCCCCACCCTAGCGTTTGGCCCATTTTCCCTTCCCCTGTCCTTGTGTTTCCCCCCCCCCCCCACTACGACGAAATAGACGATGTTTTAGGATCAGCCCTGCCCCCTTCTTTTTCCATCCGAAAAGCCACTTTCCCCACCTTTCCTCCCTTACGAACTTGTTTTTTTCCTGAACCAATCTCATGGCGCCCTATTCCGTCCTGTTATCACCTGCGACGACCTTTCTACTATCTCGACACCCAGCTGTCCCTTCCGTTTCGTACTTGCTCCCCCCTTGTCCCATCCGGCCCACTTTTCTACTGAACTTCCACTCCCTTAACCAAGTGTTCCCACGCCAGACGGGCTCCTTCCGCCTGTTTTTCTGATTTTCAACCGTGACTTTGCCGCTTGCAGCCCCCGCGGTACGATGCACCCCCCCCCCCCCTTGGCTCGCTTTTTTTTTAATGCGCGCTTTTTCCCTCCTTTCCCGGCCCTTTCTCCCTGTGGGCGCCCGTGCTCCGTCCCTGGCGCGTCTTTTGCTCTTAATGCTGTTCCCCCTTTTCCTTTCCCGTTCTTTGGCCCTCGACCTTCTCCCGGATGCGTTTAATCTTTTTTTTTCCTCCCCCTGGTTTGCACTACCCTTGTCTGAATTTCCATTTACCGCTACTAGCCTTACTTTGAACCGACCAACCCCCCTGCCCCTTCCCTTGTTCAGTGTTCAACAATCGCATTTTCACTTTTTTCTAATGGGACCAGCCCCTTAGCTTGCCCCCCTCTTATCGCCATGGCCTTTATTGTTTTCAAGTTCGCCGTCCCTGCATACCGTTTTTGCTATGCACGCTTGTCTATGCCCCGCCCCCCCTATGCTCCGGAAGCGAAGTTTGCCCTTGCTTCCCCTTGGTCTGGTTACCTTACTCTGGTTTTTCCTGGGGTTCGTACACACCCCCCCGCCTCACCGGCCAGCCAGATCGGCCGGCCTAATCCCTTTCTTTTTCCCCATCACCTATCCAGAGCATTTTTATCTCCTTTCCACAACTTCTATTTTTCCCTTCTATCATGCTGCAGATATTTTTCCTATTTTTGGTTAACATTGCTCTCTTCTGGTCTCCCCGTTGTCTTCTTCTTTTTAGTGAGCCTGGTCTTCCCTATCGACCCGAGACTTTGTCCTTTTTTCCCTGTCCCTTTCTTCCGGTGTATCCTCACCTTTTGAGACCCTTTCGCACTCGCATTCCTTCCCGTATTAGTTTTGTGCCTAGTCTTCCACGCTCTAGCGCTTCCAGTTATCTCCCCCCCCACGTCCTTTCCCCTACCCCTTTTTGAACTGTCCCATATCTAGACTTCTGGCAATTTTTTTGCCTTGCTCCGGATTTTTTCGCCCCTTTTTTCTGCCTGTTCCTTGTTTCGGTCCCTTGAGCGCCCTTTTTTTTTCCCCTCTCGCACCCCTTATTTTTCCCGTCCCCACCCTTCCCCCCCCCTTTCCCACGATTTTTCACAATTGCAACCCTCTTCCCAGGAGTCATTCCTTTGCCATTACATGTGTTTCCGTCTTTCTCCTCATAGGTCCTCCTTCTTACACCCCATGTCGACCCCCCTGTTCCCATCCCCCCTCCTCATCACCAGAGCTGTCCGCAGAGGGTCGTGAACCGTTTTTTTCATCCTTGTGGCTTTCCCTTTTTCCCGACTGGCCATGTCTATCCTGGTTGCCTTGCCACGGAGCAACGGAACTTGCCCTAGTTTTGTTGTGTCACCTCCCCTTGCTTCACACTTTAATTTTACCCCCCCTAGAATTCACACTTTTGGCCGGATTGTCTTGGTAGGTCCTCCCCCTTAACCTTTGATGAAGTCGCGGGATCGTTCTGCAGGAACTTTCCCCTGCCTTTTTCCTTTGATGCCTTCTGGACCCTCATAGTCCGTCGCGCTTGACCTTAGGAGGCTACGTAAAGTCGTGTCCGTTTCCTCCTCTGTATCAGGCTAGTTTTTTTTTTTTGGTCCAGACCACTTCCATCGGTTGTCCCCCTCATCTGTGCACGTGAAGGCCTGGCACCTATTCGGTGATCCACACCCTTCTCCGTTGTGTCTCTTTTCTCTTTCCCGTCTCTTCAGTGGTGTCTGGTCTTTGATTTATCCGCCCATCTGTGTTTCCCCATTTCTGGCATCTGCGAGCTGTGCTTTTTTTTTTAGTTGCTGTCGGCTTCATTTGAAGGTTGGAGCCCCCCCCCCCCTACTCAAATTTTTTTTCCCCTCAAACGTCCTTTGGTTTTTTTTCGACTGTAGCTCCTTTTTGCCATCGTTGTTTGTGCTGTGGCCTCCGGATGACGTGTTTTTCTGACAGGCCTCAAGCGATTTTTGCATGATCGACGTGTTTTCTCCCGGTTCCTTGCTTTCGATTTCCCATAGTGCCTCTGCCTTTCGGCCGTTTCCCGGTTTTGTATCCCTTTCAATTTTCCGTAAAACCTTCAGTCTCGGGCAACTCTCGTTCGTGCGCAAATCACCCCCACAGGGGGCTTGAAACACCCGACCCCCTGCTTGTGTTCTTTTCCTGCGTGTCTTTCGTCGACCCTGTCTTTGTTTTTTGCCCTCCTCAGTTGGTCTTAACTGGGCCCTTTGATACCGTGGTGCCGTTCCTTTATACAGGCCTTGTTTTTTTTCTGCGGCCTCCGACCCTTGACCCCCCCTCATACTTTTGCCCTCGGCCCCCCGCTGTTTCCGGAAGAGGACGGTCTGTTTATGTGCCCTGCACCCCGGTTTTTTTATAGTACGTCACCGGTTGACCCCCCCCCCCGGAGTTGTTGGAGTTTCTCTCAAATGCTGTTTTCGGCTTCTTTTCAGTGTATGAATGTTGTCTGCCTCCTTTGCCCCCGATTACCACCCCCCACCCAATAGTTTATCAAGCTAACGCCCTGGGACTGTATTTTTTTTCCGTTTATCATCGACTAGGACCTTGTCCAGAGTGATGATGACTTTGACTGGTCGTAAATGCCCCCCTTGCTATCCACAAACGGCTTTTCAAGCATCACATCCCTTTCTGCGTAGTACCCTTGTCTTAGAACTACCGTGAGTATCCCCGTGTAATTGTTACTGTTCTCACCGTTGCTGGCCACAGTTTAAATTCCCAACTAGAGCATCTCTGCATGATTCATCACCCCATGAATCTACTTCTTACGCCACTGAGGCTATCTACCCCTTCCTCCGAGTCTTTCTATTCAGGCTTCGCTGTCGAACACATCCCACGTTACATCCAGCACCCCATAGGCTTTGGTGATGATTCGTTCTCTTTTCTTATCTCCCCCCCACCTCTCGACTGTTTTCAGGGCCATTTTAATACCTTTATCCGTAGTTTTCTTTTCTTCCCGTGGGCTCCTTACGGCCCTTCCTTTTCTTCTGGGTTGAGAAGACTCGTTCCTTTTGCTGTGTTTTCTTCCTCGGGCAGTTGTCATACCGTTTTTTTCCTGTCCAAGCATTTGCCATACTTTTTTTTTTTCTTCCGATCTTTCCCGCGCGTGGTTTCTCGCAAGGATTTCCTTTTTTTTGCCCCCAGTGCAAGTTCCTTTTCTTCCCCCCTTGGCCCGCTTTCGTTTCATTTTGCCCTTAGTACTCGTGATTTTATTGTGATACTTTTCCAAAGGGTGCGCTTTGGGGGTTCAGGCCTTTAACCTTTTTAGGCCTCTGTTGCGTTGTCTATCTCCACCCCCCTTTGCTGACACCTTCCTATTTCTCTTCTTACTTGTGTGGTCATATCCTCTTTGTAGGCGGTGGCGATTTTCACTTGGTCCCTAACATTGATCCCCCTTTCCTGTCCGGCCCAATTTCCCCCACAAATGAGTAGTGCGAGTTGTGGTCTTGACTCCTTGTACTCCGGCCTCCGCTCGCCTGAGAACTCTATGTCCTGAGAGATCTTGCCCCGTGTTAATTGTCAAGAATGCACTACCCTGCCCTCGCAGTCCTATTGACCCCGTTGTTTTAAACTTCCCCCCAGCTTATTTTCATTGTTCTTTCAGGGCCCATTTCGAAGATCTTTGACCATCCCCAGGTGGCCTTCTTTGTCATTTTTTGTCATTTGCCTCCGGCAGGATCCCATCCCTTCTACGAATACCCCCCCTCTTTAACTCTTCCCTTCCCAGTTTTTGATAGTTGTTACCCCCCCCCCCCATGCTATCATCTGAAGTTTAGACGGCAATTTTCCGGTGACGGCCATTTCCCATATTCCACCTTTCACTTCCCTTAGAGTCGACCCCTGGTTGTCAAGATGTAATATCTGCGACTACCGGTCCTTGAGCAAGTGCCAAATCCCGGCCCCTTTACTGTTTTCCGATCGACCCTTTGCCACTTTTCTACGCTTCCCCATTTTTTCTTTTTGGACCCCCCCCTTGAGCTCCCTCCCGTTTTGTCCATTGACTTTTCCCCCCAGCGTAAAAGTCACTTACTCTTTGTACACGTACAATTTACCCATGACGGACCCTCTAGCCCCCCCCAGGCTAGACCTGTCATTTTAACGGTTGTTTTCTTCCTTCCGAATAGGTGTGCACGCGGCCTTTCCCCCTGAGGCAGTCGCTATTCACAGTCCCCCCCCATCGATCCAACGGCCTATTGTACAAAAACGTCTGTTAAGAATGGCCGGTCACAAGTGTCCCCCGTAGTCGGCCCTGTTCACAACAGGCCCCTTTCCCCGTACTTTTTTGGATCCGGTTTTTCCCCCCCCTTTTTCCCCTACGCCACTCGATGCCATCCTTCCTGTCGTTAGTTTCTTTTTTCGCCACTCTTGGTTCTCCCCAGATTCCCTTCTCCATCATCGATACCTTTTCTTTTGTTTTATTCTTGGTCATATTTCGTTCTCTGTCCCTCCTGCTCCCCAACGGAACCTTTCGCTGCCGGTCACCTTTTCTTTCCCCCCCTTTTTCCCTCCCGTCCTCGGATTCCGACCGTTTTTCGTGCCCGGCTCGCGAGGCTGCAGCCCTAGTACGCTTTGGTCCCAGGCGGGCTCTGGTCAAAACAAAAACATTCATTCCGCCCTTTTTTTGGTCAAGCCACAGTCAAGTCCTGCCTGTCTTTTTTCCTGTCCCCCCCCCCCCCCCAACGAGTGCTTCCGTCTTTCCCTGTTTTTACTTCCCAGGAGAAATCGCGTTTAACCCTAGCCACTGACAGTTTACTCATTTTCCTCACCGTGTGCCCCTCCAGACCTCTTTTTTTTAATTGTTCCGCCCCGACATTCGTCGCAGTTCGCATTTGGCGACCTTTTTTTGTCGAAATCGAGGGCCCCTACTTCTCGGTGTTATGGCCTTGACTGATGCTCGATCCCCTTGTCTCGTTTTCGATCTTCAAGATACACCTTTCGCGACCTTAGTGTGGGCCTTCAGGTCGCGTGGTCCGTTTTCTCGATGCAAGTCTTTATCCCCCGTTTCCGCTCATCGATGCTTTCCTTTGGTTTGTAAACTTGGAAATCTCGTCTCTTTCGCCCCTCACTGTTCTGTTCATTTTCATTTCCCTGCACGACCCACCTTACGTCTTCAGACACCACCCCGTCCCAGTAACCTCCTATTGGTGATCCTTTTTGTTTCGCGCTCGTCGAAGCGACAGTAAGGTCGCTTTATCCCCACTGCCTTCTCAAGCCCAATGCTGTTGACTACGCCCTTGACGTCTAATCCTCTGTAGCCCCGTTTTCCCCCCGATCTTCTCCCCTTGTCTTTACTGACAACTCAGACGCTTTTTTTTTCCCCCCAACGAACCGGAGTTTTCTTCCCCCCTGACTGGTGTGCTTCTCCGGCTACCTGTCCCCCCAATTTGCGCGTCGCCTATCGATCTTTCCCTATGACCCTTTCTTTTTCCGTTTATCGGATGGCACTATTCTTGTTTCTTTTTTCCTTTTCCCTCACCCTTGTGACTACCTCTCTTCCCAGCACCCCCCTCTTGTTGGACTCCCCCCCGCCAATCGGCCTGTCCTATTTCAGTGTGTGCCGGGCCTGGGGCGTTTTTTATTATCCTTTCTTTTCAAAAATTAGGCCTTTCCCCTTAACTAGTATTTTTTCGACTGCTACAACCTCTACTTGCGCGAACATAGTTCACCAGTTGACCACTTTCATTTCGACCCCTGAGGTTTGGTAACAGCTTTTCTATAAGGGTTAGATTCATCCCTCTACTACCTATTTTTTTTCTATTTTTGCACAATCGCAAGTACAGTGCTTCCCTGCTATTGCCCTTCGTCACACTACTCGAATGGTTGGAGATCTCCATGTCTGGGGTTCCTTCCTGACTTCCCCCCCCGTTGCTTGGCGGTACTGTAGCAACTATCGTTTATAACAGAGTGACGCCGCGAGTGGCCAACCCCCTTACCCCCTGTCATTAAACAAAAATCTTTTTCCACGTTGCCAGGTGAGACACGAGCCCGAGATCACTTCTCTTCACACCACCACCCCCCCCAGCGTCCTGTTGTTCCTTCTTTTGGATACTTACCAGGTTGTTGATCTTGTGGAGAAAACCTCTGGAGTTCCCTTCCCGGGTTTCATTTTCTGGTCTTGTGATTGTCTTTTGACGTTTTTACGAGTGCATTTACTTCCTTCAAGTGACGGTTTTGCCCTCCCCCAAGATTCCCGAATGAGATCTTCTGTCCTCCACAGTAACTTTCCGTGGTGGTTTAGCTGTAATCTGGCTGTTTCGTTCCTGGGGTGCTTAATCCCTTTTTTCCCGATTTTTTTTTTTATTTATGCCACTGTGAATGGTGTGTCAGTTTCAAAGCCCGCAGATTCATGAACCTATTCATAACGTTTTCATTTCTTAGGTCCTGATGTTTCTTTTTCTCTTGTACTGCGGCTGCCATATAATTAGAGCACGCTTTAGTCCCACTCTGGGCCGTCTG
>Ga0179593_1434748_pt1 | contig 12489 bp, 16 predicted proteins | sample CZODoug2_1_08_16_FD_185931 | JGI IMG/M metagenome (GOLD analysis project Ga0179593, IMG submission 185931) | Vadose zone soil fungal communities from Angelo Coast Range Reserve, California, USA - CZODoug2_1_08_16fungal (PacBio error correction) | ecosystem: Environmental > Terrestrial > Soil >... | reverse complement strand
TTTCCCCCCCCTTGCGACTCGTGAGCGTTCTCCCCCCATATTGCGGGAAATCCGTGTTGAGATTCCTTTTCCGACGGGCGACTCATCTCTTGAAGCTTTATGTAGTTCCTTGACGACCTTCCCTGTCACCCCTTATTTCCTTGCGCGAATGTTCGTAATTGCGTTTACGGCCTTGCGAATAGCCTTCTCCGGGAAGAGTCTGACTCTCTTTTCCTTTCCTCTTCCCCCTCTCTTGTCTCGCCTCCTTTTTTAGGCTTTTTTTCATTTGAAGTCCTGGCAAGTTTTTTCTGGCGGAGCATTTCCCGGAAGACTATTTTTGTCCCCTTTTCATTCTCGAGATGGCTGCCCCCTTGTGAAATCCTTCAAATTCTCTTCACAGTGTCCCCCCGTCTGAGTCCTTAGCGAGCTTACTGAGCCCCTTTTTCTCTGAGTAGCTTTCCAGCCTCAAAAGACTTCCTATCCCAACACTAGAAACCATTACCCTAGCAGGCATCGAGCCCTTTGCCAGTCGCAAACGTTCTGATAATTTCGACTCCCGCCTACTGGCCTTTCAGAAATAATGAATGCTTTTGAGGATACTGAATATTGTTTTTCTACACTTAACACCCCCCCACCCCCCCCACACCCCTCCATTTTCCCATTGAGGTTCCGTGGATCGTCTTGCATCTTTCCCATTGGCCTTCCACGTTGGCTGAAGGATCCTTTGAAAACACTTTTGCTGCCGTTTTCCCGCCACTCTCATCTGCACTCATAAAACCTTCCTTAATGTTCACGCAGTTTTTTCCTTTCTACGGCTGGCTGGCTTGACCCAAAAGGTAGGCTGTTTTTGCGCTTTTCTGCTTCCCGTCTTCCTCTCGTTCGATCAATTATTGAGGGTCCCCCGGTTCTCTCTCCAGAGGCTACCTCACAGTGTTTCTTTTCTCACTTCCATTTCCTTGAGAGATGGCAACCCACGCCATCATTCGACTCTGTCATCGACTCCCCCCTATGTATTTTCATAATTGCCCTGCACCCACGATTCCCTGCTCGAAGTTTCTGTCATTTGGTCCCCCATCAATGTTTCGGAGCTTTGGGATTAGTGCACGTTCAGCGTTAAGCCGCCCGTTGGTGCTTAGAGCATTGGCCTTCCGACAATCTTTCCCCGGGCAGCCTTACATGCCCTCTTGGTGCGCTAAAGTGGGGCGTCTTTTTCCCATTTTCCCCTGGTTGATTTGTCATGAGTCGCGCATGTGAGGCCTGACATTCTCTTCCCCTCGAATGATGGTTGCTTGTCGCTCCTCCGACGTCGAACTTGCCGATGACTCCTATATCTCTCCCTCCTCCCCCTTTTGTTTGTGGATTCTCCCCGAGATCGGACTTCCACTCAGTTTTTCTCTTCAAGATCAGTCTCTGTAGACCCGACAGACGGTCCGCCCTCTTCCCTTCTTCGGCCTAACATTTACGAGCCTTACCTTTAAAACATCCACAAAATTGAAAGGGGCCCCCTCGTCAAAGTTTTAAACTTTTGAGGCAAGGCTGTTTTTTTGTGTTTTTTGTTTTTTTCTGAAAGTCTATTTTTTATCCCATGACCTTTTTTATCCCAATCCGACTTACTCTTTCAGGAAGTATTCGATTGCACCCCCCCCAGGCGTAACCCCCATGATGGGCTTTTGAAGCACCCCTCCGACCTGTCCTCTTTTTTGTGCGGCCTAATTCGAACTTGACCCCTCTCTTTATTAGATGGTTACTTGATCCCCCGTTGTCCCCCTCCGATGATCGCCCTGATGATGTTCATTCTGACTCACCCCTTGGTATTGGCCGAGAAGGGCAGAAAAGTTCATCGTGTGACCGATCATGTTTCTCCTCTCCGCACTTCTGACAGGCAGAAGACCAAAAGGCACGCGGCTTTTTGCCCTTTTCGCAAGCCTGAATCAGCAACCAATTTATTCTCCCTCTTTCCCCGTAATGTTTGCGCTTCAGCCTAGTTGAGAGTTCCCAAATAGTGTTTTTCTTATCAAGCCTGCCCAATTGGGCCCCCATTCCGTTGACTATAATTCGATCACCCCCATGCCCCGCCCTGACCAGAGGCACGTTCCAGTGACTCAGCCCCTCCCTTCAGATTTCCTTCAGAGGCCCGAAGTTTTGATCTTTCTTATTACCTTTGGATGACTTATGTAGGTATTCCCTCTGACGACGCTGTACTTTTTTTGATGTCTCCCCGAGTTTTTCTTCGACAGGACTTACACCTTCTTCTGACTCTCCATCTCATGGTTCCCCCATGATCCCAGCGCTCCAGCTTCCTCCTCCTCTTTCTTCTCCTGTCGTTGGATTGTTCCCTCAAGTCACCCCTTTCCCATTCTCGAGCCTCCCCATCGCCAATCGCGTCTTCAGTGTCTGACCACTTCTCCTCTTTCCCTCTCCTGTCAGTGGTCCCCCCCTTCTAGCTCCCCCAGGAGATCTCCATCAGATTGTAATCCCGACTTCGTAAATGGAATCTTCCCTTTTCCTGCTACTTCATCCTTACCCCCCTGCCCCTTCCGGACTTTGAAAGGTTTCTCCAAACTAAGGTTTTCTCTAAGTAATTTCTTCAGCAACCCCCCATCTCATCTGCCCGCTCTTGTGGTACTCCCCTCCTTGCATTCCTTCCCCCCACCTCCCCTCCGAGATTCTTTCTTCAGCGAAGAGAAAGCCGGTAAATGATGGACAGTTTTTGGACCTTCCATTTCCAACCAGCTTTTTTCCCACGGCCGGTTGGAACATGAAAGGTGACTCATGATTAGTAGGCGATTCACTTTTTTCTTTTGTTTATCAATCCTATTTAGGTTCTCGGACCGTGCACCTTCCTCATACCTCGTTACAACTTATTTAGTCGGTTTCTACTCTTCCTGAGCCTGACGGCCTTTCGTGCTGTCCGTCTGACCTAGTGCATGCCTTTTCAGCTCTCGCCACGTACTTCGGATGCCTACGGTCACTTCCCCCATTTGCACTTCCAATAAATAAAGTTCCCCTCCATTTCTTCGCGAAAATCCCCCTCTTTTCCTGTGGAGTCTATGTCCCCTGGGGTCATGAGATGCTTCCACTTAAAGTAGTCGTGCTTTTCACTTATGTTAATGAGCTTTATTACTCTCGACTACGACTTCAAGGATCGCACCTTCTCTGCCTTCCCCCTTGCGGTCTAGGCCCACGAACTCATCAATACTCCCCCCCTCTCCCCAACGCCAAAAGTTTTTTTTTTTCTCTCCCCCCTGCCGAAGGAAGCAGGCGTCTCTCTCATAATGTCTTCATCCGTTGTTTTGCGCTAGCCCTTCCGACTCCGTCCGATTCCTGTTTTCCACGTTTGGGGGTCCCCCGCTCTTATAGGGCTTGCATCGCAAGCACAAAGCCGAGGGCGGGAGATCTTTCCTCTGTTGCGCCCTGGATCTCCTTCCTAATCCTTGACCCCTCTTCAGTGTCCCCTTCTCGTGCCTTGACAAGAATTTCCATTCCACCTTTACCCAGAGCTAAGAGATCTTTTTTGTTTTCCCTGCGATGAAGTTGTTCCATTTATGTTCCCTTTTGTTTTTATGAATTCTTTCCCTCTAAATACCTTTCCATTAGGTCGACTTCGTTCATATCCTTCACGTACCGAACGAAAAGCTGTGTCCCTCTGTATTTCGGTCCCTCGAGAAGAAACCGCCAAGATTTTGAGCAGAGTACTGGAGTCACTCTCTCCCTCCCATATTACGCCCTTTTACTATTCCTAAAAAGCAGTCTATTAAGACTTTCCCCTAATAATTCCTTTTTACAAAATTACCTTCTGCTGGTTTCCATTTCTTTTCCCCTTTGCTGATTTCCTTTCAAGGACCCTCACATCTCGCTTTGATGTCATTCGTGGATCTCCTTCCCTTGACAGGCGACCGCCTACTTTGCCCCAGTGAATCTGGTGAAGAAAGAGTTCAATCACCCATTATTTACCATTTGCTCATTTCGGTCATTTTTTGCCTTTTCTTTTTTCATCTCTTTTTTTTTGTTTCTTAGATAACACTACTCTCTGACGAAAGAGTCCCTCATGCCTTGAGCGAATATTGTTCTTCCCCCAAATTTCCGGATCTTTTCCCGAGATACTGGTTCTACCTTCAATTTAATCAACTAGTGCCCTCCTGAAGTTATGCTTCTTCCTCCCCCCCCCAGACCTGTAAGGTCCTCCAATCCGCCCTTCCCGCCACGCTTCCTGGATTATTCTCGCGTATATGCTGTTATTTATTATCGAGTCCCTTCCCTAAGAGCAACTTAACTCCTCGAGTCCCACAACCAGTCCCTCATTCCCCCTCCGTCCCGCATTCTCTTCCCCCGTAACTTAGCCAACTTTCGAAGACTCTTTCTCCAGGGTACCCCCCCGCTTCCCTACCTGATTATGGTTGCTTCCTACGGAATAGTTTTCGTGGATGATATGTCTTTCTCTTCACATCCTTTTTTCCCCCAGGTGGGGCTAGGTCTACCTTCCAAACACTACTCATCCCGTCTACGAATGAACCTGCCCTCCACCCAATTCTTATGTGCCCCCCCGGCGCGTGAGTTTTCTTTTTTACTGGATGGATGGCACTGTGAACCCCCGTTTTTTTAGTGGGCGTGGTTTTTCTTTTGAACTTCCCGTGCTTGGGGGTTTCCCCATCCCTTCTCCCTCATGGTCTTTAGCGTGAATTTTTCATGAGCGCCCGCGGCTCCGTGGTTGATAATTTTTTTCCATCTCATGGCTCTCCTAGACTTGTAACCGATACTTTACCCCCCCCCGGAGAACCTCTAGCGTTGATGTAACGGGCGCAATCAGTCCTCAACACACTCTTCCCGGCGAGAACCTTTAGTTTCGGCACACACTTTTGGTTTTACTGCCTTTTGTGATAGAAATCCCTCGCGGTTCGGCGTTTTTCAGCCTTTGTCTTTCTATCCAAATCGACCTTTCATTCGCAAGGTTTTTTTCGCTCCAACGGGTCTTCCGTGCGCCCTTTGAATAGTTGTTATGTTTGAAATGCCTCGAGCCTGTCTGATTTTCAGGCCTACTTCTGGCCCTGAACGTATGGCTTCCATCCGTTTCTATTCCTTTCTGTGACCCTGCATAGTCACCATCTTATCTTTCTTTTAACGCCACGTTGTTTCTGTTAGACTATCGTGGACGTCATCTTCAGGTCCTGCAGTTTTGGATTCTGCGATTTTAGCAACCCGTGTCGCTTGCCTCAGCGTGTCTTCCCGGGATCCTTTACGCGTACGCATTGACACAACCAACCCTCCATGTTCCCAACCAGTTAGAGATTTCCAAAGTGGATTCGCACCCGGATGGTATTCCTTGAGTTTTCCCCTTCTGCTCGCATTTCCCCAAAGACCTCTTTCCCCAGATGCCCTGCATTCGCGCCACAAAGGTTCCCCCTCCCCATTGGCTGTTCTATTACAAGACACTTTTTTCTGGTTAGTTTGTTGAGTGTCCCTTACCTTGAGAACTCTTTACGGCCAAGAGAGATCCATGGTAGCCTAAAGTGATGCTTTTGACCAGATTCTAGATGCTCATTTACAGTACCTCCCAACCTTTAGTATTCCGAGCTCTCATTAAAGGGCACTCCTTAGTTCGTAGAGCAGATGAGAAACTGGTTCACTCATGCAGCAGTCCAAAACGAGCCCTTTCGTTTTTCCGTGGAAGTCGTTCTTCCGCGCGGAGAAACGCTCGCTACGCTTTTAGCGTTATACCGCTTGGCGAACGGTCACATTCCTGTGCCGTCTTTCCTAGATCCCCCCCCTAGGCCCACCCAATTCTTTGCGATCCCCCTCCCCCGATCACCATTACACGACGACCCCTTCCTGTTGAAGTAATCAATAATTCTTTTGATTTCACTTTTAGCGGACTCCTTGCTGGCTACTCGTTTCATTTACCCTTAAGATTGCATTCTTTCTGAGTATCGATGCCTACGAAGCGGGAATGACGTCCTTTGGTTTTCATTCTGATTGCTGTGATCTTTCTCATGAATGGTTACGTCTTCCCCAGATAGCTCCTATTGGACGCCTACTAAGCTATTTTTTCCCCTTTACTTTGGCCGAAAGGTCCGTGACCCCTCAGAGATTCTGCGCCCATCGACTTATTAATTGACTTTCTAGCCCTCTCATCATTCAGATCATGAAGGGGCACTCCCCGTCTTCAGAAAAAGGCTGACTAAGATCTCCTACGTTGTCCTCAGGTTACTTTTCTTCATTTCCTGCTTTCTATCATTTCTTAACCCAACTCCCCTAGCCCATGTTTTGCCAAATACTGGTCTCGTCAGCTCCTTTTTTTTACACCTGGTACCCAACATTGACGATGCTCCCTTGCCACCCTATCAGGGTCTTTTTTTAGCCCCCCCCCCCCTGGCAGTTTCTCAACTAATGCTATCCTCTTGGAGGCGCCTCGCATTTTGAATTTTCACAGTTTGCAAAAGAGTTGCCCACCCAAGAGTTCCCAAAGGCCGGTGTTTTTTACATTCAAATTTACTGGTCCTTCTTATTTCGCTTTTTGTTTTTGAGCCACACCTCTTTTGAGGCATCTCTTCCGCTTTCCCCCCTTTAGAACCTTCCTACGACCCCAGATCGTTGATTTGATTCCTGAATCGTCCGCAGTCTTTGATCACCCCCCCCGGAAGTTAGTCTTTACGTAGTACCATTTGAGTTATGCGCGCTCTCCGAAAAGCTTAGGAAGGTTTCGTCCCCGGCAGGCCACAAGTACCAATTCCCCCCCAACCCAGCTCTGTCGTGCAGCTTGCGCAATCCATCTCCCGTTGGATCTATTTGGTAATGCGTTGAGTCAACTTTGCTTTGTAAAATTTAAGGGACCATTCCGTTTGTTCTTCCATATGATTAAACTCTTCGACTATCCTCCCCTTCAGTACCGGATATACTTCGCGACCTCCTTCATTACCCCCGAGAACGCAATTTAAATAGAGGCCAACCGTTCCCCCCGTTTGACCTAGAAGCCGACCATTAGCCCATTCTCTCGATTCCTCCCTCCCTTTACTCCCCACTTTCCTAACTTTTTTCTTTTGTTGTAGCGAGCTAGGCAGAGTTCTCGATGAGCGCCCCCAACCCGTTTCGGTGGCTTCTCTTTCGTATTTCATTCGTCCCAGCACCTTCTGCTCGAGGGAGGGTAGCCCCTTTTCCATGTTCCGTCCTTTTCTGATTGTAAAGAGAAGGACCGCGCTTTTTCCCCTGACCTCCACAATCCTTCTCCTCCCCCTTACCCCAGCGCCCCGCGATCGAAGTTTTCGCACCGCCGACTGAGGTGTTCCCTGAGACGTTTGGTTAGCCATCCCTTTCTCTAAAGGGTCTTATTAACGATCCGCCTTCTCAACTCTAATCTTTTCCTAAACAGCAAAGAAATGCCGTTGGTCTAAGGTTTTTTTTGACGATCTCGAAGACACAGCCCCATAGCTCGAGAAGAGTCTTTTAAGCCCTTTCCTCCAGATTCCTCCCCCTCGATGATTCTTGATTCCCCCCGCGCTCTGACGCTACATTTTATCATTCCTCTCCCTTCCCCACCGTCCTTTCCGCTGTGTTTTCCCCCTGACAATATTTCTCCAGTGCTCTGCCTCTCTCGTCTTAGCTGGGTCACCTTGATTTTCTGAGACCCTCCAGTCGGGGATGACAGAAATTCATCCCTCTTTTCAATTGTCGTTCTTCCGAAGAGTTCAACCCCCCCCAGTCTTTTTCCCATTAAGATCCCTTTTACAGGCCTTTCCCCCCTTGTTGAATCTTAGAAGAGCTTCGTTCCCTTGTTCCCTTTTCTTCCACATGACGAGAGCCTCACGAGTGCCCGCTGATTCTCTCATTTTTAGCAAATCTGTTTGCCTTGTCAAGTCTGGAGTCCTGTCACTGTTAAGTACCCCTCTTTTGCTATCTGGATCGGTATTATTCCCTTTTTGAACGAATTTTTCCCTCTAGACAGCGACACGCTTAGGATTACTCCCCGAGCCTGCTTTTCTAGCCCCCTTTATACTCTTTGAAGCCGACACATCTCCATTCTCGCCATTGCCCAATTACCTCTCAGGACCCCGATCACTACACTGCCAGTAGAAACTCGGTCCTTCTCCGGCGTGCCTTTGGAAGCTCGAAAACCTTCGGATTTTGCTGATCCTGGACCTCGTTCTGGTGAATGTGATCGTCGGTCTTTTCTCCATCCTGGTTTGACCTCTTTTGGGTGCCTGAGCCTGGCAAAACCCAAGAGTTTTCCGGCCTGACAAGCTGTAATTCCAAGATACAACTTACCCGCTTATAAGTATCGGATTTTGTTTGCTGCTTACAACGTCTGAGGTTTCCAAGTTTCCCACCCGGGGCATTTTCGCGGTTTAGGCTGCTGCCGTTTTTCCGGTTGTCGGTGAGCCATTTGACGATTTAACGGCCCTTCCCTTTAACGGGCCTGACCCCGGTCTTTTTAATTTAATCCCCCCTGGACTTGAGGGTTTTTTTTGTTTGCGAGATTCGCTTTCACCCCTCCTCCTTGCTCCTTGTACATCGAATCTCTCTCTGGCCCGGGAGCAACGTCACCTCCGGAGATTTTTTTCAAGGTCTTTCATGACCACCACTGTTTGTCGGACGCCTTTGTTTCCCTCCATCAGCCTGCCCGCGTTGAGAGTTTTTCCCAGTCCAGGTATTACCACATAGAATGGCAGTATCCCTCCTTTGGCGCTCACCACCTTGGGCATTTTCCTAGAACTTTACTTTGGTTTCCCTTTTTTAACTGCAGTCGCGCCGGAGATCGTCCTTTAAGGCTATTTGCCACGTACCGTTCTCCGCAACCCTCGTCTCTTATACGTCACGGCACCGTTTTTCCCCCTTCACGATCTCTTATAATAAGTTGTTGTGAGAGAGATCTTGACTTTTTTTTCCTTCCATTGTTCACGCATCCCTGAGGCGTTTGAGAATTCCTTCGCCTCCGTCAGCGGCCTCATCCGGTCTCCGTACTACAAATTGGTCATGCAAAAATAACCCCATTCCTTCAAACAGCTTCGGAACGGCCCCAGTTTGGTGGCCCCCCTGATGGCTACGCACTTTTTCTTCTCTCCACATGATACCCCACGCATCCCCACCGCTTTAATTCACTTCCGAGAACAAACCGCCGCCCCCTTTGATGTGTCGATTTCTCCCATTTCTCCTCTCCGGATCTTGTCGTGTTTCCTGAATTGCATTCCCCTTTTTCCCATCTCTCGAGCCCGGTCTCTCCCTTCTCCTGTCGACATAGCTTCTTTTAGCCTGCGACTTGTAGTCGATCCAACAACCACTTATTATCATGGGTCTCCTTGAACCAGCACGTTCGCTGAGCTTTTCCCCTTCGACGCCGTATGTCAGAAGTACCCACAGCCTTCACCGGTTTTCCCGGGCTGCCCGACAGCCTTGTTTTGAAATCCTCTCCGTCGCCTCTATCCCTACGGAGTGCTCTGGAGCTGCTTCATCGCTCTGGTTTCGCCTTGGATCACAGCGTTGTTTGCCGATATGTTGCATGACCCCCCCCCTTAGCCTTCGGGTGTCTCTTCCCAACTACTACAAAATGCCCTCAAATACACCATTCCGCCTTTGATGTCCCCCAATAATTTTTCTATGCCTCGATTTCTGGAAGATGGTCCCCACTAGCTCTTTTCCCCTCTTTTGAGATTACAGTACGTTCTCCTCTCACGACGAGTCCAGGTTACGAGTGGGCTTCTTTCCGTCGATTTTGATATTCTTCTGGTCTCCTTCTAAGGTAATGTTCTCCTACCCCGATTTTTGTTCGAGCGTTTTGAGTCAACTTCCGTTTTATGTATTCGCCTTTCTACTTCAGAACAATTTTCCGCTACGATCTATTTCCATCTGCCGTCTTCCTGTCGTTCTAAATCCGAAGCTTTGTCCCGATCCTTCCCATATTGGGCATCGTGATAACCCGTTTCTGAGTTTTGTAATACTCTTCTCCTCGTTTTAGTCATCTAGCTTTCCACTTTTTCACTTCCTGATATTCTGCGCTACATTCCCCATTAACCCTAACATGCGCGATGTACCTCCTGGTTGAGAATACTGAGATTCTTATGTTCCCTCCATTGCTCTGGATTTTGTGTACCGATATCGGTTTTTACTCTAATTTCCGTCTCCCAGTTTCCCTGACTTCCCGCTATTGAGGAATCTCCGGAGAAAGGACCGTTGGGCAAAGCTTGTTCAACCAGCGCAATCCGGCCTTTTTTCCCCTGTTGGCCTAACCAGTCTTTTCTTATTTTCGCGTCCTTCTCTCTTTTGAGCCAATAGTCGGTGGAATCGCTGCTTATTGCTCAAAGTCCCCTCTCAACCCCCCCTTCTTGCGGTGCTTTCCTCCAGTTCCGCTCCCTCCGGCCCGGAGTTCGTTCTGTCTTCCTCCATCTCTAGCCGGTTAAAGAGATGCGTCACGTTTTTGATGTCCTTCCTCGTCCTTCTCCGAAAACGTAAAACAAACCCCCTCAGTCTTTGCAGTTGCGAACATCACTAGTTTTTAGCCTCCTTTTTTTGAATATTTTTCATGCTTCTTCTTTTCCCCCAGTTTTTAAATTACGCGGGGGTCCTGTTGTTTTTTCTTACCCCCCCATATTTACTCCACCATATTACCCAGGATCTAATCCGCGAACCCGCTTTGCTATTCGCACTCTAAACTTTTCCCCCCGAAACTGTTTTTCGCGCAATCGGACTTACTCTTCGATCATCTATTTTCCCATCATCCGGTTGGTCCGTGAATGACTCGATATCCGAGTCTCTCTGATTTCGCACCGAACTGTGCCTCGTTATATGCTTTCCTTTTCCCCCCCCCCATTTACGAGGTCCGCGATTTTTTTCGACCCTTTTCCTCGGGGGCGTAATCCTTCTTTTTACCTATCGTCCCTCTTTTAAGTGGCCCTCAGGTATTGACACTCTTTCATTTTTCCCAAAGTATGATACACCCTACTAACTTTGACGTTAGAACGTGCGACTTTAGGGGGCCTATTTCTTGTGCCATAGTGAAGATTAAAGACCTCCTACATTCTGTGCCAGAGTGCTTCCAGGTCCACCTTCGCAAGTATTTACTCAATGAAGTTTTTTGAGATCCTTCTTCCGCATCGAAGACCCCGCCAATGAGCCTTCTCCGAGTCCGAGCCCTTCCATGACCCCGTCCGCCCGAATATATTTCTTTTCCCAAGAAGATATGACCTCCTAATCACCCCTTTCATTTCTGTTCATTCACCCGTGCAGATGGTTTCACCTCTTTCAAACTCTTCCTTCTCCTTTCTTTAGAGGACGCTCCTTTCAGTGTTTGGGGGGGGTTTTGTCCCCAATTGAGTGGAGCTTACTGCATGGCTCCCCCCCCTTTTTTGTGGATCCCTTTTGCAGCATCTAACATGTCGTTCTTCCTCACGAGTGCCTTGCCACAAAAGTATTTCTTGGCGCGCATTCCCTTATTACTTACTTTCCTCTCAGTTCTTAGTTCGTCCAGGACGCGCCTTGACTCGCCAGAACCTATTCCCTGTTTGCGAGCATAGTTTCTCCAAGTTGATGAACCATCCCCTCTTTGTCACCGTTTTTTCATTTGAGTGAAAGTCACGTCAGACCGCGACTAGGAGCGTCCCAATCTCAGATCTTCGGCCTTTGACATGACCTTCTCTCCATGCCGCCCCCTGACCCCTATGACTCTTCACTTCGAGCGTAGATGATAGACCCTTTCATCGAGTCAGACCTAAGTCCCCCTTCTTTTGATCCCCCCCCAGACAATCCCCTAATTGAGGCTTTCACTTTCCCCCCAGTCTCAATCGGTGACTCGACGAGCTCCATCTTACGGGCCCTCCCCATCCACTAATGAATGGATGCTCTTTCATACCGGCTTCTTCTTTCTTTGGGGTATTGATCCGTCGTGAAGTCACATCTGGTTAGGCTTTTTGGTTTTCCTTACCTTAAAAACTAAGCCCTTCCCCCCACTAGCCTGCAAGACTTCCCCCCCTCTTTCTCTCTTGGAGACTTCTTTTGTCCCTGATTCCCAGCTGGTGGCCCCGTTCAAACAGGCGTCTTCTTCTTGGGCTGTCTCGGCCGGGGCGTCTCGTTCCCTTAAACTCTGCCTCGGAAGGTTCCGCTCTCCCGCTGTACTCCTTTTGATAGAATTCAAGTAGATGGCGAGCCTCTCCTTTAAGACCCCTTTCGTGATCGAACCTCGAGATGTACACGGGTGAAACCCTCCGCAAACAAGTGCTATTTTCAGTGGCGGTCATCGTCACATCCAAGTTTTCTTGTTCCTGTTTGCCGATAGGAAGGAACCCTCTGCTTTACGGTGTTTCTCCTACGCGTCTATGAACACCATCGCCGGGCATACCATTCCTGTGTTCTTGCCCTTCCAACTTTTTTTCGTTCCTCGAGACAATGTTTGAATTTTGTTTTTTTTTCTGTTTGCATTCCTGCGACTTTTATCTTCCGCCTTCACTTCTTGGAGTTTTCACCTCCCTCCTGCTTGTAACCAATGCCCTCTCCTTACCTTCTCTTACGTGAAACCGTTCCCCGTTAACG
>Ga0179593_1392283_pt1 | contig 12489 bp, 17 predicted proteins | sample CZODoug2_1_08_16_FD_185931 | JGI IMG/M metagenome (GOLD analysis project Ga0179593, IMG submission 185931) | Vadose zone soil fungal communities from Angelo Coast Range Reserve, California, USA - CZODoug2_1_08_16fungal (PacBio error correction) | ecosystem: Environmental > Terrestrial > Soil >... | reverse complement strand
AGGCCCCCTGATCATTTACCTTTCCCTTTCCACTCCACTTTTTTTCCTATGGGCACTTTCTGAACTTTCTTTTTGTGCACCTCCATAAGACCCCGGGTCCCCCCTCCAACCCTAATCCCTTTATGCACATCTCCTCCCTCTTTCCGCCCTTTCCCGGCATCCCCCAAAACCACTTTTTTGGCTCCCCCCTCCCCTCAGTTCCTTTCCCTATGTACGCGTTTTATTCATCGTAAGGGGTGGCCATCCTTTATTGCCCCCGGCCCTTCTCCTTGCCTTCCCCGTCCTTCTCCTGTGTTCTTTCAATTTTGTTATCGCTTTTTTTGTAATTGCCTCTTACCTCCCGCCTCTTGCGCCCCTACTGATTTCATTTCTTTGAGGCTGTCTCACAGCCCTGATCCTCTTTTCTCGGCCCCCCCCCCCCCACTTTCCTCCCTCCGACGCCCTATCATCTGTAGCGCGCCCTTTTTTTCCCCCCCTTGTGAACATGATACAGTTTCCACTGCGGTTTTTCGTTGCTGTCGTCAATGCGCCTCCTCCCCCCTCCCACGACCAGTTCTTTAAAACACCGTGTCCAATGCGTTTTCCCGTCGGCCCTGAGGACAAATTGATGGTCCTCTAGTACCTTCGCAAGGCCCCTCTTCCACCTCCCTGCCGTCTCACGAGTCCTCACGAGGGCCTTCCCCAATTTCTTTTCCCCCGTACCATTCAAGCCATGCAGAACGTTTTTGCTTTTTTCTACATGAGCCCCCCCCCCTTTTTCTTGGCCCTAATGGGTCCCTTCCGTTTCACGCCGCCCAAAAGGTTCCCTCATCCCCCTTTTGGCACCGCTGAAATCAAGTCTTTGCCGAGGCGCTCTTCTATTCACCCTTGAACTCATTTGCCCCCGTTTGCCTTCCCCCCCCCCCTTCGCTCTTTATTTTTCACCGCACGGCTTATCGCTGGCGAAGACCGAGCCTTTCATTCGTAGACCTTTTAGAGATCAACCCATGTCCTTGGGCCCCCCCAAAATATTTCTCTCCTCCTCTTACCTTCTCCGTCATTTCCTCCAGCCGAGGACGCAGACCCCCCCGCCGACATCGAAACTGTTTCCCCTTTTCTCTCGGCACGCTTCCCTGAGTTCCCCGGGATTAAGACCTCGCAGGAAATACGCGGTCCTTTGGTCTGGCCTCCTTGGTCATAGGGGAAAAAGAAACTTCGCCTCATGTTTAATTTTCCTTTCCCCCATTTGCTCTGCGCCCCTTTTTCCTCTTCCGGCCTACGTTTTTTGCGCCGAATTTGCTTTCTCGGATATCTTTGTCCCCCCTCTCGCACTTCACAAGCAGGCGCGAGCTCTGACTAGCTGGCGCCGCAGTCCGGCTCACCTTCCTCTCTTATCCTGAAAGGATGCTCATCATGCCCGACCCGCCATTGACCGCTCCTCCCTTGAGGTCTTTTCTTTTTCTTAGTGCCTCGCGACGAACGTTCCATAGATCGCAGTCATAGCCCTTTTCTTTTTGGCAGCTATTCTTCCCCATTTCCATAGTAGACCTTCGCACAGATTATTTGCTCATACACTTTTTTCCCTTGCTAGGCGTTGTTTCATCTTCCGTCCGTTAGTCGACCTCCTTGTGTGCTCCCTCTTCTCACTCTGCCCGGAATAACCCCATTCGAGAAGAGAGCAGCAATCGACCCCCCGCATCCCCCCTTCACTTCCTGCCTTCGACACCAGATGGGCGATGACCCTGCTTTTCTTCCCGCGCCTCCTGGCTGTTCCCAGTTCGGCTTTCTTTTTTTTTTCCCATTTGCTTCCTATGAGGACCGGCGTTGAGACTTTCAAAAGTTCTTTTCTTTTCCTGTGAACGGCCAAGGCCGTGTAGATACGTGGGTTTTTCCTGGGCCTGCAGCGCAAGGTTGTCTCCTTTTTACTCTTCCCTTTTTCACGAGTTCCCACCATACCTTCCGGACCGATTGGCCTTCCGTTTTCTTCTCGGCGCGAAACCCTTCTAATGCTCTCCTTTGGACGCGACGCAAGTGGAATGTCCACCTCGTGCTGATCTCTTTTGCTCCCCTTGGGGGCGCGTAAAGAGATAGTTGTTTATCCCAGATGGCGAAGTAATTCCCCGCTTCTTTTCACCCCTTTTCGCCTTCCTGCGCGTAATTGAAGGAGAAGAGCTTTCCCGGTATCTTCTTCTTTCCGAAATTTTCACCCGGCCTCCCTCTTCTTTCCCTTCTTGAGCTTTAGTACCCTTTTCTCTCGCAGTTCACCCAAGTTTTATTCTCCTCGTTGCCATCTCTCTCTCCCTCTTCCTTTAGGGCGCGGGAGACAGGGAGAGAATTGAGGCCCCCGATTCCCCCAGCCGCCTTTTTTTTGATGCCCAAGCGTCCCTTCCCCCTCTCGAATGAAGTAGCTTTTTGCTTGCTGCAACCCTCCCTATCTTTACTTTCCTTTGCCGCCGAGTGAGACAGCGATCCGTTTTCTTTTACCGAAAATAGTGTTTTGGTCTCATTTTCACCCCCTTTGTTTGATTTTTAACCCTTTTTCCACATGTCCCCCATAACTTAACATCTCTTATTTCCTTCCTTCGGATCGCATTCGCTTCCGAGTGGCTCCCCCGGTCCTCCTTTTTCTTCCCCATAGCGATTCCCCTTGCTCTTCCGCTGCCCTTTTGATGCTTCCTCCTCCGCTTTTCATCGTCCGTCCCCCCTATTTTACGTTTTACTCTTTTTTGATTTCCTGCGAATTGTCGCATTCTTAAGGGTCTCTCTCTCTTTTTTTTGTCAGTTTTTGCTCGGTTCCCGACTTCCTCTGGTCAAAAAAAATTTAGTCTAAATCCCCCTCTTTGCCGCCCCATCAATGACCGCGTCACTTCAGATTATGGAAAATCCCCTCGATAGATTCGCCAGCTTACCTTTCCTCCGATTTCCCCCCCTCAAACAAGGAAACGTTCCCCCTCTAATCCTTGCCCATCCTGCCCTTTTTCCCCCCTTCCCTCTCTCTACGGCAAGACATGCACCCCCTCGCCGATCAAGTCCTCTCCCGAGAGCCTGCTCTTCTTCCCAACACCTCCCTCCTTCTAACTTTGGTTACCTGATTCCTTCAATTTTTTCCTTCGAGGTTTGAAAGGATGTGGATTTTTCCCCCTTCTCCTCTTCCGGCTCTCTTTCCTTTTGTGTTGAGTCGAGTATGGCTGATTTATGACTGATCCCCACTTTGAAGATCAGGCAAAACTTGCTCTCCTTTAATTTTTTCTGGCGTGTTGTCTGTTCTCCCCTGCTTCCCTTTTGGTTGCTCGGCGTGATCTTTTGGTTTTTTTTTTAGGATCTCTGGCTTGTTAGGATTCCTTCTTCTCTCTTTTTTGGCGGTGTTCTAGCTCGGCGTTCGCCGCTGCGACTACTAGGGAAGGATTGGTCAAGGAAGGTTATTTTCAAGTGGCCCCTCGGTCATTCTCTTGGTTTTTTCTTTTCTTTCTCCACTCTTTTTTGGTCCTTTCCCCCTTATCGAACTTAGGAATTCGAACCTAATAGAGAGGTTGATTCTTTTTCTTTCTGGCTGCGCTCCCCCCCCCTGGTCATATCATTTCGTGCCCCTAACTTTTTCCCTCGCGCAGAGTGTTGTTCATCGCTCGTCGGTCCCTGACTTTGTTTCCACGCTCTGAATCCGTTTTTTTCCCTCGTCCCAAGATTTTTGGCGACAGATTATTAAGTCTCCGGTACAAGAATGAGACCTCCACCTATATGGTAAATTCTCTGAACATGGGAACTCGTTGCACCACAACTGCATGTAGGGTTGAATTGAGTCAAACAACTTATTGCGTTATCCTTTTGCCTTCATCCCTCTTTTAGGTTAATCCCTCCCCCTTACGAGAGATTGATAGAATCGTCCTCTCCCTCCCCAGAGGGAAGACCTTCTTTTTCCCCCCCTTTTTTTTTCTCCCCCCTCCCCCCGGCTTTCTGGGAATCGGCGCCAAATTCTAGAAACTGTTATCATCCCTCCCAGCCGATGTTGCCCGAGCTCTTCTTTTTTCAAATCTTTCAATCTTTTCCTGCTTAGATCTCCTCTACTTTTCCCTTCCCTAATCCTCGGATGCTTTTTTCGTTTCTCCCGGTGTCCCACGCCCCTTCCTCGCTGCATTTAGCAGCGGCATGTGATACCTTATTGTGGACGCGGTTTTGTTTCTCTCCCTTTGGTCTTCCAACTCTTTACTCGTTTTTTGTTCTTTCTCTTTCACGAGACACCCTTGCATCCCAACCCCCTCTATAAAGCAAACGCTTTTTTTTCCCATTCCTGCTTGCGTCGCAGGCAAGGGCTCGAAGGCGACGTTTCGTTTTCCCCTGGATCCCTTCTCCTGTCCATTACCGTCGGATTTCCCTTTCTGTTTTTCCACCTCTTTATTCATCCGTCCTTTTCTGGGTTCCCGATGGATCCGATACCTTCCCCTTTTGCTGAATTTCCTCACTTCAGGTCTCGCAGCGTCCGAGGAGAATGTGAAAAGCCCCTTTCCCTCCTTGGGGTATGCCGTTTTGGCCTGCTCGTAAATCTCTCTCGCCCCCCCCTCTGCTCCGCTTGCAGTTGTGAATTGTTTTCTTTTTTTCTCTTCTGCGCCGCTCATTGCTGAGGGGGTGATGCTCCCGCTTTCTATCTGCGCCTTCTTCCCCCTCGCTTGCTTTCACCGATTTTTTCCCCTCAATGCGTCTGAAAATCCCTTCTGCGCGCGGAGAACTCTGTCTCACTTCCCTCTTTTTCTTTTTTCTACTTCGTCCCACGGGATCTGCAGCCATCATCGAGTGGAAAAGACTTCTATCTTGAACACGTGGTTCGTCGCGTAACGCTCCGGACCCCCCAGCCCCCTCCCTCCGCGCTTTTGGTATTGGAGGAGAGACTGCATGGCGTTTGATAGACAAGCGTTTTTTCTTCCTTGAATCTTACGCTTTTTTTTCCGCGCCCGCTTCGGTCGCATCTTTGACGGGTTGAGGGTGGTCCTGCCTTTGCTGCCAGGCTCCTTCTTTCCCTTTCCCTTGCCCCCGAAAGCGAAGGATAGTTTTCCTTTATTTTCTCATGCTGCCGTCATTTACCTCTGCGCGGGCCTGTTATCTATGACTGACTGAGGTCCTTGACCCCCCTCCCCTTCCGCGAGGGGCTCCCTTTCTTCAAAGCCAGCGAGAAGGATGGACCTTACTCTCTCCTTGAAAAAGGTTCCTTTTCTCGGTAAGTCTTTCTTTCCCTCGTTATAACCGCGAATCCTGCTTTTCTTCTTCTTTTTTTGGTCCGGCACTTTTCCCTCTTGTTTTCTCCAGCGCGCCCTATAGTTCCGCCCAGTGTCGTCTCCCTTTAACCCGCGCTTCCCCAAGCCTGCTCGAAGGCGGGACAGTCCTCCCGATGGCCCGAGAGCCCTACCCCGATTACCTGCTCCTTTCTCATCGTTTGGTTTTAAGCCCCCGGGTATTAAGGCGCTCCCCAGGGATATGGATTTAGGTCTACCTTGTGGGGCTGCTCCCGTAAGGGCCCATTTTAGCGTAGGCAGGGGGACTCATGTCGCGACGCTTTTTCCTTCCCCCGTGCTGTCCTTTTTGCCCTTCATTTTTTCCCTTTCAGCCCTGTTTTTCTCTTTCAAAGACAGTTTCGGTCGTTCCTTTCCGGCTTGGATCGCTGCGGTGCCATAATAAAGGACCCCTATCCTCGCTCCCTCTCAGGCCCCGACATTCCACGCCCTGCGCTCCCCCCTGTTTCTCCCCCTGTAGTCTATTTTTTAGGTTTGCATCCCATCCCCTCCCATCACCTTGCGGGATATTGATCGGAGGTCAGTCTGGTCTCCCGTGCTCTCCGATTGTTATCTTCACTAATATAGGAGTTTCTTTTTTTCCCCGAGCTTTTTGTGCCTTGTGGCCTTTCGACTCCCCTCCAGAAATTCTTGTGTGATACGGCTGAATTGTAGATGCCCACCCCCTTCCCATCTTTTCCTTTCCCCCTTTCCAGCCCCCAAGTTTAATCGTTTCCAGCTTTAAGGTTCTTTCTTTCCTCCTGTCCTTCCCCCCCCCAATGAAGAGGCAATGAATTTTCAAGGTCTTGGCTGGCGTATGTTTTCACAAACTTGTTTTTTCTACTTTATCCTTTTGCGAATTAGGATTTGGCAACCTTCCGATTTTTTTCTTTCCTAGTGGGATAGGCGTTTGCCAAGCAATATTCAGGAAGTATTCCGCACTATGGGGACACCCCCCACCATTTTTTGCTGTCCCTTATTTTTTTGCGAGCTTTATATCTTTCTCCCCTTCCTCCGTTTGTTTTTTTCGCTCATCGATCACCTCGACTGTACCATCGCTTTCCCCCCTCACTTCTTTCCTCCTTCCTTTTTTTTTCATCTTTGGTGCCCCCTTGCCTTTGAGTAAACCCCAAAAATGCGTCTTAAATGTATTTCCCTCTTTGTCGCCCCTTCCTTCCCCCCAAAAACACTGTGTCTTCCCCAACCGTTCCCAGGACAATTTCCCCTCGGTAAAGCGTTTACTTTTCTCTGGGTGTAATCATATGCTCAAGCAATTGCTTCTGCACCCGCCCCCCCTTTTCTTGCCCTCCTTTTTTCTTTTCGTATTTTCCCGGAGTTGTGGGGTGTTTTTTCTATTGCCTCGACCAATCCTCTTCCCCGATCCTAACCACCCTTCCTTTGGTCTGTTGTCTCGAGTCACGTCCCCAGCTCTTTTAACCTGTTATCTCTTACTCTCTTCTGTTCGGCGACCCGTTCCTTCCCACCCAGGTCTCACCCTCCACAGGAAGCTTTCCATGGTTGTGCTGTGCGGTTTTTCCTTCCTAATACCTCATCTTTTTCCTCCAGTTGTTCCCCCTGGCACACAGCCTTTCCCCCCATGCCGTGACCTTCGGACTCCCTTTCTCTTATAGTTCTTTTATTTCCTTTTCGGCAGAACTCTCTTCTGAAATCCGCCTTACCGACAAAGAGTATGTAAGAGCGAACCCCTTGTGCTTGCCGGTAACAGGCCCCCCTCCCTGCAGCCCCCCTTTTGCGCCCCTCAACCCCGTCCTTCACTCCCCCTGGTCCCCCCTTCTTCCCCCTCCGGTTGGACCAGTGAACCCCCCTGTCTACTTGCCTCATCATACCCTTGTGGGCCCGCCTTCCTCCCTTAGTTGGCCTCTAAATTAAAGGCACTGAACGTCTTCTACTTTTCTTCTTCCCCGCCCCCTTTTTTTCTCCGGCTTGGGGATCGAGTTTCTTTTTTTTTTTTTTTTTGTTCTATCGATGCAATGTCTGCTGAGCGGAGAGACCCCCCTGGGCCCCTGCCTGTGCCTTTCCCTTTTCCTCGCGCATACATTCTTTCTCTAGCCTCTTGGACCCTGAAGGAACAGTAATCCCCCATCTGTGTGACCCCTGTGTCGGAGGAGCTTCGCTCTGAGGGCTCTTGCCCTTCCTCAGTTCTTTTCCTAGTCCTCTTCTTCGATGTTCTTTACCCTTAAGGTTAGTTCCTGAACCATCCCCCGGCGAGCGGTACCGTAAACAGATGCTACACCCACGATTTTTTTTTGAGCATCCTCTCCTTTTTTTTGCCGCAGTAAGCGTTTGGAGACAGGGCGCGTCTTCCCTTTTTTTCCCCCTTTCTCCCCCTTCACAGCGGCGGGAAAGACCCGCTCGCCGCCAAGTGCGCTGGCCTTCCCAGCTTTTTTATACGTCACGTTTCCTCCCAGTCCCGGAAAAGGCTACTTGAGTTCTGGCATTTTTCCTCTTCCTCTCCTTCGCGACGATGACGCCATCGATCTAGGTTTTCCACTCGCCTCCTCTCTGATTCGGGCCTCTCCCTGTGGTACTCGCTCCTCGTCCTCAAGATGCGTGACTCACTACCGTCTCCCTTCTCGCCCCTTGGGGTTCCTCCTCCCCGTGGTTGGCGGAAAATTCTAAGCCTTTTTCATCGCTCCTTCTCTTTTTTTGCCGGCATTCCCCCCCCTTTCTCTGCCTCTTCGAAGGCATTGTTTTTCAACCGACGACAGAACCTTTTCCGACTGCTGTCCCCACCGCGCGGGCGAGCTGTTTCAGAGAATTGCGCTCTTCTTGCCCCCCCCCATTTCTTGGTCCCGTTTGCGTTTACCATGCGATTCCTCTCGGATAGAGGCTCGCTCTGGCAAAGGGCTCAGTTTTTCCCTCGCCCCCGTCCGTCCTGTGACCGGCCCCCAGGAGCGCTGTCGCCCCCTGTCCACCTTTTTCGGGCCCCCCTTTCTCCCCCACTTTGTCCCTTATCCGATGCTGCAGTTGATCGGAATCGCGCCGCGGCCGCACTGCTTAGCCTTGATTCCCCTCTCAAATGCGGAATTCAGCCCTAGTTTGCTGTTTCTCGAGTTTTTTGTCTTCTGGTGTCGTTTCCGACTCTCTAGCGCCGACGCGTTTCTCCCCCCTTTCTAATTCGAACATGCCCCCCAGCATCTGTCCTTTCAAATTGAGCCATGCGCCTTTACAAAGTTGACAGATGAGCTTTCGTATTTCCGAAGCTCCGGTCGGAACTCCTCGATTCTTGCCCTATTTTATTCATATAGTATCGCCGTACCCCCCGTTCTTTCACTTGAAATCCCCCAGCGCTCGCCCATCCCCCTTTTTCTGAGGTCGGACATTCCGAGGAATTGACAGCCGCCTCCCAGCCCCAGCGCCGTCTGTTCCCCCCAGCGCCCAAGCCGTTTCGGTTGCCCTTGGGTCTGGCTTCGCGGTGTCTAACAATTCTCTATCTGTGGCGATAGCGCCGCGTTTTCTTCCGTCTTCGCCCTTTTATACCGCACATAGTTGTTTCTCTTTTTTCAAACGACCCTGCATTTTTCGTTTTTCCACTCTTCCCCTGTTTCCCACCTTCCCCCCTCTATTCGTTCCTTTCGTCTCCATTTTTGAACATGAGATGCATTCTTTCTTTTTTCTCCAAACCCCATCATTGCGGCTCATTTTGATAAAGAGATCTTTATCCTTCATACCTCTGACGAATCCTGATCTCCCCCCCGCGAGTTCCAGGAGTCCCGTGCTTTCCCGTGGGAAATCTTATGTTTCTCCCCTTCTTCCCTCTGCCCCTTGATGAAGGGCGAGCACCTCGTGTATCCGAAGCGTTCGCTCGCGATTGCGGGCACCCCCCTTTCGAAGAACACTTCCTTTCTTTCCCACCAACATCGGAACTCCTTTCCGTGCAACCAGTTCCCCCCTTTCCTTGTTTCCCCCCTCTTCCCCTCTGATTTCCCTGGGCCGAACGTTTACCTCCCGACCCCAAAGAAATACCGCACAACTTCATCAGACGGGGCCCCTGATCGAACCCTCGCGATCCGCGTTCCAGACCTCCCCCTTGAATCTTTCGACGTCCAAGAGAGCCGTCTTTCCGTCCTCCCCCCCCTCCCCAGCTAAACTTTCACCTTCGTGTAAGAGCCCTTTTTTCCTGAGATGTCTGCACTCTGGAGCTCATATAGATCCTCTCCCTTTTCTCCCGTTTGTTTCTTATCTCTTGATTTCTCTTACCTTTCCCAATATTTGAACCTAAAACAAAAACACTTTCCAACAACTGCCTCCCCCGAAGGTATGCCGGTTATGGCGGTGGCGGTCGGCTTGCGTCTCGGGTCGCGGCCGTCCCTTCTCTTTTTTCTGTTCTTTTCGTCTCGGATTTGTTGGATGGGCACAGTGTTTTTGATCTTTTCTTTTCCTTTTTCTTTTTTTCGAGGATCTGCCGCTCCGCCTGCGAATTATCGGAATTCTTTTTCTTTTCCCGAAGGTTCTGGTCAGTGGTCATGCCCCCAGATGTGACCGAGGATGTTTCTCACTCTTTTGCTTTTTTTCGACCCCTTCCATCTTTTACTCACGCATCTCCAGGTGCTCGCCCTCTGGGCGGACCTCGTAAACCCCTGAGTCAGCATTTTTCTTTTCAACGTTCAATCTTTTCCTTTTCGTGCTGGATGCTTTTCATCGCGCGTTGCATCTCTTTCATTCGGGAATCGCTTCTGATCCGTCCTGACCTTCTCTTTACATGCTGGTGCGCGCGCCTCAGCTCCCATTTTCTCTTACATAACTACTTTTTCCCTTATGACCAATGTGGAACATCGTTTGTACCAAGTCCATTTAACGGAACTGTTGAATGTTTTTATATTCCACAACATTGCAAATAACATTTTTTCGCGTATATCGTGTATGTGTTGTACAGTCCTACCTTTAGTGGCTTTCGCCTTTTTTTTTTTCGCCAATTCTCCCCCCTCGGGCACCCGACGGCTTGGGTCCTTTTCGCCAAGAAAGTTTCGCTTTTGGTCTTTTTCACCCTTTGTGCTGTCAATTCTCGCCCTCCGACCGCGACTCCTCCGGAGAGCGCGGATGGTCCCCATATCAAGTTGGCCCAGTCGCTCTCTATAATTCCCTTTTCTGCCCGTCCTCACTCTTTTCCTTTGCCTTCTTGCTGCTTTCCTTCCTGATAAGGACCGTTCTTCCCCCTTTTCAAGCGAGTCTGGCAGTCCCTTACTTTTTCTCCCTTCTTTTTCATGTTCGGCCCCTTCTCTTTTTCTTTTTCACGCGGTCTCGCTTCTAGACAGCGACCCCTATTTTTTAACCTCTATTACAGCAAACGCTGCTTCCCCTTCTCTTTTTCGTCCTTTTACTCTTCTGCACTAGCATGTCCTTTCGCCCCGCCCGACAGCCTTGAGGTCATCTCAGTCATTTGTTCCCCGGAAGCGTGCCCCTTCAATTACGCTTACGTTTCTCCACGGGCCTCTGCCCGGCCGGGCAACCCCGCGAACTTGAGGGGTCTCGCCTCATCCCCCTTTGCCTTTTCTCCCCGCGACCTCGCGGCCTTCTCAAACTCCTTCCTGCCGACCATACTTTGTTGTTTTTCATCTTGAGGAGCGGGATCTTCCCTCCTTCCGTGTCCCCCTCTTGATTAGGAAGGATGTCGAAGTACTTGAATTTTGGGCGGGTGTCTATCCCGGTCCTTCTCGGCTTATGGGGGAGGAAGGCTTTTTCATCTGCGCTACACCTTACTTTTTCCTCTTTTTCCTCCTTCCACCCCCCCCCTGATGATGACACGCCACTTCTTTTTGCCGAGTCCGCTTCCCCTTTCTTTGAGTTCACCGTTCTTTTTTTTTTTCGAGTTCCACGGAGGGATTTCCCCTCTCTGGTCTTCCCAGAATTCGATCCGTCTGGTCCCCCCTTTATCGTAGCTTACTCCCCCTCTCTTTTCTCCATCATTCTGCGCTTTAGGGCCTTGGAGGCTTTTGAGATCCGAGTTTCAATGTTGCCTGACGACGCTTTTCCCCGGTTTGCTCGCTGTCCTTTGGCTTGGTTTGCTTTTTGTCGACGCTGATACTGAGTCCCATTGGTCTTCTTTCGTCCCGCCTTTCCATTCCCCTCTTCCGCTCTTTTTTTCTAGTAAATGGAGCTGCCGAATTAAATGACTTGGCTTTTCCCCCTTCTTGACTGTGGCTTTTCATGGTCTACGATCCCAGTCCTGGTGCTTGAGCCATTCTTTCCTCCCCTGCCTCCCGTTCTTGGCGGACCTCTCCCGGACCTGGTTTAGACCTTTTCCGGTTTTGAGTTTTCCCTCGAGTATTCGCCTTTTATCAGCTCCCTTTTCCCCCCGATATGCCCGATTGTTTACCTTGTGTTCCCCCTGTGTTTTCTCTCCCTCCTCCTCCCCGTCTGTCGACTCCCTTTGCCTCGAGATCCTTGAAGAACAAGCCTTGATCAGAATTGACCGGAAGCGCTTCGACTGCGCCTCCGTCCTTTGCCGTGTTCGAAATCTGTTTTTTTCTTCCTTTTCGTTCCCAAAGGGTCTTTCTGTCTTCGACTGGTGGGGCCGCGTCCTTTCCCTTTCCCCCTTTCGCTTCCTGGTTCTTCCTGTCGCGCCGCTGGCAAAAAGTGTTATGGCTTTGCCCTTGGGAACTGCCAGATTTTTCGTGAATTTGTTTCATGCGGGTTAGATAGGTTTGTTTTTTCATTTTCTACCTAAGATCTTCTCTCCTTCCTTGGCCTCATGGCACTCTTTTCGCGCGGTGTGCCCATTTTCCCTAGGTTCTTTTCTCCCATATTCTTTTCCCTTACAAGCAGTCTTTAAATTTTTTCCGGTTTACGTTGCTGTAAGCTGGTGAGCCAGTTTTCCTCCTACAGCAGGTATAGTAATTTCCTGATCGCTTTTTTTTCCCTAGACTTGGTTATCGGTGCTTCTATCCCATACCCTACAATTATGTTTTTTTCCTTTTTCCCAGGCCAACTGTCCTAGTTCCCCCCCCCCTACAAGACCTCGTCTCCCCGGTCTAATCTCCCCAAAGAGCAACCCCTTCCCCCCTGTCTCTGAGTCTATGTTGATTTATTGAATGTTCGGACGATTCAAACGCTCCCCGGGTCCTCGTTAGTCTGTCCCATCCACACTTTTCCCTTCCTCTTAAGAGACTTTACGGATTTGCTAACGTCCCCGATTTGTCGTTACCCTAGTTGTTCTTTTTCACAAGCAATACCTCTCCTCTCCGCACCAGGATGGGTTTACACTCCTGTGAGCCCCTCTCCTTTGGCCCTT
>Ga0179593_1711230_pt1 | contig 12490 bp, 15 predicted proteins | sample CZODoug2_1_08_16_FD_185931 | JGI IMG/M metagenome (GOLD analysis project Ga0179593, IMG submission 185931) | Vadose zone soil fungal communities from Angelo Coast Range Reserve, California, USA - CZODoug2_1_08_16fungal (PacBio error correction) | ecosystem: Environmental > Terrestrial > Soil >... | reverse complement strand
GGTGGTGTTTTTTTCACTCTCCCCCCTTTTCAAGATGGACTTTGTCTCGTTGTTTGTTTCTACAAAGCTTACCCTGCGCCCTTAGAAGTATTTTTGTCTTCCATTGACTAAGCGTAAACCCTGCCAGCCGTGTTGAAGCTGGCCGGTTTATAGCTTTCTTACCTAAAAGACCCCTTCCAGTGGTGATCTCTTTTTCTTCCCACCTGAATGGCTCTTTCCTTCCCCCGCCTTGTGTCTTATCCCTTCCCCCTTTTTCTTTCATGAGAACCTTCTGGGTATCCCCCCAACGCAATAGCTGTTACCGCGATGAGGCAAGACGCTGCAAGTCGAGCGTCCCCTTTGCTTCTTTTTAGGGACTTTTTTAAACGTGTATATCGCTTGTTTTCCCAGCGAAGGTCTCGCCACCCTTACTTTCTTCCCTTTTTTCTGAATGTGCTTCCCCCGAACTTTGTGTGCCATCCGCGCGCTTTACCAGCAAGTCCTCCCCTTTTTCTTTTTACATTTTACGGAGATCTGACGCCCCCCTGATGGTATTCCTATTGACCTATTTCCCACTGTCGCGTCATTCCCTGACTTTTCCACCCCTCCCAAAGTCGCAGGCTCGAACCTTGATCGCGTACCTTTTTTTTTTTTTAGGGCCCCCCCCTCCCCCGCAATCCACGAACCCTCCTACCCCTTTTTTGTCCTCACTCCTCCAGTAGTCTTATCAGCGCAGTTTCCATGCTTTGACCTGTCATCCGTGGCACTTCTTTTCCTAAAGTCTGTTCCCTCTCTCATACCCCTCCTTCACCCACCTACTTGTCCGGGCTTGACATCGGCTTTGTCCAGCGTGCCTTTCCACTTTCACATCAACAGACTAGCACGGCCTGTCCCGGATTCCTTTTTTATCATTCCGTTATGTCCCCGTCCTCTTCCGGTTTGGGCCCCAGTGCGCCTTGACCTTTCGACCATTAAAGCTGCCCCTGTACGCTCCATTTCCTGTCACTTCTCATTTCTCCCAGTTTTTTCTCCTTTCTAATTTGTGTTTCCCCCTCCCCTCTGTGCGTAACGAAAACTGTGCAGTGATTGGAGCGGTCCTCCCCCCCCAAGGAGTCTTGGGTTACTTTTCTTAGTCCAATGCTCCTTTAGCCCCGAAAACCTTTCCCCAACGCACGTAATAAATATCGTGGCGGGTTTCTTTTTTTGGTTCTTTCCAAAGTGGCCATCCCCTTCCCCCCCCTACTTTTTCTCATACAAGGTTTTAGTCCTTCCCTTTTTCTGCTTCCTTCTCCAGTGTTACATATTCCCTGAATTTTCTCCTCAAACTGTAACACCGCCGCGGAATGACAGCATAGAATCTTTCTTATTGGAGCTTTTCCTTTTTCCGTTCGTACCCCTACGCGTATAGCTGCAATTTGGTGCTACCCTGCCCTTTTCCACAGTCTTTCTCTGGTTACAGTTCTTCATTTAACTGGTGTGGGCGAATGCAGTGACGCCCTTTTGTTGCGCCCCTCCCTCCCTCTTTTTAGCAGAACTCTCATATTGACAGCATTGTAAAGTTCTTATCTGCCTAGGCTGTTCCCCCATCGCCACAGTACATGGACTACCGCGCTGGATTGATTCCACCGCGGCCACACCCCAGTGATGGTACCTTGACGTGGTGTTCCCTTTTTTCTCTAGGTTCTCTCTCCGAAGTAACCTTATTGTCCCCCTTCGCCTCCCGCTTAAGAGATTTCCATTCTGTTGTCCAGCGGGTGTGTTTTTTTTTTTTTTTTTACAAGGTCAATCTCCCGGTGATTTATCCCAATTTGAAAAGTTAGTACGTTGGCGGAATAGCCCCCGATTCCGCTGCATGTCTGGGTAGGTAGAATGGTTCTTGGAACCGTGAACGGATGCAGTTGGTTACTCGATGTTGAACCCCCTGATTTCACCTCTCTCAGTCGTTTCGTTCCTGATGTTCCTCCTTTACATAGAGCCATATATGTTCACATAATGATTGCCTCCTGAATCAGGTCTCCACTAAATTATAGGAGTTTCCCAACCATTCCGCTTCGTGAAGACGTTGTTTCCAAAAACCGGGAAAGGTAACGGAGTCCTCCCCTCTTTTTTTTCTTGACCAAACCAGCGGAATCTCTTTACGCTTGTTTTAAACGGTCCAATCAGTCATTTTGCCGTTTGTTGTCCCCTACTTCGTCAGTTAGAATGAGGTATCCCTCCGATGTTTATGGAAGTAATCGACGTTGACACAATGGTCTTTTTTCTTTAGTCCCGCGAGATCTGATCGATCAACTTTCTGTTAATTTTTTAGCGTTCTATTCAGTGGAAGATGCGCGCTTTTCCCTTTTTCCTTTTTTAGAGTTTCCCCCTCCCCCGATAGTCCACACCAGACCAACAAATCCCCCACCTTTCGGCTGTTCTTTGACATCAAAAACCATTTTGAAGAACTGGCAACCGTATCTTCATAACCACAAACGCTAATTAAATTTTTTCAAGACCCCCCCTTCTTTTTTTTTCAACTCGCTCTTTCACCTTTTACATTCTAACCGGCCGTAATTTCGCTAATATCTCTCTCCCTTTTTCCTCTCCCTTGTTTTTGTTTTTATCATTCTTCGCGTGAATCCTCCCCCTTTTTTTCCTCCTTTACTGGTACCCCCCTCCAGTGCGGACCCTTGTTTTTTTCGTTTCCTTCCCCCCGGTCCCCGGTTTTTTCTTATTATACGGTTCGGCGCCAGAGTTTTTCTTTTTTCCACATCCCTTTCTTTATTTTTCCCCTTTTCTCTGGTCTGGCGCCGTCGGCCCCCCCGCGTGCAATTCTTCCCCTGTCTTTAAAAGAACCCTTACCACCCGCCTGCGGGAATGCCTCAGGACTTCGTTCCGCGTCCTGCTCCTTTCCTGTTACTACACCTTCACCGCTACCACTGTTCTAGGAGACCGGCCCCAGAACATGCTGGCGCCCGAATGATTTCCACTTTGAGGTCCCCCAACCCCCCATGCCAACTTCGGGTTGTCCTGTTTTTTTCCCCATTGCGACTTCTAATTAACGGGCGTCTTGCTCGAATGGAGGGTTCCTCTTTCCCTTTAATTTAACCCCTTCTTCCTCACGCTCAAGTGTACCTCGCACCGAACCCCTTGACTTTTTCTTCCCCTTAGTTTCTTTTAATTCCGTGAAAATATAGTCCTCTTTATACACGGCGGCCAATCCTCTTCCCCTGCTTTTAGGCGCTTTTCCCCCCCCAGTTTATGTGTAACCCCCCCCTCCTGACCAACGGCCGGTCACGGCTTTCCTACCAGTTAGGTACCTCCTAATGCAGCGGAGCGGCTATTCAGCCGGTCACCGACGGGGGTAGCCCCTTTTCTTTCCAATTTTATCTCCTCCCTTCCCCTGGGAACTCTTGGGACTTGGCCCCAGCCATGGCAATCTCTCTCGTGCTCTGGGAGGTTCAATCAGGTTTCACCTCCTCGCCAGATCGGGCCCCCCCAACTTCACCTTTTGAAGTCACGCTTTTCCATGTTGCTGGTCTTCTCCGCCTTGCCTGTTCGTTTTCTTGGCGTTGCCCAGCGGCGTTCCTTTTTCTTACCACTCCCTTTTGGCAAGCTGTGGATCCTCCTGCTGTGACACGGCAAGAAGTTATGTCTCCCTTCCAAGTGTCCCAACCTACACACATTCAATGACGACCCATTTGGCTGTGAACCCGTTCCCTTAATGGTTTGGCCATTGGTAACCCCTTTTTTTTTTTCCAACCCCTCCTCTTCCTGCATCGTCAACTCTGCCCTAACCCTGACTCATTCTTTCTTTCTAACGGTGTACATGGTCCTCCTGCCAATTTTGCTGTTGAGTTAATTCGCCACACTCCCTTCCAGAACTCCTTCCCTCTTTTCGACATATTTTCATTTTACCTTAAAGGGTCTTATTTTGCATTTACCCTTCACCCGGCCAGTCACCAATTAAGAAGGATTTCTTTTTCTTTTGAGTTCTTTCCCTTGTTAATCTTTCAAATAGCTTTTCTCTCGACCCTCCCCCTTCTTTTTTTTAAGTTTAACCCCCCCCCCCCGATGCCACTCACTCCCCGTGCGTTTTTTAATTCCGGACTAGTCTTAAAAAACCGAGTATCCGATGCTTATAACTGCAAGCTTCACTCGTCAAGCATCTCTCCCGTGACTTGGTCTTTACAGCTGTTAGCGGGTCTCCCCTCCTTTTCGTGACCATTTCAAGCTTAATTAAGGTCGACGCTCCAACGTGAATGATACCCAAACCTTCCTTAACAGTAACCTTTTGGTCGGATAGTAGTGTGGAATGGCCCTGCCTCTTTCGATGTCTCCCCTTCCCCAGGAAGTGGGGCCTGTCAGTGGCTAGAATTTCTGAGACGTGACATTAGAATTTTTCCCCGTTTTTTTGAGCCGTTTTCCCCCCCCTTTCCTGCGCTGAATCTAACACTTCTCTTCCAAGTCGTCCGATGTTTCCCCTGTGGATTTGATCTCGGGCCCCTCCTCCAAATTTTTTTAAGCTCCCCCCCCACCTCTGAGTTTGCTCCCCCCGACTTCCTCTCTTTGGCCAATAGTCAATCTCATCCCCTCGGGGTGCTATCCTTTCCATGACTAGCCAAATTTTTTCTGGGCTGGTAAAGTGCTCTCCAGTACGTCCCTTGCTTTTCTCCTTTTTTCCTCGTGATGCCAGAGCGTGTTTTTATATCCCCCCTTCTCTGGGAAAAGTAAAAGCGATATCCCCTGCGTTGCAGTTCAATCATAAACCCCTCTACCCCCTTTCCCCTTAGAACATCAATTTCCGCGACTGAGGTTCTTCTCCTCCGTTCCGCTCGCCTTCTTTGGTGGAAAAACAGAACGCCTTTCGCAGTAGCCGCACACCGGGGCCCTTTCCTGCCGAAGGCACCTCGCTCCTCATATGGGAGGTCCTTTCCCTTCTTGGTTTGATGTTAGATAAGAAGCCACCGATTACACACGGAGTATTTTTTCCCTCCTTGGGCCTCTCAGCAACTCCCCCCCATAAGGCTTACTGGCGCGGATCTTTCAACCAAATTGCAAAACAACCCAAGGGCAACTTCTCTTTATGCGCTCCAACCACCATCTTTTATCCTCTTTTTTGTTGTTTCGGATTTTTTTTTTTTTTTCAAGATCGCCCCCCTCCCTTGTTCCGCCGGGGTTTAAACTGTTCCCCCCATGCGCATTCTCCTTGGTACCGGGACTTTTTTCCAACCGCCTTCCAACGACCTGGTTTGAGAGGGACTTTTTCCTTTCTAGCGACCCCCTTGAAGTGTTAATCCGCTTGTGATTGCTACATCTTTTTTTTCCCCCCCCGGGAAGTTTTTAGGTTATACCCTTTCCGGTGGCGGTCTAAATGCGGATTCTTTTTCTTCCAATCCAAAATCTGTTCTTATGAGGTTCCCTCCCCTTCGCCCAATTTATTTCAAGGTTCTTTGTCATTTGTTGCTTGTTACCTGCATGGAGGTTTGTAGCGTAGGCGGTTCCAGCTTTTACGGTCTCTAGACCCTGTCCTTGTCAGCCCTTTGAACCTCAAGGTCGTCTTTACGTTATCCTGTAGTTTCTTCCCCGAGTCCCAAATTTTTTTTATAGTAATTACGGATCGGACGCCGATGGGAGGAGAGGATTTCACCCACCCTCTTTCCAACTTTTTCTTTCCCCCGCCAAATCCCGCTGACAGACCTTCTCGCTTACCTCCCTTGGTTAGGGGACCCGTTTTCAAATCACTTTCAACATCATTCCTCATGGAAGCATACCTTCCCTTTGCGCAGTGCTAATTGTTCTTGGACCTTCTTTTTTCACTGCTTCTGTCCCCTATGCACGTTTCCCCCCGTAAATTCCCGAGACACTGAAAGAATGCAAACCCCTTCACTTTTCCATCTCCTAGGAGCATTCTGCATCCATCAAACCATCTCCCCGCCCTTTTTTCAAGGGAACGCCAGTGTGTGACATTTCCCCTGGTCTTCCCGTAATTAGATGGACCCGTTCACTCCAGGGATACTGCTTCCCCTTTTTTAAAGTCCAGTACGTAAATGATCCAGCCCCTCCTTTCACTGCCTTATGCGACCGTCCGGATGCGAAGTTAATATCCCCCCATTCTTTCATAGTTGGGGCCGCCTCTTCCTTGCAGCCCTCCCCCCCTTTTTCCAGGGTTTTCCTGCTTACATCCCGCCCCTTTTCGGCCGGTTCCCGGGGCTTAACGCGATTGACATTAAAACTTGTCCTGACCGCATCCATTCTTTAGGGGTTCCTATTACTTGTTCGTATTGGGGCCTAACCTCCCCGTTGCCCCCTACTGTTTTCATCGTCGCTTGTCTTCCTCCGAAGCTCCTGGTGATAGCCTTCGAAGATTAAACGAATTTCCCACATCCACCCGTTCCAGCAATTCCCCCTCCCCCGTCGTTTTGAAAGAATCCCGCCTCTCCCCATTTCTTTTCCCGCTTGTCGTGTTACTACATCGCGTGCCCACTGGGTGCTACCGAAAGTGAAAACAGTGACCCCTTTTATCTTTTTCCTTAAGCCCTTGTTTTCCATTGAAGTGTTCTCCCGCCTCCCTGTGTTTTCCGCCACAGGCCGACCCGTCATGTCGTTTCTTCCACGCTTGAAAGAATCAATTTTAGTTCTGCAGCTTGGTCAATTTCTCCAAACTTTTCCCCATTAAAGTAAATTGATTTTCCCACGCCGAAGCAGCACACGTGTAGCTTCCTTGTCTCCCCCCCCATGTTGCGCGCGTTGCTCGATCTATTTGAATTTGTTAACCTCCCCCCTCACGCAGATGAAATCCCCGTTCATTTCGTGTTCCAACCCTACATATTCACTTTTCAGAAGCCTAGGCCTCTAATAGGCAGCCCAAGTCTCCGTCGTGGAAAGGTAATATCCAGATTACGCTTTCCTTTAGTTGTAGGAGGGTCTTTGACTCCCCCCTCCTTAGGTCGAAGAGGTGCCACTGTTGTCCCCTCTTCCCCTTTAGGGTAACGGCGCGTCCAGCGTTATCGAGCGCTATTTTAATTCCTAGCTCTCTAAATTCCCTGTTTTTCAACTGTCTCTTTGGGTGACGTGTTTTCCAGAACCCGGGAATTTACTGTTCGTTCCCGCCATGCGTTATTTACCTGCAGTCCTGCTTTTTGACTGCCCCCCCCCCCCCATCGTCCTTTTGGTTTGGGGGTCACGGCACATGGACGTCTAGCGAGCGTCAGAACAGATTTTTAGTTTTTTGAGAGGCCCCTGTTTCTGGAAGGTGTCGACCTCGATATCCCCCCCCCCCCCCCCCCCCCACCTTTAGCTTTCAATTTTCTCGCCCGTCCTTTTAGGGTTTCTTTTAGCGTGGCATATCATCTCTTTTCCTCCTGCTTTCCCTCGGGTTTTCGTCCGGCACTCCGCGGGCCACTCTAGAACCCCCTCCAATACGTCTGACATCATAACTCCTTTTCCCTCTTTCTTTATAAAGAACACCCCAGCTGTCCCATAAATTTTTTACCTGCAGCCCTGCCACAGCTCTTTGTCCATCTAAGATTTCTTTATCCCTCGAAGAATCTTCTCCTTGTACCTCGTTTTTTTTTGTTTCGGAGAGTATTCGTCATCGCGGTTTTTACCGTTTTTCTCTAAGCCCCCTGCGATCCCAGACTCCTTTTGGGTTTTTTGCCCCCCAATTTAATGGACGCCGCGGGGGTTGTTTTATTCCGGTCGCAGTTCTTACTGTTTTGTGTTTCTTTTTCCAACTCGAAGTTTTTTTTCTTGTTGCTTTGCCTATGGGGCCCTCCTTCTTCGGCACCCAATCTCGAACGCTTCCACTGAGAGAGCCCCTGCACCCCCCTCCGATTCATTCCGACTAGAATCTCTCCTTTCTCATCTCTCCGGTACGCCCTTCAAAAGCTGGTTCCCTATCTACGTCTCGAACATCGTTAGGAGCGTCAGAGAGCTTCTTCCCTTTTCCAAAAACTCAAACCAAAAGTTGGTGGTTGCAGTTCAAACAGCGTCATTGCAGGGCTTCTTTTTACCTACGAATTCGGAAGCCCGGCCTTTTTTTTCTTGAACACCCCACGTAGTCTATTCCAGGGTAATCCGATGAAACAGGGATTGTCGTTATGTCGGCCTTCTTCTGTTGCTCTCTTCCTGCGCGCCTACAGAAGTTTATGCGCGGGGAGGAGTTTGACTGTTGTTTAACCATAATCCCACGTCACTTTTTCCCCGTTCTCCCTTCCAATGACCCCCTAACACCCTCTTACCTTTCGCCCAAGGAGGTCTATTCAGCCGGTCACCGGCAGGAGGAGTAAAATGTCCCCTAGTAGGAGCCCCTGGAACTCTTGACTTGGACCACGAAGTGACATCTTCTTCCTAATTTGAGTTTAACCCTTCCCTACTGCCCGCCGCCCCCGGCGCCAGATCAACCCCCCCTCCCATTTGTGATCAGGTAACCGAGCCCTTTTTTTGTGGAGGAGGGGGCTTGGAATCAAGTCGGGACTTGGTTAACTCTTTTTTTCTTTTCGTCTCTGAACCTTGCGCCCCTGAGAACTCCCTTGCTTTTAAAGCGTTTCTTCAGGGCGGATGCACTGTACCGAAGTGTATCGACGAATTTTATAGTTCCTACCCTTCATTGCCTCCACCCAAGGTCAAGACTTGTTATCGCACTTGGCCTGTTTGGACACCATTTTAGGCCGCCCCCCCCCACTTTGCCTTATTTTTCCTACACTCGAACCTCCCCCCTCCTTTTCTCTCCCTTCCTCTTTTGATGTAAGGCATCAAGCAGTGTTGTCTTTATGTGCGTGTCCTTTCTTTCACACCTCGCCTCCCCCGAACATTACCCCCTCCCGTTTTCGATTACATCCCATATTTTTTTTCTGACCCCGGAGACCAGTGGTATTAGGACCCTTTTTTTTTTTTTTTTTCCCACTCCAACCTGTCCTCACGTAAGAAGTTCTACGTCTCTCTTTCCCTTTTTTTTTCCAGTGGCTCAAGAGGCTCCGAAAGACCCCCGGGGCCGGGGAACGTCCTTTGTACGCTTTTTCGGTCCGTAATGCCCTCTTTTTTTCCACCCAAACGATTTCAGATGATATTCACTTCGCCGCCGTCACGGCAACTCTTCATAGTTGGCCGGTTTTTTCAGGTCTGTTCTCCTGTCAAGTCCATCTCCATGGACCAACGTCAACGATTCGGTCCCCTTTCAATAAAGATTCGTCCCCACACCGTTTTTGCTGACGTTCCCCGTTTGTCGTCCTTTACTTTTCTTTCACTTCCAAATGCCAGAGAGATGTCGACACCAAATCTCCCCTTTTACCTTTTTCACTGATTTTCTTTTCCCCAAAGACGGCTCACCTTTTCATCCTATCAGTGCCACCTGAGTAACAGGTCAATTCACCCCTTCTTCCCCTGCTTTGCACAGCCTTTCTTCCCAGCGGTAGATGTGCTGTTTTTCTTTCTTCCTTCTTTTTTTTGCCCCCTAAACCAGCTGGTCGACCCGGTGCGAGCGATTTTCTTTAAAGTCCTTTACATCTGGGGCTACTTTTTTGCAAATGTCAGCTACCCCCATCTTTTTTTTTTCTCCTCCGTACCATGAAGTGGAAACTTTTCGCGGCTGTAAAAGCACGCTTCCTTTCCCCAGACTCTTGTCGTCCTGGGGCTGTAGTCTTCTCTTCCCTTCTCTTTGACACAGAATAAAGCGCTGCTTAAAAATCATTGACCCCCCCCCCCCCAACTTTTTCCCCCCCCATTAGGACCCAACCCCCCGCTAGACTTTGGTCTTTCCCCTTGCCCCTCGCCTGCGTTTGGGGGGTCACGACAAGAAACCCCCCCCCCCCCTTTTTTCCCTCCTTGAGGCCCCCTCATCGCTTTACCATGGCCACACTGCCGAGTTTTAAAGGACCCCTCCCCTTCCCCCGCGGGGAAGGAAGTCGGTTTCTCCGCTAAGAAGCTAACCTTCACTATCAACCTGCCTTGGCGACAGCACATTTCTTGAAACCCCTTTACTGCGCTTGAGCACCTAAACCCCTTTTTCCCCCCTTCCACCGGAGCGTTAGCGCTTCTTAAACCACAATTCTCTTCCTCCTCCGTGTTTTTTGGTTGAGCTATTTTTTTTTGTTGACAAGTCTCCTAGTGCAGTGTTGCATTTTGCCTAAATTCAGTCCCTTTATCTTCTTTTTGGTGGTTGTGCTGGACCCTCCCCCCCCCCCCCCCCACACCACAGCGCAACTCCCTTTTTTCGCTGGCCCTTTCTCGCAAATCAACCAATTCCTTTTTTTCCACGTGTTGGGCCTAAGAAGGGCGTTAACTTCTTCCATGTTGCAAACCGTTTTTTACGGTGGCGGAAACGGAAATCTTTTCCTTTTCTCCCAAAGTCCCATGGCGAGTTTGTCCGGAGGAAAGAACGCTGCCAACTTTTTTTTTTTTCCATTCTTTTTCCTCACTTGTCATTTGGTTCTTTTGGGATGTTCCCCTTGAGATCAGTTAGGATGGTTCCTCTGAACTTCCTTGACTATGTTTGACTGAGGTGCCACATCCCTTTAAAGTACTACAGCGAGCTTTCCCGCCCGACCCCTTTGTCTAAGCCCCATGTTCCTTCTAGAGCAAATCCCTCTGTTTCTTCTGACATCACTGCGTAGTAAAAGATGTGATTGCCCATTCCCCTTCGCAAGTATCGAACCTTTTCATGCTCCAGCTGTGGGCTGTTCCAGCCGTAGCAACCCCCCTTCAACAATCTCTTACCCTTTTGAACTGCTTGATGCCAGTCAGTGCCTACCAGGGGGACTTTTCCCTCCTCCCTTTCCTTCTTTGCCATTTTCGCCTTTTAAGTATCCGGACATTCGAGCCCTGAAAGCATACCTTTTCCGTCCTTGCTTCTTTCTTCTTTCCATCGGCATTGCCTTACCCTCCCCCCTCCCCTCCCCTGTTTTTGAAACGGCCCTCGAACAACGGGTGTGCCACTTAAAGTTATGGAGAGCAATTCCTTTTTTCGGTATTTTTTTTTCCCTCTGAGATAACTTTTTCCCCGACCCGCCACGCTGTAAACTTCCTCCTCGGTCCCAGAACTGACGCGCTGCTGACCTGACGGCTTTGCGAAGTTAATAAATATCTCTTTTTGGAACGCCCCTTTTGGATTCCACGCCCCCGAGTGCAGCGTGACCTCAATTCCCTCCCTGCATGTTAGATAAGAAGCGCTTGAGAAGGGTCCACCTGACTAAAAACTCACAGCTTCTTTTTCGGCCGTTTGAAGTTGAAGTTTGTGCTACGCACGTTCCAGTGTTTATCGAAACATCCTTCCTAGACTCTTCTGGTTCGTTTTCTGCCCATCCCCTCACACGCCATCTACCCATTTCCCCCCTGCCTTTTGCTGAAGTTCTGGGTCTAAATACAGTTTCAGCGTTTAGAGTGTCGTCCACCTTGACCTTTGATCTGACTGGGTGCGATGTGCCCGTGCCACTTCTTTGCACATGGTTCATTTACCTGTGGCTCATGAATTCTCCCCTCTTCTTGTCTTCGGCTCAACGCGGTTTCTGACATGGCGGTCCACGATGGTTCTACTGTCATAGTAGCGCCTTCTTGTCAACCCAAGAAATTGTTCCACCCTCCCCTCTGTAGATCCCGCCCGGTCCCACCGACGACAACCCATGTTGGCGGCCCTTTTTTTCCCCTTTTGAGTGGTAACCCTCTCTCTCTGAGCGAATTTCCCCTTTTTTCCCCTGAACTCCCTACGCCGCTTGCACGAGTTTTCCCCCTTTCTTTTTCACCTTTCAGGATCTCCGGAATAATAATCTGCTTAACCCCCGTTTCCTTTCCGCATTCTTTTTACCGGCTTGAAAGAAAGATGATGATTCCCGGTCAAGTTCCTTTCTTTGCACCTTTGAGGTTTGTTTTTTCCTTTGCTTATAGATGGCCCCGTAAATCCTCTCCGCTAGTTTCTGGCGTCCTTACCGTCGTCTATTCCCCCCCCCCCCCCCAATATTTCAAATCTGACTTTTCAGGAAGACTAATGTTCTTCTCCCCCCATTAAATGTTCGGCTTCCCCCCATGTATTTATGTTTTTTTTTCATACACTGTTCGTGAAAGGTCCACTTCCTACAATTATCGTTAGAAAAGACCCCTTCGTAAAGTTAGAAGAACTGTTCCCTCCCCCTCCCCCCCCAAAACAATCTTGTTGGGTCCCTCCACTGTTCAGTATCAGTTCTCCGTCGAGTAGACGAGAAGTTATGGAATTCTACCTCCTTTTCCCGGTATGGGCCGTCCCCTTCTCCTTCTCCCTCTGCGAAGTATCTCTGAAACTACGCTCTTCCGGTTATTTTTTCTCTCGATATCTCAGTGATCGCTTCGGGCGCATGTTTAATTTTCCCCCCCCGTTCCCCTCCTCCCCCCAAAAAACCTAAAAAAAGCTAGCTTCAACCTCCCCCCCCCCCCAGTTTAGAAAAGGAGACGTATACACCCACCCGGAGTACAGGCCCCTTTTTTTTTACCCCACTCACCCGGCAAACCTGTCCTGGTCACCGATCGGCTTTTCCCCCTTCCCAGTACCGCGAAGTTCTGAAGA
>Ga0179593_1649459_pt1 | contig 12490 bp, 25 predicted proteins | sample CZODoug2_1_08_16_FD_185931 | JGI IMG/M metagenome (GOLD analysis project Ga0179593, IMG submission 185931) | Vadose zone soil fungal communities from Angelo Coast Range Reserve, California, USA - CZODoug2_1_08_16fungal (PacBio error correction) | ecosystem: Environmental > Terrestrial > Soil >... | reverse complement strand
GCACCATTCTTTTCGGTGCTTGTTTTTTTTTTTTTCGTCAACTTCCCTTTTTTTTTTTTTTTCTTTTTTTTTGGGACGTGTTGTTCGAGATTCTCGACGTTACTGTTTCTCCCTTTTTTCTCGCGTCTTTTTCCCTTTTCTTTTTACTTTTTTTTCGCTTCCGCTATTAGGAAGATGTAACTGTCATCTGTCTTACTTTTCCTCCCCGCCGTTTCCCCTTTTTTTCTTTTTTTTCCCCCCCCCTTGCTTCCTGCGCTTTACGATCACAGTTTGCGGGCCTCCCTCTCTTTCCCCTTTTTTTTTGACTTCCCCTTTTTTCCCCTTCGACAGAATATCGGTGGAAGTGGTCTCCCATTTCACCCCTTTTTCGGTTTTTCCTTCCCCCCCCTCCTTCAAGGCCGATTCGGACATTTTCCTCCCCTTTTTTTTTTTTTTCTCTTCCTTCTCCCCCCTCGCACTTCCGACCGGATAACAAACGATCATTCTGTGTTCCTGTCCTTTTTTTTCTTCCTTTCTTTTTAGCGCTCGCTCGGAGCTAGGCTCCGAAATACCAGCTGTGATCTTAATTTTCCCTTTTTTTTTTTTTTCTTTTCCTTATCAGGTTTTCCTTTCCCCCCCCTCCTTTTCCTTTTTTCCCCCATGCACTTCGGGGACAGCGGGCACATTTCCTTTTTTTCCTCTTTGTGGTTTTTTCCCCTTTTCCTTTTTTATGTTTTTCCCCATTTTTGCGGATAGTCGAGTCAGGCACCTCCCTTTTTTTTTTCCTTTGGAACTCTTCCCCCTTCTTTTTCCCTTCGCCCCCATTTTTAAAGCTGGGGCCCGTGGTCACCGAGGGTTCCTGTGTGCACTTTTTCTGAGTTCTTTTCCCTTTTTCCCCCCCCCCCCTCCTTGGTGAAGTTCGAATCGATAAGGCATTACTTTTTTTTTTTAAACCCTTCCTTTTTTTTTCCCCTCTCCCTATTCAGAAATTGAAGTTATGACTCCCAGTAATTTCCTTTTCCTTTCCCTACACGTTCCCTCTTCCCCCCCCTTTCCCCCTCCTCAGCGGAAGAAAGAATGGGCAAAAAAACATCCTCTTTTTTTTTCTCTCGAATCCCCCTTTTTCTTGTTTTCCCCCCTTTTTTTCTACTTTCCCCACCTTTCACCAGGGACACAGGATAGAAGGCCATCGCGGTTTTTCCTCCCTTTTTAACCCTCCCTCCCTTTTTCCCTTTCCACTTCGCTGGAGTGGCACGTGATGTTCTCAAAATTTGCCGCTTCCCCCCCCCCTTCCTTTTTTTTCGCTTTTCCCCTTTCCTTTTTTTCCCCCCCTTCACGCCAGTAGAAACATGCAGCCCGTATCCCACCTCTTCCCCTTTCCCCCCCTTTCCGTTTTTCCCTCCCCCCTTTTTTCTTTTTTTTTTCTTTTTCGGCGGATGCGATCCGTTGAACCAAAACTTGCAATTCGTCTTTTTTTCCTTTTTCGGCGTTCCTTTTTTTTTCCCCCCCTTTCCCCCCCTCCCCTTCCATGCCAACGGCAAACACCCAGGAACGTTGGCCAACAGACCGACCCCCCCCTTTCCCTTCTTTATAGTTTGCTTTCCTCCCCCCTTTTTTTTTTCCGCGTTTGAACGCACCAGGACCCCTCTTTCTCATCCTTCCCCCCCCCCTCCCCCCCCCATCAAGAAGTGGACTGAGTGGATTTTCGCTACGTATTCTTTTTTTTTTCTTTTTTCTCCCTTTCTTCTTTTTTTTCCCCTGGCGGTGTGTCGCAGAAAAACATAGGAGTTCCATCTCCCTGACCTTCCTTCCCTCCGATTTTCTTTCCCCCCTTTCCCCCTCCCATAAAAGATCGGGCGGCTTTGAGCCGGGAGGGACAGGTAATTCTTGGGGCCTTCTTTCCCTCCCCTCCTTCACCTTTTTTTTTTTTTTTTTTTTCTTCCCCTTCCCCGACGGCGAATGCTCGACCACAGATGAGATTTCGTCACCTTTTTTTTTTTTGAACCCCCTTCCCTCCCCCCTCCCCCCCCTTTCCCCCCTCCAAAAAAGTAAAGCGTTGATGCTATATAAATTCGAATATCTACTTTTCGTTTCTCCCTCCCCCCCCTTTTTTTCTTTACGCTTTTTTTCCTCCCTTTTCTTTTTTCCCCCCCCCCTTACCACTGTGCCGGGGAATTTTAAGGTTTATATCTCCCCCTTTTCTTTTTCCCTTTTTCCTTCCCATCAAAACTGCAAAACAAAAACCGGCTTCCTTTTTCCCCCTTCTAAATTTCTCCCCCTTTTTCCCCCCCCCTTTTTTCCATTTCTTTTCGACAGTTCCCCCCTGAAATGTTCCCTACCGAAAAAGAGTGGCTTTTCCCCCCCATTTTCTCCCCCCCCCCCCCTCCTGTCCCTTCCTCCCTCTTTTTTGTTTTTTTCCTCCTCTTATTTTCTCTTTTTTTCTTTTTTCCTTTTGTTTATGCCCAACAGGCTTCGGGAGGGGGAAACCTTTTCCCTGGGTCCTTTTTTTTCCCTCTTATTTTTCTTTTCCCTTTTGGTTCGCAATTCTCGTGGCAGGGGGGTGCAAAAATTATTGTTTTTCTCCCCCGCAGGGTTTTTTTTTTTCCTTCTTTTCTCACGAAAACGAGGATGTCCCCCCTCCCCCTTCTCTAATTTTTTCCCCTTCCCCAGTGTCGTGTACCAATCAAATTCGTTTTTTTCGAGTTCCCTTCCTTTTTTTTCCAGGGTGCGTTAGTTTTTGTAAGAAGAAAAAAAAAAAGTAGGATATTCTGTCCCTCTTTCTTTTTTTTCAGACCCTTTTCTTTTCCTAGGAGAGGGACGAGGCGAATGTTTTTTTTCCCCCCCTCAAGGTTTTTTCCTTCCCCTTTTTTCTTGGGCGGAAGCATTCGCCGTCGTGGAATGGCCTTCCTTAGTACTTCCCCCAAACCCCCCCCTTTTTTGCCCCTTTTTTTTTTTTTTTCCCTTTTTACCGAACTTATTGCACAACGAATGTGAACCTTTCTTTTTTTTTTTTTCCCCCGATCTCTTTTTTTCTCCCCCACTCCAGAGGGAAGAAATGCGGTTTTCTTGCACTTCCCCCCCCCCCTCTTTTTTCTCCCTTTGTTCCTTCCCGCCGCCTGTACGCACACGAATGGTTAGCCATCTTCCTTCTCCCACCCCCCCTCCCCCCTTCCCCCCCCCCTTTCGTCAGCGAAAGAACTCATGTTTTTCTTACCCTTCTTTTTTGAAATCCTCTCCCTTTTTCTTTCGTTCCCATAACGGAAAAAAAACGGGCACTCTTCTTGTTCGTCAGCAGGCCCCCCCCCCCCCTTTTTTCCACTTTTTTCCCCCCCCCTCCCTTTTTTCCCTTTCTTTTCCTTTTTCTTTGGACAAAAAGGTTCCGGGAGTGGGAGTTGGCATTCCCTTTTCCCTTTTTTCCCCTCCATTATCCTCCTTTTTCCCCCTTTATGGTTTGCCAGCCGATTGCAAGTTTGGTTCACGGCCTCCCTTGTTTCCCCCCCTTTTTTTTTTTTTCCCCCCCCTCGATGCTTGTTTGGATCGAAAATCGTGGGAACGGGCCTTTTTCGGTCCTTTCCCCCTTTTTCCCTCCAGTTGGGTGAAAAGCCTGGCTACCCCCCCCTGTTTTTTTTTTTTTCCCTTTTTTTTCCCCCCACCACATGAGAAGTCTATGATTCCCTTACCCCCTATTCCCCCCCTTTTTTTTTTTCTTTTTTGGAGTGAGGGTCTGGCCGCTTTTTTTTTTTTGGACTGTTGTCCTTTTCCCAGTTGGGAGAAACCGATCCTTGCTTTCCTCTTTCTTTTCTTTCCTTTGTCCCCGGTTTTTTTTTTTTTCCCCTCTTCTTCTGTTTTTGCCCAGTTTAGTCTTCAAGGGCTGACTTCTTTTTCCCTTCACCTTCTTTCTTTTTTTTTCCTTTCTCTTTCCTTCCGGGCAATTTTCTGGAGTCAGAACTTCAATTGGGGCTTTGCCCCGGGAACCTTTCCCCCCCCTTTTTTTCGTCGTGGAAAGCAAGGACCGCCCCCTCTTCCTTTTTTCTCTTTTCTCCTTTTCTTTGTATCCTCCTAACCGTGTGGTGAGAAGAAAAATACCTCCTTTCCTCCGCGTTTTTTCCCCCTTTTTTTTGTCTTCTTAAGAATAGATATGAATGGTGATACTTTTCCCTTTTTTTTTTCTTTTTCCCCTTCCTCGACGATACCCCCCCGTACGATGACCACCACGTCCCCCTTCCCCCGATTTTTCCTTTTTTTTTTTTCCCCCCCCTCCGTGGTTGCAGGGGAAAAAAAGAAAACTGCTTTCTTTTTTTTTCATTCCCCCTCTTTCTTCTTCTTTCCAGTCGGTTCATAAAGAAATTAGGGGATCGCCGGGTCCTTTCCCGAATTCCTGCGAGGGAGAGAGAGGATTTAGATGGCTCTCCCTTCTTTCGGTCTTTTTCTCCTACTTTTCCCTTCCTTCCCCTTCCCGGAAGTGCTGTTTGGGTTGAATGAACTTTCCCCTCCTTGGTTTTTTCTTTTCCAATGTCGAAGTTCGGGCCTTCCGTCTCGTTTTTTTTCTTCCCCCCCCTCACCCAGAAGAAAAAAAATAAAAACCTCCCGGGGGTCCTTTTCCGATTTTTTTTCTTTTCTTTTTCCTTTCCCCCTCCCCCCTGCGCAGTCGGACTTCCCTTTCCAACCCCTTTTTTTTCTTCTTTCCCCCCCCTTTCCCTTCCTTTCCAAGGGGTTGGATTTTAAAATAAGCCAATGGGACCCTTTTTCTTTCCCCCAGGTCCTTTGACCTCCTTTTCCCCTCCCTGTCTCCCAGGGGGACATCTTCCGAATTAAGAGGGAAATCTACCCCCTCCCCTTTTCCCTTCCCTTTTTTCCCCCTGGTTCAAAAGGCGCGGATGTTCTCCTTCTTCCTCCCCTCACACTTCCCCTCTCCCCCACGCAACGGGCACGCCAAGTCAGGAGAATTCGTATACAACCCCATCCCCTTTCCTGTTTTCTCCCCTTCCTGATGGTCCTGCCCCCCTTTTCGCCTCTTTTTCTTTTTTTTTTTTTTTTTCGCGAGATTCACATCGGCGGGCTGTGGCGTTTTCATGGCTTTACCCTCTTTTTTTTTTTTCTTTTCCTTTCAATCTTCTTTCTTTTTCCCCTTCTTTCTTTTTTTTCCGTTGGGTTCGAGATTCTCGACGTTCATGTCGAAATCACGCGACTTTTTCTTTTTTTTTTTTTGCACCCTTTTTTTTTTTCCTTCTTATTTTGTTTCCCGTGTTCGCTCCGCTAGCGGAAGATTTTCCCTTTCCTCTCTTTCTCTTTCTTCTTCTCTTCCTGTCCCAAGTGGCGGAGGGAAATCCACCCTTGCTGTTCCCCCTTTTTTTTTCCGTTCTCCCCCCCCCCTTTTCCCAGTCACGACTTGCGAGAAATCCTTTTTTTCCTTCCCCCCCTTTTTTTTGTCGAAAAAGGTCCCTTATTTTTTTGTGTTCCCCTTTTTCCCCCCTAGGCCTAACGGAAGGGGCCGGCCTTTCCCCTTTCCCCTTTTTTTCACATCCCTCCTTTTTTTCTTCCTTTTTTTTTCTATTTCATTCAAGCCGGAAGAAGGATACGGACACGGAATCATCTTTTCCCCCCCCCCCCTTTTTTTTTATGGTTTTTCTCCTTCTTTTTTTTTCTCCTTTGCTCCAGAAAGAGAGAGGAGATAATCCTTTCCTTTTTTCCGGCAATTTTTTTCTTTCCCTTCCCCTTCCTTCTCTCGTGAATTCAAATTTGAAAAGTAGGGCCGCACATCGTTTTTCCCCTCTTTTTTCTTTTTTTTTTCCTTTCTTTTTTTCCTTCTTCCTTACGCGGCAAAAATGATATAAAAGGGAATGTCTCTTTTCGCCCCATTCCCCCCTTTTCTTTTTTTTTTTCCTGGAAAGTTGAAGCTTTTTTTTTTTTTTTTTTACTTTCTTTTCCCCCTTTTTTCGTTCGAAATAGAATAAGGGCGATTTTTTTTTCCCGTTGTCTCCCCCCTTTTCCTTTTCTTTCCCCCCCCTTGCAAATTGAAGTTCTGCATCCAAGAATGGCCCGGTAATTTCCCGCTGGACCCTTTCCCCCTTTTCGGTTCCCCCCTCCCCCTCCTCTTTAAGAAATAATGGGCAACCCCCCCCAAACCCCCCTTTCCCTCCCCCCCCTCTTTTCCCCCCCTTTTCTTCGCTTCCGAAGGCGTTCGAGGGCACCTTAACACAGAACACCGGATCTCAGTCCTTTTCCTTCCCCGTCCTCCCCCCCCTTTTTTTTTCCTTCCCCTTGAAAGGAGATGAGGGATATGCAGGGAATTCTGCCTCCCTTTTTTTTTTTTCTTCCACTTTCCCTCCTTTTTTCTTTTTTTCCTCCCGGCGCGTCACCCAACGAAAGAAGGAATCGTTTCCCTTGGACCCTTCCTTCCCCTTTTTCCCAAGTTTTTTTTTCCCCCCCCTCTTCCTCCCCTTTTCTCTTGTCCGCAGCACTTTTGGGACGAAACCAGATTTATTCGCTTTCTTCCCCACAAAACCCTTTTTTCCTTCCTTTTTTTTCCCCGTACTGAATTGTTCCAGGAAGCGAACCTTTTCTTCCATTCCCTTCCTGGATCCCCCCCCTCTCATCCTAGTTTGAGGAATAATGTTTGGCCGCGCGTGACGCCCCCATTCCTTTTTCTTTTTCCTTCCCTGGATCCCCCTTTCCTTTTTCCTTCTCCCTTTTTCTTTTCCTTTTTTTCGCTGACGAGGATGGTTGGGAGTTTGGGGGAATGGATGTTTGGCGGGACGATTTCTCCTCCCCCCCCCCCCTTTTTTTTGTTTCCCTTCCCCCCCTTTCCCTCTTCCCCCTGAATCAGGAAATAGGATTGGCAGTTCACGACGCCTTTCTCCTCCCCTTTCCCCATAATCTTCTTTTTTTTTCCCCTTTTCCTTCCTTGGGCAGGTCGAGGTCAAAGAGATCCGATTCCCAGTCCTTTTCCCTTCTTTTTGTTTTTTCCCTTTGTCCCTTTTTTTTTTTCCCCCTTCCCCGACGGCGAATGCTAGACCACAGATTGAGACTTTTTTTTTCTTTTTCCCCCCTTTTTTTCCCTTTTTCCCCTTCCCCTTCGCCTCGGTCCTCGCACCATGCAGGTCTCCAACCTTCCCCCCCCCCCTTTTTTTCCCAATTCCCTTCTTTTTTTCTCCGAAACGCTGCCACTTACAAAGGCGGATTTCCCGCTCGTAGTCCTTCCCCCCCCGTTTTTCTTTTTTTTTTCCGTTGACATTTTCAGGTTATACGAAAAATGCGTGGACATCCTCCTTTTCTCTCCCCCCTTATTCCCCCCCCCCCCCCCCCCCCGGCTTACTTACCCGAACAATAATTGGAAACCCCATGCACGAGAAAGTTCCTTTTTTTCCCCCCCCCCCTCATCCCCTTTTCTTTTTTCGTCCCCTCTCCCCTTCTTTCTCACCAAAGTCAAGGACGGCTTGCGAGATCGATCGGTCATCTTCTCCTCTTTTCGGAGTTCTGCCCCCTCTTTTCTCCCCCCTTTTTGTGCCACACGCTTTCGGGAGGGAAACATTCCAGGGGGGTTTTTTTTTCCCCCCCCATGACTTTTTTTCCCTTTTTATTGTTTTTTTCCTCCTCTTGCCGGGGTGCAAAATTTGGGCGGGTATACGTCCCTCCCTTTTTTCAAGTTTTTTCCCTTTCCCCTTCCCACGAGGATGTCCCAACGCAAGGTGATTTTTTCCCGTTTCCCCCTTTTTTTTTTTTTGTAAAAAATCAAATCTTTTTTGGTCGTTTTTTCCCCCCCCCCTTTTTTCCGTGCAGGGCGTTCGTATCGAACGAAACAAAGCCCCCTTTTCTTTCTTTTCTTCTTTTTTCCTTTTTTTTTTGAGGACAACCTGCATGGTGCGAGGGCCTTTCCCCTTTTTTTAGTGTTCGTGTTTTTCCCCCCCCCCCGGCCCCCCTTCCTCCTTTCCCCCCAAATTCGGGGCGAGCATTTCGCCTTCCCCCTTTCCCCTCTTTTGGGCCCTTTCCCTTTTCTGCAGACACGAAACCCTGGGCCTTTGAATCGGTTCTTTCCCCCCGCCCCCTTCCCTTTTTTCCGGCCCGGGGCAAAAGGCACGCACGGATCTTGATGGGCTGTGTTTCCCCTTTTTCTTTTTTTTTTTTTCCTCCCCCCCCCCTTCTTAGAATGGAATGCCGGCATGTTGCTTGCCTTTCCCCTCTCCCCCCCCTCCTTTCTCCCCCTTTTTCCCCCCCAACAGGCAAGGGCCCAAAACAAAATACCAAAACAATCCTTTTTTTCCCCCCCCTCTTTTTTTCCCCCTCTTTCCCCCCCCTCGAGTTATTCACAAGGGGATTAGTTCCCATTACGCCCCCCCCCTTCTTTTTTTTTCACTTCTTCCCCCTCCCCCCTCCCCGCTATAGGCGGTTTTTCCGAAAACCCTTCCCCTCCTTTTTGTCAAAATTCCCCCCTTTTTTTCCTTTTTCCTTTCCCTTTCCGGCTGACAATCATAAGTTAAAGAAGTTTCCTGTTTGCCTCCTCTTTTTCCCCTTTTTCCTTTTCCCCCTTTCCCGCAGATAGTATCGGTTCGGCTCCCCCCCTTTTTTTTTTCCTTCTTGGGTTGCTTCCTTCCTTTTTCCTTTTTTTCCTCCTGTGGTCAGAGGAAAAACGGATTCATTCTTCCGTGGGTTTTTTTTTTTCCCCCCCCCCCTCCCCCTGCCCCCCCTCCCCCCCCCTTTTTTAGCGGCAAATTCGAGAACATTCACGGGGCCCCCTCCCCTTCTGTAAAGGAGTCTCCTTTTTAGCTTTTCATCTTCCTCCCCCCCCCCCGCCTTTTTCTTTTTTTCTTTTTTTTTCCTTTTCTTTGAGTGTGCGGTTTTCTCCCCCCCTCTCTTTCCCTGGTGTTTCCTTTTTTTTTTTTTCCTCTTTTTAAGCGATCCTGGCGTAAGGCTGTTGATGCGCTTTTTTTTTCGCGAAGGAGATGTTTTTGCCCCCCCCCCCCCTCCCCCTTTGGGCTCTTTCCCCCTTTTTTTTCTTTTCCCTTTTTCAGGCGGGAATCCGGGCAATTAGGGAAGCAGAAATTCACTGCTGGTCCCTTTTTTTTTTTTTTCCTCTCGTGTAAAAGTCAACGGCCCGCCCCTTTTTTTTCCTGATCTCTTTTCTCCCTTTCCCCCCTTCCCGGGTTTAAAATAAGATGAACTCCCCTTTTTTCCCCTTTTTTTGGACCCGGGGCCAGATGGGACTGTTTTTTTTTTTTTTTTTTTTTCCCCCTAGCTCCTTTTTTTTTTTTTTTCTTCGTCCTGAATAGAAAGATAGCCCCCCGTCCCTCCCTCCCATCCCCCCCCCCCCTTCCCCTTTCCTATGTTTTTTTTCTTCTGTTTGTGGCGGAAAAGAAAGGGCATGGGGACCCTTCCCCCCTCTTAGGACTATCCATTTCCCCCCCTTTCCCGAGTGTGGAGGGGGGGAAGATCGCGTTTTCTTTTTTTCGGGGAGCAGGAGGCGCTCTTTTTTTTTTCTGAGGCGCTTTTTTCTCCCTCTTTCCCCCACTAAAATCGTCGATAAGCGTTGCCCAGATGGATCGGTCTTTCTTTTTTTTTTTCTTCAATCCCCTCCTCCCTTTTCTTCGAATGTCTTTTCTTCCAATGTTCGAATTCGGCCTTCCCGATTTTTTTTTTTCCTTTTTCCCCCCCTTCCTCCTTCCCCCAAATTAAGGGGACTGTTTCTCTTTTTTTCCTTTTTTCCGAAGTTCCTTCCCCTCCTTTTTTTCCTCTTGTCGTGGAATGTAGATCTGATGCGGCCACCCCCTTTTTAAACCCCTCTTCCTTTTTCCCCCTTTTTTTTTTTCCTCCGGCCAACTGGGACAAGGAGGATTGACGCAGAGGGCCCCCTCCTTTCCCCTTTACGGTCCTTTCCCTCTTTTCCCCCCCCCTTTTCCCTCCGAACACGATTAGAAGGGTGATTTCGCCCGTCATTTTCCCCTCCTTTTTTTTCTATTTTCCGCTGGATTTCGAACAGGGAAAGTAGAGAATCTTTTTTTTCCCCCCCCTCTTCCTTACCCTCCCCCCCCCCCCCCCTCCCGCAAGATTTATGGGAAAAGGGGAGAGCTTTTTTTTTTCTCCTTCCAACAGACCCCCATTCCTTCCTTTCCCTTCTTTTTTTTGATTGTTGGATCTTTTCCTTTCCTCGGCTTTTTCTTTTCTTCTTTCCCTTCCCTCTTTCTTGGCGTGTATACGAATCTCCTGAACGGCGGCGTGGATTTTGGGACGTGTGTTCGCTCTTTTTTCCCCCCTCTTTCATTTCTTTCTTCCTTCCCTTTCACAATGTTGCGGGGCGAAAATACACCTTCGATCGTTTTTTCTTTTTCCGATGTCCCTTTTCATCTCTCTTTTTTTTTTTTTTTTTTTCCCTTCTCGTTGCATCGCAGGTGAAAAGTGGGCGGAGGGGAAAATCCCACCCCTCCTTTTTTTTTTTCTTTTTCCCTTTTCGGGCTTTTTTCCCTCTTTTCCCCCCCCTTCTTCTTCCAGTCACGAATGTGCGAAACCCCTTCTTTTCCTTTCCCCTTTTTTTCTTGTTGGTCGAACAGGTAAATTATTTTTTTTCTTCCCTTTTTTTCTTTTTCCCCTTCCCACCCCGGGAAGGATAGAATTCGACCTTTTTTTTCTTCCTCCTTCTTTTTTCGATTGGGATTAATTGAAAGCAATTCCGGACTTTTTCCTCTCCCCCTTTTAAGTTTTCCCCCCTTCCTTTTTTTTTTGAGAGAGGAAAGGCGAATAGCTCCCTTTCTTTCTCAGACCTTTCCCCCTCTCTTTTTCCCCCCCCTCCTTTCGGCACTGTGATCCAGGGACTAGGGAAACGCCAGTCCCCCTTTTTTTTTATTCCCTTCCCCTTCTGTGTGATCCCAACATCGCATGGTCTTTGGTGGGACCTTTTTCTCCTTATTTCCCCTTGGGGGAGGATAGTCGAGTTCATTCCTTTCCCCATGCCCCCCTCCCTTTCCTTTCAGGGGAAAGTGTCAACCGCGGGTCCTTTCCCTTTTTGCAAGATTCTTTTTTTTCCCCCCTTTCTTTTTTCTCGGAAACATCAGGAGATAGCGGATGGGCTTTCCCTTTCCCCCCCCTTTCCCCCCCCTTTTTCCTTTTCCCCTCTGTCCCGGAATTCCCGCTGGACAGAAAAAAAAATCCCCTTTTCCCCCCAAGACCCTCATTTTCCTCCCTTCTTTCCCTTCCTTAATGGGCAAAAAACATTCCTTCCGTCTCCTCCACTCCCCTCTTCTTTTGACTCCTTATCTCTTTTACTCCCTTTTCCCCCCCTACACCGGATCAGAAGGAAATTAGCGGCAGAACCCCTTCCCCCCCCCCTTCCGAAGCTTGCCCTTCCCCCCCCTTCTCCATCCTTTTGGATAGCAGGGAATTAGATAGCGTGGCCCGTGATGTCTCCCTTTTTTTTCCCTTTCTCGCCTCTTTTTTCCCTTTTTCCTGCCCCCAGGAAAAGAAGGAAATCCCTTCTTCCCCCCCCGTATCCCCCCTCCCCCCCCCCCAACAAAGCATCGAGGACAGAGAACTTTTGAGGCCGGCCCCCTCGCTTTTTTTGGCGTCTTTTCCCTTTCCCTCCCCCCCCCCCCCCCCTTTCTGACGGCGCGGGACGTAATGATTGTACCCAGCGGTTCCCCTGCCCCCCTCCCTTTCCCCTTCCCCTCCACCCAAAGATTATATTAGGAAAAACGCTATTAAGCGGATTTCTTTTTTGCCCCTGCCTTTCCTCCTATTTCGTTTTCGTATGGGAACGAATTCCCTTTCTTTCCCCTCGGTTTTTTCCTCCCCCCCTTTTCCGGTTGGACCTGAGTGATTGCGCTGACGCTTCCTTGTGTTTTTTTTTTTTCCCCCTTGCGTTTTGGCGAGGCGATGTCTAGTCCCCTTTTTTTTTTCCCCTTCTTCTTTTTCCCTCCGTTTGCGGCGATTACATCTCCCTGAATTTTCCCCCTTTTTTTCCTTTTTTGGCTTCCCCTGCATGTCTTTTATTCTTTCTCCCCCTCTTTTTTTTTTCCCCGGTCATTTCGTGGGCAAGGTCGGTCAAAGATCCCGATTTCCAGTTGGCCTCTCTTTCCCCCCTTTTTTTCCTTCTACGTTTCCCCCCTTTTTTTTTTTTTTTTTCGAGGTGAGGAAAGGATGGCGCTTTCCCTTTTTTTTTCTCTCCCCCCCCTTTTTTCCTTTTCCTTTAGGTCCGCCAAAAAAAAGTAAGCGTGCTGCCCCCCCCTTCCCTTCGTTTTCTCCTCCCCCTTTTTTTTTTCCCTCTCTTTTGTAGTCAGAACCCCTAGGCACACGATTTGATTTGGACACTCCCCCCTTTTTTTCTTTTTTTTTTTCCCCCCTGCGGTTTTCCCTTCCCCCTTCCCTGGAGAGTTAAAAGCAAACTGCAACAATTCCCCTGATTTGGCCCCCCCTTGCCCCCTCTTTTTTCCTTCCCCCCCCTTGAAAAGAATCCAAAAAAAAAAGAGTGCATTTTTCGACAGTCCCCTTTCCCCTTGTGGGGTCTCCCCCCCCCCTTTTTTCCTTT
>Ga0179593_1534359_pt1 | contig 12490 bp, 16 predicted proteins | sample CZODoug2_1_08_16_FD_185931 | JGI IMG/M metagenome (GOLD analysis project Ga0179593, IMG submission 185931) | Vadose zone soil fungal communities from Angelo Coast Range Reserve, California, USA - CZODoug2_1_08_16fungal (PacBio error correction) | ecosystem: Environmental > Terrestrial > Soil >... | reverse complement strand
TTCCGAAAACCTGTTTTTTTTTTCCGCCCCCTCGAGGAATCACCACGTCACTTCAGGATTCGCGAGGCCCCCAACGAAATTAATTCAGCTACCCATCTCTCCCCAATATTTCATTCAGTACCATGCTCTCTTTCACGCGCACCTCCAGCGTTTTGTTCTGAAGTTCTGTATTAATCCTACGTTTTGTTTTTCTCTCATTCACAACCCACCTTGCGTGACCCTAACTTCCTTTCCGGGACTTTACTCCCGTTCAAATGTTCGCGAGTTGCTCCCGCGCGCTTATTAGAAGGACAACAGGTTTCTGTGGGGTGATCATATTTTGAAGACTCTTTGACGTGTGTATTGTCGGGCAAGTTTTTTGCAAGGTTGGTTGTCACCCTATTTTGAGCGTGGGAACCAGTTCATTTTCCCTCCTCTCTGCCGTGAGGATTATTCGCCTATCTTCTTGGCCGAATGATGGTTTAGAGGGGCCGACAGCAGCGTTTTTTTGCTTCCTCTCGGTGCGTATGTCCCTTCTTATTTATGTGAGAGGGGTTGATAACCGGTTCCCTCCTTCGCCCCGCTCGCGGGCGCCCACACCCCGGCTTCCGGCTTCTATATTCTTTCTATAGCGTACTCGGGGCAAGATTTGTTTTCTCCTCTCTCGAGGCCCGCGGTTCCGGTTGGTGCGATCATTTTTTCTTTCGTGCGTAAGGTGCGGGTCTTGCGAGCTGATCTGTTGTCCTCCGCTTGTCCGGCTCCTTTCTTGAATCTCTGGGGCGAGCTTTTCCTCTTCCTCATACATAGCCTTTTTTTCCCTTCCTCCAACTTCGACGAGACTTTTTCTTTTGCGTATATTAGCAGCCCCAATCATCCTGCAATTCATCAGCAGGAGTTTGCATCTCTCTTTTTCCTGCGTTCACATAACCCTGACTCGGGCCGGAAACTTTACGCCGTTGCGTCCTTAGAAGTGCGGTGCCCATGAATGCCTTAGAGATTTAGCAGAGGACACTTGCTCCTCGGGCACGCTCCTCTCTGGAATCGTAGTCCGCCTTGGCAGGGTTTTCCGCTCGATCCTTCCCTTCCGCCTGAGGAGGATCCCGCATCCAAGTCTGACGCCCTTTGATTTCCACCCCGCCTCTCTTCACCGGGCTCTTTTTTCCCTTGCTTCTCTGCTTATTCCATTTTCCCTGAGTCCTTATGCTGTATGCGCCTTCGACGGACCTCTCCCCCCCCCCACCTAAGCGTCCCCCCCCCGGTGCTGGCTCCATAAGGGAGCCTTTTCCCTCTGGTGTGTCTGGAGGATTTGCAGGAGACGATGTCCTGCCTCGGCGTGGGCCTCTCGGTGAACCTGAGTGGTCGATTTCTTGCCCTTTTACTTCCTTTTTAGCTACGGCACAGTTTCCTTTTATTTCCTGCCTTCTGTTGGGGAGAGTCCCTCTTCCATTCTTTTCCCCCCCACCTCCACCCTTTTTTCTTCTTGTCCCCTTTTCTTCTCCCGCATGTAGGGCTGCACCGTTTCATGTCATTGGAAAGATCTCACCCCGATTCAGCGTTTTCCTTTGTTTTTCCAGGCCCGTTCCTTCATCCCCCCCCTTTCTGGGGGGTTCCCCTTTTCCTCACTGCCGACAGACCCCCCCAATAGGACGCCATTTTATTGTGCCTCCTCTCTCCGCCTCCCCACATACCATGGCGCTGGATGACTGCTCTCACTCCCCCCCTTCCCGAGAAGTTTCCGGAGTCCTTGGCGAGATGGGGGAGTCGCTCCTCCCCTCACTACCCGGGCGTATTGGCGGGGGGCTGTCGGCTCTTTCCGGGCTCATGCACGCCTTTTATCGGCTCGCCTCAGCTCAGCCAGCTTTGTTTTGACGGAGTTTGGCTGTCTTTCCCTTTTTTTTGATCTAGCTTGGACTATGGTCCGTCGTCTCTTTTTTTGCCTCACATGCGGCGGGGTTGTGGCTCCGCTTTCTCATGGGTTCGGCCGGCGGCCGGTCGTTCGCGGACCGTTTTGTCTTCCTCGACCTGTTCGGACTTCGTAATGCGTCAACAGTCCCCCCCCCTCCTGCGGTTTCCTGTTTAACCGCTTTTGCTGCACAGCCTCTACCCCCAGGCCGGATCTCACGTCGACCCCGTCCTGCGACTTTATACATGCATCCACTTACCAGTGCCTCCCCTTTCATCTATGCCCTCTCTTTTTCCCCTTCACCCACAATACACACCCGAATCGTTTGCTCATGCTCTCTTGTCCGCCCCATCGTGGCCCCTGAAGCGAAATGGGGCGCGTTTCTTTCTCTCCTTCCCCCTTCTTTTTACGCCCGGTGTTTCCCCTCCCTCCCTTTCTCGTTTACTGGAATGACTCCTCCTTCTCTCCACCGGCCCCCCTTCCAGTGACATTCCTCCTTTCTTATTTATTTTCTCTATCTTTTTTCCTCCTCCTCCGTGAGAGATACGGCTTCAGTCTTTCCCCCTGAAGGTGCTGGTTCGACGGTCCTTATTCAACAGGACTTCTTTGAACTAGTCCCCGTCTTTTCCTATTCGCACTGCTCCCTCCCTTCCCTAATAAAACGCGTCCCAGGAGAGATCTCCTCAACTTGGAGGCGAGACGAGAGCATGAGCCCAAGGTAGACCCTTCCTTTTTTTTTCCCTTTGAGCTGTTCCCCTTTTATTGAGAGTGCTCTGTTTTCCCCCCCTTTCGTGTAGTTGCACAGTTGCAGGCGGGGTCTCCTTTGAGCCGGCCTGGTAGGTTGGCTGGATGTATCACAAAATTCGGTTTCCCTTTCCTTTGAGGTGTGGTAGGCTTTTCTCTTTAGTCCCCTGTCCCGATAGCCCTTCTACGTTACTTTTTTTTAGCCCCATTGTCTTACCGCTCGCCCGCGGTCGAGGACCAGTCCGACTCGAGGCTTTTCACCCCGAGGCTCGTTTTAATTCTTCCCGCCCGACCGCAGCCTTGTGAGGAGATCTAGATGTCTCTCTTAGTCTCTCCAGCCCCCTTTCCCCCCCCAGAACTGACCCGAACAGGGCCCCATCGCCCACTTCGGCGCTTTTTATGCGCTTGGCTGCGGTCTGCCCCCTCTCCGCGCTCATCATCTAGGCCTCTCCGGTTTGGAATTTATAGTTTACAGTATTTTTTTCCTAGTCGCGCTGCAGCGCGCTCATCCATTTTGCGTCTCGTTGGTGCTTGGCGCACTCTCTTTTCCCGTTTTTGCGGGTCACGAAACTGCGTCCCACTCCTCTTGATGCGACGTCATTGCTTGATATTACTCCGTAATTTTTTTCTTTTTCCTCCATAATCTAACATGGTCCCGCACTGATTGCTCCACCCCCTTTTCAGGCACCGGTGGAATTGTTTTTTGATGATCTGCGAGCCAAGCTCTCTCCCTTTCTTTCCTCGGCCTTTCCTCCCCGAGGTTGCCTAACCCCTTCCTGAAGGCCGGTGTAGAAAAAGTGCCCGGTTACCTTCTCTTCGCGCGGCTCAGGAAGCCAGGCCAATTTCTCCCCCCCTCCTTGACCACTTATTTCCCCGTAGATGCCGAAGTCGATACCCCTCGCCGTTGCGAGAGGCCTTTTTTTTCCTCCTGGCGCTGCGGGCCTGGTTGCCTTCCCCCGCAATTCTCGGGCAGAGAAGTGCCCGTAGCTCGCCTCGCTCACATTCCCGAAGAAAGTGTCCGAAGTCTTCTTTTTCCCCCCTCCCCCGGGACAGTCTCGTTTTGGATGCCGAATGCCGCCGTTTTTAGGATTCTGGATCTGAGCACTTTTTTGGCCGAATGACACCGGCCGCGCGCGCTGTTTCGCGTGATCGCACTCGCGGGGCCGCGCTAACCCCTTCTCGGTCCCTCCTTCTAGCTGAGCCGCTTTTCTTTTTTTTGTAGATTAAAGGTTCTCCCCGCGTGCAGTGTTTTTGCTACGGTTCACGCCTTCGTCTGCAGTCGGAGATAGTAGCAGGGCAGGATGTTTGCTTTTTTGTCTCCCACGAGCCTGGTTTTCGAGAATCCCCGGCTCCCGCTTTTCGGGTGGATCGGGGCGACCTTCGTTCTTCTTTGAGACTCAAATAGAAAAAAGCCGTTCCAGTTATATTCTCTTCCTGCCTAAAGTCCCCTCACCTCGCGCCTGACCCAGAAACGTTCCAGAGTCTCGATAGAGCCCCGCCCCTCCCCGGATTCAGGCTGGGATTCGAGGAGAAGCGACTTTCGTTACGTTTTCCTCTTAGCTGACTCATTCGGGTTTTTTTTGAGTCCCGCGAAGGCTATGTTACGTTGCGTGGCTTGCGAAAAAGTAGCTCCCGAATTTGTCTTCTTTTAATACATTCCCTACCGGTCAGTTTCCTCGGTCGTCACTGATTCCTCCTATCCGGCGAGCCCTGGAATCCCCCACCCTTGGTCAATCGTAGAAACCATCACTTTTGAGTTTATCCCGCTGAGCCCCCCCAACAACTAGCGCCAGCTCCCCCCGTCATTTTGCTTAGAGAGGCGAGGATCCACCCCTTTTTCTTAAGTAATAGGGCTCCGGAGACCCCCCTCCTCTCACTTTTTTCATGTCTTGAGAAAGTTACAATTATAGGGTCAAGGGTCGCAATCCCTCGTTTTGTGATTTCTATCTTCTTAGTTTTTTGTTCTATATATTCTCCCCCCCCAAAAAAAATTCTGACTTGCGGATCTTTTTTCCCGCTCTGCCCTTCCTGTTTCGCATGTGTCGACGAGAAGCGTACCGAGCAGGTGGGGGTTGCTCCCTCTTTCGGCTGACTCCAGAATGTCACGTTTGGGTCTCCTTTTTGTGCATTCAGAGTTAACATCGCGCGTGCAGACAGGAATTTGCCTAACGACCTTCCCTCTTATTTTTTCCAAGTGCTCAGAATGATCTCCGTTCTATGCTTTTGCTCTAGGTGCCTACCGCAGAGCTCGAGCCTCCCTTTTGTGGTTCTCTGCTTTTTCTTTGCCCCTGAGCTTCCTGGCTCAAACCTACCTCTCCTTTCGCGAGCCTCTCTTTCGCTAACCACCGGCGCCCGTCGGATTTCTTCTCGAGTTGCCTCGGTGGGGCACGAGTCTTTCGCTCGCGCCGTACCTTTCTTGAGGTGTGGATATCTATCGATTCGGGAGCCCCTGGGTGACTAGGGGATTTCTCCCTCTGTTCTCATCGCCCGATGCCTTATAATCGAGGAATTTATCCAATTTTTCTCTTGACCCCCTTCATCAGTCCCAAGTCTCCCCCGACCGATTGCTTCCATTGACTTTGCGCTCTAGCCCGGGATCGGTCTCTTCCACCACCAGAATCTTTTTGACGATTACTTTGATATGGCCGTGCCGCTCAACCCGAAATACCCTGCACTCTTTTCACGGAACTTTAATGTCAGAGACTTCCTTCCGTCTTCCTAAACATTTCCTTTCGAGTCTGGTTGAGCCGTTTTTATCTCCGAAAAAGATGGAGTGCAGACTCTTCAGTAGACATTGGTGATCTCCCTTTTCCCTGAAGCTGTCCCAGGATCGCTTATCCACTCCCTTGCTTCCCACCTGGTCGGGCGGACTTCCTCACATTTTTTCTTCTTTTCAGTTCTTATGATCTGCGGTTTACCTCGTTCTGGACCCCTTTCCTCCTTCTTCCCGCGGGCGCCAGGTGTCTTTACACTACGCGCACGCGGTCTGGAGCGTTATCTTCAGTACGGGGCAGAAATGTTGGTCCTCTTTTCTTGCACAGGTTTCAGGAGTTGCTTTTCGATTTCCTCTCAGCTTGGCTGAGCATTCGGTAGGCACACGGCAAGGTTCATGACCGTGAGAGCCTCTGCTCTTTTCTTTGACTGGGCGGCAGTAATTTTTTCTTTTCCCATTTCCCCCTGAATGGGAGCCATCGCTCCTCTTTCTTGCACGTCGGAGCGATCCTCACCCGATTCAGGCTTTTTTTTCCATGAAAGACTGCTTACTCCTTCCTCAACCGAGTCCTTTTTTTCCCTTTCCATTAGTCCCTTCCTTTGCAGATGGTGCGCCCTCCCCTGCAGCATTTATGTGCCATCCCTCTGCCTCTTCCTCCATGGCTGCCCTGGATTAATCCCGAGGGCATCGGCCACGATTACCGAGGAGCTCCTCCTTCCTTTTCTCCGTTTTCTGGGCCGCTTTTTTTTTCTTACCCAAACGCTTTTCCCCCGACTCAGTGTTATGTGGCCGGGCGGGTATTTTGAGGTCGTCATCACGCGGTGTGCTCGCCTCGCTCGAAGCGGCCTGCGACTGGACTGGACGTGGTGGCGTTTTTCCGGTTTATTAGGACTGGGATCCTCTTCTTTTGAATCCCCCCTTCCTTTTGCGGCGTTATTCCCTTTTGGGAAGGAAAGACAAATCGGTCGCGGCGCTTATGCTGTTTTCTCTCCCTTTACGTGTAATTCAAGAAAAGTCCCCGAGCGTGGGGTTCCCTAATCTCTTTTTTTTTTCACATCGCAAACAGTTCTAACAGCCGATATAAGCGGTCGTTACCCCGCAGGTCGACCTTTCTAATCCCCCCCTTTTCCTTTTGTTACTAAGATCCAACCAAGCTCTCCTTTTCGCCTCCCAAAATTTCTACCGGGGCTCATGCTCTTTTTCCTCAGCACCGTTGCCGGGAGATCGAGACTTTGGGCTCGGGGGGATTACCTCGATTCCGGTCTCCTCCCCTTGCGTTCTAATTTCGTGCACTACTTTGTCATATCCTACCGCCTTGGCGATCTACACGCGACCACGGCGGACGTTCACACAGTTCGCTGCTGCGATGGCGTTTTCTTCTCTTTTTCCTTCCTTCTAAGTGTTTGTTAGATTTTCCCCCCCGCCGAACTCCTTCGCAATGAGTACTACCTTTTTTTGCTTTTTTCGCTTGCCATGCGCGGGATAAAGTTCCTTTTTTTCTTTATTCGGGGATCGAAAAGGGGCGTTTTTTCCACTCACGGCGGCGCGCGCCCTTGAGGATAAAAGAGCAAATTTCTCTCTCTCCCGGCGATGCATCTTCTTTTTTGCGCATGATCATTTTTTGTTTGATGTTTTTTCCCCCTTATCTCGTAAGTCTTCCCCTCTCGCTAGGAAGAGGTAGGTGCTTTTTCTAACCCCAGTCGAAGGCGGGTAGCTGCGTTAGATACGTCCGGGTGGAGAGTTTTTTTCTGTCTTTTTTCCCAACGATCTGAGGGTAACAGTTTTTTTTCCGTGAGATCTGGCCGCTTACCTTTCTCTCCCTCGACTCGAGGCCAAGCTCGGGCCGGCCGACACATGAGATCCGCGTGTGAAGAAACTCCGGAATGTGCCCCCCCCTTCCACCCCCCCCTCTTAATCGCCGATGCTCATACTACGCTCTCGCTCCTGCCTCCACGCCTTCCCTTTCCTCAGCTGCTTCTATCGATGCGGAGTGCATGCCCCGAGTGCATGAACGCCCTTCAGAAAGCCCCAAGGCCACATCCTCCCACCCTTTCGGTGGTTGCTGTGATGTTCTCGCCCTGCGCCGCTACATATCTCCCTGCGTCCTTCTTCCCTTTGGCGGTGCTTTGCAGTCAGCGCCCTTGCGTCTGAGCGAAGCGCTGTGAAATCCATGGCTTCCCCCTTTTTGTTTGTCTGCCCATCTCCGTCGTTCCCCCCCGGAACGAAAATTCCTTGTCTTCGTCTCCCTCTGTACACCTGAACCCCCCTCTTCATCTTTTTTTTCGCCACTGCCTTACAAACTTTGCCCTCCGGGGGGGCGACGCTTCGCCCCATAGAAGAATAGGTGGCCTTTTGTCTATGCGTCCTTCCCTTCTCTCGGGGTGCGTCCTCGCTTGAAAGTAAGTATTAATCGGCATGACCGGCTGTTTTCCCTCCTTTTTTCGTTCCCTCTAGAGCGACGCGGCCCATCGCTCGCTGCACCTTTAAGACTGACTAAAGCAGCAACGCTTCTTCCAACAACATGGCGTAACTTTCTCCTTACCCTCCCAAACACGACCTTTTCTAGTATTGGTTTCTTTTTTCTTTCTGTCCTTTCGATTACCAGCGAGATTCTCCTCTGAAGTTGCTCAGCAGAGCACCCTGTTACAGCAACGTGTTTAATCGTACTGCGTTTTTCCCCTTCCCAGTGAGCAGGAGAGACAGGATGAAGTTTATACAGCAGTTAGCGGCCTTTGTAGAGACATATCTTCTCCAATTTTCTACTGATAGGAAGCGAGAGAGGGTTCTCAGGATCGACACTGGTGGTCTCTCTTTAACCCGTAGTCTTGCTTCTATTTGAAGAGATCCCCTTTTACCGTTCCTTTCTGAACCCCCCCTCCCGTGTCCTTTTTATGTTCTCCCCTTCATCCGCGCTGACTCTCTCTCTGATCGTGAAGTGCAGGCTGTCGGTTTTTTTTGCCCCGCGCGGGCTAGCGCCCCTTGAATGTGTAGCGTCTCGTGGCTCGTGTTTCTTTCTTTCTCTGGCGTCTGTATGTCGGAAGATTTACCATCTAAGTTTTAATCTTTTTTCCCCTCTCCTCTTCAGCGTGCCGGATATCCTCGCTTCCCTCTCCCCGACCAACGTTTCCCCTTCTCTATCTCGAGTCCCCCCCCCGCCCTCCCCCCCCTGATTCTTGAGAATGAGAGATCAGTTCACTCGATTCCCCTATATCCTGTGTCGCGCCGCGAGGGCGCGCGGGCCTTCACGAGTTTGTTTGCCCTTTCCGCGCTCTTGCCATCAGGGCAGTCCCCGCCCCGCTGTCCCGAGGGTCTCTTTTGCTTTCGGCCCTCGTGCGGCGGTCCGCCCCCTCATCTTGAATTGACCTGAACTCCCACTACTCGTTTTCCCCTATTTTTCTTTTCTCCAATCCTGTTGCGAAAAGTAGAACCCATGCTCCCCACCCCGTGTACCCCTGCGAAACAGTCCTTTTCTTTTTCGCGGCCTGAGGATCCACACCTCCTCCCTTCGGACGATATGCGGAGACTCGCGCCCCCTTTTCCCCCATGTTGGGAAGGGTCGCGTACCCCCTGCGTTTTGTGATGACGATATCTTTTCTTCCTTCATAAGTTGTTGTTTTTTTTTCTGATCGCCCTCAAAAACCGCTGGAGGTAAGACCGATCTCATTTCCCATTAATTGTTAGGTTGCGTCCGCGCGAGGCGTACTTTTGTATTTTCGGGTGTTGATGGCTGAGCGAAGACGTTCTGTTAGGGAGTCTTGGATAGGAGAGCATTTGTGTTCCTTTTTTTTACATAGCTGAGCCCAGGACTTTGCCCCTAATGCCGAGGAGTTGTCCCATTCGTAAGTTCCTTCTCCTCTCGGGATCATTGATTTGGATCTTTGAGATCTGTTCTTTTTCGGGATCACTTTCTCTTCCAGGAGTATCTGCTGGTGCTCCCCGACAAGCCGAGATCTTCACCTCGCGTCCTAGAGGTGATCTCCCCCCCCACGAGTCTCTTAAGACTTTGGATTTTCTTCTTTTGGACCTAGGTCTTTTCTCAGCTTACCCCGGTGATGCGGGGTCGAGATCGATTTCGGGCGGAAAGGGTGCCGGGAGAGAGGATGTAGTGGTGTTTTCTCCCCCCTCCCCCCTCTGATTTTAAGGTTTTCATATTCAACGAGATTTTTCAGCCTACATGACTACTACACCGACCGTCGTTGGGGGGTGGTTTTTCCTAGATCTCCTCCCTTATTTGAGCCGAAGAAACCGGGTTTTCTCCGCCCATCCCAACTTAGAAGAGATCTTCGATTGCAGGAGCGCGTTTTTTTGCTGCTTTCAAATAAAATGAACGTCTTTTTTTTCTTCCCCTTTGAGCGTTCTTTTTTTAGCTGACATTTGTCCATTTGCCTATCTAGTGAGCACGGCCAACCTGCTTTGTCTTACTCGCTAGACACAGATCGTTTGTCATCCGTCGTCATACTGATGTTTCTCCCCCTCTTCTATCGGCCCTGTGATATCAGGCTGATCCACGCCCTTTCTCCTGGTAGGGGGGCACTCGAATCCATTCCCCACATGGCTTTATTCTTTTTTTTTTCTTCCAGCTTTGTCAAAATATGCAATCGCATGTATTGAGATTTCTCCTTCTTCCCTGGTGACACTCCTCCGCACGGTGATTCTTTTAGCTGATTATTACTAATGGACCACCTGTTGGTCTTGTGTTCCTTCAAGTTGATTACCTGTTTAGATTTTTGATCGAGTTTGTACTCTCTTTCCCTCGTTTTCTCACCATTGCCGGTAGGCACTACTTTGGTCCCCTTTCCCGATGAAAGAGTTTTGGAGCTAGAGGGACTTTTTGCGTCTCCTCCCCCTTCTCTTGCAACCCCTTCAACTGATGCATGCGAAAGGTTGGACTTTTCCTGGAGGCCTTCCTTTTTTCATTCAGGACCTCACATCGTCTTCCAGGTTCCAGCTGAAGAGCTGAGTCGCCCCGAGGTGGGGCGTGAGCTTTAAATCTCTCCCTTGAGTTCCTGAGTTGCTCCTCCTGGTGCCCATGGATGTGCAAGAATCGCTCGACCCCTGTCGAATTTTCTGACTGCACCATCCCGGGAACCTCTTCTAGAGTCTATTGAGCGTTCCATGCGCTGGGCCTTTTCTTCTGCCACGTCCAATAACAGAGAGTGGTTTTCTTTCTGGGGGATGTTTCTTTCCCTTCGTATTCAAGGTTGCTCCCTTAGACTGATTTTGGCTTTTCTTTTTCTTTCCGTCGAGTTCCTCTAGCGCTAGCTCCTAGTCGCTTTGGTTAAAATGAAGTAGGGGCGCTTCATGGGGTCGGACTTCCCCCGAGGACCTAGTACATGTCTGAGTATCGACTGTTGTTGTTATGCCGGACCCTGACAGGTCATTCACCGCGGCGGGGGTGATGACACATCCCCCACTCCCTCTTACCCGGCCTATTCCTCCCCCTTCCTTTTTCCCCCGTGCGGATGTTATACTTTTCCCCCCTTTTCGTGGACTACTGCTCCTTCTCTACCTTGCCACTATATCTTGGCCTCCCCCCCCCTTGCATTTGCGGGTTCTTCCGCTTCGCTTTTCCTCCCGTCCCCCCCATTTTGGATCTACTGGGATGAGTTTTTCGGCCGGTCCAAGCCTTGTTTCTTTTCCCCCCTTCTCCTTGACATGATGGACTTGATCTCCGACGTCTGCAGGTCCCGACACACGGCGCCCACGGCCCAGTGCCTTTCGCGCTGTCTGGTCTGGACGGCGTTCTCTCCTTTCCGTGTTGTGTTTTTTTCACGACCAAGCTTTTTCCCACTGGACCTCCCGGGGGTCTCGCCTCCAGTCGTCATCCTTCTTCGGGCAAAAAGGGCGGCATTTCCCGCCACTTCGGCGCGCGGCCGCTATTAATCCCGAGAACAGGGATAGTCTCCCCCCCTTTCCCCCCCCCCTCTGGGCCGCTCCTGAGAATTTCAAGAAATGAAGGTTTTTTTTTTATGGTCCGTAGCACTTCTCTCTAGATCGAGCGCGCAGGTAGGCACGAGTTTCTTTTTCCGGGGTATAAGTCTGGTTGTCTACCGGCGTTCTATCCCCTGCGGCCTCGTGTTGAGTGATGTCCAAGAGTTGACCGTGACGTGACGGGTCGGTTTCCCAGTAGAACAGGTCAAGTCTCTCTTCCAGCAGACTATGTCCCCACTTTTTTCCTTCAAACCTGCCCCCTCTAGGTCCTCCATGACAAGATGATCTAGGACGCTCATTCTCGAGACCCTCCCTCGCCCGAGGAACCGACAGCCCCGGCTCCCCTCTTCGAGAAGGCGTCCGACTCAGAACAGTTCTTCTCCCTTCCCCCCTCCCAGAAAGCCCCTTAATCACACTACTGAGTTTTGGTTTCTGATCCCCCCGCCCCCCATTCTCCCCTCTACTCGCTCTCCTCGTTTTCTTTTTCGGATTCTGCAGTCTCAGCGCCATGCCTATGTTCCTTTTTTTGAGCGCACGAGTTTTGAGTCCCGTGCTCCGTCGTCTTTTCCCCAGCGCCCCCCCTTCGGTGATGCGGCAGGCTATTCAGTTTCTGTCTGGAAACCGCCGGAATTTTTGATTGTTTGCTGCCAACTGCATGACCCCTTTGTCTCCCCCCCCCCCCGTTCGGCCGCTTGCAGCCACGGTTCGAACAGGGGAAGTTTTTTGAGTCTATTATCTGCTCGCCGTCTGGCGTTCTCCTTGACCGTGCCGTATTCCTACCTGGCATGAAGGGGGTTCCCACGTTTCTCAGGTCCCCCTCTGCTCCCTCCCCCCTCGTCGTCGACAATTCTCGAACCTAAAGCCCCGCACCCTCTCCCCTGGTCCCCGCGACACGCGCCCGCAGCCTTAGTCACGGTGAGCACGCTTTCCGTCTCAGGAGAAGACCTCCTGCTCTTTTTACTTGGCAGTTTTGATTTTCAGCTCTGTCACCTCGAAAGCCCGTTCCTTCGCTTGTCCCAGACAGGAGGGCTCGTGGATGCCGTTCTCCTCTCGGCAGGGAAGCTCTAGAGCTCGCGGCACAAAAAGTGGTTCCGAATCCCTGGATTCCGCTTTTTGAGCAGTGTTTTCGCCCCGCATGTTCCGCTCCCAAGCTTTTCAGAAGGGTATTGCACGCGCTTTTCGCTTAGAAGAGGATGGGTTCGTACACGACGTTCAGGTGT
>Ga0179593_1390983_pt1 | contig 12490 bp, 20 predicted proteins | sample CZODoug2_1_08_16_FD_185931 | JGI IMG/M metagenome (GOLD analysis project Ga0179593, IMG submission 185931) | Vadose zone soil fungal communities from Angelo Coast Range Reserve, California, USA - CZODoug2_1_08_16fungal (PacBio error correction) | ecosystem: Environmental > Terrestrial > Soil >... | reverse complement strand
TGGCCCCTCCTCTGGTCCTACAGACCACGATCCCGTTCTTGCGCATCGCGTTTTTCAGATGCTGTGCTTTCATCCCACTTTTCCTATTCCTCCTTTCACTGTTGCCCCTTCCTCCCCTCTCTTTGTCCGTTTTCAGCCACCCTGCTTTCGTTTATCGCTCTTCTGGACGGAAGTCAATGCACCTTGCGTAGATATTTTCCCTCCATTCTTTTCTCTCTTCCTCTCGGCCCCACCACCTCGATCGTATTCTTCCCCCTTTTCTTCTATCCGTGGAACGAGGCAGGTGCTTTTTCTTTCCAGATTGGATTGCGTGTCGTCCCCTGCTTTCCCTACCATTCTCCTCCCGGTTCTTTTCTTCCTGACGTCGTTTCCCCCCCCTCCGACCTTTTTCTTCCTTCGTGTCTTTTTTTTTCACCCCGTCGGAACCTTCATTCCTCTTCCCTGGGCCGCGTGGTTTGTGTGTGGCGGTTTAATTATTGGGCGCTTTTGACCTGTGATCCGGGCTCCTTGCCCTCTCACCGCTTGCAATCCTTTTCCCCTTCCCTCCTTTTTTTGCCCCTCTTTTTCCCGCGAAGACCTTTTTTTTGAGCTCTTTCTTCTCTCTGTTAATTGCTCCCCAGTTCATGGTTCAACCTTGCTTTGTATCCTTCCTAAGGATGACCCAACGTGCCTTTTTTATGAACTTTCACCTCCCCTTTTTTTTTTCCCCTCTGACCCCTTCCCGTTCGCCACCCTCTGATTTTTGCGCGGCGGGGGATTTCTGTCGCGCGGACCGTCTGACCTGTTCCGGGCAACTAGCGCTGCTAGGAGTTTTGGGTTTTTCCCTTTCTGTCCGTCCTTTTTCACTCCGCCTACTCACGACGGGGTGGCTTCGCCAAGTTCTTTCGACACGCCAGTTTCGAACCACGGGGTTTCCTGGTCAGATGCTTTCCTCCTTGTTACCCTCCCCTCCACAGGTTGTCTATTACATGCCCGGTCCGCGTTTCTTTCCGGCTTTTTTCGTTGTTGGTGAGAAGACCTGTGATTCCTTCTTTCCGCCTGCTCTTTTTAGTCCTCGGTTTTCTCCAATATGCCTTTCTCCTCGCGCGTAGAGATGCCCCTTTCCCGCCCTGTTGATTTTAAGTTCTCGGAATCCGCGCTTCTGGCCACTCCCTAAGAGATCTCCTTCTGAGTTGGACTACTCTCTTTTCGGTATCCCCGTAGCATACCCCCCTTGTATCTTTTCTGTTGAATTCTCTTTTCATTCTTGACGCGCGTCCAGCTGTCATCTGCAGACTACCCCGGGTTTTTGTGGCTTTGTTTCTTTCTGCTTTCTTTTCAAGCGTACGGTTTCTCAGTGTTCTCCTGCGAGACAAATTTTTTTTCTCTCTTTCCCCCGGTTCACGGGTTTTATCCTGGTTTTTTCCTTTATCCTCTATTTTCTTTTCTTGTGCCTTTGGCTACGCTGCCCTTGTTTTCTCCCCCACGCTCCCTTTATTTTGTGTGACTTGAAGCTTTCCGAGTAATTTTCGCGTAGCCCACTTTTTTGGCCGCCCAGCCATTTCTGGCTTATACTCTCTCTCCCTTTTCCTCCTGACCCTTGGAACCGTTTTCTCCGCCTTGTCCTTTTTTTTTTTCCTTTCAGCCTTTAAGTATTCACACCCAGCGGACGAGCCTCGTTTTCTCGTTGCGGGCCATACGCCCCGCCCCCGCAGTGCACGAGACAGCATGTCCGGCGGCTCTTCCCCTCCATTTTCTTCGTTCTCTTCGCGACCCCCCCCTTCTATTACGCTTTATGGTCCAACCGGACAGGTCTCTCTTCGCTGTGTTCTCCCGTCTCTCTGAGTCTCATTCGCGGCGACTACACGCCAACAGTGGGTGAAGTTTTCCCAGGGACGATTTTGCCATTTTTTTGTCTGCTCCATTCTTCATGTCTCTTCCCTGTTTTGCTGACTCCCGCCTGTCTTTCTTCTTATGCGCCTTGGTTCCTAGATGCAAGCCTCAAGCTAGAGAACCCCTCGGCCGTCCGCCGCCATGTAGAGGCCCAGCGTGGTAGCTGCACCCCTGCCCACCCGCTGCCCCCGTTCCGTTTTTTTTTTTTTTTTTTTGATTTTTTTTTTTTTTTACTTTTTGTTTTTTTTCTCTTTTTTCCTTTTGTATATTTATTTTTGTCTCTCCTTTTTTTTGTGTTTTTTTTTTTTTGGGTTTTTCTTCTCTTTTTTTTTGTTTTTTTTTTTTTTTATTTTTTTTTTTTTTTTTTTTTTTTTTTATCTTTTTTTTTGTAGTGTTGGCTTTTTGGTTTTTTTTTCTCTTTTTTTTTTTTTTTTTTTTATTTTTGTTGTTGTATTTGAGTTTGTATTTTTACCTTTTGCTTGATTTGTCTTTTTTCTTTTTTTTTTCTTTTTTTTTCATTTGTTTTTTTTTTCTTTTTTTTTTTTTTTTTTTTTTTTTTTTTTTTTTTTTTTTTTTTTTTTTTATTGTTTATTTGTTTTTTTTTTTATCGTCTCCATAAAGCCCGCTCTGTGTCTTTTTCTACCGCTTCTTCTGGCAATAGATCCCTTTTCTCGCCCCTCTCCCCCTCTTATTAAGTCCCGCTCTCCTCCCTCTCTTTCTCCGATGTCCTCCTCCTCACCGCACATCACTTGAACTCAAACTTGGTTTGATGTGTTGACATTTCCCCTGAGTCGTTTTCTGTTTCACCGATTTGGATTTTTGTTTTCCTTCTCCTTTTGCCCCTTCTTATTTCCACTTGTACAGGACCATACCTCCCCCCCGGCTTCTTTAATCAAGCCCTGTCAAACCCCCGTAGGCCTATTGCCTTGACTCCGTGTTTTAGTGATATTTGCCTGGTCCCCCGTGTGAACTAAATTTGATTCTCCCCCCTTCCCCCACGTTGCCTCCCTTTGCCCATTCCCCGCGAAGCGGTATTCCTTTTTTGCCCAACCACCCGAATTTTTCGAAATCCTGTGCGCCGTCACAAATTTTCCTAGCTTCTTAGGGAAGTTATTCTGCTCCCCTCCCCTTCCCCTCTCTCGCTATTTTCTGCGGAAAGCTGTTTACCCAGACGGTTTACCTTCTTGTGTCTTATTATCAGCCGCGTTTTCCTCTTCTCTTTTCTTTCTTATGGCTTGTTTTTTCTCTGTTCTCCTTTTTATCATGATCTGGTTTTCAAAAGTCCTCCCGCCATCTTTATCTTCCAAGTTCACGTTAGGAGTTTAGCGCGCACGTCCACCTCCTCATTCCATAGGTTAGCCCCTCACTTTCTTCTCCCTCATTATTTTTCTCCTCTTGTATTCTATGTCTCTTTCCCTGTATCTCTCATCTTTCTTTTCGCCCCATCTTTGCACACGATTCTGTCCCCTTCAGTTTTGTTGTGATGCTACTATCTCCACCTGATTGTTCCCCGACACTTTTTACAGTCCCCCCTACTCCTTGTCTTTTTCAGCATTAGCCGCTGTCACCCCCCCCCCCTTGTCCTGAAGGGTCCATTTTCTACATCAGTCTTCTTTAGCCGGAATGCACGTTATTCTAGGGACTTCAGATCCAAGTTTTTGTGGCTTTCGGGCCCAAACATGTTTTTCCCCCCCTTCCGTTAGTCTGCTTTCTGCAGTAGTAAATGCGAGTGTTATGTGTTTTAAAGGTCAGTTACTGCCCGATGCTTTCCCCCATACCCACCTCCCTCTTTTCCTTTTCTCCTACGTGCCCGGCCCTCTGTATCACAGCTCTTACTTGAGTCGAGAAGTTCCCCCTTTAAGCGCGAGATGCCTCTTTTTTAGTCTCCTCGGACCCCCCTAAGTCACGGTTATCCCCTTCATATTGTAACGTGCCTCCCTTTCTTCTCTCTTTTGGATTGGTCGACAACGGCTTTCCGGCTATTCTCCTTCAATTTTTCCCCCTCAGTGCGTGGCGTTTCTTGGGGGCTGGAGCTTTTTCTTGTTCGCCGTTTTTTCGGTTTCTGTCTCGTTTCCCCCTTACAATCTTCCCCTTTCTGGCCGCCCTACTTGTTTTGCCCTGTCGCGGGTAGCGGTTTGACCTGACGAGCTCCTGACCAGCTATCCAATTGTTTTCTCAGTCTTCCCCCCCCACCCTTCCCTCCTGTGCCACTCCACTCGTCTTTGGATTTTCTTTCGTTACCGCACACGTGATTTCCACGGTTGCGGATATTATGGCGACGGTGTTTTCCTTGGAGTCGCTCGCGCCTTCTCTTAATTGATCCTGTCCCACTTTTTTAGTTTTTTCCTCTGTTTTCTTCTTCTTCTTCTTACCAGGCAGAGCCCTCCGGGTTTTTAATCATAGTTCCCGCTTTTTGGACACATGGACCACGCAACAGCTATTTTGCTTTTCCTCTTGTCCACTATGTGTTTTTTGTTTGTTCCCTTACTTCTCTCCGAGGTAGTCCTTCCCCTTTTTTTTCCCTCTTTCTACTTTTTTTCCCACTCCGGGTTGAGCTCGATGGCATCGCTCAGGCTTTTTTTTACCTGTGACGATTCTCATACACCGGGACTTTTGGAATAGACCGAGGATTCGAGTTGTTAGTTGTTCACGTACCTTCCTTTTTCTCTTTTTCCTCGCCATTTATGCTCCCCCCTCTCCGGAAAAGTTTTTTTTGTCCAATCTCGAATCGCCTCGCGCTTGTTCTCACCCCTCCGCGCCTTCTGTTGGCTTTGTTCTGCGTCTTATGCGTTGTTTTCCCTTGCGCAGTCTTTTTCCTCGAAGATCTCTTTTTCTTTTTTTTTTTTTCCCTTCTTGTGACGTTTTTTTTCTTGACTCACCCTGTATTTTGATCCGCAAGGGAGTTTAATCAGTTTGACCGACTTTCCGTTTTGTGCAGTTTGTCGGCCTTGGTGTCTGCCCAATGATTTTCCCCGTGCCGGGCTTTTCCTGCCCGTCCTTTTTTTTTTATTCTCGTCGAAGGGATTCACCTCAACAGCCCATGTCGATCGCCTTTTCCCCCGGGTTTCAGGGTTCTTACTTCTAGCTTATCGGGGGGGGGGGGGGGTTGGGGGGTAGTCAGTGCTGCGAGGTTTTGATCCAGGATCTTCATAAAAGAGCTAATTTCCCTCCCTTTTTCCGTTGGGTGTTAGTTTAGATGTCCTCTTTCCAGCAATTTTGAAGTTTCTCCCCGCGTGCCATTCAGCCCCCCAACTCCGGGAATTACGGTTTGCATTTTTTTTCTGAACCAACTGTGCACCGTGTTAGCAGTCAGCCATTTTTCCGTATTTTTTTACAGGAATTTTTCCCCCGCCCTTCTACCCCCTCCCTTCAGACTTTCCCCCCTTTTCCCCTTTCCCAGTTTTTCGTCTTTCCTTCTTCACCGCGGCTCCACGTATTCCCCCCTGCTTCATACTTCTTTGTGATGGCTTTCGAACTTTTCCATCGACAACGGCCGTTCAGATATTATTCGTTCCGACCCTGTCACTCTAGTTTTACTCGTTGCGCTTGACTCCCCCCACTCTTCCAACACTCCCCGTGTGGGCGCCCCTTCCTTTTTTTCTCCGGTCTCCGTCCATTTAGTTTTGTTTCCCAGCGTCCCTTTGAGCCCCTTGTTTGTCCCGCTGACTCTTTTGTGCACGTGAGTTGTCCCCCTCCCTTTCCTCCCTCCCATTCCCCTCTTTGAACCTTCCTTCCCTTGTGGAAGTGCTCCTGGTGATGTCGAGCTAACGTTTTTTTGTAACCCGCTCGCAAGCCATTTTCCGATTGCTACAGAGGTTTCCCCTCTTTCTCATTTTCCCCCCCTTTATAATTGCTGGCCAATTCTCTCTCCGGTGGAGTTGAGCCGATTTTTCCATTTTGGGAGGTGAATTTTCTTTTTCTTTTGTTTGTTCCCCCCACCCCCATACCTCTTCTGGTCCCCTTTTGGTCACTCTCCTAGAGACCTTGTGCTCCCCTTACCTTTTTTCCTTTCCCCCTTCCGTCCTTTCCCGTCTCTTCCTTTCATTGCTTCCTCCCCCGCTCGCCGCCAAACATGTGTTTCCCTGTGGGGGTGATGGTTTTCTTCTTTACAATGTACGTTGCCCTATTGATGTCTTTTGTCCCTCCTGACAACATGCCTCTCCTTTTCTTTCATCCCCTGCGGTGATGATTTTATGTATTTCTTTGCTTTTATTTTGTTTCACTTGGAGAAATTACTCTGCCCCGTTCTTGTCATCTTGCTTCTTCCCCCCCACGCGGCTGTTCTCCCCCCTCTGCGTGCCGATTTCCTTTTCGTAAGCTTTCGTGGCTCCCACCCGTGGACCGCACCATATAAGTGCAGTCGTAGCTTTTCACTCGCTGCAGTTTTTATCATTTAATTCTATTTTCTCCGTTACTCACCCCTCCGCGCCTTTTTCTTACCCTCTGCCCCCGCTTTCGAAGCCAGGGTTTTTTCGCCATTGCCCCCGTTTTTCCAAACCTTTTTTCAACTGTGTCCGTCAGGACTTTCCCTTTTCTTTGATAGAACTCCCCTTTGAGTCGCTCCTTGAGTCTCGGGGGATGGGTTAGCACGCCGCATGGCACTTGACCTTCGTTTTCAACCGATCCTTTTCTTGCATTTATTTCCCCCCAATGCATCTCTAGACTGCTCCTGTTTCTCCCCCCGTTTGAACGTTTCCCTAGAACTCCGGCATGTTGATGATGACCGCAGGAATTTGGAAGCCTTTGATTTTATTCGTTTATATGGTGTAGCATTTTTACCGATCTATATCTGTAATAACATAATCCTTTGTGTTTATCTAGTATCGTGAACCCCTCTTTCACACTCTTCCCGAACTCAAGAATTGCGCATCACTGATCCGCGCTGCCCTTAGCGGGCTTTTGGCATTATAACTTGCCTATGGTTCTATTGAACGGTAACTCCCTTTGTCTTTCCCCCCACAGGAGCCTTCTCTTCCCCTCCTCTTCTTCTTTTAACTATGACCGATGTTCTTGAGTTGACGATTTTCCTCCTACGTCAGTTACCTTTCCCTCCCTCTATCACCCTCTCCCCCTCCTGGCATTTCTATAGACGGCGAAGGGAAGGCTGGAACCCCCCTTTCCGCGTGCTTTTTTTTGTTCTTGCATTTTCTTAAGAAAGCCCCCCAACGAAAGTATGGAAGGCTTCTTGTGTAACGGGCCTATGCCTTTTTTTGGTTTCTCAGGTGCGTAGTAGTTTCCCCCTGGGTTTTCCGTCCTCCTTTGTTTTTTTCTGGGCGAATTTTATATTTATTGCTCTGACTTGGTGTCTAGCCCCTCCCTCAAAGACTTTTCTCGCCTTGCTTTCCGATGCCGACCAGTTGTTTTCCCTCCGCTGTTCCCTCCCTCCTTTTTGTCTTTCTCTTTCTGAACTTCTCACAGCCTTTATCCCTAGTGGCCCTGTGTTTCCCACCATCACTCTTTAGATGATAAAGCATTTGTTTCGTACACTTGTGGACCCCTTTTTTTTGCACCAAAAGATTTCTCTGTTCTCTTTAACCCTATCTTTCCCCGCCATAGCTTTTGGGCGCGTCTGTGTCTTATACCTTCTTCTCTCGGGGGGGTTTGATTTTGTTCAATATGTCTTTCCATTATTCACCCTCAGCGCTTCTTTTTTTTGCTCACTCGTGCACGCGGGTTAACCGTCTCACCGTCTGACGTTTTCGCCCATTATATTGAGATTTTCGCTCAGTGTCCGACGTTATCTCTAGTTGACTTTTCTTTTCTTGTTTACCCCAGCGTCCACCCAGACTTATGCACGGCGACGGGAGTATAGATAAGGTTTTGTCTTTGCCTTGTTTTTCTTCCGCACTGAACTCCTTCCTTTCCCTCGCAGCTTCTACCCAGCAGTTTCTTTCTTGTTCCATATCCTGCCCTTCTCTGCACGATTCACCGACCGCCCTAATTTTTCGAGTGCTGAGATCGGTGTGAGAGCCCTTTTCCCCGACTATACAGAGATCGTCTTTTAATACACCTTCTTTTCAGGTCTTTCAGGAGTCAACGGACTTCTGCCAGGGTGTTTCCTTGGAAGACGGGGAGCGCTGCTGTTTTATAGCTTTTTTTCGATGTTGTCTTGGGCTTCATTGCCATTACTGTTTTTAAGGGTTTTTTCCTTGTTTTTCTCAGTGACTCTTCTTTTGGGCCAAATTCTTTTATCGTAGTCCCCCCGGTTCACCCCTTTTTTTTTTCCTTCTGTCCCTTTTTTGTTAACGATTTGTGCTTGCGTTGGGCTACTTTTCTGCTGGAGCCCCCATCCTTTTGTTTTTGTTTTTAGGAGGATTTTTTCCCCCTTTCCGTCTTCTCCTTTCGTAAGCAGCCCCCCCTTTGGAATGACTTTGTCAGTCAAATCGCATCGCTTGTGGCCTTTTTCCACTCTACTTCCCCTTATTCTGGATTCACCCATTGAGGACTTTGCCTTTTCACCCCCACGGACGGAGAACTTTGCTCTTCCCATCACCGCCCCAGCTTTCCTTTTTTTGTTCGAGCGCACCTCTTTTTCAGCGTTTCCCCGTCTTCCCTTCCCACTTCCTTCTCTCATTGCGTTGTCCCTTCCTTCTGAGTATGCAACTAGGTCTTCTTTTCTTTTTCCCGTGATTAGGAGGACAGGACGACGTGCCCGACCAAGAGTTCCCAACCCCCCACCCCCCTGCTTTTCTTTTTTCTCGTTCAGCCCTTTTCTGAGACTAGTCTTATGTATTACAGTCCGCTTGCTTCTCATCCGTGTTCGTCACCTTCGTGTCATTTCTGTCTGCTGACTCCGTCAGTCCCCCCTTTTTGACCCCTGCCAATCAGTTTTTTTTTTCTCGTAACCCCCTCTTGTCGTGTGGTACCACCAGGCACCCCGTTTTCCTTTCGAGTTCGTTCTCGATTCCGATGTCGCAAATAGAATTGCGACGCCACCTTCCTCTTGTTTTTCGAGTTCATGCCGGCTAGAGCCTTTTCTCCCTTTCCCTCATTTCCCAATTTCCTACTCGCGACCTAGCTCAGATGCCCCGCGGCCAGAAATGTTTGCGCTTTTTTTAAATCGCACCACGTTTTTTTGTCCTGCCCAAGACCCCCTAATTTCGGATTGAGGTCTTTTTTGCGTCTCTTCCACCTTCTCCTTTTGGGCACCCTTTATAAATCATTCTCCTACCCCACCGGCTTCGCGCCCAGCGCGTAGTTGAGTTTTCCCCCATTGGTTGCTTTAAAGGAAGGCGTGCCGCTATGTTATCCTTAAGCCTCCCATTTAATTAATATTCCCTCCAACCAGTGACCCTCCACCCCCCTCTCCCGCTGACAATTTTCTTATCAGGTCTCCTGTTTCTCCCCCTCCCACGCCTCTTTTGCCTTCGATCGGTTTATTTTCTTACTTTCCGTTTTTTATCCGTCTTTGTCTGGCTGAATTGTCCGCGCCACCACCACTTCGGACCTCCGCCCTTTTGACGCCCCCCTTTAAGTCCCTGATATGACCCTCCTTCTTGCGCAGATCGCGTTTTTTTTGTTCTGCCTGTTCACGTGTTACCTTTCTTTGTCAGGTCAACCCCCCTTCTCACCGTCCCATCGTTTCATTAACTTGTCCCCGCCATGTGATCCCTCTCTTTCAAGTACCTTTTTATGTCCACTTTTGACGGTATCCTTTTAAACAGATAACTTTTTGTAGTACTCGCATGCATTGGGGCCTCCGTCTTCTCTTTTAATCTTGGGCTTCTTCTCTTTTTCTCCATCTGCGTTCAGTCTCTTTCTCCGTTGTTTTTTTGTTCCTCTCCTTTATCGTTGACCTGGTGCCCCCATATCCCCTTTTTTTACCATTTTATTGTCTCAGATCTCGGCTTCCCCCACTTCTTTTTTTTTTGCATCAGCACATTTCCGATATACGGTTTCTATTTTGCAACTTCATCCAAGTTGTTTCAAACTTTTCTGCCCGACTATAATCTTGCTTTTTGCGCCCTTCACTCCGCTCCCTTCTTTCGATTTTTTTTCAAGCCCATCTCCGTCAGTCCAGCGAGGGCCCCCCCGCGTCATTTTCGAACTATTTCTTATCCTCGGTTAACGAAGAGACGGGAAAGTGTTTGTAAGTGTGTTTTCGCTTACGTACGTCCATGCGCCAAAGCCGCCCTGATTCTCCCTTGTTGTTGATTTCACCCTCTGCCACCGTTTTATCTTGGATTTTTGTTGACCGGAGATTTATTTGATTACAATTGGGGATCTGATGACGTGCGGGAGTTCTTTCCCGGGTTTTTTTACCTTCTTTTCTCGGGGACCGGTTTGAATCCCCACAACTACATGCCTTGCGTTGGCGCTGTGTGGTTTTGGACCTATTTTTTTCTCTCATCCTTTTGGCTCTTTCCCGTTTCCCCGAATCATCCCGGGCACAACTCTTGGCTCTACTGAGGCCCTTTGGTTTAGTATGGTTCCTTCCCCATTTGTCTAACCTTCGAGCCCTCCTCTTTTTTTGCGCGCTTTTTTTTTTTCCCCTCGTCTGCTCTTAGTCTTCTTTCATTTCTCTACCTTTGTTTCCCATCAGCGTTTCTAGTTCCAGAGGCTCTGGTTCCGCAAAGATAGTTTCCAGTTGTTTTGTTCGCATTCTATCTCCCTTTTTCCCTGGCACGACTTTCTTTTTTTATGATTGGGGCTGTTTTACAGCCTCCCACCGCTGTTTCTATACATGTCCGGGTTTTTTTAGTTTCAGTCTCGTTTTTGGGTTGGGTGTAAGGACACCTTCAGTCTCTACCCTCCCCGCTTTCTCAGCAATGTTGCTTGGTCCATATCTTAGGACTCGCCTTCTTTAATCAACCAATGCTTATTTTTTTTTTCATTTTTTGACTTTTTTTTAAGAGTGGTTCGAGACGGGTCCTCCCACTGCTCCTTTCACCCTCCTCCTCCTCGATCCGGTCCCTTTTGACATACATCTTGTAACTGGTTAGGTCCTTCTCCTTCCCCACTCTTTTCTTTTGTGCCGGGAAGGACGGTGGTTTGCTTTTGGAAGATGAGCAGTCTTCCACATTGATGGTGCTTTTTCTTCCTTCTTCTTTACGGGCGTGTTCCTCCCCCTTTGGTGAAGATTCTCTTAGAATTTGAGCCAAAGAAGGTGACGTCGTCCTGGTCATCCTTTTTTCCCGGCCCGTGCCGAGTTCGATTCTTTCCGGTCGTTTATGCGGATTTTCCCCCCTTGGTCAAACCTCTTTTTTTCCTCCTCTCTTTTTGTTTTTCTAGAGATTTTTCAGCAATTTGGCCTGGAGTTTTCCCCCCAAGTTCGGCAAGCAGAACTCTGTTAATGACGTTTTTTCGCTGACGGTGTCTTTAACACGGGACCATTCTAAGTAAGCCAGTTTCTCCAGATTCCTTCTCCTCTCCCCCCGTTGAACGTGCTTTTCACAAGCCTCCTTTGACCAGAAGTGCCACATGTGCCTACAAAAGCCACCGCCTTCCATTTTTTCGGCGGCTTTTTTCACAGCGGCTCCCTTATGCTTAAATCTGCGTTTTTATGCCGAGCCCGATGCGTATGTCATCTTCGATCGTTTCCATTCCTTCTCTGCCTTGGTGCCCTCCCCCTCTCGTCGACGCACTCGTCAACAATCACCACTTGGGGCGCCTGCATCTTTTTTTTTCGTCTGATCTAGCTCTTCACATTTCTGACCCTTTTTCGAATCCGTTCCGCAGCGAGATTTCTCACGGACGCTTTTTCTCCGCCCGCACACTCCTTACACGCTCTTAACCTCCTTATCATCCTCTGGGTTCCCAGTGGGTATGCTGGTAACCACCCAAGAAACCCCCCCTTATACGTATTTAGCTGACTTACCTTTCCCCTAATTTCTGTCATCCACCTGCCTCTTTCTTTTTAGCGATTTTTCTTCCCGAGGCTCAGATGATTCTCTATCTCGCTGTTCTTTTTTACTTATGTCTTTTTTTTTCAGCTTCCTCTAAGTAAACGAGATCCCCCTAAGGATGTTGGTGATTTCCCTTCCCTCTCCCTTTTTCTTTTCAGGACCCCTCTTCCCCACAACGCTCTGTGATTTCATACTGGTGGCTTCTTTTTTTTTCCGCGCTCGTTCCCCCACCTTTTCGCTGTTTAAGAGGTTCCCATTCATCTTTACCAGAAACCCGGTCGGATCCGTTTTTTGCCAACCCTCCTCTCTTGCCAGCATCTTTCCGCTTTTCTTTTGAGTAGTCCGGGATTCCGTCCCCCTCACTTTTTCCTTTATTTTCCCCCGAAATAGATTTTGACCTTCACCTTTTCATCTTTCTTTTTTTCTCCCCCGTCATCTCCTTCTCTTTTCTTTGGCTTCCGTTACCTTTCCCTGCTGGAGCATCCGGTTTGCCTTCGGCGGCGTACTCGTCACACTGACCTTTTCGGTTATCCGGTTCTCGCTCTCCCGCCTGATCATTGCATTCGGTTTGATGGGCTCTCCTTTCACGTCTTCCAATCGGCCTCCCTCTTCATTTACTTTTTCCCAAGCAAGAATCTTTTCGTACGGCGCTTTTAACCTTTCGCTTTTTGAACCTCTATAGGAATTTCATTTCTTCCCGCCTGTGGCAGCAGCCGATTTTTCGCGCAATTCTTTTCCTTTCTTTTTCTTTCTTGTATGACATCGGAGTCCCG
>Ga0179593_1288925_pt1 | contig 12490 bp, 16 predicted proteins | sample CZODoug2_1_08_16_FD_185931 | JGI IMG/M metagenome (GOLD analysis project Ga0179593, IMG submission 185931) | Vadose zone soil fungal communities from Angelo Coast Range Reserve, California, USA - CZODoug2_1_08_16fungal (PacBio error correction) | ecosystem: Environmental > Terrestrial > Soil >... | reverse complement strand
CCGCCCGCAGTCCCCTCCCTTTCACCATGATTTGGCCACACGGCCTAATCAATGTGATGATCTTTCATTTTTTTGGACGCGTTTTGGGCCCCCCCCATAAGTTATCCCACTGAGTACTCGCCAGTCTTTAGTTCCTCCAACCCCCCCACCCGTCCGTTCTCCTCCCCGTTCCTCTGATACGAAGAATTTTACAAAGCGAAGTTAGCTCCGATGGATTAACCGATTTTTCCGGATTTGGTAATGAATCGATTCCTTCCCCCGTGTACCGATGCCCTCTTTCCCTGTATCCGGTGTTCCCCCCCTTTTATCTAGGGGAGCCTTCATGTCATTTTTTCCTTTTCTTTTTTCAATTTTTACAACTTTTTTATATGGGTCTTTCGTAGCTGCACGGCTTCGAAAACCTCCCGCCCTTCTCTGGCTGGCATCCCTGATTCGCGAGATAATTCATCATGGTCCCTCTTCCTCTGGCTACCCATTTTCTAACGCCCTCATCTTTCCGTTTTCTCTTTGGAATCCCCTTCAAGTATATTATGGAGTCCCATTAACGCCTGTCCCGAGGAAGCTCGCTCCTCCCAGTCCCCCCTGAATTCACTTTTCATATTCGAAGCGCTGATCTTGTACATCTCGATTTTGATATTTGATTGTCGCGAGCCTTACAGCTTTTTGAGCAACCTCTCATACCTTGCAGGTAAGGATTCTGGCAGTGTAAAACACATTTTTTCTTTTCCCCACCCTACTTGTCGATCTTGTCTTTAACCCTGTGCTGTTCCCTCCCGCGATTTCACTTTCCCCCCGGTATTTCTTACGGGCGCTCTTTGCTAAGGCGTGCCATGGCACAACCAACTCATCCCCCGGTCATTCCCTCCGCTCCCGTCCTTGGTGCCCCCCGTCGTGTCATGCCTGACCTATCGAGAGAAGCGAGGACCGGATAGCAAGAAGTCCCTAGTTCTGGTCTGGTTCAGGGGAAGGAAGCTGGAGTTTCCAGATTCTAAGGTTTGTGACCCGAAGAACTCGGCCGTTGAAGACTTTCCCCTCCCCCCCCCCCCCCCCCCCCCCCCCCCCCCCCCCCCCCCCCCCCCCCCCCCCCCCCCCCCCCCCACCCCCCCCCCCCCCCCCCCCCCCCCCCCCCCCCCCCCCCCCCCCCCCCCCCCCCCCCCCCCCCCCCCCCCCCCCCCCACCCCCCCCCCCAACCCCCCCCCCCCCACCCCCCCAACCCCCCCCCCCCCCCCCCCCCCCCCCCCCCCCCCCCACCCCCCCCCCCCCCCATCCCCCCCCCCCCCCCCCCCCCACCCCCCCCCCCCCCCCCCCCCCCCCCCCGTGGTTCCCTTTCCCCCCACCACGAATTTCCTCCTAATGTACGTGTAAACCGCAACTCTGGCGCGGTGTCCTCGGTTCGGCCAATCCCCCCCCTTCGTCCGTTTTTGAGATAAGAAACAAGCAAAATGTCGTTGTCGCGGCTTTTTTCTCAGTCCTTTTCGTCTGCCCCCAGGCTTCTTCCGCTTTCCCACTATTTTTTTTTGTAAGTGTTGTGAGCGATTTCTTTTTCTGCGGTTCTTGTTAGAGGGTTCCTCTTCGCGCTCGGTGAGGATTTTGAGTGCCCGTTTCTGCCAAAGGCTCTTCCCCATGATACACCCCTATCTTTGGTAACTCACCTATTCCTGGATGACAGTGAGCTCCTCAAGCCACAACCCTCCACCACCACTTCAACGCCTTTTTCCGGAGTTACTCCCCGCTTGTCTTTTGTTAGGGTTCCAAACTCGTCAGTCCCAAATTCTCGCCCCCCCGTACCGACCCCCCCCCACCTTTTCCCTACGCCCCTCTCTAAAGGGATTTTTTTTACCCTTGTCTTTGTTTTGCTTTCCGCCTTCTCGCGTCTTCACACTTTTCTCACATTACTCTCCTCAAAAGCCCCACCTCTTAGACAGCTCCGGCTTTTCAGCGTCCCGAAGCCCACATGTATTAATGTCCGACCTACCCTGAGCTTTACCTAGTCCCTATTCCTTTTCTCGCCGCGGGATTGATGTTCTGTTCTTTATCACCAACCGTTCCCGCCCCACTACTCCGGGCCACTTTCCCCTTGCGCTGGCTCTTTGGGGAACACGATCGGCGCGAATTCCTGTATTTCCCACGTAGTCTTCGCGTTTCTGCATACTCCTCCGTGAGTAGGCTCCCAAATAGGCAGCCTTCCCCTCGCCTTTGTTCCTAACACCCCGTATTCCTGAGCCCATCTTTTGTTGTTTTTTTCAGCCCCCCCAAAGGCCTCAAAGGCTCTGACCTGAAGATTTTGCCTTCGAAGTCATGATGGCGTAGTTCTTCTTTGGGTGTTTGGTTGTATCTCCAAGTACCCACACACTTCATCGAGAACCCTTCCCCCTAATGGGCCCTTAATATCGTTTTGTTTCCTCTCCCCTCTCCGCCCAAGCTTTTTGGCGCTTGCGTGCATGAGTCATGAAAGCCTTGTTGGCTCTTTTACTCCCAGCGATGCTATTTGCTCCCGCGATCTAATCTTTGGCTATACTTTTGATCGGTTTGGTAAGGTGGCACAGTATTCCCCCTTTTAGATTGACGAGAGTGATGTTTCCCAAGTCGCTACCCCTTTTGAACATTAGGGCGACATGCTTTTTTGTACAAGCCCCCACTTTACTTCTAGTACTACTCCTAATCAGGTTTGTTGTTTTTAAGGACGTTTTGTCAAGTGTGGTGTTGTACATATTGATCTTTTTTCTGTCCTCAACAGTTTGTTTTGAAGTCCTCTTACGACACACCGCAGCTCGGCACATCTTCCGCTCCCTTGTGTGACTCCAGATTTTGAGCTGCTCCTCAAATGATGCTTCTTTTATATACGTCCTGCTTCTGCGCCGTTGATAGTTCCAGCCCCGCATCACGCCCAATTTTTGTTTCTCCATGCACTTCTCGGCTCCCCTTGCCCTTGGTGCGCAATGTCTTTTCAAACCCTTTTCCAAATGGAGACTGCAACCTTCATCCCTGTGTTAGGGTCAATCGATGCCGTTTTTTTGTTTTTCGGCGGCGTCATCCCTTTACGATACACCCCCCCCCCTCCCTTACCATCTTCTTTTTTTTCGCTCTTTTTCTTTTGATTAAATTATTGTTTGAGTCTCTGCCGACCAGCCGTAGTCTCCGGCATAAAGGGATGCTTTTCTGTTGTCCGCTTCGACTTTGTCCCGGCAACGCTTTTTAGCGGATAATCCCCCTCGCCTCTCTCGATGGCAATCATTCATTTGCAGGACCCATATCCGCCAGTTTTCTCGGAGGACCTCAGGAAAGATTCAGCTTGACGAAGACTTTAGATTTCTTGCCACTTTTCCGATCGTTTCCCCGTTCCCTTCCTGGAAGCGGGACCCGGAGGATTTCCTCACTGATGCTGTCCTCTTCTATTTGCTGAGCGACCACGTGTTTCGTCAGTTACCTTCCTAGAAAACTCAGTCTCTTCTGTCTGATTGCGGGTCTGGTTTTTTAGGAATCCCTCGAATTCAATAAGATTTGAACCGAGAACGAATCAGTCCAGCAACCAACTAAAAGGTCCCATAAACTTTTCCTTACGCAGAGTTAGAGGAGGGACAGTTATGTTTTTTTGTGGTTGCCCTTTCCCCGATGTTAGTGAACTGAGACGACCAATTTCTCCGCGACCCCCCCCCCCCGACTCTATTATCAGCGTCTATGCTTTTTACCTTGAGTTGTTGCTTTTTGCTTAGGGCTGCGTCGCACTTATAATCTTGCCCTATTTGGAACCTTAGTCCTTATCTTTTTATCCTTGCCCTTTCCTCCTCCCCCCCCGACTTTCTCAACACTTTCCGCTTTTTTGGTCCCACGAAGATCCCGCCTTTCTACAGCCAGGGCCGGCCACAGCCCCCTCTTTTTGCCCAAACAGAGTTGGCCTATCCGGCCGCCTTTCTTTACAAGTTTGAAACCCCTTTTGGAAGACGTCCCTTGTTCCTGGAATTTTTTTTTTTTTTTTTTCTTCCCCCCCCCTGTCGTCTTTTTATTGCTCCCCCCCGATCCAAAATGAAGCCACCAGCTCTTGAGGTTTTACATCGATTGGTAATGAGGCGTGATGGGGCCCCCCCGCCTTAGCCTCCCTTCCTTGCCCCACCTTCCTGCAGGTCCCATCCCACCAGCAGACCTGTAGGCTTGTCCCCCGCGCTGTCCTTACAAGCGTCCCCCTACAGTGACTCTCCTTCCTGCTTATGCCGTTCCTAGACTAACCAGAAAAAGTAAACACTTAGCCGGGGATAGGATGGCTTTAAATGCAATTCGATTTTTTTTTCACATTTGCCTCGACATAGTCTCCCTCTGCCGTACTACATCTCCTGTGTATTGTTGCGACCATCTCGGTTTTAGCGGTTTCACCCTGCCAACCCAAGGTTCCGGCAAATATAGTTTATTGTAACTTCCCGAAATAATTCTTGCTCCTGGAGAACTAGTGTTTGTGCACCCCCATCTTCCTTCTCCGAAACCGTACCGCCACGCTCGATGTAAGTGACCGTCGAAAGATGATGCGATTCTGAATCTATATTCCTCCTACCTTTTGCTTCTTATCGTTCTCCTCGAGTCGCTTTAAGATTTTCTGGTGAGAAATAAGCCGTAAACGGAGGCGGCAACCAAAACCTCACTCTGTTGCTTACCTTTACCTCGCTTTCATGTCTGGATCATCCTCCCCCCCCACGAGGAGACCACCCCTGCTTTCCCAACAAGCCGCAATGCTTATTTCTCCTTTTTTCCCCCACAGCCCCCCTGACAACCGCCCCTCCCTCCCTCGCGCTCCCCCCAATTTCCCTGAGATATTTCCTCGCACTCTAGAACTGCCAACACCTTGACACGATGTTTCCGTTTCACTTCTTAAGATTGGTTAATTTTCACCCTGCTTAGGGAAATAGTGCCTGGTTGCCCCTAGTTTTGACAGACCTCTCGAAACACTTTACCCCCCTTAAAACACAACATAGTTCCGCCAGCCGCCGGCCCCCCTTGTCTGTTTACAATCGGCTCAAAGAAGTTTGCATGTTTTTCGGCCTGCTCCCTGTGGTGTTTTTTTAGTCTTAACCTAAGTTTTAGAATACCCATTTTGGAGGCCGGCCCCCTTTTATTTGGATACACTCCATCTCCTGATGGTCTGGTCCTCCGATATTCAAAATTTTTTCTTTATTTGGTCCGTGTGGCCTTGACTCATGGTTGGGCACTTGGTTGAGTTGCGACTTCTCTTTTAAATCTTCCGGTTTTTGTTTATACTCTCCCGCCCAGGTCCACTACCAGTCCCCCTGTCGCGGCCCCGGCCGCAATACGAGAATTTTCTGAGATCCGCTTCCCCCTTGCTGGCGGTTGCGTTTGCGCCCCCAGTGTTCCTTCCCTCCCCATGGTTCTCTTAGTACTAACCCCCCCATCCCCCTTAGGGGCGTTCCGAAACACTTTCCCCATATTCTTTATAGCCGATTTTTTCCCCCCCAAAAGACCCTCCTCTGCCTGGCGTTGGTCCTTTACTTATTTCGACTTATTGAATAGGTAGGTTCTATTTTTCCCCTCTCTGTTCCATCTTTTACTCTTTCTTTAACCCCCTTAAGGAGGGTGAGCCCGAATGTTCATTTTTACTCCCATTTTTAGTGCTGACCTTTCATTCCGTATCCTGGTTATAGGAGAGTTTTTTTGTGCTCGAGTCCCCCCATCCCATTCTTTGGCAGTTAAGTTGGATTTAATGTTCCTCCCCGACTCACTTCAGATTAATCATCCTTGATTCCCTATTTCTCCCTTAGTAACGCCCTTCCCTTTTTCTCGGGGAAGCTCCTTTTCACTTCCTTTCGCTGAGACCCCCGCCTGGCATCACTTCCTCAGGTCTCCCTCCAAAAGAACCTTCCAAACCGACATTGTTTGAGTTGATGTCCCTAAGGATCGAAGACCCCCCCCTTCAAGCCATTAGTCTGTACACTCGACTCCTACCTCGAGCCTGTTCCAACCCGTTCGACTTTCCCATGGCATCCCCCCCCCCGTGTTCGGGCTTCCTGACACTTCAAATCTGGAGGCCTTTTTGTTTAACTTGTGATGACAACCTCTCCTGATAAAGAGATTTCTCCCCTCCAATCCGGCTATGTTTTTTTCGGGGGACGCTCGGGCGCTGCGCTGCCTCCCTGCGTTCCAATTTCTTAAACATCCCTTCCCCTTCTTAAGTCCCTCCTTCCCTTCGTCTCTTTTTTTTTACGCCGCGCCCTCTGATCTCAATAAGCTTTTTATTCGCTAATCAATGGTGAGTGCGCGTTGCTGTGTCAGGCTCGCGCGTCCTTTCAATTCTTTGGGAAAAGATACAAACCCTCGTGCTTGACTCCCATTTCCTGTTTCCCCCACTACAGACGGTCGCTCCTTTCCCCCCCTATTGTTAACCCCCTCCACTCTTTTGTGAGTTTCATCTTTGAGGACTCCTCCCCCCCTTGCGGCCATTGATTCCGAAGCCTCAAAACTGTTTAATGTGTTTTTTTTTCGGTTCCCTTTACACTCCCTTTTTCGTCAAATCCAGTATATCAAAACCTCCTTTTAATGATTTTGATGATCTGTTGGAAGCATATTTAGGTGATCATTGAGGGACTATTCTTCCCCTCCAGCTCTCTTTTTTTAGAGTTTTTCCTCCCTTTTGATTCAAAGTTCACTGATTCTCCGGCCCCCAGTTGATACCACGATCTTTTTGGTTTTCACTTCCGGGCCCTTACTGACGAAGAAGAATCCCCCCCATCTTCCCCCCCCCCCCCCACCCCCCAAACCACCCCACCCTGAAAGAAGGAATCTTTCATTTTGGTTTTCCGAGTCCCCCAAATTTACTAAGTCCACGTCTTGCACATCTCTCATATCGCCCAAAAAAAACTTCCGCTTTCATATAAAGCTTCTTCTGTTTTTTGACCTGTATTTTGGCTGACTGGTTTCTTCTGTGAGTTCACCTTCTGAGGTTCTCTATACCTTTAATGTTGTCCGCCGAAAACCTCTCCCGTAGAATCTCCCCTTCTTTTATCTTGTTCTCTTACAGACCCATAGGCTCAGCTCAGATCATATCCATCGGGAATCGTCTGACACCAAGTGATCGCCCTTTTTTCGGTCACCCCTCCCCTACCCCTACCACCATCTCTCCTGCCCGTTTTTTTTAATCTGGCCCGGCCTCAATTCGTTCTCTGATTGAATCCGATATGGACCCCCCGTTTCCCCCCCCTTCCGATCTTCTCCTGTGCTTATTCTCCTCTAAAGAATGACCAATTCCTTTTTCAGCATGATATAGGCCTGCACACGAAGTCCCTTCAGTTCTGTTTTGCCCTCCGGCTCGTTGCGACGCAAAACACGAATCATTTCTCAATCGCTTATTTTCTCATAATGAGTGTAACTGTATTTGTCAATGACGAGTCGGTTTGGGGTGTTATTCCCCTCCCCCAAATCTTCCTCTCAGGCCCCCTTACCCTCGCTGCATTTGGAGACTCCTCATCGTTTTCAGTGGACCAGTCTCCGCCATTGCTCCCTGTTTCTCTGAGACAGAAGCCTTGTTGTCTGCTTCGTCCCCCCCCAGCTATGCATTTAATCCCGACGAGATCGCCCTATATACATTTCTCTCCTGCTTTCCAATTCCATGGCGTTAACCGTTTCCCCCCCCCACCATTTTTGACCGGAGGCGTCTTTTCTCATCTCTTCCAAATTCACTCTGCTCATCTTCTTTCTGTACTCCCACAAATTGCCTCACTATCTCTCTCTTTTCTTTCCTTTAGGAGATTTCTTAGGTTTTTGTTTGGAAGACCCCTGCTCGATTCGTTTCCTTCCCACATTTCCCTCTCTTCTGAAAAAAACTTCCCAAATCCAGGCATTAGGACCTTTTGGGGTGTTTTCCTTTAAAGCCATTGACCATTTCACCCGTCATCCGCATATATCGGCTTCTTCTATATGCTTTTTCTGCTCAAGAGCCCCCCCCCTCCTGTGAATCTTGTCAATTTTACAGCAAATCGTCACAAAAGGCCTTCCCATCCTACTTCCGAAAGATGTTTTGTCTGTTTATTTACCACATTGAAACACGTATGTTGACTTCCCTGCCAGATCGATTTGTTTCATTTGTGTAATAGAGTTGACTGTGAAGTTTTGTTGTTCGGGCATCATCCCCAAACAAAAAATCCCAATCCTTAATTTATGACATTCTTAAAGATATTGAAATATCGGGCTTTGTGTATGTTCTTAGACCCCTCATGAGAGTACATAAAACGTAGCCCTTTTTTATTTATGACACCTCTAATCCGTTGGTCATATGCCGTTAACGTGTGTCATTCTCCCCGCCTCCTGACTTTAGAATTTGGAAATAGGCTTTTCCGTTCTCAGATCGTTATCCCTTGTTTTCCATCTACCAGATGGGATAGCCATCCGAGTATCTGGAACTTCATCAGTAGGGTCCTTGACGTGATTTTTCCCCCATACCGAACGAATTCAATCCCCGCGGGTAGTCTTTTTTCGTCTTCGCATTGGCTACGCTCCTTTCCATAATTGTTTATCCCCTGTGCGTCTGGTCTCGAGACCTCAACGCTTATTCGGTCGCTCTTGGGAGGTTCACTCTGAATTAAGAAGGGCTATTTGGAGATGTTTTTCCCGAATCCTCCCAAAAACGACCATTTTCCACCAAAACCTAAACGAAGTGACGCGGAGGTCAAGGATTTGTGCAGGTCGTCCGGAAGAGACCCCTTTTTTAGTTGTTCATGAGGTACTTTTGAGCCCAACCCCCCAAAGACCTCGGATCCTCCGCTTATCTTCTTTTTCATGGTTTTTTTTTGTTTCCTTCGTTTCCCCACCCTCTCTCTCTGTTTTGTAATTATTCCTGATGAAACTCCATCGATTATCTTTCTCTGTGCCTCGAATTGGCACCTTTCCCCTCACCAGTGAAACCGCGAAAACCCCGCTCCGCGCCTGGAAGTTTGCCTTCTCACCGCCCTCTCCTTCCGGCCCCGCACGAAGTACACTTTACCACCCACTATGTTGTATACCCTCCCCTATGAAGAACGACAATAGATGTTTGACCCCCCCCGGCTGTTCTCCTTTTTTTTTTAACGTGTCTGAGTCCACACCGGGTCAGCATTTCTTTATTGATTTATACTCCTGATGACACCGATCCCGTTCGTGGGCCTTTTTTTCCTCGAGGGACATTGGAGGCGAAAGGATTGCTCCTTTGTGAAGGTCACCTTCGCCGGCACGACGACACCGCTTTGTTAGTCTTTTTCCCAATCAAGATTCCTCTTCCCGAGAAGTGACCTTCCCGAGTCACCTAACAAGTGATTAGATTAGTTATTCCGCCCAGGTTCGGCCTCTCATTTTAACATCACGGTCCCTTAGAAGGGGAGTTGGATGATCCTTGCGGAGAGTTTTTTACCTAATTTTTGCCACTCATTCTCTCCCTCGACAGAATCCTGGACTTCGGGTGATTCCCTCCGCGGGAGAGGGCTCGGAGTGCAGTGACCCCCTCGAGCCCCCGTCAAATATCCTTTTGCTTTGACATTTTTTATGAAGATCCTTTTTTCCAGGGGCGCCCTAATCCGCCTCTGTTTCTGCCGCAACAGCCCCTCCGTATTCGCGTCCAGTCTTTTAAGCTCGCTCCCATGTAAAGAATTTCTTGCGCTTCTTTAATCTCACTCCTTCCTTCCGACTTTTCCCTTTTTTTTTCTTCTGCGTCCTTCGTGGGCCCTTGTTTCACGTGGTGCTGCCCTCCACTCAAAGGAAGTTCCCCTGAGCGTCCACCCCCCAGACCCGCGATCGATTGGCTAAAGGTCCCGCCTCGTTCCTTTTTCCTTCCCAGAACTTCCCCCCTAGGCGCCCCTCCCTTTGTTTTCAATGACGCAACCGCTACGGCCGTCCCGAGCCTTCTTTTTTTACCTTCGTCACCCATTTTCCGACCTCCCCGCCCCGGCTAAACCCATTCTCTCCAGGTCCCTGCCCTTCCGCTCCGTCCCAACCTTTAATAAAGACCCCTTTCCCATGAGTCTTCCCCTCCTATGGTTCATCCCCACCCCGGTTATCGGGAAATAGGCCCTTTACCCTAGGGTTTTAAGACCTCTCGTATATTCACGTTCCCCCCTAAATTCCCCCCCCCAACCGGTCTCAGTAGCCAGGTCCAGCCCTTTTTTTGGGCACCTCCCTAGTCGTATAAGAATATGTCAATGGTTTTCTCCCCCCCTAAGGGTTGGGCTTTTTTGTAATATCCGTGTCCGACAGTACCATGCCCCTTTAAGGCCCCCCCATTATTTTGGGCCGCCAAAACTCCACCCCTCCAGGATGACCTCTTCTAATAATAACCTGTTGTTCGAGTGTTTTAGACACATGGTGTTGCCTGTTTTCTTTTTTGGGGGCGGATCTTCTCTGTTTAATAACTCGTTGTTGTTCTTAATATAAGAACCCCCCCCCCCCCCCCCCCGCACTTTAAAAAGTTTTCCCCACAAGCTTAGTCTCCCAACCCCTCTTTTGCCCCCGTCTTGAATCTCTTCCATTTTAATATTACTGGATTTTCCGTTTAGCCAAAAATTCCGGCCTTCCTGCCCAATGGTAGTTCCTGATTTACCCACCCTTCCCCCCAACCCTAAGCTTTCCCGTCATTCCTCCAACTTCTTATGATCCCGAAGATTCCCCCCCCTCCAAAGACTCTCTGCCGCTGCGGTCCCAACCCTTTTTTTATTCTCTTTGCCCGTCCTATTTCTGGTCTGTTTTTCACCTCTTTTCCCCCGATGTCCCGATTCCAGATGGTGTTTCTTTTCATGGCACCCCCCCCCCTGAATTCTTTCTTTGACTATTTTCCCGTTTTATTCTTTTTCTTTTGAACTTATGGCCATGGTCACGGTTCCGTTTTATCTCCGTTCTTCTCTTTCTGAGATGTAGTCACCTGGTGGTCACAACAATCTTATTTTCTGTTTCCTTGGGCCCCTTGATGTCCCCTCTTTTAGAATTAATCCCTGGGATATCCATGGCGATTTCCTCCCTCACAGGTATGATGGCCTCGCCTTGTTTCGTTCTTTTTCTCTCCCCATGCACGGAAAAGAGCCCTTCCTCTGTGCATGCTCCCCTCCGTCCCCTAACTTAAAAAAGGCCTGAGTTTCGCTCGCCGCTTAGCTGCTGTTGTCCTTTCCCTCGAGCGGGTTCCTTAGCCGTTCTGCGCATTCCACGGCTTGTTGTTTCCGAAACCACCATGCCCTGTTAAAACTTAGGATGGCTTCCATTCTACCAACGGTAATTCCCCCCCTGCTCCAGGGAAGGGCGCTCTTTTGGTTCACCCCCTTTTTTTTTCTGGTTTCACCCTCTGCCTCACAGAGCATTGGCCCCACCGCCCGAACAACCAGAACTTATGCCCTGAGCGTAACGCGCTCCTTGCACTTCTTTTAAACCCCACCCACTCATCCACAAACGAGTCAGGCCTCCTCCGCTGCCCCTTCTCCGTGGTTGTTCTTCCCCTGCATTAGCATAAAGGATGTCATACCTCTTCCTGGATCTCCACGAATAACCTGGTGATTGGGTTGAGCGTTTCTTGTAACATGAGAACGTTTACCGCTCCTTCAGTGCTTCTTTAAAAGAAAAAGGTTCCCCCGCAAGACTTTCTCCCCCCCAACTTATCAGGTACCGATTAAGTTCACTTTACTTTAACGCCCCTCTTGGCGCTTGTTCTGTGGGGGAGTCCCACACCCTTTGGACCCTTTTTTTACCTGAAGACTCCCCCCATACAATTGGCGTTTCGTGGAAAGTTTTTCCCAAGATCTTAGCGATCATACAGGGAAATCCAGATTTGTTAAGCGTGTTGGCCCGGCGATCTTTCTTCCCCGTACTGAGGATGCTAGCATAGAGGTTCTTTGCGTCCCCTTGCACGGTTATTTTAGCTGGTGGGGTCCTTGTACACGACGGCAACCTAACCCGATCATTTTGTCAAGTTTCTCCAGAAATTACATCTTTGCTTACCCTTTCCCCCGCCCTAATCAAAACTCACCCCCCTCAACCTTGAACCTGCAGTTAGCGTAGGAAGGTTCTGTTCGGATCTTAGCCCCAATCTGTCTTAGGTCCGAACCCCTCTTTCCCGTCACAGCCCAAAAACCCCCCCGGTCATCCTCCTCCCTTGCGAGTTGATGGTTTACTGGTATTTTTTTCTTCTTCGTAGAGTGCGTTCACCTTAGAGGTACTACCATACAGGATCTAATGCTTGCAAAGCACCCCATTCACGAACTCCCTTGTGTCTCGGAGTTGAGCAACGGGCGAATGGCCCGATTCGACGTCATCATAAATGTCCCCGCATTGTTTCTTTCTCTTCCGCTATTGCATTGATGCATTGGAGGGATACCCACTACGCTCCCCCCTCACTCTTACACCCCCCCCCCCCATTCCTACCCCTCCTCGCCTCTCTTCCTACCCCCCCATCTTCCCCCTACACTTTTCCACCTTTCCCCCCTTCCCCCCCTCCCCTCCCCCCTCTTTCACCTCCACTTCTGTACGCCCCCCCTCTTCCCTTACC
>Ga0179593_1232510_pt1 | contig 12490 bp, 18 predicted proteins | sample CZODoug2_1_08_16_FD_185931 | JGI IMG/M metagenome (GOLD analysis project Ga0179593, IMG submission 185931) | Vadose zone soil fungal communities from Angelo Coast Range Reserve, California, USA - CZODoug2_1_08_16fungal (PacBio error correction) | ecosystem: Environmental > Terrestrial > Soil >... | reverse complement strand
CTCTTCCTGCGGCTCCTTGGCTTGGGACGTACGCCCCCCCTATTTTTATTTCTCTACAATATGCCTAGATACCCTCAGGTATGCTCACCACTGAACCAAGCCCTCGCCTGAATTCCAGCCCTCTCCTTTATGTTCTCCTACCAGCTATTTTTTTTTTTTTTTTTTTTTCAGTTTCCGGTCCCCTTTTTTCCTCCTTACCACTTTCCCCTCGACCCCCTCGCCCCCATTAAGTGTCTGAGGAGACAATTGCATGTTCTCCTTTCCCTGCCACCCCCGGAGATATGTGTTCTTTCCCCAGCCTTTCCCGTCACTGTCGCGTTGCGTCTCTATTCTTTTCAACCCCTTTTCCTCTGTGTCCCAAAATCTTTCTTTTTGCCTCTCGGCGACTTGACCGACTCCCCCCTCCTTAAAGCTCTGATCGTTTCTCTCTTCATCCCACAATTTGTAACTGTATATTGCCAGTACCAATGTGCCTACGAACCCCGGTTCCGCCTTATTGCCTCTGCAAGGCCTTATCTGTTCTTTCTCCTCGTGCCCCTATTTTTTCCCTCGATTCAATTCCTCTGGCCCTCACGTTTCCCACGCGTGGGGCGGAGTGAATTGAATTTCGCCGCCCTGCCGGCCCTTCCCCCTTCCTGGTTCCGTTTTTCTTTTTTTGTGCCGTTTGCTCCTTTTTCTTTCCACCCGCCTCTACAAGGAAACTAAATTTTTTTCTTTTAGCTTTGCCGGCCCCCATTAGGTAAATTCTGTTGCTCTTGTCTGTTCGGAACGCCTACCTGGATCTGTTCTCTGATCTGGTTACTCGGCTTCTTGGCTTTTTTTTTTTTTTTTTCCTTCTTTTTTTTTTTCTTGTCTGGGTTTTTGTTTTTTTCTTTTTCTTTTTTTTTTTTTTTTTTTGTTTTTTTGTGAGTTGCAGTATGTTTCCTAATATTTTGCTTTGTTTGGTCACGACCTGACCTCGATGACTCTTTTAAGGAGACACCCCCCCCCCCCCCCCCCCCACCCCCCCCCCCCCCCCCCCCCCCCCCCCCCCCCTCCCCCCCTCCCCCCCCCCCCCACCCCCCCCCCCCCCCCCCCCCCCCCCCCCCCCCCCCCCCCCCCCCCCCCCCCCCCTGTTTTATGGTTTGCAACTTTCCTTCTTCCTCCTTTCTTGCTACCGTGAGGGTGCTGCAATCAGCACAACCTTTCTCTGACGCTTACTTCTTGGTTTTTTTCCTTCCTTGTTTTCATAATCCCATCCTGCGCTTCAGAATTTTTAGAACCAGCGGGCATTGTTTACCAATATCGAACGTCTTTTCCTTTTCTGCATCCATTTGTGCCTCTCCTTCTCCTAGCTCTTATAGGTTCAATCATGTGTTTTTTTGTTTGCAAAGTAGAATGATGACATGCTTCTCGTTCAAGAGCCCAGTTGCCATCCTGGTTATGCATTACTTCATGGACCGTCACAATACCTCCCCCCCTGGATACCTAGATTCTTCTTTTTTTTGCCACAATCTGGACCAACCAAACCCCCCCCCCCCCCCCCCCCCCCCCCCCCCCCCCCCCCCAAACCCCCCCCCCCCCCCCCCCCCAACCACCCCCCCCCAACAACCACCCCCCCCCCCAACCCCCCCCCCCACACCTTCCCCCCCCCCCCCCCACACAAACCCCCCCCCCCCACCACCACCCCACCCACCCCCCCCCCCCCACCCCCCCCCCCCACCCACAAACCCCCCCCCCCCCACCCACCCCCCCCCCCCCACCCCCCACACCCCCCCACAACCCACCCCCCCCCCCCCCCCCCCCCCCCCCCCCCCCCCCCCCCCCCCCCACCCCCCCCACCCCCCACCCCAACACACCCCCCCCCCCCCCCCCCACCCCACCCACCCCCCCCCCCCCCCCCCCCCCCCCCACACCCCCCCCCCCCCCCCCCCCACCCCCCCCCCCCCCCCCCCCCCCCCCCCCCCCCCCCCCCCCCCCCCCCCCCCCCCCTGTTTGCCACGCGCTTCATCCATTGAAATCGTTTTGCTATGTGACATACTAGATCGACCCATTCCCTCCTTCCAACCGTTAGGTTTACATAATGCTTGGTTTTTCGCTTTTTTTTGCTCCGCTTGCGGTCTGGCCGTTTTTTTTGCCCTTCGGAGTTCTCCTCACGATCCCTCTCCCTGGGAGCATGCGACAGTGATCCCCCCATGGACAACCACAACTTTCTAACCCCCTTCTGTCCCCTCGTTTAGTGGAGAAGGACCATTCATTATTCCCTTTCTCTCTCGTTGTTTTTATGAGTCTTCACAGCTTTTAGCGGGTTTATCCTTCCCCTAGCGCCACAGTCGTGCCCTGGTCTCCCTCCCGTCTCGTTTTAGGACCAAAGCTGGTCACTTTTTGCCGTCTCTCCCCCTAATTATAAGTGGAGTCGTTGTGCCTTTGCCAGGCTCTAGTAGTCCTTGGTTTAAAAACCCGTTTCTTTCTCTGTTGCTACGTACCCTTCACCCCCCCATTATAAAAAACAGCTTTCCCACTATCTATACCCCGCCGTCTCGCCCCCTTTTTTTTGGATCGAATCCGAGTAATCCGATTTGTCATTTTTCTGGCCTGCCAAAACTTGTCCCTCCCTTAATATACACTCTATTTTCTACTCCTCCGTGCTTTTTTCTGCTCTACTCTGAAGGGTTGTCCACCCCGTTTTCCTTCATCCCCCTGTACCGCTCTTTTAATACCCTGATGACTTTTTTCTTCATTTACTCGTTCTAGTGGCAGCCGGGCTTCAGTTGTTGAGAATTTTTTGAATGTCCTTTACCTATCCGATGCGACGGTTTCCTTTTCCGATCCTTCCCTCTCTTGGCCCTGTCACTTCCCCCACGACCATCCCCCTTATCATTGACTCTTCGGAAATTCCCCCAACTTTTTCCATGAGGCCTGGTACCCCCTCATTCTTTTTTCCCTGTTTGCGATATCTTACCCCCCCTCTCTTCATTATTTCATCTAATTCCTCAAAGGCAGTCATTTCGGACTGACTACTGACCTTTCATCTCCTGGACTCCATGTTTTCATAACAATTTTTTTCCGATTTTGTTTACCTCCTCGCATTCCTTACCCGCCTCTTTTCTCTTTCAATTTCCTCCGAAGTTGCCCGCCCACTTCTCTGGATTGGGAGCCTCATTGCTCCCCCCCCTCAATCTTGACTACACCCCAAACGGAAAACGAGTACGCATTTATGAACACCCTAACTTTCGTTTTTTGACTGCTTCTCGATAGAGTTTTTATCAGCAAGATTCCTTCCTTTCAATAGTGGATGTCCCTTCCCTTATTTCCCCAAAAAGATGAACCCCCTGGTATTGTCCTATTTTTCCAACCGAGCGAGATCGTTAGGGTGGCTATTTTTCTTTTCCCCCTGCCGGAATTAAGCCCAGTAGTCCGCTGTGCTGCGTTCACTTCTCCTTGTTTCTCCCTCCCCCTTCTCCGATGCCAAACAAGAAAGGTGATGTTTCAACCCTTAGAATCTTCTCTCCCCTCGTCGGCAATCTTCCCCTCCCCAGTTTTGAGTTTGACTTGTTCCAAAGCACGCTATTGCTTGGTTCTCGGCCCATGTCGGAGTTCCTTCTTTAGTTATGAACAGGCTGGCTTCAAAATCACCATTCTCCTTTTCGCCATGTGATTGCGGGTTGAGCACCCTTTTCTTCCCCTTCGTCTTGAAAAGTTCTCCAACACAGCCTGAGCAACTCCTGCAGAGCCGCGGTCCCTTTTTGACCTGAACCCCATTTCCCGTGGCATAGCCACTACGATGTGAGCCTCATCCTCACCCCTTACAGATCTGAACCCCTTCCAACCCTCCCCCCGGTATCGTTTTCCGAATCGGACCCAGCTTCCCGGAATTGACACCCTCCCTTCTTCCCTCCTGCTCATCCCCTTTTCTTCTTCGTTGGTATTCGTTTTGTGCCAGATGCCTCATCTGAAACTAGAGTTTTTTTGCGCGGCCGTTTCCAGCCAGAATCGTGACTGCCGGAAGGTGCGAGTCCTCCCTTCTAATTCCCTCAGAACAAAAAAAAACCCACCGCGTGTTGCTTAGGGCCGTTCAAGTGACCGCGCAAAGGGTTCACGAGGAGACACGCCCAGCTTTTTTTTTTCCCTCCTTTTTAACTTCACCTCTCCAGGCCCTAAAGCCGGCGATCACCTTGTTTCTTATGACCTATGGTCATTATCCTCCCCCTTGCCCAAGCGAGCCCCTTTTTTTTTTCCGAGCTTTCGTGTCCCTTCTCCCCTTAGAACCACGCGGCCCCAACTACCCCCTTTCCCCCTCTCCTTACCAACCCTCCCTTTTTTTGTCTCGCGGAAAACTCCTCTCTCCCTTACGGGTTTCGGAACCAATAAACAATCTTCCCTCATGCTGACCTCCTTCCCTCGCAGGTTGTCGCGCCCCCCGGAGTAGTTCCAGCTGGATCGGAAGTGCTGCTGAAATTGGCCTGACACCCTTGGCTCTCAGAGGCTTGGCGGAGACCCATCCATTTCTCTTTTGCTTCTCTTCGAGCGCCTTTCGGTGCCCGATTTGGTGCTAGTTATATCTCCCTCCTTTTTCCAGTGACATAGCCCTTAGGTGCTTACCTTTTTCAGCACTTCTACGCAATTTAAATCTCTCCCCTTTTCCTTCCCCTCCTCTTTTTTTTTGTTGTTTTTTTATGAGATGGGAACTTTAGAATTTTTCTTGACGTACTCCCCCCTTCAATTCTCATTTCCTCTATGTGCCTACCCCGCTTATGAGCAAAATCGACCCGTAAGCCTAGATCCCTCCTCCCTCCGTCTTTTCATGGATGTTCCTTTCGGCGTGACTTTTGCTCAGTGTTGCGCAATTCTTACCAGCTGAACATACTTTCGTTAGAGTCCACACCAATTCGGCTTTCTCCCTCGTTATCCCGTTCCTTCCGCTGACACGGTTAAGATATGAGGTTTCACCGTCATTTGTTTTCTCTTCGTCCGTGCCCCGCTCCGCCTTCCCGAACCCCATGAAGGTCTCTGTGGACATTTAGTGCCGCGGCCTAGTTCTCCTTCCAACGAATTCCCTTCTTTGAGATGGCGCTGATAACAAAAGTTTTCACTTCTCTGCTTCCCTATAATGGTGAATACTACTCTAGCATTCTTTTTTCTTCCTTCTTCCTTCCAAATTTTAACATTATTTTCTTTTCGTGGCTATAGTGAATCTGTGATCCTATACAATAAGCGCCCCATCCCTTCCAAAGACGTTGGGCAGGGAATTATCCAGTTTCCTCCTCTCCCTTCACTTGATGGCAAGGATCGCATTCCTCTAGGTGGTGTCCTTTTCTTTTATGAACCTTCCTATACCCCCCCCTTTAGCCGAGGTTCTGAGACTTTCCCCCCCCCCCCCCCTTTGGCACCATGATTGTCAATGTGGGCAGCTTTGCCGTGTTCGGCACTTTAGCCCGGCTTGTTCTCTGATTTTTTCAATCGGTCTTCTGGGTCTTTCCCTTTTTTCATTCATACACCTCCCGGGCTTTCGAGGCTTTCTTTTTTTTTTCTTTGCTTTCCCGAATTCCGGACGTGGCTTCTTGGCTAACTTTCCCTTGTCGCTGTGAAGATTTCGCTTACTTTCTTGTCTTGAAATCAGCCCCTGTCACCTTGCCGATTCTTGTTTCTTTTCCTTCCTTGTAGATGTTGCCCTTTCACCCATGCGGGTCTTTTCGAGTCTCCTCACATCGTCCATTTCCCGACCATTGTTCTTGCGATTTGCCGATCTGTCTCCCCCGCCTCTTCTCCTGTTTTTTCCATCATTGGATTTTTTGGCAGCGAAGGCTTCTACCGTCTGAGGAACTCTAATTCCTCTGGTTGCGTACTTCCTTTTTTCATGGGCACCGTCACCCCCCCCCACGCCCCCCCCAACCAGTCCTCGTCTTCTCGTCGGCCCTTTTTTTTTTCACCCTTAGGAACGTACTGTTCTGCGGGTTTGCCGCGCGGCCCCATCCACTTTGGAGGTTAACTTTTTTCCTCGTCGATCGATGCAGTTCCACTATCGCGCAACGTTCGGGTGTTCATCATGCTTTTCTCCTTTGTCCTTTTTGCTTTCGATTGCGTTCCTCTTTTTAAACTCCCCAAGAGCCCCCCTCTGGGCACTTTTATCTCACGAACAGCAGGGCCTTTTTCAGGGTCATGCGACATACATGACCACCCCAACAATCATCCAACCATTGGTATTCCTCTTCTTCTTGTCTGGTTTGAGGCATCTGAAATTCCGTCTCTTCCTGGGTTGCTTATGCGATGGAAATTACTTTTGAAGCGCTGATTTTCCATTTTCCATATCGCGCCCCCCGTTTTTTTTTGAGGCTTGCTGTTGTGAGTCGTCCAGCTTTCCTTTTGAATCCGCCCTTTCGTAGTTAAGTTGATGTCGTTTCTTACCTTGACCGAAACGTCTCTGCTTCTCTAAACGTGGGACCCCCTTCGCTTTTTGTCTCTGTGTTCGACTAACCGCCACAACCCCTTCCTTCCAACAACGTTCACTCCCGTCTATCTCCGCTAAAGGCAGCAGTGGACGAAGTCTTTTAATTTCTTCACTCGTCGTTTTCTTAGTCAACAGTGTCCCTCCCTCTTCCTCCTCTCTTTCTTTTGTTGTTGACGATCTGTTTTTTACAACCCTTGTTTTTTTTCCTTCCATCCCCCCCATGACGCGTGATTGAAGAAATTTACCGATGCCTTCGCTCCCTGTTTCCTTGGTCCTACTTGAGGGCGAGAATGTTGACTTTGTCTTCTACAGTTTTGGGGCTGTTAGACGCTTTTTTTTACCTGTTTTCCCCCGGTTTCCCCGATTGGCAGAGCTTTTGCTGTACCCACCCCCCCCGAACAAATCTCCCATTCCTTTCTTCGACTTCCAACTTTACTATGGTGACGTGCGAGGGATATTCACCGACCTGTGGCTTCTCTCTTACTTCCAAATCCGCGCTCATTATCATATAATACTCCCTGTCCCTGACGTGCATCTCACCTCGTCTCCTTTCGTCTTTTTTAACAATGGTGTCGCTGTGTGGTGGTCCTTTCCCCCCCCCGTCTTTCCTTACACCGTACCTTTTTCTTTGAATCGATTTTCCCCAATTAGATCGAGCCTCAAGCTTTTTTCCCTGGTGACCCACGCGACAAAGGCCTTGAAAAAAACCCGAACTTTTCGCTGATTCTTACTGCTCGATCGTCCTTGCCTCATAGGTTCAAGAATATTCAGCTTTTTATTCTTGCTCTCGGGCTTTTAAAAAGCCATACCATTAAGTTGTCCTCAGTTTCAACCTGTCCCTAGCGAGCTCCCCGTTTCGTGGAGATGTTGTCGTTTGTTCCCTTTTTTTCCATGTTTTTTTCCCTTAGACAAAAGTCTTTTTGCTAGTGACCCCTCCTTTGGTTCAGCCTTTCGGCCCTCTTCACCCCAGCCCTTGTGGAACCAGTAGAAGCTTTCGCGCCCTCTGGCCCCCCCTGACACTTTTTCCCCCAGTGTGGGCGCCTGTTGAGATACCCCTTTTTTACACAGTGCACTTCCTTTTTTTCCGTTCACCCGGTTCGGCGTTCCTGATCGTAGGCCAACTCACAAGTACTATACCGCCAGTGGCTTGCGGATTTCCTGTCACCCTCACGGTACGCGCCTGTACAGAGAACGGTGAAATTTAGGCACAAAGACCTCCTCCCCTCCTGCTTTTTCTTGCTTTTTCTTTCTTTTTCCCCTCCCCACGCATTGAAAGACCTCGGTTATCTCCTCTCCAAGAACCCCTCCGTCCTCTCCCAGTCTAGAAGAACCCACATCAGGGTCTCTTAAGAACAGCTGGTCAATCTGAAAGGAATGGACCCTCATTGCTTGCAAGAGCTTTCCCCTCCCCCCGCTCGGTTCTCTTTTTCTTCTTAGTTGTGCCATTTTTCAGATTGCCCTTCCCCCCCATTCGCGCGGCGTGAATGCCATTCCGATTTCAATGATTTGCAGTCCTTTTCCCTCTTCAATGAGTCTTTTTCCCCCGGCCGCCTTTTTTTGTTTTTTTTGGCCCGCGGATTTCTCGCGGTCCCACCAAACGCCGGTCCTCTGAGCCACGCCCGATTTGACCCAAGGAATTTCTTGCAGATCAGGCACTACGACCGGATCCCTTTTCTCCCTTCGTAGGTCCCGGAAGCTCTCTTCCTTTAAATTGTTTAGCAGGGCTCCCCTTTTGAGCGATGCGTGTCCCTCTCCGCCGTCGCAAGCGTGCAACAATTTTCCCCATCTTCCAAACCTGAGACACGTCTGTCGCTCCTTTCCCTTCCGCTCCATGACGGGGTTTTAACATCCCAAATGTGTTCTCTGTCATGGCTTACCTTCCTTTCTCCTCAGTTTTGAGTCCACAGCCGTTGGTCGCGCCCTTTCGAGTAGTTCAGCTGGTCGGAGTGCGCGCGACGTTAAAGAAACTGGAAATTCGAGATTGTAGTCCTCCCCATATCTGGTCTTATTCTCGAGTCTTCTCGGTCTGTTCTCATTCCCGTTTATTCTCTCGAAAGGGACAGAAATCGCCTCGGGTCGTACGTCCGCCCCTGCCGCCATGTCACCTCTGAGCTATGTTAAGACTACTCCTCGTTTCTTTGTTGTGATTCCTCTGACATTGGACCTGCAGATGGCTTGATTGAAAATAAGTTATGTCAATTTGCTAGATAACTCTCCCCCGTTCATGAGTCAAACTCGAACCCTCCCGCCCCCCCCCCTGCTCGCCGCGAACGCCATATTTTATGTTATACGATGAGTAGATTGGCCGTTTCCTTTCAGTGTGCTTCCGCACTTCCGGTCCCTAGCCCTACTCGACCCAGAGCAACAATTGTTTGATCCCACAGGGACTTTTCCCTCTCCTCTCGGTCCCCTCATTATGTTATTTTTCGTCCGTTCCCCAGTAATGTAGAGCGGAGTTCCTCGCTCACCTTTGAAATTGACGGATACTGTGGAATTCTTTTTTGCGTGCTCTTGGCCGACTCCCCACGATCACTTTCGTGTGATAGCCTTTCCTCTCTTTCTTTTTTCCACCACTAAGGGTTAACGGCGAGATGACCAGTACCTACTACTTTATCGTCACCCTTGCTAGCATTTTTTGAATTAGAACCTTTTACCCCCTCCTTTCCCTTGGCTTTTTTTTCCGAGTTTTCTCTTAAGATTCCTCCTTCCCCCCGCTGGAGGTGGAATTCTCAGTTTCTCTCTCCCCCTTCCGGCCTCACGCTGTTCCCCCCCCCTGAAGGGAACGATGCGGGGGGTGCCGCTGATTTCCCCCGATAATACCCCCCTTCTTCCTTCTCTTGTTCTGAGCTTTTTTTTTTCCAGGAGGGTACCTGGGACAGTTTCTGTCCTCTGTCGTCCCTCTTTCCTTTCACTTTTTCTTCTTCTTGGTTCCCTCCGGTCTTTTGGGTTCTGCGCGTCGTCCCAAGTAGGTCTTGAGAGGCTGAGTGGGGCTGGGCAAATCCCTTCTCTGCAATTTTTCTCTTTGTTCCTCAACTCAAGGTCCCTTTGAGCTTGCGCGTACCTTATCTGTGCTGCCTCCTCCCCTCCCTGTTCCCCCTATCCGCTTACCTTCTTTGTTTTCCGTTGACTGCTGGTCATCCTACCATCAGGTGTACGTTAACTGTTCATTAGGCGTCTTCCCCGAGTTCGGCCCCTTCCTACTTTCTTCTTGCAGCTTTGTTTAAGAGGTGGTTTTCGAACCTTCTCTTACAATCCACTGGCTTGGTGTCAGCGAGGAAGGCCTTCCCTAAAGGAGAGTGACCCTCAGCCCTCTCCTGAATTGGGTGCGTCCTTTCCTTCAATGGCACTGTCCAAATCCTCAACCCCAGCATCCCCTCTCTGCCTTCAGTGGCCCTTGAACACTCTTCCCCGTACCTGTTCTGCGGGGGTTTTGTCCTCGCGAGGCCATCAACTGAATTAGCTTTTTCTATTCCTGATCAGTCGATCTCTCTCCCCATTCACTCGGCAAAAGTTTGGGTGGTTTATGCTTAGCTTTGTCCTTTTGTACTCCTTCTTCTTTTTTTTTTGATCCAGTCCAGATCCCTTTGGGACATCTTATTCACGATTTCACTACCCAGCGGTCCGTGTCGCTTTTTCTACTTTGCGTACATTGATCCGGTTACCCCCCCCCCCCCCCCCCCTGAAACACCCTTGTTTGGCCGATAGCTGGTTCCATTCAGATCCCCCTTCCTTTCCTGTGGGGATTATGAGATTCCCTTCATTGCGCGCGGGGGATTTGTCTTACTCGAGTCAACAGGTCTGTTGCTGCCCCTGCCCGCTCCTTTCCCAGTTCTTCGTTTGCCGGCTCCTTTTATTTTCCTTTCTTTCTGGGTGGCAGGTCCCGCCCCTTCTCTGCCAGATAGGAAAACAGGGGGAACCAGCCTTTTTTTTATCGTCTCGGTGTTTAAAGTACAGTCCACACCATTCTCCAACTCAATCCCGTTTAGTATCGCTGCCCAAGCAATCCTTCTCGTAAGGTTTTTCCTTTTTTTTCTTTTCCTCTTTCTTGGGATGGACCGGCCACACTTTTTATTTGTCCTTGGAAATCCCCTTGTTGTTTGTTATCTCTCGCGGCAGTTCCCCCCTCTTGTTTTGGGTTGTTTAATTCAATTCCCTCCTTAAGAATCAGCTGCTTCGATCCCAGGATTGCATTTTCCCGCTTTTGATAGTATGGCTTGACGTTTTTCGAACTGTTTTGGTGCTTCGATTCTGATCAGCCCTCTCTTTTTTCCCCCCCGGTTTTCTTACTGAGCCCTGTCTTTCCCACTCCTAGTCCCCTGACTTCGGTCGTCTTCAACGTGACCCTCTGGGACTCCAATGATCCCGAGCCCGAACCTGTGGCGTCCGATATCTTCCCCCACGATGTCATTAGTCTCAGACTCCCCTCTTCCCTGACGGCAACCCCCTTCTTTGAAAAACTCTCCGTCTCCGTCTTGACGCTTTCATAAAAAAATGGTGTTCGATTGGTGTTGGTAACTACTTTCCTTCTTCCACTCCTTTTTGAGCGTTCATCGTTCCTCCGTTTGAATTTTCCATCAATCCTTTTTTTTTGAGCCCCCCTCTGCCCCTCAAGATTCTTGAAGCAAAAAGGACAACCTCGCAAAGCATGATGCACCCTTATGGTCTTACATTTTCCCCTTCTCTCCCTCCCTTCTTCCATCCTAGCAATGACCTTCCCGAGTTTATTTTTTTTGCCTAGTTAACCCCTCCTTAAATGTTTTCCGGTCCGAGTTTTCCCCCCCACCTGCCGAGCTTCTTTCGATTCTTAAGCGGTGCCTTTTGTGACATTCCCGGACAGCACCCAGTTTCCGTTTTTTTTTGCACTTTTTTCTCTCCTTCCTTCCGCTGCCACCCACCCCGTGGATGGACAAAAAGTTATAGACGCCATTCTGCCCCCCTTCTGCCAAGAACCCCTCCGGATTTTGATGTTCGCGACAATCTTTTCCCCACCACAGATGCGCCGATGTTTTTTTGGGGGACGCGCCTGCTTTTTCTTCGACCTTTTTACCCTCCAAAAGTAAGCGACAGGTGGTCTTCTTCCTGCCTACCCTCACGTTCTCCTCCCCCCCCCTCCAGAGTGAAAGGGTCAGAAATTTTCTCCAACCCCGCTCTCCCCTCTTGTCAGAGCAGCTGTCCTTTCCAAGACCCCCATCCCTGCCCCCCTCACTCGCTTTAGTAAGAGCAAGCCCCTTCGCCTCTTCCCTCCTTTTTAAGCCCTGACTGAAAGGTTCTTTTTTGACTAAATCGTTCCCCTTTTTCCCTTTGTGAAAATTTTTCAGAGATCAGTGAACCCTTTCCGGCTTCCGGTGAGTGGTTCCAGTTTTGGGTCACCCTTTTCTTCGTTTTCAATGCCCTTTCCCCTGAAGCAGCAAGATTTGAACTCCCGTCCCCTTTGAGCGACACCTTTCGAATTAAAGCCGCCCATTTTTTTGCTGGTGCCGGTCGGTTTTGAAGATTCTTACCTCTCCCCCGCGGAACGATCCACGCAGCTTCCCCCGTGACCTTTCAATTTGCATAGAGCCTTCACCCTTCACCCTTCGGGGTTAGTAGCCCCCCCTTTTTCGTCCATGTTAATCTTTACCCTTTTGGTTATCCCCCTCTCGCCAGGCTTCCTCCAGCTCTTCCGCTTCTTTCGGGTCAAGTTCCTCTCCCCCTTCCACATTTTCCACACCAGAGCCTTTTTTCCCAAATGTTTCCCTCCCACGTGGCGGAGCTCTTTCCCGTAGCGGTTTCGGTTTTTACTTCAGGAACAATTTCCCCATCTTAGGCCTTCTTCCCTTTCGGAAATTTACATTCCTCCTTTTTTCTGCGTAGTTGTGAGAAATTTTTTCGGTTAAGATGGTCCGGACTGCCCCCGGCCAGCACATTTCCAGACACTGCCGCTCGAGCTTTATCTTACCCACTGATTTTTGTTCTCCGGACCTATTTAGGGCTTGCTTTTATCCTTTGTTCCCCTAGTTAGGCATAAGTGAGACCTGACCATCCTTTGGTTTGCGTACTTCAACTCCCTTTCTTCCGCAATGT
>Ga0179593_1437577_pt1 | contig 12491 bp, 12 predicted proteins | sample CZODoug2_1_08_16_FD_185931 | JGI IMG/M metagenome (GOLD analysis project Ga0179593, IMG submission 185931) | Vadose zone soil fungal communities from Angelo Coast Range Reserve, California, USA - CZODoug2_1_08_16fungal (PacBio error correction) | ecosystem: Environmental > Terrestrial > Soil >... | reverse complement strand
CGGCTAGTAGAGCACCTTCGGCAGCTGCGCTGTTGAGGCAGGAGGAAGTTTGCAGCAATTTTCGTTTTTGCGTTTTGGATTGTAGTGATCCCCCTTCAGCATGCGTTCGGAGTTCCTTCCAGTGTTCGAGTTTCCTCCCTTGTTTTTGGGGCTAGTCGCCGCTTGGCCGGGCTATGTTTGGGTTTCCCTCTTTTTTCTGTTCTTTTTCTAAAGGCAGTATATAGCCCACCTCTCCTTTTCCGCGCTTCCCCCCTCAATTCCTTCTCTCCAGGTGTGTTAGTCTATGATTGAGGCCGGTGCCGCATGATGCCTTTTCCATTCCCTATAGTTTTTACCCCTCTTAACAGCAATCACAGAGAAACGTCCCCCCCTAGTTTGCCCCAGCCGGTCGGGGCGGATGGAAACCCTCGCCCAAAGTGGAACCCCCCGAACACGGAGGCCTCCTCAGCATGAGGCTGTTTTCCCCCCCCCTTCCAACTGCCCGCTACGCAGCACGCAAGTTAATGAGAGATTCTTGAAGGCGGCCTTTCCTTTTTTGTCCCCGTCGAGCTGCAGAATGCGGCCGTCTCCTTTTTTTCTTTTTTCCTGCAGACTCGGTGACCAAAGTTGTTCGCCCTATTTTGAAGGAGTCTCATGGGGCGTCCGCCCCAAACGTTTTGTCCCATTTTCTCGTTCCCCGACTTTTGGTTGACCCCTTTGATCGATTGTCACCTAGGAGTTTTTCACGCTTTCTGGATTGTGTTCACACCTCTTCATTCCTGGCACGCCGTGCCATTTTCCCCGAAGCGTCGAGACCAGTTTCTCCCCGTGCACGTTGCCAGTCACCTCTTACATGACACTGGATCGCCGTTTTTCTTTCGGCTCCAACGTTCGGGCTTTCTTTTTTTTCCGCCACTGTATTGATCTCCGGCGACGCCATCACGTTCCCTGTGTATCGGCTTTTCGCACGCCGTCTAGATTTAAGGTTCCCTACTTCACCCCCGGCCGTTGTCCATGTGAAGCTCGCCGAGCTTTCCATTTGCCTGCTCTCCCCTTTGGACTGCCTCCTCCCCTTATTTTCCTCACACCATGGAAACTTTACCTGGTTTTTTTGTTCAGCCACTTTTGATCACCCTTGACGACGAGAAAATCCCCCCAAGTTTAAACCTCCATGTCCGGGATATCGGGTGAGCCTTCCCCCTTCTCCCCCGTCCTCGTTTTTTTTATTTAGGTGCCCTAGACGCCAGTTGGTCAGACGGCCTTTTGTCGGCGTGGAGGTCCTCCCCGTTCCCCTGTTCAATTGTCTCCAGAGATCGGGCCTTTACATCCGCCGATTCTTTTAAAACGATCTGCAGTGAACAAACCCTCTGCCTTCTCCCTCCTCCCGAGGAGTCCCTCCCCTGCAGACGCCTCGTCTGTTCGGCTTGAGCGCCCGTTTTTTTTTTCCCCAATTTCGCTCCCTCCCGAGCCAGTATCGTTTTGTTGCCTCGTGGAATTTTGCGGGATGTTTTAGGCTGTGTTGCGCCTGCATTCTCTTTGCGCGTCACTTTCCCTTTTTTCGTATGTTTTCCAGCCGCCGTGATCCCTTTGAAACTGCTTTAGCCGCTTCCTCCACCAACGGCCCTCACATTTTTTTTTCTTATCTTGTTCGAAAAACCCACCTTTCCGAGGGGCTCCTTTTGAGGCGATTGGAGGCGTTATGGAATGTTGTTCGCTTCCCCTTCTGCTGCAAATTTTTGCCTTTCCTTTAAGACTTGAATCGCTCGATTGTTTTGTCATTCTTGAGGGCCATCGGTACAGGACTTTCAACGGCACTCTTCTTAATACCTCTCCCCCTGTAGAGTCAATCTATGGAAACTTAAGGCTCACTACGTCCCGGCTTTTTTCATCGAGTGAGTTTTTCCTCACTGGTTTTTTTCCCTCTGAGGAATACGGTTAAGTTTGCCAGCGATTGAGCCTACCACCGGTCCTGTTTTTTGCCCTTGCGGTTGTATCTCGCAGTACCTTTTTTCCACCTGACTTGACTATACAGAGCGGGTTTTTTTGCCTCCATGCTCTCAAGGCCCTCCTTTATTTGTGGCATTAACTCCCCCCCCCCCCTTTGGACCCCCCCCCTTTTTAGCCCCCACCTTTTGCAGAGAACTTGTTGCTTCACTTATCTAGTACACTGTCCTCTCACCTTCTAACCTGGGGCTTTTCCCCCGCTCGGGCGGTGCCCCTGCTGGAGGCGGTTTTTCAATCTCCCCCCTTCCTGGACCAGTTTTTCTCTCTGTGATAGCTCCCTCTCCTTTTGTGAGACTCTAATGGAGTAAAAACGCCCTCATGCTGGCTTGATGATCGCCTCCTCTGTGTGCTCTTCTCTCTTGTTTTCCTTATGCCGGTGAACCCGGTTGGACTCCCTTTTGTTTTCTAACGAGAGTTGCTTCCCCTTTCTATAATTATTTTTGCAACTTTAGTGGATTTGAAGTCCCATTCGAATGCCCGGGACTTGGCGGGTCCTTTTTTCCCCCGGCCCGTTTCCTGTCGTACGGCACGTCCCAGTAGTGATTACGCCTTCCGGTCACTATATCTTTTCCTCTATGAACCCCTTGCAGTGAACACCCAACGACCCCCTCGGGCTCCGTCTATTCGAGTACGTCGACTCAAACCCGTATTCCTTCAAAATCCTTGAACAGACTCCTTCGTCACGAGCCCTGGTTTTTTTGTTTTGGGTTTATTAATTCGATTTTCATAATACCTTCAGTAGTATTTAAAATGTAGCCTTCCCCTTTTGTGTTTCAGTTCCCTGTCTAAGATGGGTGCCATTACCATTACTAAATTTTTTTTCACTTGTTAATTACTCACCGTGAGGGCCGCGGATCGCGCCCCCTCATATTCCACGTCCAGACGTCCCCCCTCGTGCCAGGCGCCAATCACGATTGAGTCATCCGAATCCTTTTACCAGGTTCACACCCACCAGGCACTGCAATAATCCCGGTCGCAGGTTTTTTTTGGGAGCCTCTGGTCGTTCTTTCGGCTTCGGCTCTTCTTTTTGCCCTTACCCCGTACGATTTGAATGACAGCTCCCCGACTTGTCAAACAACACACCCTCCTTCTCACCTTCTTGCTCGCCACATCGATTTGACGGCTGGACAAGCTGCATGGTTTTCACCCCTGCGGGCTCAGCCTCAACCCCTACAGATTCAGATGACGTTCTTTCCCCTTGCGGGTAAAGTTGTGCGCTGGCGTCGTCTTTCTTAGTTTTCTTCTTGATTTCCTTCTGGTCGCGATGACCCCTCTTTTGTGCCCCGCCGGAATCCCCTCTCCCACAGAATGCCTTCGTTCCCAACTGTCGGCTTCTCGGTAACCCGCAGATTCCTTTCTTTGGGCACCCGTTTTCCTCAATTTTCTCTTCAGTCTTAAGTTTCATGGACTTTTGTCACCTTTCTCCTCCATTGTGAGGCCACCGTATGTGCGAGGTTGCTTTTTGCCTTTATTCACGCAGCTGGGGGTCAAATTTCCATCTGAAACCTCGTTCCCAATTGCCCGTTTTCGTCTTTCTTTCCTCTTGTTTATTTGCGGGTTGTCCCGACATTTTTTTTTGGTCGCTGCGGGGTTGCCCTCCTCCCCACCGTTTGGAACTGCCTTCCTTCCGCCTAGTTCTCCGAACACTATCCTTGTTTTCGGCGGGAAGTCCTGATCCAGCCGGCCCTTGAAACCCCCCTCGATGCCTTCTCTTTTGAAGTTCGCGTCAAACAACGGGCGACGCGGCTTGGCTTTCAGGCTAGGTTATTTGTCCCGCCGGTAAAGAAGGCGTTTTTTTGGGCAACACGCGCTCCCCAAGGCTTTGGGGTGCACTCGGGTGTGTATTGGATTTTTGTCAATCCTATGACCTTTTTCCCTCGAAGGCCCGCCCTTCTTTTTCCCCGTTTATTCTAGGCTTCAGCAAACCCGTGGGCCCCTGCGTCTGCACGGGCTTTTGACTCCCTGGACGGTGCTACCTTCGCAGCTTTCTCCTTTTCGGACGGGGCCGTTCTTCGTTCCCTGGTTTTTGAGGAGCGTGCATGGTAGGGATCGACCTTCTGCACTCCTGAAGGATCCTTTGGGTTTCTAATTGGCTTGCCCCTTCCGCCGACGTTTCCCCCTTGGCCTATGCTCGTTTTTTTCTTTTTGATGCTAGTTATTTCTTCTTCAGAGTCACCCTCTTCCGGCGAACGTTCGGTCTTAATTACATCCCCGTTTTTTTCTCTGCTTCGTGAATTTTCCTTTCCGTCGGAGACTCTGGCACCACCTCCCGTATCGCCCCAATGTCCTAAGACGAACAACGCGCCACTAGGACCGTACCAATCTCCTCGTCGACTTCTCCTCCAACTTGGAAAAAAAACCCGGCTTCTCCTCCCCGCGCCTTAAGGTCCCCGACCAGGCCCCGCTACCCAATCGGAATGACCTCAACCTGTCATTGCAACCTCCTTCGCCCAGTGTCGCATTGGCGCAGCCCCCCGTTGCCGCTGCCGTAGTGTCGCAGGCGACACTTTTGGAAGGATCCTCCTTTGCTACCGCGCTCACCGGAACTCTCCCCCGCTCGTGGCCCTGTTAGACCCAACCCTCTTTCTATCATCCAGGAGCCAGCCTTTTGTTATTTCGCGTTTTTAAAACCTCTTCGTTATTACCGGCAGAGTTGATACATAGCCTGAATTCACTTTGCGTTCCGAGTTTTGGTCTCCCCAGCCGTTTCTGGCGTGGTTCAGCGGTAGGATCATTCATATCAGCCCCCCCTCTCTATCTTTAGATCTGTGGCGCTTTTGCACCATGGGTTTTCCTTTCTCCTCCCCTTCTGCCGAGACATCGTTCCTACCAGCTTTCAGCACACAAGACACTCGATGCGCTCGTCGAAGCGTTAAACTTTGCCCTGCCTTCCATAGTACTAGCGGAAGGCTAAGCATTTGAGTTCTTCCCTAACCACGAAACGGAAAAAAACGAGGTTGAGCAGCAAGTTTTTTCTAGTGAAGAGTTAAGTTAAATTTTGAAACCTGGAATGGTGTGAGCGGGGTTTTTTGGAACTGTGTTTTGTTACCAAGGGTTGGGTTCAAAAGTTCTTAAAGCACGGTCAACGAAAATGTGCCTGGTTTCTTGTCTAAAAGCCCCCAGCTTTGTTTAGTTCTCGGAGAAGGTATAAAAATTCTAAACGTAGCGGCTCGTACAGAACTGGGCAAGCACAAGACGTAAGGGTGCCAACCGTACAGTTGCATCACCAGCCCCTCTCTCAGAACCCCAGTAAAACATCTTGAGTCTGTACAATGTTTTAAGCAGTTCTTACTGGGAATCATGTGGCGTGTGTACTGTGCTGGTTTCTTTTTGAAATTATTAGTGTTCCGACAAAAAGTTTCTCCATGCCTCTAGTTTTGCTTAAGAGTGGCAAACACGTACCCTTTTTTTGACTGGCGGTTTCGCAGCCAGTTTAATTTGCATTCTTGTGTCGGCGTGGAGGAGTTCCAGTCCAAGGTGTTCTACTTTTTTAGCTCGGGATCCTCCCCGAATTCCCTATCAGGCCCATCCTCATTCCTTTCCACACCGAGGTGAGATTTACCGAGCGCCGAGGAGAGCCTTCGCGTTGTTTGCTTCTCCCCCGAGTTGACCACCTTCGAGCGATTTTTCCGCTGCCGTTACTCCGGTTTCCATCGTTTTTTTTTTTCCTTGCGCGGCTGGTGGAGAATTATTGTTTTCCTTGCACTTCGACGTCCTTTCATGTGTGGTGAATGAGGCCCTGAAACGCCAAATGACCACTGGACGCCGCGGTTTCCCAAAACAATGACCGAAGCGATTTTTCCCATTGCCTCTTTGCCTACTTCCCCTCTTCTGAGAGGGTTCTATTCCGGGTTAGGAGATTTATTCCCAGGGGGATGGCCCATGCACTTCATGTCTTTGGTTTTCCGTCGTTTGGATGTTTTTCCCCAAACCCAGACCAGAGACCCACGGTATGAGCCCTTTACCCTCGTCGACTTCTCTTGTACTCAGGCTGGATTACATGAACACAGGTCCTGACGCGCTAAATTCTCCGGACGATGGTTTATTAATCGGTCCCTGCCCGCCTAAGGCTTGTAAGGGCTTTTCTTTTTCCTTCTTGAGCGTTGGCGACTGATTTGGGTTTGATACCGGTTGATCGACGCCTCATCTTGTTTTTTTCACTCACCCGGCACTTTTTTTTTTGTCTTGAGGAAGGGGGAAGACTGGGCCCTTCCATATTTTTTTTCCTATGCGTATCCTTTGGTTAGTGCTCCGCTATACCTCGCCTGGGACGCGTCTCTTGTATCCTCCAATTAATTTTTTTGCTGACCGTTAGCTGCAAAAGTTGACCCTAACAAGGGAGAACCCGTGTTTCTTTTCTCCCTATCTGTTCGCAGCACAGCGCACGGCTGGTTGAAAAAACGTCATGTTTCTCACCTTCCTCAATGCGTTTCGGCTGGTCCTCTTCTTCCCTCTCGCTTGTCTTTTTGGGCGAATGCCCAGGACCCTTTTTTTACGTGTTGTCCCCCCAGAGACAGCCCAGTTTTTATCTTTCCTTCATTAATACGTTTTGTTGTTGAGTCTGATCGCGGGTTGGAAAACTCCGTCACATGAGGTGCTTGCTGATTTCGCCCCTACCCTAAGCTTCGTGCTTCCTCTCCCTGTTGTCTCAGAGAGGGTGAACTGTCTTTTCTTTTTTCCCTCCCTTTTGTTTCGTCCTAGGCCAGGTGAGGCACTAGATAGTGCAAACGAAGTGTCCAGGTAGTCCATGTTGCGGCAGATCTTCCCTTGACGATTTTGGATCTTTCATGGACTGTTTTTTTCGGCGCTTTTTTTGATCAAGGCAGGAGTGAGCCTGGCATATTCCAGGTGGCCCTTCCCATGTACTAAAAACACTTGGGCTTTCCCAAGTTTGTTCTTGATGCACGTTCACACCCATTGCCACCTTGGTCCCTGCAGCCGGATGAAGTTGCCCGCCCCAAAAGTCGTTTTTTTTTGAGGACCGTAGTCTTTTCCCCCAACGATGCCTCTATAACGTCCCCCGTCCGTATAAACTTAGAGTACTGTTTACCATAGGCCTTCCATTAAACGCCACCTTTGAGATTTTACAGGTAATCCGTCTCAGGTTATCCTCCCGCCTATTCCTTGCCGCCTCCCCTGGTTTTCCGGCGCTCGCCTAATTTGCAACCTTCCATCCCCCTCGTAATAAAGGATTTTTTCAGTGTTCAAAAAGCCTCTACCAGGATTCGTTGCCGTTTTTTTTTTTTGGCATGCGTCTCGCACTATAGTTTTCTTCTCCGGAGGTTTTTTCCCTTCCGCGCAGGATTGAGAAACGCTCCGTCGCTGTGCAGGCGCAACACCTTCTCCACCATCCCCGCCCAATTCTTTTTGAGCCACAACTCAAGGACGAGGAACACTTTCTTTGGAATTGGTTTTCATCACGACCGAATCGTATGACCTTCCCTCGTTGCGCGGGGTGTGGTCGTTGTAATGGATTATTTCTTCAATGTGCGTGACTGAAGGATCTTTCACTATCTGCTCTTCCTCCCGTCAGCGAGCGTTTCGGTTCATTCCCACCTTTTTTTTTCCGGCGACCTCCAAAACTCATGCCGTCGTCCCCCCACTTTTTCTCTAGTGAGACCGCCCTTAAATGCGGTCGATTCGCGGTCTTCTTGGCCACGCGAAAACTAGGGTTTCTCAGGTCAAACTTGCGTCTGCCAACTGCTTGCCCCAAACGGTTTGCCGAGGTTTTTTGCGGTTATCACAGCGCCTTTTTGTAGTCAAATTTTTCTTATTATCCGTTCTTTGTCTCCTTCTCTTCGTAATCTTTTTTTGGCGTTTTTGCTTTGTATGATTATTTTGAAGTCGGGCCTTTTGCCCGAAACAGGAGGTCCCTGTGCGAGGTCCTAAAAAATATATGATCTTTTAGAAAAGGAATGCTACCAGGCGAATGCGTTCCCCTCCCTTTCATGTTTTGTCCCTTTTTTTTCTAACCCCCAACCAAAAGCGGCTTCCGCCCTCTTGAGGAGGCTAGTTCTTGCAATTCTTGCCTGAAGTCTGTTTCACCGAGAATTACCTCTTGGAGGGCACTCCCTGAGATTCTTCTTTGACTTTTGCGAGCATCTCCGATGAACTTGTCACGTGACAGGTGTGCCGATGAATACGCTGCTAGTTCCTTTTTGCATAAACTGTAATAGGCCCACCTTTTTTTTTTGTCTGTAACGGCGGAAGCCCCTGTGTCGTCGCCCAAGGCGGGCAGCTTCGACGGGAGAAGTGATCGGTTCTTCGGTATTTCGTTTTGCGTTGATTTCCGAGTTGGCATGTCTCGTCCCCCTCTTTGAGGAGTTCCCTTCACTCGTTTAGCCACCTTTGGCGTTGGTTCTCCGCCGCCGTTGCTGGGTCCTAAGGAGTTTTCTTTGGCTTTCCATAACGTTTTATACTCTGATTGATTCAGCAGTCATTTTCCGGCTCATTTTTTCTACATAATAAATCCTCCGTGGTGTTGAGAGAGATTCGGCCGCTAGGCCACTTTGCGACAAGCTGAAATAAATGATCCATTTTTTTAGCCACGTATCCCGACCCTAAAGAGAACTATGTCCCCCCCTCGCGGCCCTTGCGATCCACCCCCCCTCCAAATGATCCTTGAGCAGAAAGACTGAACCCTTTCACTTCGGCACCTCAGAACCTGCGGCGCCTATCCCGTTACCGGCCACCGCACGCCATCAGGGCACTTAGCACCCCTTTTTCAGCGATCCTGCTTCCTGGGCGAACGTTCCTGGCGCGGCCTTTTCCGCGTCCGCCGCCCTGCCTAGGCAGAACGGGCTTCCGGTGAAGTATCATTTTGAAGTTTCGCAGCGACCCCGTTTCCCCAACTTTCGTCCCCACCGGCCCGAAAAAGTAATTTTCATGCCTCCCCACCCTCATCTCCCCCAATAGATAACCAATTTTGAACTAGCTGAGTGTCGACTCCTGCTCGGCCAGTGCAATCCCTGACTGCTGCCAAGGTGCTTTTATCGACCCGTCCCTTTGTTGCGCGCAACTCAACCATGACCACCTTTTAAGTTCCTCCGCTTGCTTTCCACTTTGTTCGTCTCCTTATCCATTCCTTTTCCTTGGAAACGCTATATTTTTTCCTTTCGTGCGCCGCCCCCTCCGTGACGTGATATGCGTCAGGTGATCGGGCCAAGCCTGACGTCCTCAGCTTTTTCCCCCCCAAGGCAACCCCAACGAGCTCTTCTTCCCCCCCTTCATCTCCGCGCCTCCCTGTCGGTTTTTTTTTATCCGCCGTTTCTTTGTGAGTGAATCCCGCACCGAACTTCGCCACCATCCGGGGTTGCGCAGCCTTCCTTCCGAATCGGTTTCACCCTTTTTTCCGTGCAAATCAAAGTTTCGCATCTACTACTGCTTTCTGCACAGAGTGCAGCTCCTTACGTCCAGTCCTTGAGGGTTTTCTTTCTGCTTTTGTTACGTTTTTCTTTGTCCCTTTTTCTGTGGGCATACTCCCAGGGTTTTGTTAATTGTAGAAGCCCTCTCTTTTCCGCCCGCTCAGGCAGGCCTATCGACCGCGCACACCGATTCCTCGCTCCCTGGACTTCCCCTCTCGTCGGGGGCTTTTTTTGGTCGCCCCAGTTAATGAAAACCTCTAGCAGCTTTTTTTTTCTTGCGTTTTTTCCGAATTGGATTGTGGTGGAGAAGGCTTGTTGTTGCGCCTTCCTCGTAGAACCACAATCTCCCCTATGTTTTTGCTTTGTATACTGTCTGGTAGCCGGAAGCCGCGGAAGAAGGTTCTAAGCGCGCTTGCCCAAACCCCCCCTTTTTCCGCCCCTCAGCGTTTACTTTACCGGTGGTGCAAGTCCCCCCGCCTGCGATTTTTTTATCTGACTGGCCCGATCGGAGTTTTATTTGGCGCCCTGCCAACCAGGTACGTTTGGATCTTTGGCTGTTTGCAAAAGCCGCGCCCGCATCTTGTTTTTTACCCCACCCTGTGCCTTTGGCTTGAATGATTGCCCTCGTGTCTGGACATTGCGCCCCCCACAACCTTTGCTAGACGCGGATTTATAAGTTCATGTCTTATGATTCTTAGGCTTGGAACTACTCTTTCATCCCAGTCCACTTTTTTTTCCAGTCCCGAGCGTTTGCGCGAATTTTTGGCAGCGCTTTTGATCCCTTGGTAGCATCCCCTCCTTTCCGACCTTTTCGGCCCACTGGCCATTCGGCTGTTTTTCATCGGACAGGTCCCTTCTCGGAAGGCGTACGGGACGTGCCTGTCTGAAGTGGTCTCCTTGCCTCCGGACGCACCTGTGAGCTTTATCCTCCCCCCCAGTTCCCAATAACGTAACCTTCTTTTGCCCCCGAGCATTTCTCTTTTCGTTGAAGGAAAAAGTCCTGTCCCTGTCTCCCCCTATCCCGCTTGCTGCTCTTCACCGGCGTTCAGCTTATCGTTGTTTTTCCTTTTCTCCTTCCAAGCTTTTATGGAGGAGTTGCTCCAGAGGAGCAACCCAGCGCTCTCTCTTCGTTTGATCTAGATGCTATTCTCCGCCGTCCCTGGTGTTCTTCGCCCCGCCATCCTTTTGGGCCGACCGAGGCCGCGTTGACTGATCACGTGAATTTGGGATCCTTTCCTTCTTTTGTTTCCGTCTTTGGTGCTGCTAACTCGATATTCTCGTGGCACGAATGCTTCCCGTTTTTCACTTGAACAAGTAGCCAACGAGGGCTGAGCGTAGAGCGAGCGCCCGGCTCATAAAGTATTACAAGCCTTACTTTGTCCGGCACAATATTCCAAGTGGAACGTCTCCACCGGACCGAGTTTTCCCACCAAAAGCCCCCCGTTTTGGAGGTTCGTCCCTGTTTTTGATTGCCTCACACCAGTATTCTCGCGGCCATCCAGTCGCGCACACGTTCCTCCGGAGATGACCGAGAGTTCTCGTACCTTTGTTCCCTCCTAGATTATCATACTAACACCTTGTATCATTGTCGTCCTTCCGGTTTTGGGTCAGTTTAACACTGTCCCCTTCCATTCCACTTTCACTAGAGCGAGTTAGTCCTTGCGGGCCGACTTTCCTGCGCCCCATTTTTTTTTCTCAGCGTCCCGGCGTGGGTCGCGCCATCCGTCTTACCCCGAGCCAACACGACTTCCCCCCTTTCTCCGAAATTTTTTTTTTTACTTCTTCCCCAGGCCTCACCATCACAAATCAACGTCTTGTTTGCTGCTTTCTGCACCCGGGGGATCCATTTTTTTCTTTCGCGGCGGTTCTTCCCCCCTCATCGCCCTGCCTCTCGGCCCTTTTTTTAAACGTCCGTCGAGCTTGTTTTCCCCCCCCCTCACCTTTCTCTGCTCCACTTCACTTTTTTACCAACTCGAGGAGGCGCGGTTTCCCCCCATCTGCTCGAAATTGTTCAACTGGGCCCTCCTCGGCGGTTTTATGCTTGCTTAGGGTTGCCTCAGGTCTCTGCTTCCTCGGACTTTCCACTTCTTGGATCGCTCTCGTTTCGTGTCGACCCCACGAACACTTGTCCTTCTGCCGCCACGTGACTAATTCCTTGAACATTTTTTGGCGAAGACCCCCTCTTCAACTGTAGGGAACCGCCTGCTTTTTTCCACCCTTCAACCCACTATTATTAATAGCCTGGCTCGTTTTTCAAAACTTTGTCTCTTAGTCGAGATAACTCTTTTTTTCTCACAACCGTTTTTTTCTTTCTAGTTAGGATCCTGCTCCTGGCTTATTTCCCCTTTGGTCCCGGAGCGAGGGCAATTGACCCTTCTTCGAGTTCATTTATGCGTTTGCAACTGAAAGTTTTCAGGGCTGCTGACTGATTAAACGGAGGGCGACATACACACGCGCCTGTCGCATTTCATCATAAACCGCGTTTTCGGCGTTCTTTCCCAAGTGAAGATCCCCTCCTTTTCCCCCAACTTCCTGACCACCTGCATATGGTCATGCGTCGATTTTTTTTCAACACTGGCGACGTCCCCGGTTGGTCCTTGCTCCACTTTCTTGTCCCCCCGGAATAGTTCGACTTTTGAAAACTCTCTCTACCCTCGGTGGGCTTGGCACTCCAATCTTCAGGAGAGGGAGGTTTCGTCTCTTCATACTCCCAGGTTTTGTACGATGAGCCCGCTTTTTGCGCGTCTCTTGTCGAATAACGAACTGAAAGGCGAAAACCGTGTTCCTCCTGAGTCTGAACTTTGCGTACGATGGCAGGTCAGCCACTTCCCTCCCCGGAGATCTTTGCCGTTCTTTAGATCCTTCTGTGTTGTGTTGGTCTCTTTGACGGATGTCTGGCGTGGAAAACCCCCACCAAAACACCCCCACACCAACCACCCCCAACCCCCCCCCCCCCCCCAACCCCCCCCCAAAAAAACCCCATTTTTGGATCCTTTGAATCTCTGGATCCTCGTTCGGTTCTCCCCTTTTCGCTTTGGGGTCCGCCGCATGTGCCTTTCCTATGGGTCGCGTTTCTTCTGCTTGGTTGGCATACCCGTTGCTATAATGGTCCCTCTCTCAAGCCCTCCTACGCCTGCCTCAATA
>Ga0179593_1818729_pt1 | contig 12492 bp, 14 predicted proteins | sample CZODoug2_1_08_16_FD_185931 | JGI IMG/M metagenome (GOLD analysis project Ga0179593, IMG submission 185931) | Vadose zone soil fungal communities from Angelo Coast Range Reserve, California, USA - CZODoug2_1_08_16fungal (PacBio error correction) | ecosystem: Environmental > Terrestrial > Soil >... | reverse complement strand
AGAATTCGCCCCTCCCTTCCTTTTTCTACCCCTTTCCCCCCCCGACTTGAATGCAGGGATCAGACTCCCTTTTTCCCCCCCTTTCCTTTCGTCTTTGAGTTTCCTCGAAAAGGAAATGTCTTCATTGTCGGCACTCTTCCTCCCCTTCCTCCTTTTTTTTTTTCCTGATCTTTTTTTTCTTGCTACGAAGGCTCCGCCGAAGAGGAAGAGAATATTGTTTCCTTTTTCTTCCTTTTTTCTCTTTTTCCCCACGGCGGGGACGTTGGCTTTTTCTTTTCTGTATCAACGCTTCTGCACGAATTAGCCGGAAAATCTCTCCTTTTCCGATCTTTTTTCCCCTTCTTCAAGGTAGAGATTTCTTTTTTTTTTTTTCCCCTTTTTTCCAACAGCTTCAGGATGATGTGCGCGACGTCTTCGCCAATCTTCCTCTTTTTCTTTCTTTTCCTCCCACCATCGAGCATGCGGGCCCTGATTCCCCCTTCCCCTCTTTTGCGATTCAGAATGATGTCGACTGCGACAGTGCGACTTTTTTTTTTTTTTTTGGTTCTCTTTCGTGACCTCCCAGCTTCTTCTTCTTTTTCTTTTCCTTTCCTTGTTGTCACTTCCTGGGGCTGGGAAATGGGGAAGGAGTGATGGTTCTTTTTTTTCTCCTCTTTTCCTCCTTTCCGAAAAGTCGCAAATGTATTTTTCTTCTCCGAGATCAGTTTGGAAAAGAGGAAGGAGAATGTGGCAGACCCCCTCCCACCCCCCCCCCCCCTTTCTCCTTCTCCTTCCCGTTAATTGGGGGGGAAAGAGGATCACTACTTTTTCCCCTTTCTTCTGGCAGAACCCAACAAAGATTAGACACATCCGCGGTTCCCTCCCTGAACTGATCATACCCTTTCCCTTCTTGTAGATGATATCGTAATGATTAAGTATATTTCGCCTGACTGCGCGTTCACTCTTTTTTTTTCCCCCCCTTTTCCCTTTTCCTTTGATCCGCGGTTCCCCTCTTCCTACCAATTTAAAGAAGAAGGAATGTACGATGTAGGTGCTTTTTTTTTTTCCCCCCCCCCCCTTCACATGGTTCTTTCTTCTTAAGTGCAAAACTATTTTTGGCTCTCCCCTTTCTTCCCCCCCCTTCCTCTCAACGCCAAGCGTCCTGACCCTTTTTTTTCCTTTTCTCCCTTCCCTGACGGCCGGTGATGCGAGACGACGGGAGAGTGATGTACCTCCTTCCTTTTTGCTCCCCACTCTGGGCGATAACCCTTTTTTCTCTTGGCGTGCCGATAAAAGATTGAGGTTTTCTCTTTTTTTTTCATCCTCGGGCGCGTTCGCCCTCCTTTTTCCCCCTCCTAACATCATGTGTGGATAGTTTTGCTTCAAGTCTTCCCTTCCCCCTTTTCCCCCCCCCTTTTACTTGCATGGGGAGAGTCGCACTTTTTTTTTTCCCCAAAGTCGAGGGTCTTTCGCACTGCGGATTTCTGTTGCGAATTCCTTCCCTCTTTCCCCCCCTTTTTCCTTTCCTTTTTTTTCTCCAGCGCTCGCTTCGTGGGTCTTTTTTTCTTTTGTTTTGAAGGAGAGATAAGAGATGAATCACGAAATAGAATCTTTCCCCTGAATCTTCCTCTACGTTGAAAAGGATGGTTTTTTCCTTTTCCTCCCTTTTCCGCGAAAAGCCCGAGACGTGTTGATCACCAGTCGCGTCCCTTTCTCTCTCCCTTTGGGTTGAGTGTGGCATTTCCGACTTGAAAGCAAAACGATCACACCACAGGCTGTTTTCCTTTTTTTTTTTTTTGCTTTTCCGCGCCCGACACTTTCTTCTTTTTTTCCCTCTTTATCGGCACGACAAATTGACTCCCCCCCCCCTTTCCATCTTTTCTTGATAAGTAGATCCGGAGAAAACACCTTTTTTCCCCCCCCCCCTCCCCTTCGGCTCCATCAAGCCGGAATGGCAATTTTCCTTCCCCCCCTTTATTCTTCCGCGTCATGACTCTGTGCGTTTTTTTCTTGATCCAGGGAGGCTTCCCCTTCCCCCCCATTGGGGTGTCACTTTTTCCTTTTCTCCCTCCCTCAGGAAGTCATGCGGCGGATTGTAAGGACAAAAGACACCTCCCCCCTCTTCCCCCTCTTTTCTCTTTACTCCCCCCCTCCTTTCCCTGCGGAATAAAAGGATAAGGTCGAAAATCTTTTTCTCCCTCCTTCCCCTCTTGGAGAACTCCTTCCCTCCCTTTCCCCCCTCCTTTCCCCAAAGTGTATGATCGGAATTTCTCGTCTCTCTTTTCTTCCCCTTTTTCGTTAAAAGGGGTGGCGGGGGAGCCCTCCTTTTTTTTTCTGTGCAGCCGAGTTGTGGACCCCCCCCTCTCTTTCCTTTTTCGTTTCCGGCCACAAGGAGAAGGACGTGTAGCCCCCCCTTTCTCTTTTGCTTTTGCGACGTTGTTTTTTTTTCTTTCTGACGACCCGCACCGCAAAAACCGCCAACCAGCAACTACAACCCCTTTTTCCCTTTTTCTTACTCCTTTTTTTTCCTCATCTAAAGAAGAAGGTCTTTTTTTTCCCCTTTTTTCTTCTGTCATGAACGCCAGAAGAACAGGAGACGGAAATAGAAAGTCTCCTCCCCCTCCCCTTTTTTCCCTTGCCCCTTCCCTTAACCTATGGCCCGCTCTTTTAACACTCTCACTGAGGCTGGATAAGTTGGCGAAGGACGTCGAGAACCCTTTCCTTTCCCGTCCGTTTCTTTACGGTGTGAAGAGGAACAGGACCTTTCCCCTTCCCCCCTCTTCCACCCGTAAGGCTCCTCCCTTTTTTTTTTTTCCTTCCCTTCTTGGCAGCAAGCGTGGCTTCCCTTCCTCTTCCTCCACCTTCCCCCGCAGGGTGGACGAAAGAATCCACACAGGAATTTCCCCCCTGTCCCCCCCCCCTTCCCCCCCCCCCCTTAATGCGCGGAGCCTTCGTTTCTTCCCTTCCTTCAAGAAGGTCGCTCGGATTACGTAGCGGCCGAAGATGCGACAAAGGAAGCCTTTCCTTCTTTTCAGACTGAACTGCTTGGCGTACCCTTTCCCCCTCTTTTTCTGCTAATGAATTAGTCGGCCTCCCCTTCCCCCTCTTTTTTTCCCCCCCTTCCCCCTTTCGCTGACTCGAAATTCGACGCTTCTTTCTTTTTCCCCCTTTCTAGAGATAGAAGTTCGAATCAGAGCAGTCCCTTTTTTTTTCCAAGACAATTTCTTTTTTCCCCCTTCCTTGATCAAAATCTTCCGGCGGCCCCTTCTTCTTCTTTGCGTTTCATCGAAACTGAAATGATCTTCCCCTTCCCCTTTCTTTCTTCCCCTCTTTTCGAGGATTGCGAGGACTACGAATTTTCCGCTCCCCTTTTTCTTTTTTCCTGGAGTGAATCCTGGGGGGATGATTGGAGTCCAACATGGCTGTTTTCCCCCTTTTTTCCCTATGAGCAACGCTTTTTCCCTCCCTCCTCTTCTCTGATGATTCTAGGACTGTAAGTCGATATTTGTCGACTTCTCCTTCTTTTTCGGACGTCTGAACAGCTTCAGGATGATGTTCTCGACCTTCCCCTTTTTTTTTTTTTCCCTCTTTCTAAGGGGGGAAAACAGCGAGCATGAGGGCAAGCTTTCCCCCTTTTTTCCCCCTTTTTTCTTTCCTCTGTGCCATTAGACAGTTCGATGGCCTTTCTCCTTCCCGGTTAATGAAGAGGGCGCTTGTCTTGTTCCTTCCTTTCCCTCTTTTCTTTGTCTGCTCCTGCCCGATGGCCGTCTTCTTTTTTTTCCCACTGGTTGGAGTGAATGGTTGCGGTTTTTCTTCCCTTTTCCCTTTCTTTCCCCCTCCTTTAGTAGCAAATGTAGGCGCGGGTCTTTCTTTCTTTTCCCCCCTTTGCCGAAACGAACAACGTAGAATCTAGTCAGTACCGACTTTTTTTTTCCCCTTTCTTCCCTTTTCTGTTAAAAACCCACCCCCCTCCCCCCCCATAAGGAAGGGGAGTTTCTCTTCGTCATTCTCTCCGATCATACAGATAGTTTCCCTTTGTATCCAGGGAGAGTTTCCCACTTTGTGTGCGTGAGAAGATGAGGATGGGGAGGAAAGGGTTTTCCGCGGTTTCTCTTTGGAAATTGTGGCTCCGACAGCAGAAATATTTTCGCTTCCGAGGGAGGGCAGCGGTTCCTCCAAGGAAAGGGGGAGGACCCTTTTCCGATGCTGAAAAAGGGCATAACCCTTCGGACGATTCGGGGGAGGTCCTTCCTATTTCCCTTTTGGCAGGAGTGGTTCTTTTTTTTTCTCTCCCTCACCCAAGAGGGGGGGCTTTTCTTTTTCCCCCAAGGAAAGAATCGCCCTTGCTCCTCCCCCCACGCAAAGATTCTTTCTTCTTTTTCCAACCTGGCCCATGCGGTTTTTCTTTTCCATGCGGAGGTGATTCTCCTCTTTCTCTATGTAAAGCTTTCCTCTCTTACAGCCAGAAACAACATCGGAGATCCCCCCCTTTTTTTTTTCCTTTAGGGAAGAGAACTCTTTATGTTCCCTGAAAGAAGCCGTGCGAGAATTTTCCTTTTAAGTGTTCTCTTTCCTCCCGCAAGGTCCCCCCCTTTTTCTAGTGGACTCACCCACTCTTTTTCTTTTAGTAAAATGCCACTTTACGCAAGGATAGAGTGAATGTTGTTCTTTTTTCCCCCGGACTTTTTCCCCCCTTCTTTTTTTTCTTTCGAGCGGATTAGAGTTGAGAATTAGATAGAGGCCCCCCCCTTCTTTTTTTTTCTCCTTCTTTTCCAGTGCTTCGATTTCGTGATCCCTTTTTCTTTCTCCCTTTTTTTTTTTTTAGAGAGATCGAGATTGAATAACGAAATCGACTCTTCTTTTTCCCCTTTTCCTCCCCGAGGCTCGTTGAACAGGATGGTTTTCCCTTTTTCTTTTTTCCCTCAGCGACAGACCTCGACTTTTTGTTTTTCCTCTTTGTTCCCCTTGAATTTTTTCCCCATGCAAGCTAGCCCCCTTTTTTTTTTTTTTTTTTTCTTTTTCGGGGTGGACGATTGAAGCACACTACCCCCTCTGTTCTTGAGGTCCAAACAGGGAGGGCTGACCCTTTTTTCTGTCTGCGCGAAAAAATACATATGTTAGGCACGCACCACTTTTCTCCCCCTTCCCTTTGGTTCTGATAAGGAAGATCAGGAGGAACTCCTCCCCCCTCCTCCCTTCTCGTGCATACTCAAAGAAGGAATTTTCCCCCCCCCTCCACTTTCCCCCCCTGTTCTTGAAGATGTGGCTTTTTCCCTTTTCTCCCCATGAGGAGAGGTAGGGAAGGGTGGCATCCCTTTCCTCATTTCTTCACTTTTCTTTCTCAAGGATGAGAAGACTCGCCCGTTTTTTTCGCACGACATCGACATCCCTTTCCCTTTTCCCCTTCTTTACACCCCGAAACTGTTAAGGTCGAAAAAAGATGGTCTCTTCCTCCCTTTTTCTTCTGTGAACGAATTCCGGAATCATAGACGATATCATCTACAAGCCCCTTTTTTTCCCCCTTATGATCGGACTTCTCTCTTCTCCACCGTACCCCCCTCCCCCTTATCCTTTAACGAAGTAGGAAGGACGTCCCCCCTCCCCTCTTTATGCCGATAAGACCGTCCTTCCTTTTCTTTTTCTTTTTCCTCCCCCCCCTCTTGGTACTGACGAGATATAGTTGTTCGTTCGGCCACACACGTCTTTTCCTGTCTTTTCTTCCCTTTTCGACTTTCGTGAGTCGCTTCCCTTCACCTCTTCCCTTCTCCCGCACCACCCGCAACAAGAAATAAAAAACAAAGTTGAACCTCCCCCCTTGCCTTTCCCCCCCCCCCCCTTCTTTAGAGTCTACAAAGCCACTCCCCTCTTTTCTCCCCCTCCCGGGGCTACGAATCGAACTGTAGACGTTTCTCCCCTTTCCTACAGGAAAATTTGCTGGCCCCCCTCTCTTTCCCCTTTTTTTTTTGCCCTCGATGTTCCCTTTCGACTAGTACGATGAGAACCACTCTTCCCTTTTATTTTTTTTGAATCTTGAAAGAAGCAGAAGGCGATGTTCTCCCTTCCCCCTCCCCTTCCCCCCCCCCCCTCCGTCGGTAAGGGACAGGAGAATGAAATAGATAAAGAGAGGGGGTTTCCTTCCTACCTGCTCTTTCTCTTTCCAAACCAAGGGTGGGGGAACTCACCTCCCCCCCCCTTTTTTCCCCCCCTCCAAATATTCTCTCATATGCGGAGGAGACTTCGTGAGGGTCCTCCTCCCCCACCCCTTTCCTGGTCGCTCAGGATTCCGTAGAGGAGAGATGCCGACACTTCCTCTCCCCCGTATTGAGAAATTCAGGTCCAGTTTCATCCCTTTCCTGGTGGGGTCTGATCCATGAATTAGTTAGGACAGCCTGCCCTTTTCCTCCTTTTCATGATAGAAATTCTATCCTCCCTTTTTCCTTTTTTTTTTGAGGAGTCGCATAGAATGAGAGCAGCTGTCGAATTTTCTCCCCCTTCTACCCTTCCGGAAGAACGAATCCTTTCAAACTTTTCAGTTTATGAAGGTTTTTTCTCCTTGTCGAAAAGCGGGCATCCTAGAAAATCCCACTTTTCCCCCCTTTTTTCTGCCGCTACGGAAGAGAGCGACTTCTTCCTTTTTTTTTTCCCCTCTAGTTGCCGTGTAGAATGGAGTGAATTTCCTGTTGTTTGTCCCCCCCTGCGGGGGGGGACGTTGGCTTTTTCTTTACTGAATAGAATTAAGACAGGAACCCTCTCCCTCCTTTCCTTCCGCTCTTTGAGAATTAGTAAATGTGATTTATGCCTGTCTGGTCTCTTTTTTCTCATGTTATCTAGTCTTAGAAAAAGTAGAAATCCCCTCCCTTTTCCCTCTCCGATTTCAAGGGAAAAGAGAGAATGCGTGCCCTATTTCTGTTCCTCCCCCCCCCATAGGCGTATGTAGAGTCGACCTTCCCCCCTCCTTTTTCTTTGCGTTTTTTCATGAGAGATGCGAGTGTAGTGGTTGGAGGACCGCTCCCTCCCTTCGTATGCGGGAAGGTTTTACTTTACGGGTTCTTTGCACACTTTCTTTTTCTTCTTCCCTTTTTCCCCTTTTTCTTCTTTTCTCGGGGAGACATAGAGTTGAAGGAAAGAGACGGCAACTCTTTCTCAACTTTTTCATGGTCGAAGAGATAAGTTGGGATACATTCCTCTACTCTTTCCCCCCCTATATATAGTCATTCCCCTCCGGATGGAAATGAAAAACACTTCCTTCCCCCTTCTTCGAGGTTGAAAAAGACCCCCCACAAAAGAAGATAAGTTTCCTCGCCATAAGAAGGAGGGACACGCTTTTTCACTTCCCACGAATAGCTTTGATCCCGTCCTGTTGAGATGAGAGAGTGAGCAGTGAGCGAAGGAGTAGTTTCTTGCGAGGGAACGGACGGAAGTCTCCCCCTCGAGAAACTTTTCTCTTCCAACAGGGGAGGGCCGCGGGGGAGGAGAAAGTCACTTTGTCCTCAGAAGGAGGAAAATTTCCCCTCTTTTCTTTGATTGGAGGGGGCATCTGGACCCAAGAAGCCCTTGTCTGAGGTTTTCTTCTTAGGAATCCCCGGGAAGGAGGAAGTGCCAAACCTTTTCTTGCTGAGAAAAAAGTCCACCCTGCCTTTGGAGACGAAGACCACCTCACAGCACGCCCCCTCCCATCGTTGCGGGGAACGTACTGCCCCCCCCCCCAAGGGGAACTGCCGGTCTTTTTGAATGGAATAAGCAGGTGGCGCTCCCCTGATAGGAAGGAGAAAGAAAAAAACCTCCTCTCCTTGGAGAGGGGGTAGGAAATTCCTGAGGGGGGAGCGCCTCCTCCCCTAATGTAGGAGGCGCGTTTGATCTTGTCCCCCTCCAGTGTGGACAGTTTTGATTAAAGTTCTGTCCCCTTCCCCCCCCCCACGGCTAGCTTTTCCTTTTTTTTTTTCGCCTTGTTACGAGGATGGTGATACACACATCTCTTTTTTTCTTTAGGCCCCAAATTCATGTGTAAAACGATCTCTCCCTTTTTTTTTTTCCCTTTTTTCTGCCAGACGGATTAGATTGAGTGATCATTTCCCCTCCCCTCAGATGAGGATAGAGATGAATAACTACACCCCTTCCCCCTTTTCCCTCCCCCCCCATCCTCCCTTAAGAGATAAGCGCTATTTTGACACATTATTTTTTTCCCCCTCCAGAAGACAGAAAAGACCCTTTCCCTACCCCCTTTCTCTTAACCGAGGAAAAATGTAGACTATCCCCATCACTTGGGCGGAGGGTGGAATTGTTCTCCCCCCTTTTTTCCCCCCATTTTTTTAGTTAGTACAGATTTTCATCTCTTTTCGAACGCGCCCCCTACCTTTTCTCCCCCTTCCCCCCTCCTTTTATCGGAACAGCAAATTGAAGAACACATTTCTCCCCCCTGAAATCAGGAGAAATACCCTCCCCTCCCTTTCCCCTTCTCCCATCCACCTCAGGAATGGAAATTTACTCACCATGCCCAGTCCTTTTTTTCCCTTTCCTTCCCTGGTTACTTTTGGCCATAGGAGAAGCCACAAAATCTGGCAATCGAATTCCCTTCTTTCCCTTTCCTTTGCCTTTTTTTTCCGGACAAGCCACAGAAATCTGACATTTCCTCTCTTTTTCTCCTTTTTCAGCAAAGCGGACTCCTTTCCCTTCCCACAACCGAGTCGGAGCGCGACTTCATTCATTGTACCTCTTCTTCATCTACCCCGACGGTTAAACTCTTCTTTTTCCCCTTTCCCTTTTTGGTAATGCGAAAAGAAAGAAACGGCTTCGTTTCTCTTAACCCGGTTTAAGGAGTGCAGCCGCGTGACCCCCCCATCCTTTCTTTTTGGTCTTTCTGAAAAAAGTAGAGGACGGCCTTAGCCAACTTCTTTCTTCCCCTCTTCGATGAGTGAGTAGAGTTCCTCCCTTCCCTACCCCTCCACTCCCCCACCCGAAAAAAGAAATCCCAACCAGGTTTCCCCCCTTTCCTTCATCGAGGAAGGAGAAGACTAAGACTGACTCTTTCTTTTCTTTTTTTTTTCTTTTCCTTCACCGCAGAAGACAGGCGAAGGAATCTGCACTGTCCTCAATAAGACCGTCCACCTTTTTTTCCCACCTACCTTTCCCGAATGATAGATGTTTAAATGAGAAATCGTCGATGCGCGTTGGGTCGAAGACTTCTCTTCCCTCCTCATGCACTCTTTTGCAAGCAGAAGAAGGAGATGTGAGCCGCGCCCATCCTTTTCTTTCGGACCCCGTAGCGTCATTCCTCTCCTCCCTTCCCGACGTTTCCGGAGAAGGTTTTTCTCCTCGGCACCACGCCCTTTTTCTCCCTCCATCCCCACAGGAAGTAACTAAAGTCGGTCCCCCTCCCCATATTTTTCAGCCCCGTCGGCAGAGACACAACCTGGCTTCAGTGCAGGAGAAGATTGCCGACAAGGAAGACCCTTTCCCTCCCTTTCCCTCCCTTCTTGGCGAAATTCAGCCGGAAAGATTGGATCAAGTTCCCCCTCCCGTTTTTGCATGCTCGAGACCTAGACGAATTTCTCTTTTCTTCTTTTTTTCCCCCCTCTCTATCGTTTAAGAATAATAGTGGTTGTTGTTGAGAGAATCGCTTTTTGGTTATTCTTCATGAGAAAACGGGCCGTTCTCCCTCCCTTTCCCCTCCCTTTCTTCCAAATATTGGATGAATTTCGCCCAATCATTCGTCTTTTTTTTCACGAAATATTCGAACGCTTACGTTACCTCCTCTCCGTTTTAAGATGATTTTGGAGAGGCCTACACTCGGAAGAGAATTATGTAGTGTCTCCGGATTTTCTTTCTCCCCCTGCGGGGGGAAGGGGGACGATGGTGCCTTCGAGACTTTTTTTTTTCCTCGATGATTATGGGAGTAGCGTAATTAAGAGATCTTGTCGACTCTTCAATGTATTGTTTCCTCCTCCCTCCCCTTTTCTTCCCCAGGTGCTTAAGGAGGATGTGGAGAGACGTCTTCGACAAAGTAGCCAGCCTCCCTTTTGTGGAGCATCGACGATGGTCCCTTTTTGGGAAAAGAGAGCATTGAGGGCCCCTCAAAGTTTTTGCCCTTTTTTTTCCGATAAGCATTCCCCCCCGATCGTTCGGCCGGTCTTCTGGCTTTCTGTGCGAGGAGAGCGGGATTTTTGCCGCAGCGTCTTCTTCTTCTTTTTAACGGAAGGGGCTTGGGGCAAATGGTTTTCTTTTTCTTTTTTGGTTGCGGTCGGTTCATAGAGAATAGATTTGCTACCTCCCCTTTTCCTTTTTTGTTTAGCAAATGTAGGAGCGTCTGGCGAGAGCTTCCCCCTTCCAGCGTACTGAGATTCCCCCAACGTAGGAATCTCTTCACTTCCTTCCCCCCTTTTCCTCGGAGCCGCAACAAGTAAAATTTCTTTTTTCCCTTCTACTGAGGACCCTCCCCATCCCTTTATTTAGCTTACTGATTCCTTTCCCTGATTAATAACGAGTTGTAAAGTATTGTAGATGATATCGTCTCTCTGGGCGCGTTTCCTTGAGGAAGTAGCGCTCGAAATCTTTTTTCCTTTTTTTTCCTGAAAGTAACTGGGAGTAATACAAGCATGCGTTTTTTTTCCCCCTTTGTAGATGTCAGGATTTTTCCCCTCCCCCGAAAGGGAAGGCTGATCGTATTTTTTTTCTTCTTCTTGAAGTGCCAACCCCTCTTTTTTTGAAAAAAGTAAAGCCGCCCTTCTCCTGAAAAGCGTCATTCCTTCCTTCTGCATGGGGTCGTAAATGCCTTTTTTGCTGGAGCCGACGGGGAGCGTTTCACTGTTTCTTTCTTTTAGATAGGAAGGAGCCAGACCCCCCCCCATAACAAAGGTTGGCTTTTCTTTTTTTTTTCCTCCCCTTTTTCGATCGACAGAAGCAGGGAAATTTAACATGTGTCTCTTTTTCCCCTTTTTCGCTCCCCTCGGGTAATACATCATGTGTGATTTTCCCCCACTGCCCCGACGCAACGGATAGGCTTGCATGGTTCTCTCTTTTTTTTTTTGGTGCTACAAAAGTTAGAGGGTCTTTCGCATGCTTTCCATAGCGAGGCACCACATCATGTTTTCCTTCTTTCCTTTCCGGAGGAGGTTCGACTGTTTTCCTTCCCCCTTTTCTGGAGATACTCTTTTCCTCATAAGAAGTTTGTGTTTTGAGAGGCGCCCCCCTTTTCCCTTTTTTTTTTCTCCTTGCTCCACACAGTTCGAAACAGACTCCTTCCCTCCCCTTGACACAGGATGGTTTTTCTTCCCCCTCAGCGAAAAGACCCTCGACTTTTGTATCACTTTTTGCCCACTTTAGACTCTCCCCATGCCCTCTCTTTTTTTTTTTTTTGGCCTGGTGACGACTGAAGCAAAAACGATCCCCCCTCTGGGATAACCGGCGGGGCGAAAGCGCCCCATTTTATTACCGGATGCTGCGAGGGCCCCCTATCGTCAAACGCAAATGCCGACACACCCCCTTTTTTTTTCTCGACCAGATGTGGGGGCGGGTAATTCCTCCTTTTTTTTTTCACAGACCTCCAGCTTTAAAGAAACTCCCCGTCTTGTCCCTTTTCTTTCCCTTTACGACACAAAGCAGTAAGTGTCCCCTTTTTTTTTGATGTCATGCACGCTGGCGTGGGCCAGGCGTCCCTCCCTTTTTTGGCATAAGGAGCCTCCCCCCCCCCCCCCCCCCCCCCTTTTTTTTCACTCCGAATTCCCGGATTCTACACCCCTCTTTTCTTTCTTTTCTGGACAAGGCCCCCCCCCCTTTTTCACATTTTCTGCGCGGGAAAGGTTTTCCCCTTCTCTGATATTACGAACCAGGTACTTTCTAAGCACCTCTTCCCCCCTTTGGCCTAAGGTCGAAACTGCCCTTTTCCCTCCTTCCTTTCATGAACGCGCAGCAGGCGAAAGGAAGACGGCCCTCCTTTCTCCCTTCCTACCCCGACGGTAAAAGCTTCTTCTTCCTTTTCTTCGGAATCGAACAGAAACGGCGGATGGTCTCCCTTTTTTTTTTTTTTCTCTCCCGCCGTACCTCGGTTTAAGGAGTGCAGCCGAGTGAAAAAAAAGCGGTACTGACTGCGTGCTTTTTTCCCCCAGTCGACAGGAAGATGCTAGAACAAACTTTTGCTTTCTCCTCCCCCCTCCCCTTTTCCTACATTTGACGAGTGCGTCGCGTCTGCAACTCGATTCTCCCTCTTCTTTTTCCCCCACCCCCCTGTCACCCAGCAATCCAACCAGTTGCCCAATCCCCCCTTCCTTCCCCCCTGTCAGAATATTCCTCGGGAGGAGCAGGACTAAGAAGAAGCTTTCTTTTTCCCTTTCTTTTCTTTTTCATTTGACACCGCCCAGAAGAACGGCGACGCGAATCGAAACGTCTCCTTTCCTTCCTTTCTGCCCCGACCGGCACCGGGCAAAAATTTGATGGCACAAGAATCTGGGCCCCTGGCATGGGCCCCTCTCCTTCCCACTTCACTGTCGTCTGGATCGTTGGAGAAGACGGAGAGAACCT
>Ga0179593_1782020_pt1 | contig 12492 bp, 17 predicted proteins | sample CZODoug2_1_08_16_FD_185931 | JGI IMG/M metagenome (GOLD analysis project Ga0179593, IMG submission 185931) | Vadose zone soil fungal communities from Angelo Coast Range Reserve, California, USA - CZODoug2_1_08_16fungal (PacBio error correction) | ecosystem: Environmental > Terrestrial > Soil >... | reverse complement strand
GCAGTGGCGGCTTCCGTGAATGCCTTCTTGACCTTGACCTTCGCCTTTTCTCCCATTTTTTTTTCGAGCACGGTTTCCGTCCCTTCTCGCAGGATCGCTGTAGATTGCATTCCCTCTGGGGTCCGTGTTTCGGAACCAGCATCGTGCGTTCCCCCTCTCGTTTCGGCCACTCCCTTCCTTTTCACCATCCTCCTCAACAGCACGTCTTCCCGATGGTCGTGCAGGCTGCCTATTCATCATCGGTGGGATGCCTCTCTGCGTGTCACATCAATGCGGCCGGGTCCCTCCCTCTGACGGACCCTCTCCTCTTTTTTCCTTTTTTCCCCCTGTTGCTTCTCCATGCGCGGCCGACTTCACGGCCAGGAGCCCCTCCCTCGGCATTTGACTATGGGCGCCGATCCGGAACTGACCTTTTCTTCCCATTATGTTTTTCTTCTTCAGCGGCGCTCCCGTGATCGGCAAGGGGCATTTTTTCGGGCGAGGCGGGACCTCCTTCAGTCTGTGAGCGCCTCAGGAATGTCTCCTTCTCGTTTGCCGACTTCCCCTCCCATTTTTTCTCCCCCGATGGCAACGATCGTTCCAATATCTCGGCGCTGGCGGGTTGTTGTGGGGGGCAGGGCGGGCTTTTCTTGCTATGTCTCCTCTGGTCTCAGGTCTCTTTTGAGAGGCCTCGAATTTCTCAAGCTCTCTCCGCCGTATATGCCGTGTGCCTTCACCCTTTCTCCTTGCCGCTCTTCATTTCCTGCTTCTCACTTGACTATACGTCGCCCTTTCCCACCGGCATACGTGAAGTCGACTTTTCTAGGTCCATTCCCCTTCTGATCGCGTCGGTTCGGTCGAACATTCCCCTGCCATGGTTCTTATTTGGACCTTCTTCTGTCGGATCGAAGATTTTCGCCTGAGTGACGCGGGAGTTTCCTCCCCGACTTCGGTCGAGCGCCTTCCCTTGTTTCTCTTTGAGAGTGCATTTCGGTCTGCCTCCCCCCCCTCCCCCCTCCCTGACGAGATAGACCTTCGGGCATGTCTTCACCCTTTGTTCCACGGACCCGCCTCACCTCTCCTGATCCCCTTCAAGCCTTTGACGTTCCTGCCTTTTCAACTCCCGCTTTCACTAATCTTCCGGAAAGTTTTCCCGAAGGGTTTTGCAGGCGCCTTTTTCTGGTTGTCACGCCCGGTCCAGTCCTGGCTTTCGTTTCTCGGCCAGAGTTTTTTTTCCCTGTGTTTTCACCACCCCCCCCCCCCTTTTTTCAGTCTCTCTTTCCCTTTTTTTCCCTTTTTTCGAGATTGGATTTATACTCTGCACAGCGCCCCTCCTCCGGCATCTGCGTTGCCGGGCTTGCCGCCGACCAGCACTTCTTCCTCCTCAAAACTCCACTGGCTCCTGACCTCTCTCACGTCGACCCGCGGTCGGATCGGCCGTCGTGATTTTTCTTTCGCCCGTGTCAGGACCCCTTCCTTCCCTTTTCTATGTTCCGAGCGAAGTGTGCTTTTCGCGACGCACCGTAAGAACGGCTCACGGATCCCTTCTGAGTTCCTCTTCTTCCCTTCTTTCTGGCGATCCGACGAGCGGATCTCTTGCCAAGCAGGGCCTCTCTACGCATATGAGCGGCGCATGTTCGAACCAACGTCATGCGATTCCCCTCCCCCCCCTTTTACACGGCTCGACCTTCCTCTTTTCCAGGTAGGATGATCTAGTCGCCCCTTCAAGCTTTTCCGAGGTTTCTGCGCTCTGTCCGCTTCCCCTATGTCGAGGCTTCCCTTGAAAATGAGAAATTTTCCCTACGCCCCCTCCCATGGCTTGCGCTCCCCGCGAATCAGTTATTCCCTATCAAAGCTTCGTTCTCTCGATAAAAACCCCCTTTCCGATTGCCCCCTTCTTTTCCCATATTTCCTGGTTTCCCCTTCTTTTTTCGGGACGATACGCCAAATTCCTTTCTTTTTCCAGCGGAAGCGCTTCTTTTTTCACGCCGCGCTCTTTCCTTGCCGCCGTTCGTTTTTTTTCTATAGAGACATATGTTTCAGGGTTAGTGCACGGAGTCCGCTCTTGTTTGCCATACCCTTTTTTCCCCGGCTTCGCGCATCTTTTTTGCACGTGCTTCTTTTAGATCTCTCGATTCCTGTACGATCCTCCTCTTTTTAGACAGGTCATTGGTGCGCTCTCCTCCGTATTCTTCTGGACGATTTCCTGCCTTACGACCATCTGGACTAATAGATGGCGGTTAGGTCCTCCCTGCGTTTCAGGTGGTGACGCCATTTTTTTCTCCCGCGGTTTCTCTGGACGCCTGCCGACCCCCTGTTTCCTGCAGCGGACAGCGAAGCGCCGATCGTCTCTCGTCACCTTGTGCGCGTCCGTCTCATGTCTCCCCCCCCTTGTGCAAGCACCTTTTTTCTTTTCCTGGTCAAGGTTTCAGGTTCTTTCTGTTTTTGGGAGCACGATTACTTCTTCCGAGCGCCCACCCCCCTTGTGTAACCGGGTCAGGTGCAGGATTGAGTCCTTTTCCCCTTTGATTCACGTGGCTCCTCACCGATGCCCTCCTTTGGCCCGTTTCTTCCAGGCGTCAGCCGACTCGTCGCGACACGCTTTCCCCTCGCCCGCGTGGTTTCCCTTCTTTGCACAGACTTCACCGGCCTCTTCTGAAGCGGCGCCGTCTCCTCGCAGCACGCGGTTCTGGTGCCCCCATGCCAGCGCAGTTCTCTTCCTCAACGCCGCTTCCTAGTTTCTTTTCGGTTTTTCCGTCTCTACCAGCGCGAGATATGGTTCTGACTTTTCTCTGTTGAGGCAGAATGATGGCTTTCTTTCCCACGCTTCCCGTAGCGGCTGCCCCTTCTCCCCTCAGCACGAACATTTCCTTTGCCCATTTTCAGCTTCCGCGCCGGTCTTTTTCGTGACCGGGGTCCTTGCACGTTTCTTTTTTGAGACCAATTCGGCGTCAGAACGTCGTTCTCGCTATGCCACTTTTCTTTTTTTGAGCGACCTTTTCCTTCTTTTTCTTGTGCAGCAGGTGTTTTCTTTCCGAGAATGGGAGGAATAAGTCCCCTTTTTTCCGATTTATCCGTCCGCCTCTCACTTGACCCCGCCGATACCCCTCCCCTCCGTGTTTTTTTTATTTTTCTTGCGCGTCCCTTCTTTGTCTTCCCTTTCTTCGATCAGCGCGATATTCCTCACCCCCCTGCATGCGCTCAAACTGATGCATCTTCTCCACGTCCCCCCAGGCCCCAGTGTTCATCTTTCTCGCAGAGTGGAGCTTTCCCTCTTTTTCCGCGCGTGTCTGACGCCTCCTGTAGCCGCCAAGGAAAAGTCTTCACGGTCACGCAAGGTGGCTGCCGTTTCTTTTTTGCGCTTTAGGTGTTCATGCGATGAGTCGTGCTGCTTTTTCGCAGTCTTCCCCTTAAAAATTACCAGCCTCTTTCCCGTTTATTTCCCAGAAGACCGTGGGACCTCGGCTAGACCGCGCGCTTGCCTTTTTTTCCCCCTTATTTCCTATTTCGTTTACACTGCGCTGCGATGAGGGGCCCCCCTTCTCAAGTTCTTTTTTCTTTACAGCCGCCTGTCGTCTCCGTTTCATGGTATCGCCTGCTTTCAACGCGTGGGGATCGCTTTCCTCCTTCGTGAACCCTTTGTTTCCCGCGATGCCTCGGCAGCGCACAATATCTCTCTTTTTTCGCGACGACGCGGTCCTTTTTCCTTTACAATCTTTCAGTCTACCTTTTTGCTCGGCGTGCCCGCCCCCCCCTCTTTTGATCACGGTCACCGTTTTCTGCCTCGACTGTCGCACCGTGTGGTTCCTTCCTCATCGGCACAAATCGCAGTTCTTCCTTTCTCCCTCCTTTTCGTGCTGGCAGCTTGGTCCTCTGGACGGCGCGCACCGTCCCCTTCTCGTGCCTAATCTCGTTCCTTTCTCTTTCGCTGAAGCTTTTTCGTGGTTCTCCTTTTTCCCTGCTTGGGTCGGCACCGCCTCCTTTTCGGTGCTCTCTTCGTCCCCTTTCAAACGTCTGATCCCCCCGCATCGATGGCTACGTTTCCTTTATCTTTTCTCGCCGATCGTCATCTTTTTTTTTTTTTTCTCTATCGCTTTCGCCATGTCCTTCTTTCTCCGGACAGGAATCGATCCTTTCCCTCGTTGCGGCCTCTTTTTTGCGCGTCTACTCACGGCCGGCGCCCTTCTGCACCTGACATGGCTTTTTTCACGATTCTTCTTCGCTCTCCCGTTCCAAATGCGGCTCTTTGATCGGCAAAGGGAATTCGAGTTCGGCGCTGCCCTTTCCCCACGCCTTATGCCAGGATTTGCCGGAATTTTTTCCTGCCGCCGCATTCCCCCAACACGGCGACTTGAGCCTCGGTTGTGCACCTTCTCTGTGGATTTTTTCTGGCGTTGCTCCCCCGCTCCCCTTTCATCGCATCCTTCGAGTTGCAGCGCGGTCCTGATTGATTCCCCTTTCGTCGACTTTTTTGTTCATCTTTTCCTCACAGAGCGCATGTCTTGATGCACGAAGGCCGCTTCCCCCGTCTGCTCATCCAGTCGCATCGTCAGCCTTTTTCTCCCCCTTGAATTTTTCGTTCGTTTTCTTCGGCGGTAGAACCTTTTTTAGGCCGCTTTTGTCTAGATGGGAACCCTTCTTTTCGGCGTTTTCCTTCGTTCGACTCTCTTTCAGGGGATTAAACGGAAGCCCCTATAGTTCCTTGCTACTGGGTTCGCGTTTACGTGATCTCTGCGTCCTCCTACTGCTCTTTCCCCTACGAGATCACTGAAGGCTCCTTCAAACTGAGCTTCCCCCCTTCTAAAGATTTATAAGTACCTTCTAGAGGAGTTTTGAGACCTTTTTTTTGCGATCCCTTTTTTTTGATCCCATGGTGTGGTCTGCTCCCCATCTTCCTGAATTTCTCGAGGGACACTTTTTCTCCTACACTCTGTTCATCCCCGGGCTCTTCCCACATATTCTATTTTCACTCCTCCGTTGTTTTTGTTTTCTCTTTCTCTTATAGCCCGCTGCCAGCGCAACCCCCCTTACATAAGGATGGACCTCCTTTATTGTCGACGACCCTGAATTCCCCACCTATCCTCCCTCAATGATTGCTCCTCAAGGACCCCGATCTCCCTCTTTCGCAGAAAGTCGGCCCATCCCTTCGATCGGGACGGGACGTTTTGGTGTTCTTTTTTCGCTTCAGTTTTCTCCTTTAAGCTAATTCCTATCTCGTCAGTTGTCCTTCTGCTGGCGGCCCCCCTCACAAGGGCCTCCAGATCTCCCTGCTAGACCCTCACGCTATTCGTGCACGGTTCCCCCTTCCAGATCTTTTTTGATTGACCGTACTCCGAGCCACTCCAAGCAGTGGCCGCCTTTGACTCCGTAGCGGCGCGGCGCCTTTTTCCCCTCCCGCCCTGCCCTACGGGCTCGCCTCCTTTTTGGATAGATGGACGATGTAGGGCTACCGTCGCCGCTTTCAGCGGTCCGGCGGGCCTTTGCGCTTGTACGCTTCGATCCGGGGCAAACGGCCCTTTTTCCCATTGACGAAGCTTGAGAAAGGCGATCTTCCTTTTGCTCTCACTATTTGATCCTCCAGCATCGAGACATCAGACAACGACGGAGGCCCTTTCCCAACCATCGCCGAGAGATTCACCTCTTCATCGAACCTATCTCTCTCTGCTTTTCCCCCTTTTTGATAATTCCGGAGGCGGTCTTCCTCTAAAGATGCCGACCCCTCTCCGGGTTTGTCTGCGGCCGAACTCGATTGCATCCTTCTTTCCCCTCGTTTCAGTTCGGGCTGAATTCCTTTTTGCGGATCTTCCTCCCGCTCTCAAGGTGCAGCCGGTCAAATTGGGGGCGCAGGCCGTCCTTTTTTTCGGTCCCCGAGCATCGTCTTTTTTCCCCGGCAACGTTTATTCTTCTTCCTCGATTCTCTATTGCAAGTGAGACCCGGTCTTTGGCTGCGCTCCAGCCGCCCTCTACTGATCGTCACTCCACACGATGAGACGATCTCTTCTCCCTTCCCCCTCTGGACGTAGTTTTCCCGTTGGTCTTTAAGATCTCCCCTCTTCGCTTGACGACCCCCGCGGCAGCCGGCCCTTTTTTTGTTTCCTCCCAGGCTTCCTTGGATCCTTTTAGCCGAGAGTAGGCTCCCCTTTTCGGAAAACGGAACCTTTGCGCCGCCGATCATGATGGGCCCCTTTTGCAGTACCGCTTTCCTTAGGCCTCCCCACTTGCTTTCCCCTCCCCGTTTGACGATAAGGTATCCGGCCAAAAACGGTGCGCCTTTTCAGGCCGATGAGCCCGACGCTTTTCCTTTCTCACGATGGGCGTTCCGCGTGATTTTTCCCGAGTCGAACAGTTTCACGAATTGTACCGCCCGTCCCCGCACGACAAGTTCTCCTCCGATGCGATATTTTTTTCTTAGATCTTCCCGCTCCCTTCCCCCTCTCACCACCGCCGCTTCTCCGCAGGCAGATAACAATTCTCTTCCCCGGTGTCTCGCGAGCAGCCTTCTCCTGGTGATGCCTCGCAAGCGCACGCTTCCCCTTCCCTCTCCTTTGGCCAAGAGCGAGGGTCCCAGCCGGCGGGTCAGGATCACTTTTTCTTCGCATCCTTTTAAGTCTCGAGATAGATGGTCTGCTGTTTTTCATTTCGGGCTGGTTCGTCAGACTTCTGCCCAGCGCGATCCCGCTCTCGCGACAAGGACGCTTTCTCCTGCAAACTTGCGTGACCGGTTTTCCTCCCCTTTCCCTGGCGTTACTCAGCTTCGGCGTCAGACCGCCTTCCTCCTTTATCAAGATCCTGGATGCGACCTTTTACACCCCGCTGCAGGCGTCCTCTAGTGCCACTCCAGTTGCATGCAGAGAATGGTGAGTCGATTTGACGTCTCTATTGTCCGACACGCAGCGCAAGCTGCCCCCCTCTCCTCTCTTCTCTTCCTCATCCTTCCTTTTTCCTTCCTTGTGATCGTTTTCGGCGGTGTCGGTCCCTTCTCTTTTTGCGATCAGCGAGCTATCGATTTCGGCAATGCGCTCAACCCTGCTCCCTTCCTGTCGCGTTGTCCTCGGCGTCCTCATGTTCTCCTTTGGGCTGGATGAACTTTTTCTTTCTTGTGGACTCTCTCCGCCAAGGCCCCTTTGCCAACACGGTCAAGCACTTTTGCCGGCGAAGCGGCTCTGGCGCTCTCTTTACGACTTCCTCGTTGCTGCGCTCGGCTTTGCCCCCGTCCTTACCCTGCCCTTCAGGCAATCGGATCCCCTTGCAGACCAGTAATCGCTTTCCCCCCCTCTGGATTACCTGGTGATCCTGACCCTCTTTTCTCCCTAGAGCTATTCCCTTTTGTCGTCTGGCGTCTGGAGGGGTCCCCCCTAATGGCAAAGACGCACAGTGCTCCTGTAGGCGCCGTGTTCGGCCTTCCCTTTGCGTATTTCCCGGCGTTTCCCTTTGTTCGGCGTGAATTTTACAATATATGACGCCCCTTTTCGTTTGAACAAGCGAGTGCCATGGCTTTCTGCAGATATTAATATGAGGCAGCCTTTTTCTAGGCGTGACGCCCTTTTTTTTCGTGATCACGTAACCGTCTTGAATCTGACAGAACATGGTGTTCCTATAGATTTTTGCGGCCCCTCTCTTTCTTCTTTCTAGAATAAATGTGACTGTACTTGATGTGCTCGGTGCGGAAGCCATTGGCTTTTTCTTTTCTCCTAGAATTTGTGGCGAGCACCGGTTTTTCTCGGCTAAACTTCTTCTTCTTTCGACTGCATTGCCCTTTGAGTGGTTTTTTTCTTCCGGCGTTTTCTTTTGTGCTCGGTGCCTCCCAATCCTGGCAAACGGCATGACCTACCCTTTTCTGGCATTACGTACAGATGTCGTTTCCTAGATTCTTCTCCTGTGTTCGTGCCGATGCTGCGGCTGGATCGAGCCCTTCTTTTTTTTTCCACGTGAAACTCTTCCTTTCGTCCCCCGTTCTGAAATCGATGCGCTGAGCCGCACCTCCGGCCGGCGACCCTTTGCCGGCTTCTTATCATGTTTGGCCGCCGATCCGGCACCCCTCCGCTCTTTGTTTTTTTATTCCCGATTCCCCTCCCTAGCGCAGATACGAGCTTTAGGATTGCAAATCGGTGTCTGGCGGTGACACACGTCTTTTCTGCAGCGTGATCTTTGCTAGCCTCTCGCCCCCCTTTTTAGTGCGATTTTGATCGGTGGCAATCTCTCGTCCCTTTCTTTTTTCTCGGTCTTCTTCTTTTTTCCCTCGTTTCGACTCTGTTTTCCTGAACTTTTCCCTCGTTCCTTTCTGAGCGCATTATATCGACTTTCCCCTTCGGCGTGACGTTGTCGCCCTTTCGTTTTCTTTATCATTCTCTTCCTTCAGGAACGCAAGGCCCCCTTTCGCAATAGGCGACTATCCCGTCGACCTTCTCCTCGTTTTCAAGTTGCTCGAGCGTGGCCAGCTGTCCTTCTCTTCCTTTTCGGTACTTTCCCGATGATTTGATCCCCCCTTTTCTGCTAGACAGATTTCTAGTCCTCGATATCGCCGCTTTCTAGCATTGCACGGGGAGTTCACCGTTTCTCTCGACTTTTTTCCTTTGGTTTCTCTTATGCCTCCCCCTCCTTTTTTTTCGCGCGGCCGCCCCTCTCGGCAACTGACTAGTCTTTCATTTGGAATTTTTTTAGAGAGTCAATGGCGACCGCCTCACCTCTCAGTCCGCTTGGTCAGACGTTTTTTTTTTTCTTCTTTTTGCTCTCCTTTTTTTTCCTTCCATGGTGTGGTAGAGGCCCCTATTATGCCTGATGCAGGTGCGTCTTCTGCGCTTGTCTCTCTTTTACCTACGTTGTTGTTGTGTCTTCTGGATCTCGCAATACTCTCCCCCTTCCCCGTCCTATTGCATGACGGAAGGGATTGCGTTCCCTCCCCTTGCCAGTCTACGAACCCCCCCTGGCTTTGGAGCCTTTTTCTTGCACTCCTTCCTTCCTTTGCAGTTGACGCTTGAAGTGAGCGGTGATTCGGTTTTCTCCAAATTTCACTCCGGGTTGAGACAATAGTGATTTTTTTCAGTTTCCTCTCTTTCTTTTTGCGCGCGGATGAACCAGGGTCGGCAGCCCCCCTCCCCCTCTCCCAGGCCGGGCCGACGCTCTCCTTTTTTTCACTCCAGGCTTTATATCCCTTTATTCTCTTTCCCAAGCATTGCTCGAGCCGCCCCCTTTCTTGCGCCAATGACTATTCGTTCCGGGCTCTCTTCTAGGATGACGGATGGAGATAGGGATAGTCGCCGCTTTCTCCGTTGTCGTGCGGCATGCGCCCCTGCGTCTCTTCCTCTCCCCGGTTTCGCAACCTTTCGACAACGTTTCCCCGCCGCTTGAGAACAGTGCTCTCCAGTCTCCTTTCGCACTCGCCCTTTTCCTTCTTTCGGCCGCTCGATGGACAGAGCAACGCCGGCCCTTTGCAATCCCGTATAAACCCTTCGCGCCCGAGAGATCCCCCCTTTCCTTCCCGAACCGGCCGTTCTTGGAGCTGCAGCGGCCCTTTCAAATTCCGGGCAGGCGGCTCAACCTTTCTCCCCGTCCCGTGAGGGGTCACCGTTCCCGAAAGCTTTCCTTACATCCGTATTCGGCGGACTCTCCGAGAAAGAATGCGTGCCTGTCGTTGTGCGTGCCGGATCGGGCCCTCCACATTATACGTGCCGAAGGAAACTTTCGGCGCCTTGGCCCGGGCAGTCTTGATGACCCTAGGGGTGAGCGACGTTTCTTCTCTTTTCTCTTATCTGAGACCCGGCCGTTCTTGGCTTTTCTTGATTTTGTCCACACGGATTTACGACCCTCTTTCCTCCTTTGGGTGATACATGCGTGGACAGGATGGTTCTTCCCTAGCATTAGACATCCTTTTTTGCGAACACGCTTCGCTGGTTCCTCTCCGCCCCTATTCCCCTATCTCTGAGACGCCGAGATTAGGATAGTCCACGGTGCGCGCCAGTCATCCTGCTACCTGCCCCGCACCGAGCACAGCATCATCATCAAGGTCCGGATTCGCTTTTTTTTTTCTTTTCTTATTTTTCCTTCCTTTTTTGATTTTCCCACGGTGAGCCCACCCTCTCCTTCCCCTGGATGAGCCCGACGTTACCCCGTTTCACTTTTAGGATTTCCCTAGCACGCTGCCTTCCGATCTGCGAGAACAGGCCCGCCTTTTACGGAGGTCCTCTTCTTCTTCTCTCCCCTCTATTTTGTTCTTTTAGCGTCAGCGCCCACTTACGCGAGCACCGCCGATCCCTCCTTCAAAAAACAGGCGCAGGCTTGCCGACTGCCTCGCGAGCCAGCAGAATTTTCCTGATTCCCTTGCCCCTCTGCGAAGTGCCGACCTCTCGACCAAGACGGGCCACTTCTCCTGAGGTAGAAGCGCGGTGTCTCTTTCACCCCCGGTCTGCTCTTTTAAAGGTTTTTCTTTATGGGAGAGAATCGGCCGTTCGAAGGCTTCAAAGGTAAGCGCACGACCAGCGCGATCGGCAGCATTTCTTGCGTCTCTTTCCCGCAAGTTTAATTGGCTTCGACAATTCGGCGTCAGACCGCGGCTTCCCTCTTTTTCCTTCATCCTAATGCTGCGACCATGATGACGCAGGAACTCCTTTTCATCAGCTTTTTTTTTCCTTGCGAGTCCTTTTTCCCCTTCGCTCCTCTTCTTCTTTCCGCGAGACAAGAGAACCACAGCCTCTTCTTATCTTTCCTCACTCCTACGTTGTTTTTCTCCTCTGTGATCGGTTGGGTTCATGCCGCGGCGGTGTCGGCGTCTTCCTTTGATCACACCCCCTTACAACTTGCCATCTCTTTACTGCCTTCCAGACGGTGTTCCGGGTCATTTTCCTCGTGGCCGTGATTCTTAGCCGACGGGGAAGCCCTTCCTTCTTCGGTCCGCCCCCTTTTTTTTGGGAAACGGTCCTTCTTGCTTCTGGCGCTCGTTTCCCTCGTGGTCGTGCTTCTTTTTTGCCGCCGGAGACGGCCGCGTGTTCCCTGCACTTTATTACATCGACAGCTCTCTATATACGCTTTTCGCCGAATATTTCTTGCCTTTCCCCTCTTTGTACTCCTATGGTTAAGAGTCTCCCCTTTTTATGGCGTGCCACGGCATCAGGCCAGCCCCTTTTTCCCTGCTTCCCGGGTTCCTCTTTCGCGGATTCGTCCTTTTTTCGCCTCGACTTTTGATCCCTCCCTTTTTTTTCCCGTTTTGACTCTTCCCTTTTCCATATCGCGATATGTCAGACAGACCGCTGGTCCTTTTTCCGGTGTACCCAGGCTTGCCAGGCATGTTATCGCACTATCTTCTTGTCAGGCGTGTCGCCATCGTTCTTTCTCACATTCCCCCCCATGACCCTTTGCGCACCGTGTTTGGCTTCCCTTCTTACTCGGCACAATCCGATTGTCTCTTTGCTGCCAGTTCCCTGACCTCTTTTTGGTGGCCTCCCCTTTGTGCTATGATGACGGCGTCTTCGTTCCGGCGAGCCTCCTTCTCTTTTTATGATGTCGATGCAGCATTTGGCCGTGTTTCCCTGCCTTTTTTTTTCGTCCCCTCTTTTTTGGTGCTATCTTAGTCCCCCCTCCTTTCCGAACCGCATGAACTTCACCTTCCTCGGCTACGCCACTTGTGCTCCCCTCGCGATAGTCATCTCGATCGCCTGCTTTTCCTGACGTTCTTTTTTCCTTGGAGCGGACAGTCCCCGTCGCTCCTCGTTGCTTTCCTTCGATTCCGTTTTTGCCGACTACTTTTCCTTTCCCCCTGGACTTTTATCTTTTTGCCCTACTCCTTGCATAATGGCCTAGGTCGCGTCGGGTTTTCCTCCATTAACTGATGCTCCCCTCTCCGGATCGTTTCCCTCATCCTCTGGCTGTTCCGCACGCGTTTTTTTGTCAGCGTTGAGCCGCCCTGCCGGTATTTGTGCTCGAACTTCGCGCCCCCCGGAGTGTGCGCTTTTCCGGTGGCAATCTAGCCCGGCTTTGATTTTTATGCCGGGCTTGGCCTGACTTGCGTGCTCGTCCGATTTTTTCAATCTCCAGGGTTTTTGCCTGATCGCCGGCGATAGACTTTTCGCCTGGCCGGTTGCTCTTATATTTCCTGGGAAGAGCGCAGGATCTTCTCCCTTTCCGCTGGCCCCCTTTCCATATAAAGTTCTAAAGTCTATCTTCGAATCAGGCGAGCCGGACTCGCTTCGGAGGACGGTCGCACCAGAGCGCGCGCCGCTTTTTTTGCTCGAAGCTTTTTCCCGGTGTTCCCGATATATCTCTCTTTTTTCGTGCACCGAGCCGAGATATTTCTTCCCCTGCCTGTCGCTGAGCGTGTTCCTCCCCTTTGTTGCTTCGTGCGCTCCTTCTTCCCCAGGGCGGGACTTCTGCGTCAACTGTTCGTGCCTCACCTATCACCCGATCCCCCTCGCTTTTGACTTCCGCGCGAGGAGTTGCTTTTCCTTGCTCAAGACAGTTCAAGGTTCATTTCTTTCTTTTCTTCCTCCCGTCATGCTGAGCCTTTTTGAGGATTGCGAGCCG
>Ga0179593_1567852_pt1 | contig 12492 bp, 14 predicted proteins | sample CZODoug2_1_08_16_FD_185931 | JGI IMG/M metagenome (GOLD analysis project Ga0179593, IMG submission 185931) | Vadose zone soil fungal communities from Angelo Coast Range Reserve, California, USA - CZODoug2_1_08_16fungal (PacBio error correction) | ecosystem: Environmental > Terrestrial > Soil >... | reverse complement strand
TCCATTCCTGTTCTCCCCTTTCGCTTCTTGCGTCTGCTGGTTGTTTTCCCCCCCTTTTTGTAATACCCGTGCTGGCTGGCAGCGACTTTTTTTTGCTGGGCACTAAGTCATGTCAACTCGTTCACCTCCTCCAGAAGACTAAAAACACTAGGTTTTTTCATTTTCAGCCAACCTTTGATTTCTTCGGATCTTTCTTTTGCGGTCTTGCTCCCTTTTCATTCCTACCATCGTCCCCAGTGCAATTGAACAGATGAGGTCTTCACTTTCTTCCCGGCGGTTTGAAGCGATCGGCCAGGCGTTTCCTTTGCTGTCTTGCGGCCGCAAACCAAGTTCTTTTCAACATTCTTTTTCTCTTCAAGGGCCTTTCGCTTCACTCTTTCAGAGCGCCTCTTCAAGTCTGCGTTTTCGGGTCTTTGAGGTGGGAGATAGTGACTAAGTCCTTCCGCTGGCATTTCATGGCCTTTAGGATGAAGCCCCCCCCCAGACACTCGAGGTAACTCCTTTTTTCTCTTAGTTGCATTTCCATTTACCCACACCCAGCGACTGCTCCGCCAGTCAGTACGTGTTTGTTCGAGTCTTCCCCCCCTTCTTTTTTTCTCTTTCTTCCTCCCTTCCCTGCGAGGTTTTTCTTCCTTTTTCTCGACGGCTAGCCCGAAGAATAATTTTTCTCTTTTACTTGTGGAGTACTCTATCTTTTTTTGTCCTTATGTTTACTTGCGAATGGGGATTGTTTTTTTTCTTTTCCTCTTTGTCCTCTCTCCCAAGCTCGGGCCCCCGATCCAGACATAGACGGTTCGCCCCTTTCCATTGCCGCTCGCTGGTAGCCCTTCCCTTTTTTTTATTATGTCTCTTCGCCTCGCTTTTCCCCTACCTTCCCTTTTTCCCTTACCAATCCACCGTGCATCACCCCCTTTCCCCGCAATGCCTGGACCGGCAAACAGAGGAGGCAGTTCTTTCGGCCCAATTAGCTGGTCCTCTGGTCTCCCTGTGGTATCTTCCTTGCTCTTTCCTCCTTTTTCTACGGCTGTGTCGTTTTTTTTCTTCTCAAACGCGAGGATTGTGATTCCTTTGCGCCCTCTTCCCGTCTCGGTCTTTCATGGGGCAGCATCGATTAGAGTTCGTGGTGTCTTGACCATCAGGAGGCCCAATGGGCTGCTTCATCTTTTTCTCTTTTTCTTCCTTTCTTTCACCTAGGACGCATCCTTTCCCGTTTGGCTCGAGTGAGTCCGTGAAGACGTTCCTCCCCATCTTTTCTCTGCCTTATCGTGTGCTGAGCCTTTTGATGTTTTCAATTCGCTGTCCTTTACACCCCCTTTTTTTTTTTTTCGGTCCCTCTTTTCTTTCTTCACCGTTCTGTTGGCCACGGCGGTTGCCTTTTCTCAGCACCGTCCCCGATTCCTCAAGAGTGTCGCACATGTGCGTCGCTCCCGTTATTTGCGTTAATGTTTCTCTCTCCCAACGCCGGCTTTTTTCTTCGTTTCTCTCCCTTTAATCCTCACGTTTGAGAGAGACCCGCTCTGACTGTTTGTTAAGAGAGAAGCTTAACCGGCCCGTCATTTTCGGCTTGGGTGCGACGCACGCCCCTCTTTCTTGTTCAAATTTTTTTTTTTCAATCCGGTGGTTGCAGGAAATGCATCCTTTTGGCAACCCCACACCACTGGGTTTGTCCGAACCCGTTCTTAACCCCCCCTTCCGTGCTTGCCGCTCCATTTAAACGTGTAATTACACTCCTGCTACATCCCGTAGCAACCTCTTATACAGCCAATCTGCAGTTTTTTCCCGATTGTAGCTCGACAGTTATATTCACGCATCCCGAGCTCCTCCTTAACTCCCTCTTCTAGCATGTTTTTTTCAACCGTTCCTGATTCCAGTTTCAGTTAAGTCGCTTGCGCCTGCCCCTTTTCAGATTTCCCCCCCTTTTCCCCACTTCCTCCCTCCTGCTCCCGTTATCGCTTTGTGCCCTTTTGAAGAAATAGATAAGATAGGACTCTACGCTGATTTGGAGTACCTTGGCGGCGTCGTTTTCCCCAAAGCCGTCTCGCCCGCCGAGCCTTTAGCAATGACCGCGGATCTGACCCCGGCCGTCCGCCCGTCCGAATTTGAGCCCTCTTGCCACGAACAGCGTAGAACCTTGGTTTCCGTGTAGATTGAAAGGTGTCCCTGTCCGGCCAATTTTTTTTTTTTTCGCACCAGGTTTCTTTAGGTGAACCTCTTTGCAGGTAATGGAAAAATTCTTTATGGAGTCACCTCCTTCACGAAGTTCCCTTCTCCGTAGCGTCAATCGGCCCACCTTTTTCCCAACGGCGTATTAAAATTTCTTCGTTCCGAGAGATTTTGCCTCGCTTCCGCACGCTTTTTATCAGAAACCACTGATGACCAAACCCCACCCCCTTCCTGCCCTAAGCAACGGACAGGCCTCCCCCTTTGCTCACCAGGGAGTACTCCATGTTGATTTTGATGCTGAGGGCGCTTTTTCTCCCTCTCCTTCAGTTTGACGAATTCGGACCTCTCCCTCCTGTTCGATCCATCTCACTCGTTGGAGTACCTTTCGCCCCCCCCCCCTTGTTATCTCCCCCCTCTGGGGATGGAGTGTTTTTCTCGCCCTCTTCCAGCCTTATTTTTTCTTCCGGACGGCTTACTTTTTACTTTTTATTCCCCGATTTGAAGCTTTGCAGTTTCCTGCCCGCGTACGGCATTTAGTTATTCACAGCAAGATTTCTCTTCTTATCAGTGGCGTTTGCGCGCTTGGAAGAGTGCGCGTTCTTTTCCCCCGTGCAATGAATTCCCAAGCCCACAGGGGAAGGGCGGCCGCAGCATTCTCCGGCGGACTGTCCCCCCCCTTTCATCGCTTGGGCCCCACGCCTCCTCCGCCTCCGCATCCTTTTTTCTAGTCAATGCGGTTTTCTTTAGGATTCCCTGGACCGATGCTAAGGGCCAGGTCCAATTCCCCTTGAACGTAACATCCGTTGACGAAAATTAGCCTAGTCTTTATCTCTGGAGGGATACTTTGCCTCGCCGGATCAGTGTGTTGATTTTTTCGAAGTCCGTTTTCCTTGCTGCTGAGGGTTCTCCCCGACCCCAAGTCCATGGTTCTGTTTCCCCGGCTGAGACTCTCTTTCCTTCCTCTTTTTTTGTTGAGCCTATCTCCTGCCGCTGGCAACAGAATCGTCCTTTTTTTTTGTGAGAACTTCTCCCGTGCTGCTGCAAGCTCGTCGAGGTTTTGGGAAGTCACCTGGCATCCCCTTTTCGACCTTAGCCTCAGAACGCACCCAACCCCCCGGCTGAGGGATGTTCAGCTTCACGATTTTTTTTTTTCCTTCCTGCTTTACTGGACCTGGCCCGGCTTTCCCCTTCTTTTTCCCCACGATGGAAGAACTCTTCTCTTGCACACTGATTGGCGGGATATCGCTTCCCATTTTTTAGGGCGGTCTGCCCGACATCGTCCCTTCTTTTCACTTTTCCGCCGGGCTGCTTCTTTTTTGGCCGCAATGAATGGTTAAAAACCGGCTTTCACTGGTGCCTCCCCCTTTCCCCTCTCGATCGCACTATTCCCGCTCAGATAAAGGGCATGCCATGTCCCTTTAGGTGTGCTCCCCCCTTTCCCTTATGAAGCCTGTTATGGCATTTTCGTTTAGGGAGTCCGTCCCCCTCCCGGATCTTTTTTTTGAGCTTTCAGGCAGCCAGGAATAATAGAGGACTTGCCTTTTTCTCCCCGGACCCCCCAAATCCAGTCCTCTTTTTTCAGTCAGCGACTGTGTTCGGAGACCTTTTCAGTGTGTTGATGGATTCTTAGCTCCTCTTCTTTCCTCGACGGCTAGCTCGACAGGCCTCCGTAGTAGGATTATCTGGTTATCTTTTCATTTTCCCTCCTTTTGGCAATCATTCAGGGTTCATTTTTTGTTGTAACCAGGGGTTTACTTACTCACGCCTTTTTTTTGGCCCAAGCGCTCGGGCACTTATTATTTTTTTTCATTCTTCGCTCCGCATTGGAAGCATTAGTATTTTCCTCTACGTAGTGATTTCTTCTTACCTTACCCCCAATTTTTTTTACCTTTAACTGAACAGGTTTCCCCCCCCCTTTCCCAAATAAGAAGGGCATTCCCCGACCTTCTGCTGTCGGATGAGCCTGTTTCTACGCTTTAAGTTCTCTAGTACTTCGTGTATCTTTTTTTCTTGACGTGGATGATTGCTGCGGCTGTTCTGATAAGTCCATGCGGCCCAGGACCAGCGATTTTTTCTCTCTGCCGATTAATCTCTCTTACTCTTAGGGCAAGGAACTCTTTTGATGCCGGCTTTCCGTTGCCATCCTCCCTTAGTTCCAAATTCTGCTTCGCTAGGCGGACATGGAATTTTTTTTTTTTTCCTTGTTCGGCGCATCGCTGGCCCCCGTTTTCTAGTTCGGCGCCTTTTCCGTAGAGCACCTCTCATTTGCAGAGATAAGATTGTGGTAGATACGTTTTTCTGTTCTTTCAATTCGCTCCGTCCCCCTTCATTTTCTCGGCTATTAACGTCTTTTTATGTTCATTTTTTTTTTCCACGGCTTGCTTTTCTCCTCCCTTTATTTCCCACTTTGCTTAACTCAAGAAGCGTTCGCCCTTGTTTTTTTTCTTTTTCGTGGGATGTTCGGTTTAAGTCCTTTCCCCTTTCAGGTGCCGTCCTTTTCGGGAATATCTATATTTTCCTCCCTCTTTTTTCTTCCGAGATTCCCCTATTTCCCCGGCGTGGTTGTTTCCTCCTTTCATGTGGGTTTTTTTCCCATTCAGACGCTGCCGGTTGGGACGTGCCACCTCCACGATTCTTGTCCGAGGAATTGGGTCGATTGTCTTTCGAAAACACTTCTTGTTTCCCCCCCCCCCCGGTTTCCGAACACGCTGGTTCGAATCAATACGAGTCCTCTGCCATTCGAACCGGGTAAATTCAGCGACCCTTTTTTCGATCCCTCCTTTATGCGAGCCCCCCTTTTCGTCCCGCACCACAGAGGGAGGCGAGACCCCACCGTTACTTCTTCTCCCAGTGGCCCTCACTAGCGCAGCCGGAAAGAGATCTGCTCCTAGGTTTGCTATCCACAAAGATTGCCTGTCGATCGCCGACCCGCCTCCGAGGAAAATTCCCCACCCCTGTATTCATCTCAGTTCCTACATTTAGCCTCGTTCACACGAATGATCTTCGCGGATTTTAGCCACCTCATCTGCGGAGCGAGCCGGTTACGAGTACGCGAATGTAGCCGACTCGACGGGTTTTGCGCCCTGACTTCCTGATGAGAGCCGTTCTGGCTGGGGTCCTAACTCTTAGAATTTCCCCGTCCATTTTAGATTCCCTGCCACTGGGGTTGATGCCACGGTTCTTTTTAGGCGGTACTCTTCCCTTTTTTCCCCCCTGCGCGAGCTGAGTCTTTTTTTTCATTTTATCACGGACAGTCTTGGCTCTTAATCCGCGGCCAAACTGCGTTTTCTACGCGTCGTCTTTAAAAGCGACATTCTGCTCCTTTTTTGCTTCGTTGAGCCCCGTTATCTTTTGTCTTTGACAAAAATATGCCCCCCCCGCGCCCCCCCCAGGTGCCAGTCTGGCTATTACTCCCCCTTCATGAAACCCAGCCGCGTTTTCTCTTTTTTTCGAGTCGAAGCGAGCCTGCAAGCCCTGCCTTTTTTCGGCCGAGAATCCCCTCAGCCACTCGTTGTGCTCCCTCCACCCCCTCTTCTTCGGTTCCAATGGCTTTTTTTTTTTTTCCCCCCAGGCGAGCAGAGCCAGTCCTTATTTTTATTTCCTGAGTTTGACCGGAACTTCCTTTTGCTTCCTACATGAAAATGCATTGTCATTCACGAGTCTTTTTCTTCCTTTCACCCATAACCCCCCGATACCCGCATGCCTCCTTCTCTTCGGAATTGCCCTACCGCCGTCCTCCTGTCCTTGCTTGACGGACCAGAATTTCTCCCACTTTTTGGACACCTTTTTCCTGCTAACCGGAGCGAAGACTATATTTAGGATTTCTTCACGAATGGCCTTTCCCTGAATTTGCCTACTCTTGACTCCACCAGTCTCGCGCAATCATATGTTTCTTGCTGTCCCTGCGTTTCTTCATATTACATGCCCCGGGAGAATCACGCGTCAGTCATTGCGGAAGAACCCATCCGTTATAGAACATTTTACGATCCTTGAGTTGCTGTGCCCATCGTGTTCTTTTCCCGTCGCAGATTTGTCCCTTCTTTTTTCCTTTTCGCTGAAGCCCTTTTCCGATGGCAATCATTTTTCTCTGACTCTCCTTAAAAAGTACTCTCTTGTTTCCTTGTACTCCTCATAAGTGGTTGTTTTGTTCTTCTCCCCAACAGCCCCCCATCTTCCTTTTCGGCTGGTTCGTGTTCTAAATTTTTTTGGCATCTGAACGTCTTTCCAGAGCGCTGGCCTACGATCGCTCCTGTCCCCCCTGAAACGCTTTCCCCCGCCCCTCCCCGGCGCGGAGGTAATGTTTCCCATTTTGATTCTCCTTCATGGAATTGGACCTGGCCCCGCTCTGGTAGTCTTCCTCTGCAGAAACTCATAAGAACATCATGCGCGGTAGTGTACTTGTTCCTTGGCCCGTTCTGCCTAATTGTTTTCCCTCGCCGACCGTTAGATGCTTCCTCTTCCTTCCTGAAAATGGTTTGGCAAATTCTACGGTGGCAAGCAAGACAGTCCTCTCCTTCTTAAAAATGATAAAGTTCTCCTCTTGATTGGGCCTCCCCTCAGCTTTGACTTTCCATTTGCTGTTCCAATCCCTGAGGATGCCTCACCTGAAATTCCGGTCACTCCCTCCGTCCGGAAGAATAGAGGCCCTTCCGCAGCCACCTCCCCTCGCCTGCATCGGGACTGACGCCCCCCCTTTTTTCTCACTGACTCCAGAGTGGTTGATGGGTTCTATCTTTTCCGCAGGTCATGATTTTTTGGCCGGCCTTCGACCTACGCTGTCTTGGCTTGTTTCATTTGGGAGTCCTTTATCCGCCGCTGGTTTTTCCTTCCGTTTTGTGAGCTATTTTTTGTCATCCTTTTTTTTTTCTTTTAAGTCCCTCTTTGTCTTCCTCTATCCAAAGAGTCTACGATTTCCCCCTTTTTTTTCATTGTTCCTCCTATTTGGCCGTAGCTACGGTCTACGTCGTGCTTACATTCCAGATTTTTTCTCTCCCCTCCTTTTATTACATGTCTTTTCCTAACACCTTACCAACCCCCCCAAATTTTCCTTTCCCCCCCCCCTTGGCGAGGGCACCTTTCACGATGCTTGGTCCCTTTCCCGCAGTTAGATCTTTCGGCCCTCGTGCCCCCCCCCTCCTACTGTCTTCCGTGAGTAATTCTCGCCTTTTCCTTTCCCCCGACGGGATAACGGATGTCAATTCAATCCTGCTCCCCGCTAACCTGCAGAATTTTCTTTGCGCTATTGATCGTTCTCCTCCTCTCCAGGTTTCCTTTCCGATCATCGTGCATGTTTCGTCGCACGCAGTCCCCGCCCATGCTGTTGATTTACGGTGAATCCCCCCCTCCTCATCCTGGCCAAGGCATTTTTCTTTCTCGTCGTCTGAGTGATGTTCAAACTTGCTCTCTCCATCCCCTTGAAGCTGCGTCATCCTTTCCCTTGGCGCCTTTAGATACTGGATTTCTTTTTTCTCCCAGACGTTCCGAATGTGCTTGCTTATCCCCGCTTTATGTTTCCCTGTCTTGTTGGTCTTTGCCCCCTGTTATCCGCAACTGCTCTTTCGACCCTTTGTAACTAAAGAATCTCTTAGTTCCCCGACACAGAATACCTTCAGCCCCGTTAGATTAGCCTTGCCCACCGGCTTTCTTTTTTTCTTTTGAACCTTTTCCTCTGGTTGAGGCCCTTTCCTCTTTTCCTCTTCCATGCCGGTTGAGTTTTTTCCGTTTTGACTCCTTAACTGCCCCTTTCTACTAAGCGGAATGTTCCTGTTTTTTAGAGAAGACCTGTTCCCTCAACGTTTCTTCTGAGATTATCGCCCCCCCTTTTCCCAACATGGTTGTCCTCCCAGCCTCCGTGACACCCCCCAACACCAAAGGGACAAGCCCCCACTTTTCCCCATCCGAGATTGCCGCTTTTTCCCCTTCAGCGATTGAGAGATAACTCCCCGATCACAACCCCCCTCTCCAGTTTGCCTGACAGACTTTTCAAGATGTGTATCTTTTTTCACGAATCGCCGAAGACGAGAAGCGACTATCCCTCTGGATTCCCAAGATTGGGTCCGCCGATTTCGACCCCCTATTTTCTCCCTCAGCCAAGGCCCCACTTTTGACCTGCTTTTTCTGACGATTGGCCCCCGATCATCTATTTCTCTCGTCACATTCTCGCGGGGCGCGAGGATTGTTCTCTTTTCTTCCAGCTCTTCCGGCCGCAGCACAATGACCTGATCATCCCCTTAAGTCCCCTCGTCCGCGAATGGAACTTGCCCTCCGCTTTAGGAAATTCTCCGGTTTCCCCCCTCTTCCAGTTTTGTGAAAGGCCCGTCGCCCCATTTGGTCCTCCGTTGTAGGTGTAGGTTAGGAACCGGGCTGGTCCTTCCCCTTTCGACGCTTTCCTTCCGCATACATCACTACCCTTACCCGCTATCCCCCCCTTTACGTTTCTAAACTGTACCCGCAGTCTCTCCCCTTGCGTATAGCTGTCTCCCGTTTTCGAACCCTTATGACAAAAACCTATCCCTCCCCTCCCTGCCTTTTTTTACTGGATTGCCTTTGATCCGATCCCCAGGATAAGCCAGACCACGCCGATGCTCGAGGTTCCCGTATCCTCTCCTAATAATAGTGACCTCGAATCTCATAATCCCCCTACACTCGTGGGAGTCCATTTATCCTGGCCGGTCTGGCTTAAGGGCTCTCGTGTTTGAGCTCAAGCTCTTTTCTTCCGTTTCTCGCTTCCCTGATGTTTAACAGTTAATTCCTCTTCTTTCCTCCTCCCGACATCCCCCTCTTCAGCTAATTAAGAGTTTGTTATTTCCTCCCCCCCCCTTTCCTTGTAATCATGCCTGAGTCGACGTCTTGTTCGGCCCTTCCATGTGTATTCCCACCTTCTTTTCTCCATTCCCTTCTCCCTCTTTCTCATCTCACGGGCTCGTTCTCCCCCCCTATACTTCGGTCCGCCGAATAACTCCGCTCGCTCTCATTGTTCAAATTGATTGATCGGCCTTTTTCTTTCCCTTCCTTTTAGAACAGGGTCGACCTCCCTCCAGGTCCAAGTCATGCCTATCTTCTGACTTACGCTCTATGTAGTTTGTCCGTGAGCTTTTTTTCTCCGATGCACCTGTCCCTTTTTGCACCGATAGAAGAAGAAGGTGATGTTCACGACAGCCGGAACAACCTTTAGATCTTCTTTTATCCTCATCGTTGGTGTTGTTGCGTTTCAGACGCCCAGCCTTTCGTTTTTTCAGTATTTAGGCTCTCGGAATCATACGTGTCGACCCTTGAGAGCGAAGGGTCAAGAATTTTTAACACTGACCCCCTCCCCGTGCCCTGACCACTTTCGCCTCCCTCCCCTCCAAAATTCCCTTTTTTTTCTAATCTCCCCTGCTTATTTAAGGAAGGAAGGGGACGGCCCGGCCGGCGCGACCTGGTTCCTTTTTTCCCTTACCCCACGCGAAGGCCTAGTCTTCCATACCTCTCGCGTCCGGGAGGTCGTTCTCGTTCAGTTGGTCTCCGAGAGTCTTCTCCTGCGTTTCTCCCTGGGATGCTGCCTCTCTTCGCCATCCCCTTGTTTATGGGAAAACCGGATTCCGGCGACGTCTCCCTCCAAGCTTTCCGCCCTTCTGCACGTCCGCCGACGGACCATTCTCGGTGTATCGTGAGCTTTCACTTTTTTGAATCTCCTGGACGCCTGGTCATGTCTGTGTTAAGTTCCTTCGAAATTTGGTAACTAGTTTTTTCTCATAATAGAGGCTGGAATCTTCTTCCCCCCCAAATAAAGTTCTTTGAAAATTGAACCGCCCGCTGTTTTTGATCTCCTTGCCCAACGAGTTTGATGGATCTTCAGTCGCTCTTTTCAGATTATTGCTTCGGGAAAGCTAATTAATCATCGGCTTCTCCTTTGGCTTCAATACGCCGTGCATTTGACTGAGATGGTGAGTGCATATTCTTTTTTTTTTTTTATCAGTGTCTTCCCGCTTTTGATACCGCGTTCGCAAAAGCGTGTCCCCTAATAGTCTTTCCCTTTTTCCAGACGTTTCTCGGCCGCCTTATAAATAAGTTTTATTCACTTTCCTCCTCTCTGCTCCCTACCTTTTTCATTATCCCCTTTTCCCCATACCCCTTTTGATAACCACCTTGGGGCCCCTCAGGCTTTTTTTTTCTGGCCCCATAGGTATCCGTTCTACGCTTTCTCTTCCCCCGCAAAATTACGTTCTATTTTTCTTCCGTGGTTCATGATCGCACGTCCTTTCGTCCTTCTTCGGCTAAGGCTAGTTTTAATTCGCCCTTTACAATCGTTTTCTTGTGCTCAGGATAGTCCTAGGAGTGCTTCTGCACTTCTATAGCGAGTTTCGCGGCTCTTTCTTTCCTTGATACTCGGAGGCGGGGCACTTTTCCCATAGCAGTCCCCGGAATTTTTGCCCGGTGCATAACCTGCTCATCCTTTGCCCTTTGCGCTTCTAGTTTCTTTTTCTTTCCGATAACGGGCTATCTTTTCGAGAGTAGATTGCCTGGAAAGTTTCCGGTTTTTTTGTTTTTGTGATCCACGGGAGGAGTCTTTCCTCATTTCTTTTTTACATTCTCCTTGCGATCGGCATTTGATTTTAAAACGCTTTTCTTTACTTTTCCTGTGTTGGGTTTCCCACGGCGATGCTTATTAAGCCTATCTCTATTCTACAACTTATCCAAAAGAAGCCCGTTCCCTGTTTAGTCGCGAAAAGAAGACCCATGTAAGCTTTTTTAAGCATGGTCCCCCAACGCACCCGGCAGTCTCTCGTTCCCCTTTCTATCCTCGTTGTTGTTGCGGATATACCACGCGACCAGGTTGCCTTTCACGAGAGGAGCTGCCCCCCCCTTTTCCCCGCCCTTCCCTGTTCTTTGGGTCGATCCCGGACATGTGCGGAAAGGTCTTGGCTTCTTTTTTTCTCCCACACTTTTGTCTTTCGACATACGGTGTTTTTACGACCTCTTTTTTTGGCCAACCCACTTGAACCAGAACCTAATAACCTTGCCTCTTTCTTCCTAACTTCTCTGACATGAGAATTATACTCCCCTTCTCACCTTCCGGCAATAGGACCTGCCAAGCTGGGAGCCGAATCCCCTCGGCCTAGAAGCGATTTTTAGTTTTTTCCGGTCCCCACCCCAGCTGACAGTGTCCTTCTCTTCCGGGTGCCGCCATTGCCTCAGAGCTCACCACCAGCCTGCAGCGTCGAATCGATTCCTTCTTACGCACTCTCTTTCTTCGATTTTTATGCGCTTTTCTCACAATCTGATGGGATTCGTCGTACGCGATGCCCGCATAGCCGCGACGCGTCGCAGCACACCTCGATCATGACAGGACCTACCAGCTTTCTTTTCCTCATTTTTCAGCACGAGGCCCCTCCCTTAATTCCAGCGTCAGGCAGCGGCCCTTGGTTTCAGGCACCAGGTGTAGGTTCTTTTTCTAAAACCGGGCGGTATTTTGCCCAAACCCTTCCGGGATCCGACTTTCTACGTTGTGAAGCATACGTACAATTCGCCTAGTCCAGCGGCAACCCAATTCTTGCTGCGAACGTGGTATGTAATCTCTCTTCGTCTCCTTTGCTCCGGAGCACAGTCGTTCTCGGCCACCACTGATGCAATATTGTTCCCCTCCTGAAGCCACAGAATGTTCCATTTTCTTTCTAAAGGGAGTTACTCAAAGGAACTCCCCTTATTTCTTCTGATGATTTCCCTCCAGGCCTTCGTCGATACTTTTGACCTACGACCGCTGAATCCATTCCTACGTTGGATCTTCTCAACAAGCGAGTTCTCCGGTTCCCGCATTCTCTTGGGCGCGCACTCAAGGGCCTTTCTTCGGGCGGCCGCTCTTCTTTACACTTGATATTTTAGCTCATACTTTGTCCATGCCCTGGTTCATTCCTCTCGTACCTTCACACCTGACCCCCCCTCCTTCCTCCACTTGACTTCGCGCGCCGCTGTAGTTTTGCTTGGCCGGCAATGAAATTGTGCCCGCTCCCAACCGTGTTCAATAACCTTTTTCATTGCCCCCCGGCCGGCACTCAGTCTTCTGAACAGGTTCCTCTTCGCATCTCCTTACCGCCCTTACATCGGAAGACTGATCCTTCTCAGACGTCCTCTCATTGCTGCTTCCTTCTGTTTTTTCTTTTTCGGTAGGACTGTCCGGGAGTTTTTCTCTTCCTTTCCCCATTCTGCCGGACTCTTTGACCGTACCCTTACGATCGCTGCTTTTTTTTCTTTCTTTGAGCGGCAGCTTTCCGTTTTGTGACATTGACTTTGCCTGCGCTCGCAGAATACGTGCTCCTGAGGCCTTTATCAACACCTTCTTCACACCGAGAA
>Ga0179593_1373824_pt1 | contig 12492 bp, 16 predicted proteins | sample CZODoug2_1_08_16_FD_185931 | JGI IMG/M metagenome (GOLD analysis project Ga0179593, IMG submission 185931) | Vadose zone soil fungal communities from Angelo Coast Range Reserve, California, USA - CZODoug2_1_08_16fungal (PacBio error correction) | ecosystem: Environmental > Terrestrial > Soil >... | reverse complement strand
TTGGTCCTCTTTCCTGCGTAACCATTTTTCCTCTTCCTCGGGCACTGCTTTTCTTGTCCGTCCTCGTCTGTTCCAGGCCTCACTCCCGAACGTCCATGCGCATGCTTTCTCCCTTGACTGCTCACCCGGAACGTTCTTTTTCTTGGTTATTTCATTCAGCCGTATGAACTGGATACTATAGCTTTCCGACGTTGCGTTTATGTCCTCGCTCCACTTCTGGATCGCTTCGTTTCTCTGGAGGAGAGGGAAATTCACTGTCTGTGTCTCCTTGGGACACTTCTTTTAATTCTCTCTCCTGTTACGAAGTCACCCTTCCTCTTTTAGCTCGATGCACCTAGGGGCTTCATTCGGATTCCCTCCGCAATTTTCCTTCGTAAGGTTATGGATGTGACCGCATTCTCGCTAAAAAGTCCTATTTCTTCTTCTCTCACTCTTCTTTCATCCTTCTCCCCCCTGATGCAAGTCTCCGGTAGAATCGTAAGTTGGGCCTCTTTGGAAGTTTCAGCCCTTTATTGAAGATCATGAGCCCTTTTTTACGATCCTTCCTTATCCCCGTCCCGGCAGGAACCACGATCCCGTAGAGATTTCTTCCCTCTCCCGTTCCCGCTTCAGTTTTTAACTGGCGGAAGTGCCTCGACCGATGTACTTCCGATTAAAGTTCCTCCCTTTATATTTTCTTTCTTATGGTTGTTCTTCCTTCCCCTTCCGCCGGTGATTTTCTCTATAACCAACCACGGCAGCTCCTTCCTGTTCCCTATGCGCTTCTTACTCACCCTCCTCCTGATACTCCGTTATCCTCCGGAGACCATCCATGACTTGTTTCGAGGCTTCTTCTTCCGAATTTTCTTGTTCTAGGCCTGCACAGTGGTTTTCTTATTCAGAGCCTCTTTCCTCTGTAAGTATCCCTGCGTACTCTTTTTTTTTTCCAACTTCCACCCGTCTCGCATATTTCCCCTCCTACGTGTAGTTCCTTCCCCTATTCAATACGGTGGGCCTGCTTGAGTCCTTATCCTTTTCTACTCAGTTTGTTTGTCAGGAGACAGGCAAACAGAGGCGTCTGCTCTTCCTACGATACTTCATCTCTCTCGGCGATGAAGTCCTTGGAGGATTCCATGTCGCGAGCTACTGCAGCCGCCCTTGCACCCCGGTATACTCCTGAATCGTTGCAAAAGGACCCTTCACGTGACCCTTTTTTGATTCCTCTCTTATAACGCGTTGTCCTTTTTTTCCCCCCCATCTATGATGGCCTTCGATCTCTACGCTCCTTTCTATGCAAGTCGATTGAGCGCTTTGTTTTTCCTGGCTATCCCCCTCCCATCTCCCTCGCCCCCCTTATGGTAGGTTTCACGTAACGGATGAGAGTACTAGACTGGATGCTCCTCCTGGTCGCTCGGTCCTGGTTTACTCTACGAGAGCCGTGCTCCCAGGAAGGAACTTTGCGTGCCTTGGCCGCTGTCCATTTCCCCTCTCTCTTGTCTCGGGCGCATTCGGAGAGAAGGCCATCATACTCGTCCCTCTTCTACGTGATTGCCCTCGCCTCGGTATTTTCCACACAGAATCTAAGCGATTGTTTTCTTCTCTAGGCCCTTCTCCGTCGATTCTAAGACGCAAGAGCCCAGCCTTTCATCGACCCCCAACCACTTCTCTTCAAGAAGATCCTCGTTTTTTTTAATGATCCTCCTCCTTAGAGAGACAGGGGAATCCCACTAGTAATGACAGAGAAGATTTTAACCACCTATAAAATGTGATCACAGTGTAGCCTAATTGGGGTCTTTATCGGGTCCACTTGTGTGAGAGATCTTCTCATGCTTTGTGTTTTTGTGTTGCTACTCTTCTCCTCCACCCAGTGCAGAGTCCCATTCTTGCCCCGGGGAGCCCCTTTTCTCAGAATGATAGGGGGTTCACTGTCGAGTTATCTAGTTCCCCGTCCCTGTTATCGAACCTGGAGGACCCGCCCCAGGACTGCGCGCGAGGCTGTCTGGAGGAGGTCTTTTGGGGGTCTATGTACCATCTCTCTCTTTTCTTTTTTCTCCTGGACGTTTTTCCTACAGCGTCCCCCTGCAATTTTCTCGACTTGTCTTGATTTCCTTCCTGCTGGAGGGCCTCGATCGCTCTTCTCTTTAGGTTAAGCGCGCCCCTTAAGAATTTCTACGCGTGGGCATGATAGCCCTCTCTCCCACTCCTTTGCCTTTTTCCTCCCTTCTCGCTTCGAAGCCTCAGATCGACTCAATTGCGGAGCTATTTCTGATTTGGCTCTTTTCCTTATCCTCACACTTTTCCGAGAGCCTGTTGATGGAAGATAGAACCGTGGCGTCGTAGTCTTTTTCAGGCTCACCTCTGTCTAGCTTCACCCTCTAGGTCTCCCTTTGTCTGCCTCCGCCCCGCGTTATCCTGACGATCACTGGCCGCATCGTGCTCGTGCTTTCCGAAAATCCGGAGACGTAAATTCTGTCATACTATTAGGGACCTGATACTCTCATTTCCCTCAGCCTTCTTTCTCCTCTCCTTCGAGTCACTCTTTGAACCCTGTTCGTCGCGTCGCGATACTGACGCTTTTATGCTTTCTTTCCCTCCCTTAAAAATAGTATCTGAGCGAAGCCCCTCCGGTTCCCCATCCGCGTCGTTCCTTCCCATACGGTCTCTCCAGTAGCGACCTTGCGCTCTTTCCTTTGCTTGGTTTCCCACATGAAGTTATTTTCCGGGTGCCTTGACCACTTTCCTAGCGATTTCCCTCCCTTATCCGGAAACATGCCAAAAAATGAAGCTTAACCGCTACGAGTTCGTACTCGGGCCTCTGTTTTTCAAATTCTCCTTTTTTCGCGGAGGAGCGGAGTCCCTTGACCATTCTCACTGAGCCAGTCTTGTTCCAGTACCGGTGCGCTGCATGTTCTTGTGTTTTTCTCTGTCCGCAGCGCTTATGGACTTTTCCTCCAAAAAAGCCCCCTCTCGGACACCCCCTATGATTTGGGTTGACGTTTCGTGTCGGCGACCTTTTTGCCCGTCCCGTGATCCTCTAACTGAATCCAGTCTCTCGATGTGTGGTTTTTTACGTTCTCGTGTTTTTTCTTTAGACTACGGTAGGCGTAACCTTTGCATAAGAGATAAACCGTTCCTTTTCTCGGCCAACTTCGATTCTCCCGTTCTCATTGCATTCTTAGGTTCGCGTCTATTATGCTGGCGAAGTTTCGTCTTTTTCCACAGTATGTTTCTCTTCTCATGCAGTTGGCCATTCCATCCACTGAGGTTTTTCTTGGTTTTTTTATTTCCCTCTTCCGGAAGGCCCTTTTTCCCCTCCTGCTCCAATAATCGACTGAATTAGTAAGGATGCCCCTCTTTCCTCCGCGTGACTTTTCTTGGCCCCCGTGAGTCCACTGAGAGAAGGAATGGCCCTCTCCCTCCATCACTCTTTGGTCAATCCGATCCTACTTTGGCTAGCGGCGGCGTCCCCCCTTCGGCCGAAAGGAGACGTAGCCACTGGTCGTAAGGCTCCTTCTCGTCCCCCTCCATACTTGGTCCAGGTTGTGATAATTTTAGGACTTGTCGGTTAATGGAGATGTGGAAGGGATTTCTTTTTTTTTGCCGGCCAGCGCGCCGGCATCCGTCAGTGCCGAGGAACTTCATTCAGAAGCATGTTGAAGTCGGTTGGAATTTCCTCTCTTCCTCTCCTCCCTTTTTTTGTTTTATCGATGGGTGGATTCCGCGTTTCCAACAACCGGTTGTAGACCCTTCCTACCGGACCCCAATGCGGTTCTCCTCCCGCTCTTTCCGGCTCAAGCCGACCCTCTCCGCAGGTCCTTCCTCAGTAGACAGCTTAAAACCTGGCCCGTGCCCTGAGGAGTCTTTTCCTGATGAGGTACGCCTTTGCTCCGTCTTCGGGAGGCCCAGCTCTGGATTGGAAGTCCCGCTAATTAGGTTCGTTATTCTTTTCCCCTGTCTGGGGCGAGGGCCCCCCTTATCTCAGTGTGCTCCTTGGGCCACAGAAGTTCCCTCGGCTTTTCGCGGTTCCTCCCTCTACCCTTCCTCTATTGATTAGAGCTATGCCTCTGCTGATTACTTGCTCTTTGCATACTCTTTCCTCCTAAGGGATTTCTGGCCTGAATTTAGAGTAACAGGAAGTCATTGACCCCCCTTCCCCTTTTCTTCCATTGCAGCATTCTCCTCTCCATCACGTTCCCCCGTAGAAAGAGGAGCCTTCGACGTTGGCCGCGAATTGAGGTTTCGCTCTTTATGTCATCTCAGACTCCAATTGAACGCTACCAGGGTATCTCCCTTGTCAGGCCCAATACCCCTACGATTTTCATTCAACTCTCAGCGCCTTCTTAAGGTTCTCTATAAAGGGCGTCGTCTCTCTCTTGTCTCCCCCACGATTCTCCCCCAGGGTCGTAAGAGTTCCGGAGCTTTGTTTGCTCAGGACATGAGCGATGCCCTCTGATTAACCCCACCACCCGTCAGTGCGCCCGTCCTTCTAAAGAGCCAGTCTCTCGGTCCGTATTTTTTTTTTCCTATGCGCCAAGTACGTCATTGAAGCACTATTGACTTCTCCGAAATCGTCTCGTTTGCTTCTTCCCCTTTTGTTTCCTTCTTCTTGAAGTCTCTTTCCGTCTAATCCCATGCCCGTTCGATGTTGGAATCCAACCCGAAACAAGTCTCTCGCGTCTCCTCTTCTATGATGCCAGTGATTACAACGAAGTTTTTTCTGATGAGCTCTTTCTCCCCGGGGCCAGAGTTAGATGACCCGGCCCCCCGCACCCCTCCTTTTTTTCCCTGCGTCCTCTTTCTTTTCGCCTCCAGCCGGGATTCCTTTTTACTTCGCCGGCCCGCATCCTTTTTTAATTCCCCTGAGTCTCCGCGGCCCCCCGGAGACGTAGACATTTCCGCAATGACTTCTCCTGGATGGGTCTTCACCTTCACACGATCGGTCGCCGATGGATTCGCGGCCGAACTCTTTTTCTTTCCGGCGCACCAGATCTATTTCTTTCTTCTATTCTCCGTGTGCCCCCTTTTGGTGACGCGATGTCATGCTGGAAATCATGGGTCGAGCTCCCCCTCACGCTTACGCGAGCCCACCTAGGCGGAGGGTGAAGTCTTTTAGGGATCGGACTTCTCCTGAGCTCCCCTTGCGTCTGAGCGGCGGTTCAGACCGAAGCCGTCGTCGAAATTCATCGTTTAGTTACATTGCGGGCGATTAGAAGGGCCCCGCGATCGTGTATGTTTTTTCTTTTTCTGAGCAGTTAATCAGACTCTTCCGATCGAGATTTCCCGCGAGTCATTCCACCAAGACAGCTCGTGAAGTTCAGGGGCTTCGCCCTCGGCCTTCTTTCTCCAGTATGCAGACGACCAGGACGCGGCCTTTAATCGACCCCCAGGCCCCTCGCCTCTCAGCCTAGAGCCTCCTGCAATTGATTTCTTTTTCGATCCCGGGGACCCGGCACTAGAATTGAACTCGACTAGGTTCACCCCGCTTTCGTATTTATCCCATTCTCCCCTCAGTTTTTGGCGCACTTGGCTTTCTATCTCTTTTTCACCAGTTTGTTGTTAGTTTCGAGCGACCACAGTGCCATATCCAGGTCCCGGCCTTTTTTCAGCCTTTTTTTTCTTTTGTGCCCCTTTAGTAGCGTCATTATGTGCCGGTCCCGTTAATTTTCCTGAGTTGAAGTGGTCAACCTCCTCAGTCTCTCTAGGATTTGTCTTTCTTTTTTTTTCTTGGTGCGGTGGTTTTTCGATGAACAGGCGTTATGTAGCTGTCCTTTTTTTTTCCTTTCCGTTCTTTTGCTTCACCGGCATCCCCTTCACTTTCCATGTTTGCTGTTCATTCTACTCCCTACCTCTCTTGTGATTTTTCTGCTATCGCTTTCTGGATCCATTACCTGTCTTACCTCTTTCTCCTGCGTGGCCCTGTTAGTCGTGCCCCCTCGTTAATTCGCCAATGCATGCTCCCCTGCCGCAGTTGCTCTCTTCATACAGCCTCCGTCTCTTTTCCTCCCTTTTAGCGCGTCGTGATTGACGCTCCTAGGGACTTTCTGGACCCTAGTTCTACGCGATTTTTCTCCGATAGCTGTTGGCTTTCTCTTTCTCCCAGAGTGAGTTCTAAGTCGCAACCTCTTTGTGCCCCTTTTTTTCGAATTTGCGCGGGTTATGATGAGTATCCTCAATCCACGGCTCCCTCTTCGGGCGCCTTTACTACCCCTCTTCCGTTACTACCGAGTCCTATCTCTTTTCCTTTATGTGTACTTTTTCCTTTTTTTATAAATTCGACTCACCTCCCTGGATATGTTTGTATGGTCTTCCAGTTGTTCTTAACTAGTTTGCATTAGAGTAACTTCTCTTCCCTTTTCGAACGCCTACTCTCTTTCATTGACCTTCCCCGATGCCTGAATAGACTATGGAGTTACTCTCAGGACCTTGTTTGTGTTTGCGTATCTCAGGATCCAGCATCTTTTATTTTGGTTGATTCTCTTTCTTATTTCGACAGTTTCACATAACCCCGTTTTTCCCTCCGAGAGCTTTGCGTGTTCCAAATCGGTTTTTCCTCCCCCGTTCCCCCCGGTTTATTTCTAGCTCAGTTCGATAACGCCTTACTATCTTCCCTTTTTATTGGACACAAGCTTCACTACTCAGGGTAGTCTTGATTTCGACACACCTGATCGCCCCCTGTCTCTCCCTCTACCCCTTCAGCAACTCATTTCCTGAACCGCCCAGATTAGGGACGTCGATTCGCTTCCCTTTGTGTACGGAAGGTAGTTTCTGTCGACGGAGGAGGCGGGCTTGCTCCGTCTACGCTATCCCTTCTTGACTCCAGACGTTTTGGTCTCTCTTTTTTTGTTATCTCGATCAGTCGCGGGCATCCCTTTCCCCCTTTTCCCAACCTCCTCTCCATGATATCCTCTCTCTTGGGTCCCTTTACGTATCGTGTCGTTTGGGACATTGGATCCTGTTTCTTCGCGATACATGAAAGACTTCTCTTTCTGGTGAAGTTCCCGTATCTTTTTTCTCCGGGATTACGGCAGTTTTTGGACCGATTCTGTCTTCGTCAAGGGCTTTGAGATGTTCATACCGCTATAAAAACTCCATTCGCCCCCTGTCCCCCCTTTCTTTTTCCCGGTATTTTCCCTTTTCTTTCGATATGTGAGATGGGAATTTTTAGTCTTCGTTTGACCAGATCTCTTTCTAGGCTTCTAGGAATCCCCTCTCGGGAATCTGGCGTATGCCGTCTTCCGAAGGTTTCCTCCCCCTCCCATTGCCTCTTCGGCACTAGCTAGTCTTTTCTTACGTGCTTTCCCCTTCCCTTCCTGTAGACTTAGTGAAATGTGGTCGTTTTCACCTGCCGCGGCGCCACTTGAGCGGAGTCTTTTTTCCCCTCGCCTCCATTTTTTTTACTTACTATCTACGTGGAGCCGCGCTTTTAATCGCTCCAGCTCGGCCGCCCGGTCATACCTTTCGCAATTTTACTTTGGACTATCCCCTTTCATAACCGACTCACATCTTCCGTTTTGATGCAAGTCTCTATTTTAATTTTCATGGACTTCTTCTTTTTTCTTCCGCCGCGGCTGCACCCTTCCAGTTCTGGCCAATTGCAGCGACCCCGACACATGAGTTTATGAACGGACTTTCGTATGCCCTCATTTTTTCTTTGTTCCTCCCTCCTCAGTTATTTTCTCTCGATTGGGCCGTCTCCGCTTTCCACCATTTTTTCTCATTCGGGCCTCTTCCCGCGGGGCTGCCGCTCGGCTTTTAGCGCTAAAGCCATACCTATGAAATCTCCCCCCCTCTTCTCCTTCTACTGTTATAACGTTTCCTAGTCTGTTTTTCTATAGGAGCCTTACTCCCTTGGTACTCCTTCCTTTCTCCTAAGCTCCTCTTTCCCTCCCTACCTTTTTCCCCCCACTTAGGGCCGTACTTTTCCCTGCTCCTATTTCGGCTCGGGACATTCGGGAGATAGTGGCGCTTTCTCCCATCTTAGTCTTTCTGCCTGTTCTCTTGTTCCTGCCTGTGTTGTCTCCTCGCCCTTCTGCTATGTTTCGTGTTCTTAGTACTTCAATCCTTTGAACTTGTAGGGCTTCTCAGTGTAGCTTGTACCCCATCCTCCCACTTTCCCCCCACTTCTACTTTTCTTTCTTGGAATTAATTGTCCGTCCCTCTTACAATTGTTTAACATTACGATTTTCCCTTCTGACCTTCCCGCATTTCGAGGATCCGCAGAGAACCCCCCCCCTAATGAGTTATCCCTAGTTCTACTTACTAGCTGTGAGGGTCCGCGCTACTGTTTCACTAATTGAAGGTTTTAGATCTTTACTCAAGTTCGCCATTGGCTCCTTTCTTTCATTAGCACTAGTCCCGTTTTTATTTGAGATCCGAGAAGCTCCCCTTTTTTCCTCATTTTATCTATAACCGTTCTTCAGGATTCTCCCTTCCGCTCCCCTACACTGATTTTTTTCCCACTTTCCCTAGCAGATATTTCTCCTTTCTATTCTCTCGTTCTCAGAGGTTTAGCGAAATGTCATTTGCATCGTTTGCACACAGATCCACTTTCGATCTCCTTTATCAAGAGCTATGCTCTGGCGCATAGCCTGCCCCTCTCCTACGGCTTGACATTGACGTCCCTTCGTCCTCTTCTCATGCTTCCTTTTTAAAAACCTCCCCCCCCCAAACCCTCCTTAAATGGCGGAACGAAGGTTGGTGAGGATGCGTTATTCGAAAAAAACCTCAGGGGGCTTTAGAGGGACTTGCTCCCCGCCAGTGACGCCGGGCCGGGATTACCTTCGTACCGCAGGTGGGAGCAGTTCATTAGCACCGAGAGGGATTCGTTCGCAGTACGCCGGCCTTGCCAGCGCGGAAGAATCCAAAGTAGAGGAGATGGCGCTGCTGTCTGGAGTCCCACGGTCTGAGGGGGGAGATAACACACTATTTTGGGAACAATGACTTTAGGTGAAAGTAGAAAGAGTGAGACAATTCTAACCGTGACGGGATAGTCTCGTAACTCAACCAGAACCCAGACCTGGGAGCCCCGACGCCTCGTTCAGACCTCGGGGGGGTGTTTGTTTTTAGTAAGTTTGGCGTTCCTTTTCCGGATCCCCTTTTGGTCCGGGGCCCTCTTTCCTCGTCTTGTTGTGGCTTTTTAGTTATTTCCGCTTCCCATCTTTTACCCTTGTGACTTTTTGTGTCCGAGTGAGCACATGCACGTGACGAAGTGTCCTTGTTAGATTCTTTTCCTTATCTCGTCATCTCTTTTTTTTGACCGTTTCACGCCCTCGCCCCGACATTCATCTTCCTCTCTGGTCCTTCAAAGACACACAGCGAGGATAGAACCCATTTTTCTTCATCCTGTCTGATACCTTCAGTGACACTCCCCCTCCCTTCATACGCGCCAATTACATTAACACACGCAACTCAGTGTCTGGCTTGCTCGTATATCTTCGTCTTCGAAGTTACTTTAGGTGTTAGTTATTTCTTCCACTTTGAACTGACTTGATCCATGCCCATCGGCTCGGACGCGTCCGCCGTCTGTGGTGAACCGTCTCCTTCTATCAGTTTCCCCATCCTGGTTGTGCGTCCTTGTGATTGCGACTACCGTTGTGCTACTTCCACCTTCCCTTTGATTGCCCCCCTTCCTACAAATCGTGTCCGTGGCTCCGGATTTGACAGCCTCACCCCTTTTTTCCCTTCTCGGGATTCTTTCTCGCTCTGATTTCCCTTCTCTTCTTGAGGCATTCGCCCCCCTCATTCTCTTGTTTGTAGTGTCACGTTCTCTCCTCATGTGTCGATATGTGCTCTGGTAAGACCCCGTGCCCCAGAGTTGACCTCCTCTCTATTTTAACTCCCTGTCATCTCGAGTCATTTATCACTCAAGCCCTAATGACAAGGCCGCTCTACCTTCTGTTCTAATTTATGTTTGTCACTTCCCGCCGATGCGGTTGAGCCCGCACATCGCCATGCCTGTTCTGTCCACTCACTCAACGTGGCTTTAACGTGGAGCAGTGCTACATCTACTTGAGGTATCCTTCCTCTCCCCTTTCTCTTCCTTTTGCCGGTCCTCTTTCTATGTTTTCGGTATGCGGTTCAGATGTCAGATTTGTCCACTCCCCCCCCCTCTGAATACGTGTATCTCTGTAGGTAATATCCCTGTAGCTTCCTTTTTGTTCCTCATTCTTTCTTCGAGTAGCACAGCACGCTTCGCGCCCTTCACTCGGATTTTTCCCCTCCCTTCCCACGTCTCACCTTTCATTCCTTTCCTTACTTGAGCCTTGAACCTCAACCGTGATGTCGGAATATAGGTTTGCCCGTTGACACGTCTTCCTTGCCGGACTAGGGTGCAATTAGAATGAACTGCTAGTTAGTACAGAGCATACATTGGCGACAGTTGTGCAAAGACTAGAGACAATCACTGCTTCTCCCCACATCCCCCTCCTCCCTCTCCATCCTCTCTTGCCGCCAATTGCCCTCTCGTCTCAGACCTCCCTGGGAAAGGCAATCTACTGACCCTCGACTCTGTTCAACCACGAGTTCCCCCTTTTTTATCAAGGTCGCTACCTTTTTTTATGGCCTCTTTTTAATGTGGCGCCGATTCTATTCCTTAATACCCTTCTCCCTTTTTTTTTTTTTTTCTCTCGATAGCGCCCACATTCAGAGAAAGGGAGGACCCCGGCGTCGAACCACCAGCATGGGGTCAGGTGTGTCATTTCGTCTTTTCATTCTTCCTTCCTTTTTTCCCGGGATCTTGACGTAGGTAAGTCATTGCCTTCGGCGAAGGATTTCGAGGCTGAGGTAAGTTTTTGGTTGTCCCCCTATGGACAACACCAAACCCCCCCCCCCGATCTGCTGCTTTCTTCTTCGACTCGACGGCGTCATTGCAAGACCTCCTTCCCCTCCCCTTCCCGCGATTCGTTGATTGCCTCATAGGAGGAGTTGCCCTCGCCTGCATTACATTGTGTTTCAGTACCTGAGTCTCCATAGCAATCCGACGATAGCGTTTGTCCTGTCCCGTCCCCGCCCTCCTTCAACGCCATTCCTTCCTTCGTAAGAGTTTTTTAGTAGCCTCGTCCTTGATTTTTCCGAACGGGGATCCTGTTTTGCGATATTCAGGGCGTTACCCACTTCAATCCCTTGGGTTAGAGATATCTGGTTGCTTTTCTCTCCGCCCTCCGTTGCGTCCCGCTCGAAAATCTTCTTCTTCACTCAGCGATCGATTCTACCTTCAGCTGTTCCCCGACCGCGTTATCCTATCTACATCGTCTCTCGGACTCTATTGTCCCTTGGAAAGCCCCCCATCCTGAAGACTTACATTGTTAACTGGTAGCTAAGTTCCCGCTTTTCCGGGCCCCCCCGAGGTCATGTAAGCATTCGAGGACCCCACGATGTGCTTCTCCACCGAGTCTCCGAGGTTTATGAGTTTTTTTCCGCTCCCCCTTCCGAAACTGTATTAACGCCGAGAAAGATTTTTTTCCTCTGGCCCATCCGCTTGTTTCAGTAACTTGTGCAGCGTCCTCTTCCCTGTCGCGACGGCTGCGTTTGTTCTCTTTCATTTTTCCTTCCCCCCCATGCTCTCCCTCTTCTTTGACACGTTCCTCGCGCTTCCCGAACTTCACAGGCCAACGTCTTCTATCCCTCCCTCTTACTAGTTCTTCCGCCTTATTCTTTCGATTTTTTCTGGTCTCCTTGGACGTGCTGATGGACCCCCCCCGACGATCACTTCTCCTTCTCCCAGGTCCGGCGCGCTGCCGTTTTGTCGTTTCTCGAGCAGTGCTTCCAGGGCAATGGCATTACAACTTCATCTTCCCTTTAGGATGGCGTTTCTTTCTCTGTGATTGGAGGCAGAGCGATAAGCGGAATCCGCCCTTTCCTCTTACACCTGAATACTTTCGCTGCTACGAATCCCCTCCTCCTATTTCTCGTTTTCCCTTCCTTTCTATCCTGGTCGCGTAATCGACTTCTGTTCTCAAAGCTTCTCCCACGTACTTAGGGACAACTGCCGTTATCACGTTTTTCCCGTTGCTGGCGCGGAGATGATTGCGGCGTTTAGGGACTTCGTCCTTTGTACCATTCGTCCTTTTTTTTACCGACGTGAGCATGGCAGGCCATCCCATCCTAGAGTGGCCTTTTCAATGCCTTTTGAGTTTCTTTCTCCGGAATGTCCCTTTTTTCTGCATGCTGAAATCCGCTGAATGAGGATTTTCCCACTCGTCCACCTTGCCCGTAGTGGCCCCTTTCGCACTATCGGCCGGAATGGTCTTGCCCTCCCCCTCTGACGTTCCCCATTTCATATTCACTACTTGGATAGTTAATCCGCTTATGTTTTTTTGAAGCGTCGACCCAGTCGTACTTGCTCCTTCCCGAACCCAAGAATCTCCCCCCCCCTTTCAGTGCTTCTCATCTTCCTTGGGACTTCCCCCCCGCTTTTCTCGGGACGTTTCTGGCTTCTCCCCCCTGGCCCCCTTGCCCTCTTTCTGACATTCCCCGGTTCGACGGCCCCAGGCTTTTCATGCGAGAAGCGGCCCT